>ERZ779874.54-NODE-54-length-126750-cov-53.971309_pt1 | contig 126750 bp, 124 predicted proteins | sample MGYA00511031_ERZ779874 | MGnify/ENA primary metagenome ERZ779874 (study PRJEB29588, sample SAMEA2156850) | human gut metagenome | biome: human gut; feature: human-associated habitat; material: faeces | place: Denmark | collected 2008/2010 ...
TTTATTTTTTATTTTTTATTTTTAACAAAAAATGAAACTTATACAAATAATCCAATTAGCAAATCACGACCAACTTTAAAACCTATGAACTGATTTAAACTTATTTCAAAATGTTAAATCCAGAACTGATGCAACCCTTTGTGTTAACCTTTCGGTCTGTTTCCGTCCGTTTTCTTCGCTTTTATCGGTCACGATGGAACCCCATCGCTCCTTAGAAAGCTCAAAAACACCTCGAAACCAGCCGCGAAATGTTAATTCGCAATAAATTTAAATCAGTTCTATAATTGTTTTACATGCTTGTGCTGACGCTTGTGGCGTAGCAGTAGAGGCAGCCGTGGGGGCAGCTGTCGTAGCGGCCGATGTCTTTGCTGAGGATAATGGTCTTGACTAACATGGCAACACCGGCCTTAATCTCTATGTGTTGATGTGCGGCTATAGACTTTATGAAAATACGAAAACGCTGTTAGATATCAAAAAAACCGTAGTAAAAAAAATAGCGCCGCAACATGGTGGGGCGCTATTTTTGCTTTTGGGTGTGAATACGGGATGGAGGGTCATGCCACGGTCCATTTGCAGCGGACGGGAGATGTGATTGCTCCTTCGGCCTTGAGCTCTTTCATTGCCTTGTCAACATCTTTGCGGTCCAGACCGCTGAGTTCTGCGATTTTACCAGCGTTGAGTGGTTCGCCGGCTGCCTTCATCGTTTCTAACACTTTGTCTTTTGCTTCCATATTTCTACAATTTTGAAAATTGAGTGCGGCATTGAAATGTCGCACTCAATATATTAAATTTTTTATGACTTATACTACTTCACCTCCTCGAACTCGACATCGGTGACATGGTCGTCGCCTGAGCCGCCGTTGGAACCGGCTGACTGCGATGAACCTCCTGCTGCACCTGCGCCGGGGTTGGCTCCGGCTGCCGCCTGGGCGTTGAGGATGTCCTGCTGTGCTGCGCCGAAGGCTGTCTGGATTTCGTTGATAGCACTGTCGATGTCAGCAAGGTTCTGTGCCTTGTGAGCCTCTTTGAGACGGGTGAGGGCGGTTTCGATTGCGCTCTTCTTGTCGGCAGGAATCTTGTCACCGAGTTCGGCGAGCTGCTTCTCGGTCTGGAAGATTACGGCATCGGCCTGGTTGAGCTTGTCAACGCGCTCTTTCTCCTTGGCATCGGCATCGGCATTAGCGGCGGCCTCGTCCTTCATGCGCTTGATTTCGGCATCGGTCAGACCAGATGAAGCTTCGATACGGATGCTCTGCTCCTTGCCGGTAGCCTTGTCCTTGGCCGATACGTTGAGGATGCCGTTTGCATCGATTTCAAAGGTGACTTCAATCTGAGGTATGCCACGGGGTGCGGGGGCAATGCCGTCGAGATGGAATTTGCCGAGCACCTTGTTGTCACGCGCCATAGGACGCTCGCCCTGCAGGACGACGATTTCGACCGAAGGCTGGTTGTCGGCTGCGGTGGAGAATGTCTCGCTCTTGCGGGTAGGTATGGTGGTGTTGGCATCGATAAGTTTTGTCATCACACCGCCGAGGGTTTCAATGCCTACCGACAGGGGCACTACGTCAAGCAGAAGCACGTCCTTGACATCGCCGCTGAGCACACCGCCCTGGATGGCAGCACCTACGGCTACGACTTCGTCGGGATTGACACCCTTTGAAGGTGCTTTGCCGAAGAATTTCTCCACAATCTGCTGGATGGCAGGGATACGGGTAGAACCGCCCACGAGGATTACCTCGTCGATATCCTTGGCTGTGAGACCGGCATCCTTAAGAGCCTGTTCGCAGGGGGGTATGGTGGCCTGGATGAGACGGTCGGCAAGCTGCTCGAATTTGGCTCGTGTCAGAGTCTTTACGAGGTGCTTGGGTATACCGTTGACCGGCATAATGTAGGGCAGGTTGATTTCGGTGCTGGATGTGCTTGAAAGCTCGATTTTGGCCTTTTCGACAGCTTCCTTAAGACGCTGGAGAGCCATGGGGTCCTGACGGAGGTCTACACCCTCGTCCTTCTGGAACTCGTCGGCAAGCCAGTCGATGATGACGTGGTCGAAGTCGTCACCGCCGAGGTGGGTGTCGCCGTTGGTCGACTTTACTTCAAACACACCGTCGCCAAGTTCGAGGATAGAGATATCGAAAGTACCTCCACCGAGGTCGAATACGGCTATCTTCTGGTCCTTGTTGCTCTTGTCGAGGCCGTAAGCAAGGGCTGCTGCGGTAGGCTCGTTGACGATACGCTTCACTGTAAGACCCGCGATTTCGCCAGCCTCCTTGGTGGCCTGACGCTGAGAGTCGTTGAAGTATGCCGGCACGGTGATGACGGCTTCGGTCACCGACTGTCCGAGGTAGTCCTCGGCTGTCTTCTTCATCTTCTGGAGAATCATCGCCGAAATCTCCTGCGGTGAGTAGAGGCGGCCGTCGATGTCGACACGGGGAGTGTTGTTGTCGCTCTTGACCACTTTGTAAGGCACACGCTCTATCTCCTTCTGCACATGGTCAAAAGTTTCGCCCATGAAACGCTTGATAGAGTAGATGGTGCGCTTGGGGTTAGTAATGGCCTGACGCTTGGCGGGGTCACCTACCTTGCGTTCGCCTCCGTCGACAAACGCTACTATCGAAGGTGTAGTGTTGCGTCCTTCGCTGTTAGGAATCACGACGGGGTCGTTGCCTTCGAGTACGGCAACGCAGCTGTTGGTGGTTCCGAGGTCGATACCTATGATCTTTCCCATAATGTTGTGTGTGTGTAATTTTATTTTGTTTTTAATATTGATAATCTGATTGAGTGTCACTCGTCCCGCCTGCGGTGAGAGCTTGCAGCCGGACTTCATACATCATTCAAACAAACACTGTGCCAAAAAGGTTGAGGAGGCACAGGAAGCCACTATCACCCATTTACCAGACAAGCTCTATGACTGACACATATGGCAGATTGGTAGGATTTCTGCCATATATGACTACTCACGCATGGATTCACAAGCCCCTACGCACCCGTCGGCTGCCTGTCGGCGTGATTTGCATATCCGCGTCGATTTGGCTAATTTTGGAGTCAAATCCTGCGACATGACACACCTGCCACTCACCGACGATCTCCGGCAAGCCGTCGACACCCTGCGCCGAGGCGGCATCATCATCTACCCCACCGACACCATATGGGGCATCGGGTGCGATGCCACCAATCCCGACGCAGTTGCCCGGGTCTACCGCCTCAAGCAGCGCGAGGACAGCAAGGCCCTGATCACACTTGTAAGCGATATAGCCATGCTCGAGCGGTATGTGGCAGACATCCCCGATGTGGCTTACGAGCTGCTCGACGCGGCTGTCAGCCCCTTGACTGTCATCTATGACAGGGGCATCAACCTCGCGCCCAACCTTTTGGCAGCCGACGGCAGCGTGGGCATACGCATCCCTGCCGATGATTACGCATCGCGTCTGTGCAGAATGCTGCGCCGCCCCATAGTCAGCACCTCGGCAAATATCAGCGGCGCCCCCTCCCCTGCCTTGTTCAGCCAGATAACCCCTGCCCTGCTCGCTGCAGCCGACTATGTGGCATACCACCGCCGCGACGACACCGCACCCCACCGCGCCTCATCTATCATCAAGCTGTCGGCCGACGGCCAGGTCAAAATCATCCGCTGACGCGCTGCGGACTGCGGAGAAATTCGAATAAGTCTGATAAATCTGACAAACGGTGATAAATTCCGAAAAATTTCATACCTTTGCGGAGCATTTGTTACTTAAGCAACCATCATTATCTACAAACCGTTAATTCCTCAGACTTTTTATGAGACACTGGATACTTGCCGCCGCATTTGTCGCCGGAACAATCATGTGCATACGCGATCTTATGAAAAAGAACACCGCAGACATGTCGGACGAACACAAACAGTTATACAAGGAGCATAATACTATGATACTGATACTGTTCGCAGCCTTGGCATATGAGCATATAGCCGATATAATCTCCGCTTCATAAGTAACCCATTCATCACAATTAAATATGAACGCAACTAAACATTACAAATTCTCCTATCTCGGCAACTACGTCATCAATGCCCTGTTTGCCGCCGCATGCTTGGTAATATACTGGACCGGCTCAGACCTCCCCGACCTGCGACATTGGAGCGAAATGGGCGTATGCTGCATGGGAGTGTGGGCGTTCCTGACCCTCTGGAGCCGGGCTTTCATCGCCACCGACGATTACAACGGCAAGCGCATCCTCGATGCCCGCACCACCCGTGCTCTGTCATGTCTGCTCCTGATTGCGGAGATATTTATCTTGATGAACCCGATGACCGGATCGATGGACTACCTGACCGCTGCCACCGCCCTGACAGGCGTATGGGTTGCGGCACTTGTCGTCACCCTCTTCACAGGCCGTCTCGTCAAGAGCAACAAGTAACCGCCACGGTTCCGATATATATATAAAATATAAGTGTCCACAACCGACGCGTAACCGCCGGGGCTTGCGCCGCCAGCCCTGGCAGGGCTAACTCCATGTGGTGCGCCCTTGTGACGGAGCTTGCGCTCCGTTATTAAACCAACGCCTACCAGACAGCCCTGCAAAGGGCTGGCGGCGCAAGCCCTGACCATAATATATGACGGATTTTGCTCCCATCGCAGCCCATATCTTCCACTGCCAGCGAGGCAAAACCACTCCGACAGCTCAAAAAACCACAAAAACCTGCGGTACAATTACATCGTCAATATTAAACTTCTGTTAATCAACATATTACATCTACAATTATTTTATCAAAAAACCAATCATTAATCTACAAAGACCCCTCCTAACCAACCCTCATACCCTAACTTTGCAGCATGAAAATCAACAAAAAATTCATACTGCAATGTTCAAATTTATCACATTATCTCTATTGACTGCTACGCTGCCAGCCGATAGCCCGGTCAAACATAATCTCCTTAGAATCCATCTTGTGAAAATTATGACACATGACATAGATTCTGTGGTGACAGAAGCCCTGAATATCGCACAACGGCAGAGATTCATTGGACTTTTATGACCATGCCGTATCATCGCGTCCATTAATACTCAGGCATTTACACAAAAGTCCAAAAAATCTGATTGGACTTTTACATACACCGCTATCAATCAATCACTTACAAATAGTAAAAGTCCACTGAAAATACCCGAAATTTTAGGTTTCATCCATTATCCCATCATAACTTTGCAGCCGTAATCACAACTCAACAGCAATATGCGACAGTTCTCATGTAATAATTATCCTTTGTCCTACCAGCACCCAGCACTGACGGATGCAGTATTGCCAAAGGGTATGTCAACAATCATAAAGGCAACCACAGATACCGACATCTCCCCATCGGCCATACGGAAGCCTTTATGTAGATTGCAAACAACTATAAACCAATGAATAATACGGTATACCCTTATTATATAACCCTCGGCAACTAATACGCGTCACAGTTGTCAATATCAATTATCCATCACAATATTTTTATTCAATTTTTCATTATGAAAAAGTTTTTTCTAACATTCATGTTATTTGCAACTTTGTCAATTCCTGCTCTTACTTTGCAGTCATGCGACTCGGAAAATGATGATGCTCCAAAAGCAAATAATACTCAACGAGCAAACGACGTTGAATCACCTATTATTGGTACTGCATCTTACATAAATGAGTTATATCGAATCAAACAACTCAGCCAGTCCGATAGTCGAAACTCAGAATTATCTGAACCATTGGAAGAGTCCATTAATGATTTTGTAGCACTATCACAAGATTATCTCGAGTTAAATGACATTGACCTGAGTGAATACTTTGACAATGATGATCCCAGAATCGCTCTCGTTGCGTTAGCAATCGCAGACATTGACAGAACGCTCAATACAACACCCACCTCACGTACAACGATTGGAGGCTGTGTATTAGAAGGTTTGGGAATAAAAGCATTGATAGAAGGTCCCGGCAAAAAAGCAGCAGCCAAAATAATTGCAAAAGCATTATTGAAACGTGCAGTTCCTGTTGTCGGATGGGGTCTTTTCGCATATGACTTTATCGATTGCATGACAGAATAAAGCATAATAAATATGATTAGACACTGGATACTTGCCGCCGCATTTGTCGCCGGAACAATCATGTGCATACACGATCTTATGAAAAAGAACACCGCAGACATGTCGGACGACCACAAACAGTTATACAAGGAGCATAATACTATGCTGCTGATACTGTTTGCAGCTGCAGCATATGAGCATATAGCCGATATAATCTCCGCTTCATAAGTAACTCATTCATCACAATTATTGATTATGAACGCAACCAAGCAAGTATATATACTTCCTTTATTTTAGCACAAATGAAAGCAGAAAAAAATATGGCTTTGCTAAGTCTTTTAGGGCTTGTGCTGCCTTTCGGCAATATATGGGGGCCTCTGATTGCAGCTGCCGAGAGCCTCGAACAGAAAAAATTCCGCCGCAACCTGATAATATGCCAGTCTATATTGGCAGTTGCCGCCTGGGCTACCGGCATCATAATGATTTCAAGGAGCATGGATGCACTCACCGAAGAAATAGACACTGCCGGTATGCGGTTAGGCATCGCAATATCAGGCTGTATCTTAGCCATCGGCACAATACTTCTCTCATTATTTTTCTATCTGTATGCAATAAAGCGGCAGCGTAGCAGCATCTCTTGACGCTCCGAAGTCATGTAATTAGCGCGTTTGACTTAAGGTTTTCTACGCCGTTCCTGTCCTCGTAACCAGCGAGGGTGGAGCGGCGCAGATGTTTATACACATATATTTCAGGATATTTTCGTATCTTTGCAGCCGAAATCTTTATAATCTGTCACAGGAATGTACCATATAATCTACATACTGATAGCCATTATGGCATTGTGCGTGTCATGCACATCGACCGACGGCGACATCATCGCGACGCTTGACCATGCCGAGAGCGTCATGGAGGAGCATCCCGACTCCGCCCTCGCCATGCTCGACACCCTGCGCAGCGAAAGCCTGAGAACCGAAAAAGACCGGGCGCGATACGCGCTGCTCTACACCCAAGCGCGTATAAAAAACCAATACCACGATTCAAACGACTCTCTGATAAATGTTGCCGTAAATTATTACAGTAATAACCCTGACGAACAGACCCACCTGATGTTGGCGATGCTGTACCATGGAGTTATTTTAATGAGAAATGATTCCATTATCCCAAGTACAAAATCTCTCATTAAAGCATTAGATATTGCCGAAGTAACCAACAATTATTTTTATGCTTCAATTATATGTCGTGAAATATGCGTCGTATTTCAGCAAACATTTAATCCGGCAGAAGAAGTTAATTATGCAAAGAAAGCATATGATTATATGCAAAAATCCGGCCGGCAGCCATTTATGGATTGGTCTCTATACGACTTAGCAGAAGCTTATCACAACCATCGGATGAATCAAGAATGCCAAACTGTTAGTTATCAATTACTTGATTCGCTAAAAAAGCGACCAGACGAAGAGTTAAAGAAACAAATACTGGGTGTGTTGGTGCGTTCACTCATAGCTTCCAATAAAGAAAAGGAATCCATAGTTTATTTACGCGACTTATGCTCCTCTCCAGTATCGTCATCTGAAGATATGGCATTTCTCGGACTATGCTATGCTCTGACTGGTCAAAACGATAGTGCAGCTATCATTTTACACAAACTAAATGCAACTCCTGATGCCCCTTCGGATATCATTGATGGTCTTAAATATGAGATTTATACACGGAATGGAAATAGGGACTCAGCGTTTAAGGCATTAAAATCAATGCACAGACAGAATGAAGCACTTATATATGATAGGTTTAAACAAAGTGCCACATTATCCGTACTCCAACATCATGAACAGGAGAAAGAAAATGCAAAGAGAGAGAGCCGGACAGCCCGAACAATACTGTGTCTCACGATAGGATGCAGCATACTATTTTTATCCACATCTACAGCTATTATTTTTATCATACGGCGCAAGCAACGGTACGAACACCTTAAAAACGAGGCAATAGCGCAAAAGCTGCACCAGACCATACAGCTTCGCGCCATGGAACAGCGCAAGAGCGAATCTCTGTCTGAAACTGTTGAACAAAAACAAACTACAATCGACCAGTTGACCGATGAAATCAACCAAATCAATGATGCTGTTAGCCAACAGAAGCAGATAGCAGCCTTCCACGCCACAAAACACTACCAGATGATTGACAAGGCGTGCAGAATCCTTTGGGAGAATCCCTCTAAAGATGCCGCATCTGGCAAACTCACATCCTGGCTCGACAACCTGACAAAAGAGATGGGCAGCTCGCCCGAAAAACTTAAAGCTTTGGAAGATATAGCAAACCAATGTTTCGATAACATTATGGCCGATTTGAGGAAAGCTCTTCCTAACATCAAGGAAGAGGATTACAAACTTTTCCTGTTCAACCTGTTTGGACTGTCATCTGCGGCCATAGCACGGCTGATTGATGCCGACAAGATAGAGCCGGTATACACGCGGAAAAAACGCCTGCGCGGCAAGCTGAAAGAACTTGAGGACAACAAAGGCGAACGTTTTCTTAAGTATCTGCAAAACGACAGAGATTCATTGGACTTTTTATAATCATGACGTATCATCACATACATTAATTTTCAGGCATTTACGCAAACCATTACCCGACAGATCAAAGCGATGGGTGCTAAGTCGTGAGATCCAGCTCGGGGCGGTTTGCGGTTTCGGACGCACGGGCCGTGCGTCCCTACAGTGTTCCGATGTCCTGCAACACCCTCGCCCATGTACGTTGCAGGAAGTGCATCCGCCCAATCAGCTCCACAAAAGCTCCCGGAGGGTGCGTAAAAACAGTAGGGCGGGGCGCAAGCCCCGTTATTAAACCAACGCCTACCAGACAGCCCTGCCAAGGGCTGGCGGCGCAAGCCGTGACCATCGTATATGACGGATTTTGCTCCCATCGCAGCCCATATCTTCCACTGCCAGCAAGGCAAAACCACTCCGACGCCTCAAAAAACCACAAAAACCGATAGTTCAATTTCACTACAGCAATTAACACACTACAAATCAACATATTACAAGTCAGATTATTTTATCAAAAAACCAATCATTAATCTACAAAGACCCCTCCTAACCCACCCTCAGACCCTAACTTTGCAGCATGAAAATCAACAAAAAACTCACACTGCAATGCTCAAATCTATCACATTATCTCTATCGACTGCGACACTGCCAGCCGATAGCACAGTCAAACAGAATCTCCTTAGAATACATCATGTGAAAAGCATGACACATGATACAGGCTCTATGGTGACAGAGGCCCTGGATATCGCACAACGGCAGGGATTCATTGGACTTTTATTGCAGTGCCGTCCAACCACATCCTCTAATTTTCAGGCATTTACGCAAAAGTCCAAAAAGTCTGATTGGACTTTTACATACACCGCTATCAATCAATCACTTACAAATAGTAAAAGTCCACTGAAAATACCCGAAATTTTAGGTTTCATCCATTATCACAGCATAACTTTGCAGCCGTAAACATAACACGACAGCTATGAAACATCTTACATCATTAATCACATCATTGGTTCTCGCCCTCGCCCCCGCAGGTGTCGGTGCTGAGGAACACAGTACTACTCAGCAAGCAGCCCTTCAATACACGAAGTCACCCAACCGCCATTTTTCACGCGGTCTTTATGGCAAACAAATCAAATCTACAGCCATATTTTTAAGCTACTCGCGCGAACAAATCTGCTTTGACTTGCCAGCCGACGTAGAATATATGGAGGTTGACATCACTGACGCTAACGGATGTATGTGGAGCGGCTTTGTCAGCCAAGACGACCCTTGCTGCGACATTCCTCCTATGAGCGGAACAGCATATATAGAGGCAACAACAGATACCGGCGCAACCCTGTCAGCAACTTTGGTATTCTGACCTTAGAATGAAATAAGACAGTACTGAATTATATAACCAACGGCAACCTAAACGCGCGTTACGGTAGCCAAGTTTATAACCATTAAAATTTCATTTACAATCATGAACGAAAACAATTTGGAACTCGCACTTTTTAATGAAAACGAATTGCAACATATCCGTGGAGGTTTTAGTGCTACAACCACTACACATGTTTTCATCCAACAAGGTGCATACAATTGCTGCAATACGACTCAACCGTTCAAACAAGATAATCCCAACGATACCATCCAACCTAAAGAACCTACAACACCTCCTCTTAACTAAATCCACCGATTATCCCGATTATAATGTAACGGCTATTAGCCGTTACATTATTAAATATACACAAAATGATCCCAACTGATACAAACATAACGATTTCTCCACGTTGGATATTACGCAACGACCTAAATTACAATAATCAACATTGCTTATATAATATTGATAACGAAAACCTAACCTATATTAATGAGGGTCTATATCAGATAATACGTTGTTTCTATTACAATTCGCTATCTTATAAGGCTCTAAAAACAGAGTTGGCAAAGCATGGCATCGTCTTGCCGTTTGCCAATCCCTCTGATTTAGAAGGCGAATTTGGACTTGAAAAACTATTTATTGAGTCGTCCATTCCCTTACATTCACCCTCTGATATTCAACAAATCGGCGATGTTTATACGGTGCCAGTATGTTCAACACCGATGAATATCGAACTACACCTAACCCATAACTGCAACCTAAAATGCCTTCATTGTTTTCAATCTTCCACATCGCACAGCAATCATGGCACATTGTTATCTCCTGACACATGGGATAATATATTCTCACAAATGGAAGATGCAAAGGTTTTAAGTGTTGTTATCAGTGGCGGAGAACCGTTCATGTATCCTGATGCCGACAACTTATTACGTAAGTTAGCACGAAAGCGCATAAGCATTGCAATTCTCACGAATGGATTAAGAATAAACGAAAACAACATAGACATATTTAAAAACAAAAATGTTTCTGCAACAATTTCTCTTGACGGTCATACTGCAGAAACTCACGAATTATTGCGTGGTAAAAACACATTTATTCCTACCATTAGAACTATACGACTTTTAAAACAAAACAATGCAAAATTTGCCATAGCACATACACTACATAGCAGAAACTACCTTCATTTTAAAGAATTTGTAAAATTTATGATTTCAGAAGGCGTCACAGCAATGTCGGTCTCTTTCGTAGAACCAGAAGGTAGAGCTGCAATAAATAAACCGTTAATTCTTAACAAGAGTATTGAACACAATATGAGGAAGATACTGAGACAAATAGCCGATGAGTATTCAACCTCAATCAAAATAGATTTTCCAGATTTAAGCGCAAAGCAAGAACTGTCCGGATTTAGTAATGAAGAAAAAGTCTTTTGTGCAGCCGGCACTAAAAGAATGGCAATAAGTTCCAATGGCAAAACATATCCATGTCTGTATGCATTCGGAATACCTGAACTTGAAACCGGAGATCTAACAACGGACTCTTTAATCGACATATGGCAATCAAGTCATAGCTCTTGGAACTCTGTCAGAGGAAATACAAACTTACATGACATTGAGACATGCGGCACATGTAAATTAAATACTTCATGCGCACTACGAAACTGCCGAATAAAATATTATCACAAAAATGGAAACATGCTATCAAAGCCAGATAATTGCATGATAGATAATGAACCAATTTCTATATAAAATATAATCAGTCTGCGCTATGGTCAGGTTTTATATTCTATTTCTTATGGCATTTTGTAATGTACTTATTCCCCTAAACGCATCTGAAATTAAAGGAACGGTTTTAGATGAGTATGACACACCTATGCAATATGCCAAAGTGGTTTTATATCAGGATTCCAATTTTATTTGCGGCACAGTCACTGACTCGAAAGGTCTATTTACATTTACTGACTTTCAAAAAGCCAATAGAATAGACATATCTATGACAGGGTATCAAACTTATTCAAGCATACCTCAAAACAACATGGGGATAATTACTTTATCCCCCGATTTCAAGGTGCTAGGTGAGGTTACAGTACTGTCACAGAAACCGACAATCAAACTCAGCAATGAGGGGATGGTAACGACAGTAACGGGGTCAATCCTGGCCAATGTTGGTACTGCTGACGATGTTATCTGCCGACTTCCATTGGTCAACGGTAAAAATGGGGCCTATACAGTATTCGGAGCAGGAACACCGACAGTATACATCAATGGTCGTCAAGTACGTGATGTTTCAGAACTGCAACAGCTTTCCTCTAATAATATAAATAGTGTGGAGGTAATCACCAACCCAGGATCTAAATATCCGTCAAATATACGTGCTGTCATCAAAATAAAGACTAAAAAGCCTATCGGCGATGGAATAGGCATTGGATTATGGTCTCGCAATGGGATTAGCCACTATCCATCAACCTCCAATATCCTAAATGCAAAGTACCGCAAAGGAGGCATAGACCTTTTCGGTACAGTTTATTATTCTTGGGGCAAAGGACGCAATCGTCAGCATTTTGAACAAACGACATTTACTGATGCCATATACACTCAAGATATGTATGGATTGAATACATATACCACACAACGCATTTCTGGGAAAGTAGGAGTTAATTGGCAACTAAACGACAAACATTCTTTTGGATTCTTTTGGCAAACAAATCAAACTGATAATCACTCATATAACAATATGATAAGCGACATACGTATGGATAATGTGCCGTTTGAACATTGGGAATCATCAGGAAGTTCAGAAGCTACCACCAGACCTAGCAACAGCGCAAATCTATATTACAACGGCTCAATAGGGAAGTTACTGATTGATTTTAACGCAGATTATATGGATAATAAGGTTACATCTGACAGGTCTGAATATGAAACTTCCATATCAGATGGTAATCGTAATGTGATTTCTCATAATCGCACAGATGCTCGCCTATTTGCCGAAAAAACCATACTCACCTACCCTATATGGAAAGGAGATTTGGAAGTAGGGCAAGAATATACAAATACAAGCACACATTTCAAATATTATTATACGGGAGCTACAATACCCTCGTCTGACAACAGTATTCATGAATCCAATATAACTATTTTTTCAGAATTACGTCAAACATTCGGAATATTCCAAATCGGGACCGGCATCCGATACGAACATGTAGACAATAAATATACTTCATATGATTCCGAACAAGATATAAAGACATTCAAATACGATGACATTTTTCCCTCTATATTCTTATCAACTCAAATACATGACGTCCAATTAGGTCTTAATTTCACAGCAAAAAAACAACGTCCAAGTTATAGCGAACTTGACGGAACTATACAGTATGTCAATCGTATGACTTACCAACAGGGAAATCCTCTCCTAAAGTCAACCAAATTATATACGACCCAAATTCAAGGGTTATGGAAATTTCTGTTTTTACAAGCCTCGTTTACACATAAAAAAGATGCAATATTCAATACAACCCTACCAGTCTCTGACAATCCAAACGTCCGATTACTTACCGTTACAAACGTCCCTAATTATTCTAAAGCGAACATCGTGATAGGGGTACAACCTCGATTCGGAATATGGAGTCCTGATTTAACACTCGGAATAGAAAAACAATGGTATAAAGGAATCTATCTTGGTGAAGAAAAAAGCTTTGGAACTCCGACTGCATACATGCAGTTCAATAATTGGATTACCTTACCTCACGAATGGATGATTGGAGTCAATATTTTTGCCAAAAGTGGCGGCTCTCAAGAAAATGGTTTTTTGAAACCTACCAATTCGGTTGATATAAGCATTTTCAAAACATTTTTACATAAGACATTATCCATTTGGCTTCAAGTATCTGATATTTTTGACAATTCACATAATCGTGGAACAATGTATGTTGGAGACTATCGTATCCGCATGAATCCACATACAGATACAAGGAACATAAGCCTTACTTTACAATATAATTTCAACACCTCACAGGACAAATACAAAGGGAAAGGTGCTGGAGATGCTGAAAAACAACGTCTTTAATTCAAAACCAATATTTCAATTTAACACAATACTATAACTTTATTATGAACCAACAGAAATCGTACAAATTCTCCTATCTCGGCAATTACGTCATCAATGCCCTCTTTGCCGCCGCGTGCTTGGCAATATACTGGACCGGCTCAGACCTCCCAGACCTGCGGCACTGGAGCGAAATGGGTGTATGCTGCATGGGAGTGTGGATGCTCCTGAGCCTGTGGAGCCGGGCTTTCATCGCCGCCGACGACTACTGCGGCAAGCGCGTACTTGACACACGCACCACTCGTGCTCTAACCTGTCTGCTCCTGATTGCGGAGATACTTATACTGATGAACCCGCTGACCGGGTCGATGTACTACCTGACCGCCGCCACCGCCCTGACAGGCGTATGGGTTGTGACAGCTATCGTAGCACTCGTTACCGGCAGACTCGTTAGAAACAACAACGACCAAACAATAAGTGCCTAATTATAAGTTTGTTATAAATCTTCAGTTAGCGTTACTGATATAATAATCAGCAGAAAAGAAGCGTCGGAATGTGCTATACCTAAGCAACCCAGCCAAAAGAGATAGCACTCCCCGACGCTTCTTTTAAACTTAGCCAACGCTATCTCAAGACTCAATTATACGATTTATAGGATTCATAGGATTCATAGGATTCATAGGATTCATAAAAACTCAACATTCAACTAAAAAACTCAACAGCAATGCTTAACACTTTCAAGAAAACAGCTCTCGCCATCGCAGCTATGACATGCCTCGCCACAAGCGCAAATGCCGAAATATGGATTAACGGCATAATTTTCACAACCAAAGCCGACTCCACACAGGTAGCTGTACCCTTCGCCACCATCACCCTGTCCGATGCAACCAACCATGACGAGCAGAAGTATTTCACAGTGTCCAATTATGAGGGGCTGTATGAAGTGAAACCTTATGATTACACAAAGCCCCACTATATGACCGTCTCGGCTCCGGGATATGAGACACGGCAGTTCACGCTTAATAAACTCAATCCTTTCTGTAGCGACGGACGACTCTTTGAAGGTAACCGAACGGTAGACGTAGAACTTAAGCCAATAACCGGCGCAACTGCACCTGTGATGACTACCTATGAGGGCGACGCACTCGCCAAGGATGCCCCAAACACCGCAGAACTGATACTCCGCACTGTGCCGGGCATAGCCCACGAGGGAACGGACTGGTACATGGCAGAAACCGACGGCGCAGTGTTGCTGCTCATCAACGACGCTCCCGTGATGCCACAATTACCTGCCCTCCTCGACCGGATACCAGCCAATGCCATCACCAAGATAGATTACTTCGACATAAAGGGCGACAGCATCTATGAGGGCGTAATTCGCCTGTGGGCACCTGCCTTGGGATCGGTCAACCTCCAACCGCGCACTTATATAGATTACACTTTAGAAGGGAAATAAACCTCCTCCACTCACTCAACGCTAACTATACTACTGATGATAACAAGACTTACCACCATACTTACAATAGCTCTGCTGGCAGGAATCAACGCACTGCAAGCCCAGATAACACTGACCGGCACCATACGCGCCGAGGGAGAGACTGTACCCTTTGCCCACGTGGACCTGTTCACGCCCTCCGATTCCACCAAAGCCGTAGCCCGGAGCATTACCGACTTCAACGGCGCATACTCCATAGGCAACCTCAAGCCCGGACGCTACACTATAGAGGTATCATATGTAGGCTACGAGACCCTGCGCGAGCCGCTGCGGCTGCGTATGCCCTCAGCCGGTGCATCCGTGACACGCGACTACACCCTGCAGCCGTCGGCCAAGCAGCTCTCTGAAGTAACAGTGACAGCCGACCGCGCCACAGTGATGGCTGACAAGACGGTGTACCGCTTCACCAAGGAGCAGCGCGAGGCCGCCCGCAACTCCGCCGACCTGATGGAGCATGTAGGCACTCTGACCATCGACCCCATCACGGGCGTACTCGGAGAGCTTGACGGCACACCTGTCAAAATCCTCATCAACGGCATCAACTCCACTCTCAACGACCTCCGCGCCATCCCTGCCGACAAGATACGCAAGGTGGACGTATACACCCTCCCCCCTGCCAAATATGCCACATCGTCACAGAGGGTAATCAATGTAATCACCTCACAGCTCGACAGCGGCACAAGCGGCGGATTTGACGTGACAAGCGCGGTCGCCACGGGATTTGTCAACGGCAACGCTTACCTGACCTATGTCAGCGGCAACCACCGCATCTCAGCCGACTACCAGATAGAGCTGCGCGACTATGACAACCGCCGCAGCAACCGCAACTACACCTACTTCCTGGGGGGCGACACCTACACCTATGACTACACAATGCGTGACCACTTCGGCTACACCTACCACACCCCTCGCCTCAAATATACATATGCTCGTCCTGACGACCTGACGCTGCAAGTGACAGCCTCGCCGGCGTTCAACAAGCGGTTTAACCACGGCGACGAGACTGTACTTCTGAACGATGCCACCGCCGAAGCTACCGCATGGCGCGACAACGATGCCTCCACATTCAGCCCCTCGCTCGACATATACCTGAGCAAGCAGCTCGACAAGAACTCGGAAATCACCGCCAATGTGGTGGGGACATACTTCCACAGCTCCCAGAACACCAACAACTCGCTCGATGCCGGGGCGGACTCCCCCGAAAGCTACACCGACCTGATGCACCAGAGCGTCAACCGCTACTCCGTAATCGGTGAAGTAGGCTACTCGCGCCGCATGGGTCTCAACACTCTCAACGTGGGAGTACGCTCGTCGGTGTCGCAGTCATGGTCCGACACGCGCAACGTGCTGTCAGCCTACGAGTTGACGCGCTACCGCTCCGACGACACCGACAACTATATCTATGCCGAATATTCAGGCGCATGGAAGAAAATCATGTTCATGGCAAGCCTCGGCGGACACATAGCACACGCCTCCAACGACGATGCCTCCTATACCAAATTCCTATTCACACCGCGCCTGATGGTTTCATATCCCTTTGCCCGCTACCACACGCTGCGCCTGATGTTCCAGTCGTCGCCCATCATACCTACCATATCGCAACTCAGCGACAATGCCGTGCTCCAGACACCGCGCATGATACATGCCGGCAACCCCCACCTCCACTCCGGCACCACCGTCGCGCCTATGCTCTACTACCAGCTCACCCGGTCACGTGTGGACATGAAAGCATTGGTGGCTTACCAACATTCGTTTTCACCGATAGAGATGTCATACCACGAGGCTGTCATCGACGGCCGCCCGTACGTAGTGGCATCGGAGGTCAACCTCAACTCGTCATCGACAGTAGCCGCCGGGGTCAACATGCGCATCGACGCAATTCCCAACACTCTGAGCTTCATGATGTCGGCGATAGCGCAGCGTCAGAGCGTAGAGACCGACGGCCAGACCTATTCGCTCTGGTACTGCCCCATCAACTATGGTGTGTCGTTCCGCAAGGGGGCATGGGGAGTGGCATATCAAGGCTCGCTGCCCCACAAGGAACTTGACGGCACGGCTATAGCCAAGAACTATCTCAGCAGCAACCTGCAAGCCTACTGGCAGCACCGCAACGTGCGCCTCAGCCTCGGATGCTACTGGCTCGGCACCCAGGCCGAATACCGCTCCGAAAGTATCCCCAACCGCTACTTTCACGAAAAAACGCACACCGTCATCCGCAACAACCGCTCTATGGTGGTGGTAGGCGTAAGCTGGAATTTCAATACCGGCAAGAAGAAAGAAGACATCACGCGCAAGTTCAACAACTCCGACACCGATTCCGGCCTCTTCGAATAACCCATATTACATACATATCACCTGACTTCCACCTATAACCGATTATCCGAATATGAAGAAGACATCCACCATGCGCAGATTCCCGGTAGTGATGCAGCACGACTCCATGCAGTGCGGAGTCGCCTGCCTCACAGCCGTGGCGCGGCACTACGGCGGCAGCTATAACCTGTCGGACGTAGCTGACGTGTGCCACGCCACCGTAGAGGGAGTGTCGATGCAGGCTCTCTGTGACGGTGCCAAAGCGTTAGGCATCCAGACCAAGGTAGCGCGCACCAAGCTCATCAATATTATTGCCTGGTTTAGCGGTCCACTGATACTCCACTGGGACCAAAACCACTTCGTAGTACTCTACAAGATAAGCAAAAACGGCACCCGCTTCCACATCTCCGATCCCGCCAAAGGGCGGGTATGCTACTCCCGTGAGGAATTTCTGTCACACTGGGCATCGGACCCCTCCGCCGGCAACGATGCCGTCGGCATAGTGATGACCGTGACCAAGACCATCGGATTCAAACCACGCCCACCGAAGCCCTACAAGCCTCCACGCGGATTTATGTACGTCAAGAGATACCTGTCGCGCCATAAGGTGCTCATGGGCCACCTTATCGTCGGGCTGGCTCTCGGATGCGTGTTGCAGCTGATTATGCCGTTCCTGACACAGGCCATAGTGGACAACGGCATCCGCTTCAAAAACATCAATCTCATCTGGCTCATACTCCTCGGGGAGCTGATGATAGTGTTCGGACGCGCAGCCACCGACTTCGTGCGCCGCTGGCTGCTGCTCCACATATCCATGAGGGTCAACGTGTCGCTGATACGGGATTTCCTATGGAGGATGATGATGCTGCCCATGACCTTTTTTGACACGAAACTTACTGGCGACCTCCTCCAGCGCATCAACGACCACACGAGGGTGCAGAATTTCCTTACCAACGACATCCTCGGCATGACATTCTCGCTGTTGAGCTTCGTGGTGTTCGGGGCGGTGCTGGCCTTTTATAACTGGGTCATATTCGCGGTGTTCGTGGGTGGAAGCGTACTCTACGGTGTATGGCTTACCATCTTCCTGCACCGCCGCCGGATTCTCGACTACGACCTGTTCGACGTGCAGGCCCGCAACCAGAACATCGTCTACCAGATGGTCACCAACATGCCCGAGATAAAGCTGCAAGGGTGCGAAGTGCGCCGCAGTACGGAGTGGGAGGACACGCAGGCCGACCTGATGGCGGTGCAGATGCGGGCGCTCAAGCTGCGTCAGATACAGGAGGCCGGCGGAATCTTCATCAACGAACTGAAGAACATCGTCATCACCGTCCTCGCCGCCACGTCGGTAATCGCCGGCGACATGTCGCTCGGAGCGATGCTGGCCGTGCAGTATATCATCGGGCAGCTCAACAGCCCCGTGGACCAGCTTATGAACTTCATCCTTGCGTTGCAGGATGTCCAGCTATCATTGGAGCGTATAGACGAGGTGCGCAACGCCAAAGACGAAAGCAAAGATACGATATCATTCCCCATACAGCGACCTTATGAACTCGAAATTCCCGACCGCAACATCCGCTTCGAACACCTGACATTCAAGTATGATCCCCACTCGCGCACCGATACCCTCTCCGACATATCGCTCCACATCCCCCAAGGCAAGGTGACGGCGATAGTGGGAGCATCGGGCAGCGGCAAGTCCACACTCATCAAGCTCATGCTCAACTACTTCAACGACTTCGAGGGAAGCCTGACGCTCGGCGGCACGGATCTGCGCAAATACCGTCCAAAGGAGTGGCGCAGCAAATGCGGCGTGGTCATGCAGGACGGTGTCATATTCTCCGAATCGATAGCGCGCAACATCGCCGCCGAGGACAAGGAGATAGACTTCGACCGACTGCAGTTCGCAGCCAAAGCCGCCTGCATCCACGACTTCATAATGGAGCTGCCACGCCGCTACGGCACCCGCATCGGGCGTGACGGCGTCGGGCTGAGCCTCGGACAGAAGCAACGTATACTCATAGCCCGCGCCATCTACAAGAATCCCGAGCTCATCATACTCGACGAAGCCACCAACTCCCTCGACGCTGCCAACGAACGCGCCATCGTGGACAACCTCAAGGATTTCTACCGTGGACGCACGGTAGTGGTCGTAGCACACCGCCTCTCCACCGTGCGCGATGCCGACCAGATAGTGGTCCTCGACCACGGACGCATCGTGGAGCGCGGCAACCACGAAAGCCTCACCCAGGCCAAAGGGCATTACTACAACCTGATTAAAAACCAACTCGAACTCGGTTCATGAACAACAGCAGCAACAATAACAACGAGAACGACTTGAGAATAAGCCGCACCGACTCGTGGCATGACATAATAGAGCGTACAAACGATTTTTACGACTACCTCTGGATGACACCCAAGGCGGTTAAATGGTGGAGCGCGACCATACTGCTCCTCGTCATAGGTCTAATCATCGGCGCCATGTGCTTCGTACCATCTCCATACAAGAGTGGCCAGCCTTTGATATCCCACTTCACAGCGCAGGATCACTCCACAACGAACGTGCAGCAGACCGGCTCATCCTTTACAGTATCACCAGCAGCCGACTCGATACGCATAGCGGCAATGGAACAGCGACACGCCGAGGTCACTACAAATGGCGACCTTTACGACCGATACGTTAGACTCAGGTAATCGACAATAATATTACAGAAAAATGAAGCCGCCCGCTGGAAGTCTTTTGACAGTCCAGTGGGCGGCTGGCTTTTATCATAGCGTTCCAAAAATATCAATGCGATATGCATATCTTTTCTGTAATTCTGCCCTGCCGTTTGATGTATATTCCGGGAGTGAGTTTGTCAGAGCTGACCGTTTCGCCTGTGAGGTTATAATATATAGGTGTGCTGTCGGAAGCGTCATCCGCCACATCGTCGGCCGACAGCACAGGGTGGAAGTCAGATATGGATTTTATATAATCCCACACCGCTCCGGGTCGCCATTGATAAGTCATAGCACCCTGCTGCATAGTCCAATCGGGGTTGACGGGACTCCATGCCTGGTACTTCCAATTATATATCTCGGGTTCCCACCACATGACACCGTCGCATACGCCCGTAGCTTTGAGTGCCGGAACGAAATATTCCATAAATTCCCGCTGGTCCTCATTGCACTTGGCAGAATTACTTTCTATGCCCCAAGGGATTGCCGATGTATAGTAGCTGTTCATCCCGGTTTCGCATATCAGAGTCCGCTTGCCGTATTTCTGATAGACATTCTTGACAGCCTCCACGCAAGCCTCGGCGCGGGTGCGCCACATAGTAGTGTTGTCCTTGTCCGCCCCTTCCTGTGGCTGGGGGTATACCGACACCCCGAACAGGTCATAGTCGAGCCGGCTATCCACCATTCCGAGACTCCAGTCAAGCGTCTCCCATTCCGCCCCGTGGGCTGTCATGAAAACACGCTTTGCCTGTGGATATATTTCTTTGACCGCCTTGGCTGCAGCGTTAAAGATAGCGATAAAGCCGTCTGCGCCGTCATTGTCGATGACACCGTAATTCGTTACATCCGTGCCGTCAGGGCTTTGAAGCAGGAATCCGCCACCGGCTTCATTACCTATCTGCACCCATGCAACATTTATGTTTTCCTCCCGGCAAGCGCTGAGCACATCAGTCACATGCGCCGCAGCAGCCTCAGCCAGACCGTCGGTCGACGTATCTGTCCATGCCGAGGGAGTCCATTGCTGGCCGGGATGGCACCAGTTGTCCGAAAAATGGAAATCCACCATCACACGCTGACCGTTGTCACGGGCGGCACGGGCCTTGACCAAAAGATCTGCCTTGTCACACCACACCTGTGGGGAGCCGAGACAGTAAGCATACTGCGGGTCGACAAACACCCTCAGCCTTATGGCATCCATACCGTAATCACGCGTCAGAGCCGGCACTGAAGTCTGATTCCCGTCGGCATCATAGACGGCGACACCCTCAGCCTCCATCTGCGTGTACCACGAGATATCCGCGCCGAGAGCAAAGTCAGGATATGATGTCTCGCCGGATGCCCCAAGTGTACCCGACAAGCATAAAAACAGCGGCAGACAAGCGTAAACGACGTTTTTCATAAGCATAGATTAAATTATTGAGCAAATTAAGTAAAAATGTTTCTAAATTACATGCGTTGCAACCAGCTGATTAGCAAGCTATAGACAACCGTCAGGGCAAAAATCCCCGAAAGGGTACACCGCAAATTTACTCAACACCTTTTGTAATTAAAAATATTTTTGTAATTTTGTACTGCCTTTACGGCAAGGTCCTATAGCTCAGTTGGTCAGAGCACCTGACTCATAATCAGGGAGTCCTTGGTTCAAGCCCAAGTGGGACCACTCTCAAAATCAAGCAGTTAGTCCCACACTAACTGCTTGTTTCATATCCGCCATCCTCGATGCTGTAACGGCAAGATGTGGTACTACAAACATGCTGACCACAACTCCATGAAAAGCAGCCATCATCCGGCATCCAATATGCAATCTACTGCCGGACTGAGAATACGTGCACTATTGGTTTGTTTTTTCACTAACTTTGTAAACCTTAAATATTCATAGCCATGATACAGACGTTTCTGCAAAAATATATCGAAGCATTCGGCAAGGCCGCTCCGCTTCCTATCGCGTTCGGCTATAGCCATGCACCGGCGGCCGAGGTAAAGAAAATACCGCGCTGCATGGTAGGAGCGATACGGAGAGTATGCGACGGAGACCCTCTCACGCTTAGTGCGGACAACATCATGTGCGGTGGCGGAAGCCTCTACACGGCATTTGCCCCTATGCAGGACAGAATACCGACATTCGTGTCCGAGACAGAGCATTACAAACAGACACCTGAACAGGTGAAGCAGTACATCCGCAATCTCGACATACAGCTTACCGAAAAGCCGTATCTTAATTTTGTCCGCATAGACAAAATGTCAGCCCTTGACGATTCGGAAGGGATACTCTTTTTCGCAACCCCCGACATCCTTTCCGGCCTGTGCTCTTGGGCTTTCTATGACAACGATGCCGATGATGCCGTGTCAATACGGTTTGCATCGGGGTGTTGCAGCATCGTGACATTTGCCACGATCGAAAACAGGAAGCAGGGACGCAGCTGCTTCATCGGACTGCTTGACCCGTCAGCCCGCCCGCTTGTCCCTCCCGACGAACTAACGTTCACGATACCGGCACACCGTTTTCGGAAGATGATGCAGACCATTGACGACTCCGCCCTATTCAGAAAAGCCTTCTCAGCAGTCAAGAAACGCATCAACCACGAAATCTGACAAAACTACCGAATATTGCCCGGCCTAAGTCTGCGACAGATGCAACGCCGGGCTTCTTTTTGCATCTTTGCAAAGTTTGTAGTATCTTTGCGCTGTTAAACCGATGAAAGGCGGGGCGTTTGCCCTCTTTGATGCTTTAGCAACCTTTCAGCGTTTAGAATAACTTCACCGTGATAGCGAGTATTTTTAAAACGCCAAACTTTGAAAATTAGTGTCACCTTCATTTTCTTTCCGTTTGTCGGTTTAACCTTTCCATTTATCGCCGAAAGGCATTTGCGCAAGCCTCATACATCGAGGCTTTATTTGTATCACTTTAGGATTTTCTACTGACCCGTAACAAGGGGGGGCAGCAGAGATGATATATACACGAAACTGCCCTGATGGAATCCATCAGGGCAGCCGATGTAGCGAATTCGGGATTCGAACCCGAGTTTCCGCCGTGAGAGGGCGGCGTGCTAGGCCTCTACACTAAATCGCCATTTGCACTTTCGCATTGATGTCGCAAAATCAAAGGTCAACATCCTTACATTTGCTCTGCAAAGTTACAAACTTTTTCCAATTATCCAAGCTGTATGATTGTTAAAAAACAAGAAATCCACCAGCACAGTTTCTACTTATGCTTGAAAGACACATATAATCCCGCTTCGCTAAAAAAAAAATCGCTTATGCACACGACAACAACCTATAAATGGCCGCAACAAGACTGGAAATCGTAAATCAGAGCTTAAGCTTGCGGTCGGTTGCCGCAGCCGAGGGGTTGATGCGACGGTATATGCGCCGCAGGAACATCCATATCGGCGACGGAGCCGTGATGTCGGCGGTCATCGTCTCTGCCATAGTCGGCACTATGACGTTAGCAGTTCCCGCATGTTCGGGATAGAGGATTATAAGGTTATTGGACGAGAAATATTTCTGCAAAAATTCCGGCAGTTCGTTCATGTAAGGGCTGAACGACACCGACGACCGCCGAGCCGCCACCACCACCAACAGATCATCTTCATGGATACGGTTGGGAAGCAACACGAAGTCATCGTCATAGTTTATCTCCACATATCCCTGATGTATGCCGAAACGGCCACGCTCCAGCACTGAACGTATCGTGCGGTTAGTGTCATCTGCTCCGCAAAACACCACCTTACACCCGACCTCGCGTGTCAGGTTGCCAACAGCCTCCACCCAGTGACGGAAACCGCCCTCGTACTGGGCTTGCGCCGGCACCACTACCACTATGCGCGACACAGTGTTGACCGGGACAAATATGCGGCTGATGACCACCATGGCGTTGGTGGACTTTAGGAGCTGCTCGATTTTAGACCCGAGGAAAGTATCTATGATGCGTTTGCGCCGGTGCAGGCCGAGATGCAGTGTAGCGATGTCCCTCTCAGCCATAGTGTTAAGCACCCCGGTGACTATATTTATATCATAGCGTTCGATAGGTATCAGGCGCGACGACGTGGCATTGGCGGCTTTCTGCGCCTCCTCAAGCGAGTTCTTGCCTACCGTTCGCGAAGCCTGTGCATTGTCGCTACGCACATGGAGAGCGTATAGCTTATTGTATTGGCTCTGCTTGCCTTGCATATACCGGGCGACATCTACCATCTGCTTCGCGCTGTGCGGCTCGGCCACAGATATAAGCGTATGGTGGGCTTTCTGGGGCGTGCCGTCGTCACTGTCGGCTTCGCTCTCGACATTACGCAACACCAACCGCCTCGCGGCCCGCTCCACGCCAAACGACGACACCGTGCATGTGACCAATATCATCAACACCGTGGCATTAAGCACGACCTCATTGAACACACCCAATTTGTGACCTATCATCACCACGGCAAGAGCCACTGCGGTGTGGGCGTTGCTCAACTGGTACATCATCGAACGGTCAATCCTCGAAAGCCTGAACGACAGCTGGGCTACAAATGCAGCAAGCCACTTGACCGCCATAGCCACGACGCACATCACTGCCGCCACTTCTATGGTCTTAACATCCGATGCCACCAAGCGGACATCGATCAGCATACCCACCCCTATCAGGAAATAAGGAATGAAAATCGAGTTGCCCACAAACTCTATCCTCCCCATGAGCGACGAACGCGAGGGGATGTAACGGTTAAGCGTCAGTCCAGCATAAAAAGCCCCGAACACCCCTTCAAGCCCTATGAACGATGCGATAGCCGCCGCGATGAACACTAACGTCAACACGTATATGAACTGCAGGGTGTCGTCGTGGTACTGCCTGAAAAACCAGCGTGTCAAGCGCGGATAAACCACCGTCACAAACACACAATACAGCACCAGCCCACCGAACAGCCTCAGAAGATTCTGCACCTCAAACGACCCGAACCGTATGACATCCGCAATGGAAGCAAGCACCATCAGCGAGCCGAGGACTGTCACAATGGTACCCGTCACGGCAATGATGACCGCAGGCGACTTCGTCAGACCGAAACGGCTGACGATAGGATAACCGATAAGCGTATGCGCGGCAAACATCGATGCCATCAGCGTGGCCGTAAGCCACGTCATGCCGAGGGCATAATGCACGGCTACCGCGCCGAGAGCCAAAGGCACAAGAAAAGTCATGACACCGAAAGCAAGCCCCTTTGAGAGGTTTTTCTTAAGGTGGTACATGTCAATCTCTATACCCGCAAGAAACATCAGATACAAAAGACCCACTTGTCCGAACACCTCAAATCCGGCATCACGGGCAAGCAGGCCAAATCCATGCGGTCCCACCAGTATGCCGCCTACGATAAGCCCTATGATATGCGGCACCTTAAGTTTGTTGAGCAACAAAGGAGCCAACAGTATTATAAGTAATACCGTCAGGAATATGGCAACTGGAGAGGTGATGAGAGGCATACCTCTTATAATGTGTTTAAGAAGCTCTTGTTATTTCTTATGAGCAAGCATATATTGGGCTATCTGCACGGCATTGAGGGCGGCACCCTTTTTAATCTGGTCGCCGACAATCCAGAACGACAGACCGTTGCTGTTGGCAATGTCTTCGCGGATGCGGCCTACATACACCGGGTCTTTACCGGCAATGTCGAGAGGCATGGGGTACTGCTTGCTGGCGGGGTCATCGACCACGACCAATCCCTCAGCCTTCGAGAAGGCTTCGCGGGCCTCGGCAGGGGTCACAGGACGCTCCGTCTCAACCCATACAGCCTCGCTGTGGGCACGCATGACCGGGACACGCACGCACATCGCGCTTACCGACAGCTCCGGGGCATGCATGATTTTGCGGGTCTCGTTGAACATCTTCATCTCCTCCTTGGTGTATCCGTTGTCCATGAACACATCAATGTGGGGGATGACATTGTATGCAAGCTGATATGCAAACTTCTCAACTGTAGGCTCTTCGCCACGCTGGAGCTGGGCGTACTGTTCGATAAGCTCGTCCATCGCAGCCGCACCCGCTCCGCTCGCGGCCTGGTAAGTGGCCACATGCACACGCTTGATAGGCGTAAGGTCATTGATAGGCTTGAGAGCCACCACCATCTGGATGGTCGTACAGTTAGGGTTAGCGATAATATTGCGCGGAGCGTTGAATGCATCGTCGCCGTTGACCTCGGGAACCACTAAGGGTACATCAGCGTCCATGCGGAACGCGCTTGAATTATCAATCATCACAGCACCGTATTTGGTGATAGTGTCAGCATATTCCTTGGATGTCCCTGCGCCAGCCGAAGTGAAAGCGAAGTCGATGCCACGGAAATCCTCTGCGTCATGGGTAAGCTCCTTGACCACTATTTCCTTGCCTTTGAAATTATAAGTGCGTCCGGCACTACGCTTCGAGCCAAAAAGGCGCAATTCGTCGATAGGGAAATTTTGTTCGTCAAGAACGCGCAGGAATTCCTGGCCTACGGCGCCGCTGGCACCCACGATAGCTACTTTCATTGTGTCGATTAGGATAGTGTGTATGTAAAAATGAGTCTTGAAATCAAGTGCAAATTTACATATTTTCAGGCAAAATGTAACCCATTGTGTCAGTAAATTGTTATCTTTACAATTCAAATATAAATCTGACAGCTAACAAAACCTTAAGATTCTGTCTACAACACCAATGAACAAACAGACTTCACTAACAGCCTACATCCAGCAATCCATCAGGGACAACTGGGAACTGGAAGCCCTATGCGACATGCACGGAGCTTCCCTGACATACAAGGACGTAGCCCGCAAGATAGCCAAGCTCCACATATTTTTTGAAAAGACAGGCATCAAAAAAGGCGACAAGATAGCCCTATGCGGCCGCAATTCCGCCAACTGGTCGGTCGCCGCCATGGCATGTCTGACTTACGGAGCTGTGGCCGTGCCGATACTCAACGAGTTCAAGCCCGACACCATACACCATTTAGTCAACGACTGCGATGCAAAGCTCCTGTTTACCACCGGTACACAGTGGAACAACCTCGACGGCAACTGTATGCCAGCCCTCTCCGGCATCATTCGCCTGCACGACTACAGCATATTGCTCTCACGCTCGAAAAAACTGACAGAAGTACGCTCCAAGCTCAACCTGTACTTCGGAGAGAAGTACCCCGACAGATTCTCAGCCGACGATGTCGCTTATCCCGCGCCCGACCCGAACACATTAGCCCTGATCAACTATACCTCGGGGTCGTCGGGATTCTCAAAGGGAGTGATGCTCAGCTACAAAAACCTCTGGAGCAACATCCAGTTTTGCATCGACGGACTCACATTCCTCAAGCCGGGCGACGGCATGGTGTGTATGCTTCCATTGGCCCACATGTACGGGTTTGTGGTCGAAATGCTGCATCCGTTTGTCAAGGGGTGCAACATCCATTTCCTCAGCCGCACCCCCTCTCCGCGAGTCATCATGGAGGCGTTTGCATCCGTAAAACCGAAATTGGTCATCACCGTGCCGCTCATATTGGAGAAAATCATCAAGTCAAAGGTTTTCCCCATAATCGAGAAACCCGTGATGAAAATACTCCTCAAAGTCCCTGTAATCAACGACAGGATTCTTGCCAAAATCAGAGCGAAAATACTCGATGTGTTCGGCGGACAGCTCAAAGAAATAATAATAGGAGGAGCTGCGCTCAACAAGGACGTGGAAGCATTTCTGCGCAAGATACAGTTCCCATTCACCGTAGGCTACGGCATGACCGAGTGCGCCCCGCTCGTGTCATACTGCCCCTGGGAGCGACAGAGACCCGGATCATGCGGACTCATAGCTCCGCGCATGGAGATGAAAGTCGACTCGCCCGATGGAACGAAAGCCCCTGGAGTGCTGATGCTCAGAGGCGACAACGTAATGATGGGCTACTACAAGAACCCCACAGCGACAACCGAAGCACTTAAAGGCGGATGGCTCAACACCGGCGACATATGCACCATAGACGGCGACGGATACATATACCTGCGCGGACGCGACAAAAACATGATACTCGGGCCGTCAGGACAAAACATCTACCCCGAAGAAATCGAACAGAAGCTCAACAACATGCCCCTCGTGGCCGAATCGCTGGTAATTGATGACGGCGACGGCAAGCTTGCCGCCCTTATATACCCTGACATTGAGAGTGCCACCGCTCAGGGAATCCCTCTGAACCAGCTCGAATCGCTGATGCACGACAACATCAAACTGCTCAACAAGGAGCTGCCGGCATATTCGCAGATACGCCGCCTAAAGATACACCACGAGGAGTTTGAAAAGACACCCAAACGCTCTATCAAACGCTTCCTCTACACCCACAATTAATAAGTGACCAGCGGCCAAAAGCGATTGGCGGCAAAGTAACCGTCTGATGGTAGCTACGGCTTGCGCCGCCAGCCCCTGCAGGGCTGACCGTCCGCATCTCGCTTTATGACGGAGCTTGCGCTCCGCCCTACTGTCCACCTACCCTCTCCGAGGGTTTCGTATAACGCACTATACCCGATGTCCACATTGTAGGAAGGTGTTGTATAACCTCGGAACACCATCAGCCACATCACCTGTAGGGACGCACGGTCTGTGCGTCCTCAACCGCAAATCGCTCCGAACCGGATGATTTTACGACTACCCAGACACAAGGACGCACGGGCCGTGCGTCCCTACAGGTGATGCGCCATTGGCCGGGGTTTTGGCGGAGGAGTGTGTAGCGGTAGCGGAGCCCCGGAGGGGCAGGTGGACAGTAGGGCGGGGCGCAAGCCCCGTTGACAAGAATGCTTCCTATAAATTAGCCCTGCAAGGGCTGGCGGCACAAGCCGTGGCTATCGCGATGCCATGCTCCACACCCCACGTTGTCAGGACGATATAAATGAAACGGACGACCCCGCAGGAGGGTCGCCCGTTTCATTTGTTCATACTGCGATTATATCAGTTGAGCTTTATGAAGGCCGGAATCCAGGCCTTTACGCTTACAGTGCCGCTGACACTGCCGCCGTTGATAAGGTCGATACCGCTGCCGCCGATTGACACATTGGTATCAATCTCGGAGAAGATGCACACCACCTTGTTGCCGGTCTGGGCATCGGTCTTGGTAATCACCTCATACTTGTTGCCTTCCTGACGGCTTACAGTGCCGCGCCAGAGGGCCGGATTGGCCGCACGAGCCTTGAACACCTTCGATACATAATCGTGCACACGCTGCTCGTTGCTGTTGAATCCGGATATACGCCCCGACGTACGAGCCTTATTGTCAGGATTTCCGTTGCCGCTCTTGTCGCCTATCTCGTCACCATAGTAAGTACATGTGGGTCCCGAATATGCTGCCACAGCCGCATGGCGGGTCATCAGCTCTTCAGGTCTGCTGTTGACATCGACAAAATCGCCTACACGAGCGGTGTCATGATTCGAAAGGAACAAAGTGGGATTCACACCAGAGTCACGATAGCCCCTGGCTGCTGCATCGGATGCGAGGAACCAGCCTATAGAGCCTACACCGTAACCGAGTTCTACAATATTGTCCTTACCGTCGAAGTCCATAACGCTCTTAAGTCCGTCTTGCTGGGTCACGGTGATGTTGGCGGCACTGGTCCAGTCCTCTCCGACCATATAGCCGAGAGTTCCCCACTGCTCGCCTCGCGCCTTGCGCTCGCTGGCTACCTTCTCCACTTCCTCGCGGAGTTCTTTCCAATAGTTGTGTCCGCCCTGATATACCTGATAGCACTGGTCGAGACGCCAGCCGTCCACACCTCGCTCCATCCAGTAACGGACCACCTCCTTGAAATACTCCAACGAGCCGGGATACTGTATGTTGCCGGATTCCGAACCTCGAACGTTAGGAGTATTGTCCTGTGTCGAAATCCAGTTGCCGTTAGGTGAAGCCGAGCTTACGCCGCCATGGTGTCCGAACACTCCGTCAAGGATGATGTAGATACCCTTTTCGTGGGCCTTGCGCACGAGTTCATCGAACTCGGCCTCGGTGCCGAATTTCGGATCGACAGCAAAATAGTTAGTGCAGAAATAGCCTGTAGCCTGGAGCTTTTCACCACCCTGACCGTTAGTAGAGTCGAATATCGGAGTCATCCATATGGCATTCATACCGAGGTCCTTGATATAGTCAAGGGCATTAATGATACCACGGAGGTTGCCGTTCTTGCGGTGACCTTCAGGTCCCCACATGTCGCTGTAACCACTCGCTCCGCCGTCGCCATGCTGGAATGAACCCACCATCACCTGATAGATGGAAAGCTCGCGCCAGTCACCGGTAAGGTTATAGACAGGAGTAGAGTCGTCACGTGTAAAGGACGCACTGGCCGTAGTTGTACCCACGTCGTTGGTAGCCGTCACAGACAAGCTGCCTGTAGCTCCACCAGAGGTCAGATACCGGCTTACGGAAATGCTGTTGCTGCCGTTGCTCAGAGAAAGCTGGCTGCCGTTGAATGTCCCGCTGATTGAAGTAGCATCATTATTGATTACCACAGTAATGGTGGCTGACCCTTTGACCGTGCCACCGTTAGGGGTGATGGTGATTGACGGCTTCTGGGGGCCTTCGGAAAACTCCGACCAGCCTGTGCCACCGTCATACATCATCGACTTGCCATTGAGGTCGAGGCCACATTCCTGACCCTGCACATCCTGCGGATATTGGTCAGAACCGTTGTTAAATATTACCTTGGCTCCTGTCTTCAAATTTTCGGGCACTGTGTAGCTCCAGTAGTCCTTACCCGACTCCTTGGTCATAGCCACTCCTGGCCACGCGCCGTTGGCAGGAGCACCTTCGCCGGCTCCAGCCTTGTAGATGTACACATTGACGGGATTCCACGAGCCTTTGTAGTACACCTTGACATCGCTCGGCTCAGGGTCATCGCCTCCATCAGGAGTGTATGTACCGTCCTGATGGTAGGTAGCCTTGTCGACATAAGTCAGGTCGCCGCCGCCAATCTTGTTATCGCCCTCATGGATGATGATCATACGAGGGATAGGCTTGCCGGCAGGAACCTCCCAGTACCACTTACCGTCTTTCTTGACCATGTTGTCGCCGGGCCATGCGGTAGCTGTAGTACATGAAGTATTACCGTCAACCCATGCCCACACCTGAGGAGCGGAGAATGTACCATCATAGTACACGTAATGGGTATTGTCCGGGCCACCCTGCTTGGTGTAAGTGAACGACTGTGTATTGCTTCCGGCACCATTCTCGACATATGTAGAGAGCGTGGTGGTCTCAGTAAATGTCAGAGCAGATGAATATACCGGTGATGAAGCGGTAGCCGTGCCCGAAGTTGAATAGTGGATAGGGACACCCGCAGGATTTACGGAAAGAGTGACGGATACACTGCCAGTAAATTCGCCGCCGGCAGGGCTTGCTGTAACCACAGGCTTGACGTCGCCGCCAGAGTTCTTGGTGTATGTGAATGTCTGTATGTTAGAGCCGTTGGAATTGCCTACATAGGTCTTGAGAGTCGTAGTCTCAGTAAATGTCAGAGGAGTGCTGTATGTGGCAGATGATGACGAGGGAGTAGACCCGTCAGTAGTGTAATGGATATCGGCACCCTGAGTCGACATAAGAGTGACGGTCACGCTTTCGGTGAATGTAGTCCCTGAAGGAGGATTGGCAGTCACAGTCGGACGGACAGGCTGGGGACCAGGACCGCCACCGATAGTACCGTAAGGCTCGAGAAGCAGCACGGGACCTGAAGCAGCAATAGTCACTTTGCCTCCTGAAACAGTGGCAGTATTGGCAGTGTTATAGCCATCCATCACTTTGGCACCGTCAGCAAAATGGTCGCCTACGCTGACTGTATAGGTCTGCCCTGCAGAAGTATTGAGTTTGATGACCACAGCGTTGCTATACGCACCCTCGGAGAATTTACGTCCGTATGTGTCAGAGCCGAGATCGGTCTGCGTACCGGCACCGACAGCAGCATTGCGGCGACGGAACTGGCCGATAATCTGCCAGTGCTTGTTGTCGGCATTATCTACAGCATCCCAGTTGAAATCGCTACGGGTAATCATGGACTGATCACCGCCACAGCTGCTCGACATGTAGGGGCGCGATGTCTCGTCGCCATAGTATATCTGGGCACCGCCGGGACAGAGCAAAAGCATTGTAGCCACCTTCTTCTGGTCGCCGGGACGATGCAGGCCGGTGTCATGGCTCGACACGTAGTTGAGCACCTGACGACCGTTAGAGCCATTGCAATAATTAGAGTAGTATTTCCATTCTTCAGTTGTGGGAGTACGGCCTTGGCTGCCTTCGGATGAATTGAACGCGAAGTTAATCATCGAGTCGAAACCGCCTTCGGTGAAGTAACCGACATCGCCATGATCCCAGCCGAAAGCCTCACCTGTCATCCAGAAGTCCTCGTCCCAGTCCTTGGCATATTCGTCGGCACGGTCAGAATTCCTCCAGTTGACCAAAGCCTGCTTACAGGCAGTTTTAAGCTGATTCCAACGGCTTTTTTCAAGATGCTTGGCAGTGTCGCAACGGAAACCGTCGATACCGAAATATTCCACCCATCCGGCAAGCCAGTTGACGAGATAGTCGGCGGGAGCACCCTTGCTGCCTGTACGCCAGCTTTCGAGATTTGGAAGACGATACAGGTCGTAATCGCCGCCTTTTTCAGCAGCCCATTTCTTCTTGAGGAACGGAGGTATGTCGACCGCTGCGGTGCGTTCGGTGACAATGTCGGGCAAACCTGCCAAAGGCTTGGTGTAATCATCGCCCCCTTCGGGTGCATAACCGGCACTTGTAGCCCAGCTGCGGTCACCGAAGGCGCGTACCCATGGACCCCACCAGTTGCCCCAGTTGCCCTGTTCGTTGGCATTGAATGAAATCTGATTGCTTTCAGCCCACATCGAATAAGGCGTGCTTGAAGGCACCCATCCGGCAGTGGGAGTACCGTTGAAATTACCGAAGTCATAATCGACACCGTCATCGAGCGTACAGTAGCCTGTATGGTTCATCACGATATCCATGACCACACGTATGCCGCGCTTATGCGCCTCGGTGACAAAGTTGCGCATGTCCTCGATTGTACCCATATTGCGGTCCATATAGGTCCAGTCAAGGGCATAATATCCGTGGAATGCGTAATGGGGAAACGCATCATTCTTACCGCCGGTCCAACCGTGCATCTGCTCATAAGGGGCAGTAATCCAAATGGCGTTAACACCGAGTTTGTCGAGATAGTCGAGCTTCTGTGTCAGACCCTTGAGGTCGCCGCCATGGAAAGTGGCCACGTCGGCATCGCCCGAAAGGCGGCGGCGATGGTAAGAATTATCATTAGATGTGTCACCATTGTAGAAACGGTCGGTAAGTACAAAATAGATAGTGGCATTCTTCCAGGTGAAATACTCCTCACGTACCACCTGGGGAGTCTTGATATTGACCGTATAAGTCTTGGTGGCGTTGCCGCTCCTGACGGTATAGGTGATGACATTGTCGCCGCCGTCCAAAGAGGCGAGCGAATGGTTGGTCATAGGGACTCCGTTGAAGTCGATAGCCACGGTGGCATCCGAAGCCGAGGGGACAGCCGACATGGTCAGCATCGAGGCATCGTCAAGGTCCACATTATAAGTCGTGGTCGATGACGAGAATCCAGAGAGGATGTTGCGCCCGTCAACACGCAGCTCGAGGTCGCTCAACGAAGCGTCTCCGGAATTGACTGCAGCATAGACCGATGCACCGGCAATAATTCCGGACATCAGCATCGCCAGCTTGCGGCGTATGTCGAATTTGTGATTTTTCATCGTTATATAATGCGGTTATCGCTTGATTATGATTTGGTTATATACGCCCTCGGCTCCACGCAGGTTGAGCACGTAAGCACCGGGAGAAAGATGACTGAAATCAATGGACACGCTGCGGCCCGACACACTGCCGCTTCCGGCATCAGCGCCCGATATGGCCACTATGCGATAGCTTTCAAGATCGCTCGGCGACTCCACGTTGAGTATATCCATGACAGGATTGGGCCATGCACGCAATGTCAATTCGCCGTCAGCACCTATATTGTCTATGGCAGACTCGTCAAAGAACGATGCAGGGAACGGATTGCCCTGCGGCTGCTTCATGATGGCAAGCACAGGATATTCTTTGCCTTCTTTGCTTTCCCATTTCCATATTGACGGGAAATCCCATCCGAGAGTGTTGCTGTAGGTGGCCTGTGCATGCAGGTCTGACGAGCCTACCGAATGGTCGCCATACTGCGTCCACGCCGAGGATGCTGGTATGCCGTCCCATGCCAGATTACCAGTCGAACGGTTTTCGGGGTTGTTGTTTCCACCGAAACGTGCCACATAGTCATTGGTAGAGAGGACTCCCTCATTGACAGCCACAGAGTTGGAGATAGAGCCGTAGTTGGCACCTACCATGCCGCCGATATAATTCTTGCCACGGACCTCGCCTGTAGCATACGAATTGTTGACAGTGCCCAGATTCTTACCTATAAGACCTCCGGCAGCATACTGGTCGGCAGCGTTTACATCAGCCGTCGAGTAGCAGTTGGAGATGGTGGCGCCTGTGTTTAGTCCCACCAAACCTCCGGCGGCAAGCGACGTTGCTTCTACGCTTCCTGAAGTGTAACATTGGTCTATCGTACCTGAGATGGCATGTCCTACGAGGATGCCTACATAGGCTTGACCCTCGACAGCGGCATCAGTCACGGCAACGCCCTTGATGACTGCACCGTCTATAGCTCCGAAAAGGCCGGCAGCCTGTCCGAGTGCGGACTGCGACACCGAGAGGTCGGAAATCGTATATCCGTCACCATCAAAATGAGCCTTGAAAGGCGAGCCTATCGAACCGATAGTCAGCCCGGCAGGAGCGGTGATGTCGGATGTAAGTTTGAGATAGATGTCCGAAGCCCAGTCTGCGGGATACTCCGAAAGGTCCTGAAGATCCTTGGCCGACGAAAGCAGGAAAGGCGAAGCAGCAGTGCCGTCACCCCCGGAGTAAGCCGTCTTACGGCCCTGCACCACGCTGATTTTGGTGTCGGCAGTCTGGGCTCCGCTTGACGTGCGGGCTATAAAACACAATTCTGTCAGACCTTCCATCTGCGACTCGGTCAGACCGTAGAACTGCTGGATGTCGTCGATGCGGATCTGATAACCTCCGTCGACGGTCGTCATCTTGAATTTAGAAGTGATGACATCATCCCAAGCAAATGGGGAAACTTCGGCACCCGATATGATACACCATGTGTAGGCGTACACATCGTTGCCCATCGAATTGGTAGTGACTTTAACGGTCACAGGCTTATTCGTCACGGCAGGAGAGGGATCCGACGAAGCGGATGCCGACTGTCCGTCAGCCCAACATACCGAGGGCAGGACGAAAGCCATCAAAGCAAGAAACAACTTTGACTTCATGAAAGAATGTAGAAATTAATAATTGAAAGATAAGGATTAATTGATAGTATCAAATAGCAGAGCAGAGCGCTCCTATGAGAGCCATAGCATTTTCCAACCGCAAAGATACAAAAAAATAATAAAATATAAAAATTTAACCTCCATTTATTAATTGACATTAACAATGGAGGTGCTTTTCAGTAGCATTTTAACACGACATCACTGACCACCGCCAATAAGACCGAGCAACTGTGAGGCGGCATTTTTCGTGTCGACCTTGCGGATGATATGGGTGATACGGTGGGATGCATCCGTGACGAACGTTGTCCGTACCGTACCCATATATTCCCGGCCTGCCATCTTCTTTTTCTGCCAGACACCGAAAGCCTGATTGACCTCCGTGGCCGGGTCGCTCAGCAATGTGAATGGCAGGGAGTATTTGTCGGCAAATTTCGCATGGCTCGCCACAGAGTCCTTGCTAATGCCTATCACCTTGTAGCCTTTTGCCGCAATTTCGGCATCGCCGTCACGCAGCGAACAGGCCTCTGCCGTGCATCCGGGGGTATTGTCCTTGGGATAAAAGTATATCACCAACGGCACGCCGCCAAAGTCAGATGCGTGCACTTCGTTGCCGTCGCTCCCTATGCCGAGGAAATCGGGAATCATGTCTCCTACGTTTAAGTCCATAATATTTGATATTTGATTGATATGAGATTATGAACTGATTTAAACTTATTTCAAAATGTTAAATCAGTTCTATGTCAAAGTTAAAGAATCGCAACATATCATCCACAACTATAATATATAAAAAACTTTAACCGCCGCAGCGATATAGTCAAAATATAGGCAGACAATAACCGACATTGAGTCTCGTTTTCCCAAGAATAACCCTGCCGAACCGATAAAATAGGAAAGTGAGTATTCTACTCACTTTCAAAATAGAATACTCACCTTGACCGTCAAAACAAATGGCATCATCTCATTTACGATTCATCTGCCGGATGTATTCCTCCAAGGGCGGCAAGCCCATTTCGGCCCGCCATTCGTCCACCCTTGCCGGGTCAAGCAAATCAGACGGGACAAACGCGCCGTTTTCGTCCATGGTACCCTGAGTGCCGTATTTCTGCGGGCGGCCATGCCAAACCTCGCAGCGGTCATACATAGTAGCTACATACCTCTTTGGCAAATCACCATTTTTAGCGGCATCGAGAAACTGCGGCATATATTTGTCAATCAGCGCGATGTCGGAATGCTGTATGACAGCCCAGACCGCAATGTTTATGTCCCCTACCTCAGCCAGTGTCGGAAACCCGTGCGTGTCGAGAATCTCCGTGACGCGGACAGTGTTCACGCTGTCGTTGTGCAATATGGTCTTAACCAAACGATCAATCAAGACACTGTCACGATGTTGGGCGCGGAGTGCAGCAACATACTCATTTCGCGGAACCTGGTCCGATTCCATTATCCGCTCCAACTCGGCTTTCAATGCCGGATTGCTTTGAGCATACCCGGACAAGGAAAACATCGCGACGAAAAACGCAAAGAGAGCCACCTGATTCATATACTTTCAGAATCAGTCAAATTTCATATCAATCTGCCCGTCAGGGGTGATTTTGAACCGTATCACATAATATACATCGGAGCTGACACCGGCCGACTCTACTTTCTCCTTGCCTATCTCCTGGACATGCACGGTCAGCTCCGTCTCATCGCTGGTCATACGTATATCATTAAGGCACAAATATTTATATTCTTTCGGAATCATGCTCTTGCACTCATTTACCAATCCTTCGAGTTTCTTGGTGTCGAAGCTGAGCGACTTTACATCCTCCCATTTTTCCTTATAGGGGTAGTTTTTCGGCTTGGGAGCGTCGACATTGGGATAGAAATGCTGGTAATAATACTGGTTGTCCTTGTTGACCATGGTAAGCATTATGAAGCCAAGACTGTTGGAGCATTTGTCGGAGGGGCCTTCGGCTGAGAGATTGATTATGGTAACTTTATACTGGGTAGTATCGATTTTGGCTACAGCCTCGGCGGCTTTCTCCAATGCGGCAGAGCTGTCCATCTCAGTCCCGGTAGCTGAATCAATCAGATCCTTCGCGATTTTCTTGCAAGACATCGGCATCAAAGCTACTGCAGCCAATGTCATAAATGTCAACAGTTTTTTCATTGCACTTGTGTTTTTTAAATGTAACTATTATTTAATCGGAATGGTGTAATACCACCCCACCTTTGCATATCCGTTTTTGTAAATGTAAGAAAATAAATCCATCCAGTTTTTACCCCCCCCCATTTTAACTCAATTTAACGCATTATGAATATCTTCCAGCCTAATATAATACGAATTGGCAGACAGAGGTGATTGCGCCAAATATAACAGTCATAAAACAATCAAACACACTTAGGTGTTATCATTCCAAAATACGACTGGGAAATTATTCTATTAAATTAAAACTGGTTAACTAAATATCCTGACAATGAGAATACGACACTCCTTGGCCATAGCCGCAGCAGTATCAGTATCGGCAATCGCGCTTGCGTTCACCACTGATGGCAAAAACCATGACTCTATCCCTGCGGACATACAGAACCATACAGCTGAATACGCTTCGGCCATACATCAAAGCTGCTCCGTATGCAATGAGGTGGAAACATATGCCGCAGCATCCGACTCCATGGCCGCCATCCACCAGCCATGCCCCATATGCGGAGGTTCCGGCGAAATCACCGCTACAAAACTACTTTAGAGCCTGCTCTTTTTACAGACAGTCTCTAAATCCGCCTGGCATCAGTCAAACTGCTTGCGGTGGAATATGAAGTTGCGACCGAGATATTTCTCTCGGACTATGGGGTTAGATGCGAGCTCCTCGCTGGTGCCCTGGAAGAGGATTTTACCTTCGAAAAGCAAGTAGGCACGGTCCGTGATACTGAGCGTCTCAGGAGCGTTGTGGTCTGTGATTAGTATGCCGATGTTTTTCTCCTTAAGCTTATAGACCACCGACTGAATATCCTCGACCGCAATGGGGTCAACCCCGGCAAACGGTTCGTCGAGCATTATGAACTTGGGATTGATGGCAAGACAGCGGGCTATTTCGGTGCGTCGCCGTTCGCCGCCTGAAAGCTGGTCGCCGAGATTCTTGCGAACTTTCTGCAATGAGAACTCTTCTATAAGCGATTCGAGCTTGTCACGCTGGTACTCCTTGGAGGTGCCTGTCATCTCAAGCACCGAAAGGATATTATCCTCGACTGACAGTTTTCGGAACACCGACGGTTCTTGGGCGAGATAGCCGATGCCGTTCTGGGCACGCCGGTACACGGGGTACTTGGTTATATCAAGGTCATTGAGGAAAATCCGCCCCTCGTTAGGGGTAATAAGCCCTACCGTCATATAGAATGTCGTGGTCTTACCTGCACCGTTAGGACCGAGGAGACCTACGATTTCACCCTGCGTGACATCTATCGACACGTGATTGGCTACGATGCGGTTACCGTACTTCTTGACAAGATTGTCAGTGCGAAGCACCATCTTGCCGCCTTCTGCGTGTTCCGGCGTTTGGGACAAGGGAATACTGCCGGCAATGTCCTCCTGCTGGTCAATCATTTTATATTAGGGTGTCTGAGTCGTGATTCGATATAATCGGTAAGAAGATTAACAGCCACGATGTTGTTACCGCCCTGCGGGACTATAAGATCAGCTTTCTTTTTCGAAGGCTCGATATACATGTTATGCATAGGTTTCAGGACATCCTGATAACGGTTGATAACCATCATGGGGGTGCGCCCACGCTCTACACAGTCACGGGTGATGACACGAATCAAGCGGTCATCAGCATCGGCATCGACAAAAACCTTCACATCCATCATGTCGCATAGCTGAGGCTGTGTGAGTACCAGTATGCCTTCCACAAGCACCACATCGCGAGGCTCGATTGTTATCGTCTCTTTCTGACGTGTGCAAGTCAGATAACTGTAGGTCGGCATCTCTACGGTGTGACCGTCACGCAAAGCCTTAATCTGCGCCACGAGCAGAGACCACTCGATAGCTGCAGGCTCGTCGAAATTGATTTTCTGACGGTCCTCCGGGGGTACGTGGCTTGAGTCTTTATAATAGTTGTCCTGCGATATGACAGCCACCTCGCCCGGAGGGAGAGCCGAAATAATCTTATTTACTACTGTGGTCTTGCCAGAACCTGTGCCTCCGGCTATGCCTATGACTAACATGGAGATATATGTATGGGGTGGTTAACGGCGAGGTGCTATGATGTACTATATATTATGAGGTACTATACATTATGCGCCGTTTGGACGCATATATTGGCAAAGTTAACCATTAAATTTTATAATACAAGTGATTTTTTCAGTAACTTTGCGGCGACCTACACTACGGTCCTATAAATACTCCAAGTTAGATAACACGACAGATGATTTTCACCAAATCCATAGCCAATTTCGGCAAATACTGCCTTTTTATGAGGCGTGTATTCTGTATCCCCGACAAGTGGAGAGTATTTTTTTCACGCACGGTTTTCGAGATACAAAAATTAGGTGTAGACTCCATACCGCTTGTCATCATCATAGCCCTGTTTATCGGAGCGGTGATCACGATACAGATGCAGCTCAACTTCTCCTCCCCTCTCGTACCGAGCTATTCGACAGGTCTCGCCACACGAGAAATCGTGCTGCTGGAGTTCTCCAACTCCATATTGTGCCTCATACTTGCAGGCAAGGTAGGCAGTAATATCGCCTCAGAGATAGGCACGATGAGAGTGACGGAGCAAATCGACGCGCTGGAAATAATGGGCATCAACTCATGCAACTTCCTCGTGCTGCCTAAGATAGTAGGGTTCTTGTTTTTCATGCCTGTACTTGTGGTGTTCTGCATATTCACGACCATGCTCGGCGGCTATCTGATAGCAGCTGCTACGGGCATCATCTCCGTGTCGAAATATATCTACGGCATACAGACCCAATTCCAGGAATGGTATGTATGGTACGGATTGATAAAATCGCTGTTTTTCTCAGTGGTCATAACCTCTGTGGCAAGCTATTGCGGCTACTACGTCAAAGGTGGCGCCCTCGAAGTGGGCAAAGCCAGCACCAACGCCGTAGTGACAAGCAGCATCATGATACTGCTCCTTGATGTAATACTCACCAAACTTATGCTCCAATGATAGAAGTCAAGGGTGTAACCAAATCATTTGACGACAAGACCATCCTTCACGGTGTGGACGCGACATTTTACACCGGCAAGACCAATCTGATTATCGGGCAGAGCGGTTCGGGAAAAACGGTATTGATGAAATCGCTTGTCGGACTGCTCAAGCCCGAAGAAGGGCAGATACTTTATGACGGACGTGACGTGATGAAGATGTCGGTGGACCAGACAAAGAAGCTGCGCGAGGAAATAGGCATGTTGTTTCAGGGTTCGGCACTGTTTGACTCTGAGACAGTGCTGGGCAATGTGATGTTTCCGCTGATGATGTTCACCGACATGACACCGGCAGAACGGAAAGACCGGGCGCAATTCTGCCTCGAACGTGTGAACCTCAAAGGAGCGGATGACAAGTATCCCTCTGAGATTTCCGGCGGTATGCAGAAGCGTGTAGCCATAGCACGCGCCATAGCGCTTAATCCCAAGTATCTGTTTTGCGACGAACCCAACTCCGGGCTTGATCCGCACACATCCATACTCATAGACGAGCTGCTGAGCGACATAACCCACGAGTACAACATCACCACCGTCATCAACACGCATGACATGAACTCCGTGCTCGGTATCGGCGAAAACATCATCTACCTCCGCAACGGGCGCCGCGAATGGGTCGGCAACAAGAACGAAATATACACCGCCACCAATGAGGCTCTCAACGACTTCGTATTCGCGACCGAGCTGTTCAAGCAGGTTAAAAACTACATAGTGCATACTTCAACCCCCACCCGACCACAAAAATAACCTGATGCCGACATCTACCCCCCCCCATAAACACAATTTAACATTAGGGGATTCGGGCATATCGATAATCCTGCCCGTATATAATTGCGAGGAGACAATAAAAAGATGCATCGAGTCTGTCTTTAAACAGACCCATAAAGAGTGGGAACTGATAATAATCGACGACGGGAGTACGGACAAGACACTTGCCTTAGCGCAGGAAGCGACATCCGACAATCCCCGCGTAACAGTCATCACCCAAGACAACGCGGGTGTGTCGGCGGCGCGTAATGCGGGACTGAAACAATCCCGGGGTGAGTATGTTACATTTATCGACGGAGATGACTGGTGGGAACCTGAGTTCCTTGAATCCCTCATCAGCCATGCCGGAGCGGATATAATCATCGGCGGGTTCAAGGACTGGCGGACGCAAAAAACATGCAACCTGACCGAGGAAAATTTCACACACCAATCCGGCATCAGAGAATACATTGCCAAGCATATCCTCGGCAACTATGCAGCAGTCTGCTGGGGAAAACTCTACAGCCGACATGCCATAGAGGCGAACGATGCTACCTTTAATCCGTCGTTACGGTTAGCTGAAGATGCCGTATTTAATTTCACGTTGCTTGAACATGTGGAGTCGATTATAACCGTCCCACACACAGGATATGTATATACCAGCAACCCATCATCTGCCAAATACCTGCTGTCATATGACGAATTTGCAACGCTTTTTAACGCACTGCAAAATGTGTATTTACGGCTGGAACGACAATACGACATCACTATATCCCGACACTCGGCAAGCTGGCTGCTTAATTTCCACTCTATCGAAGGAGGCGTGACAGACTCGTCTGACGACCCCTACCTTACGCTCTACAGGATAACCCACCCTGATGCTTCCTTTGTCGACCTTCTTAATGACGATATGTGCAGCCCGGTGGTACGCCTGCTCCTTGCTGCCCGCCAGTCGTATATGGACGGACAAGCGGCAGAAGGGCGGAAAGTACTGCGGCATATCAAAACGGGATACGGACAGTATCTCGGTGCAATCCACTGCAAGTATTCATCATTGCAGCGCATTATCAGCCTCTTGTCATCGTCCCTGATGATAACCGACTGCTGGCTGAAAACAGAAAGCTACATACGCAGAAAACTGCGATAAAAACACGATTGGCGTTTCTTGCCATGAGCAGCTGCCCATAACGCAATTTTTTCGCAGACGATTCACTATGGTTGCGGTAATTACATGAAATTTTCGTAAATTGCGCAAAATTTATTTTTACAACCAGTAAGTGAGTGTTCATTTTCAATTTTGCTTCAAGTCCGAGATTGCTTTTGAGGCGATATTTCTTGAAAAGGAGGGAGCGTAGCGAGCTACGTTACTGACAATGAAAGGAATAGCTGCCGAAAGGAAACTGAAGATGAAGCAAAAACGATGACGCTCACTAAAGAAATGACAATTCTAATTTAAAGTGAATACTCACTTACACACGTAATTCTGAAACATGAAAAAATATCTCGTTACAGGAGCCGCCGGATTCATCGGTGCCAACTTCGTGAAATACCTGCTGAAGAAATGGGGCAACGATGTCGAAATAGTCATATTGGACGCATTGACATATGCCGGCAATCCGATGACAATCAAAGATGAGATTAAGCTTCCAAACGTCACATTTGTCAAAGGAGACATCGGCGACCGCGAGCTCGTAACAAAGATAATGAACGAATTCGATCCGGACTTCGTAGTGAATTTCGCCGCCGAAAGCCATGTGGACCGCAGCATAGAAAACCCCCGACTGTTTTTGGAGACAAATATCCTCGGCACACAGAACATGCTCGACTGCGCACGCGAAGCGTGGTTTGCCGGAAAGGATGAAAACGGGCACAACCGCTACCGCGAAGGGAAAAAATACCTGCAGATTTCCACGGACGAGGTGTACGGCTCACTTCCCAAAGACTTTGCCGAGCCGCAGCCCCTGCATCTTACAGATGCAGTCAAGGAAGTGGTCAAAGGGCGCACGAACCTACAGACATTCGGCCACGGATTTTTCACTGAGGACACCCCCCTCTCCCCTCGTTCGCCATACTCCGCAGCCAAGACCGGAGCAGACCTGATTACCCAGGCATATCACGAAACATACGGTATGCCCGTCAACATCACCCGCTGCTCCAATAACTACGGACCATACCATTTTCCCGAAAAACTCATCCCTCTTATCATCAAAAACATACTTGAAGGGAAAAAACTGCCAGTGTACGGCAAGGGCGACAACGTGCGCGACTGGCTTTATGTCGAGGACCACGCCAAGGGCATAGACATGGTGCTGCGTAACGGCCGCATCGGCGAAGTCTACAACATCGGCGGCTTCAACGAAGAGCAAAACATCAGCATCGTGCGTCTTGTCATCAGCATCATCGGCCGCATCATGCGCGAAGAACCCAAATATCAGGCTCTGCTCAAGGGGATAACCCCGGAGCAAATCAACGAAGACCTCATCACGTATGTATCCGACCGTCCGGGTCACGACATGCGTTATGCAATAGACCCGACGAAGATAGCCACCGAACTGGGATGGTATCCCGAAACACCATTTACCGAAGGCATCGAAAAGACAATCCGCTGGTATCTCGACAATCAGGACTGGGTCGAAAGCGTCACATCAGGCGAATACCAGAAGTATTATGACCAGATGTACGGCAACCGTTGAATCCGAAAACACCCCATACCCCGAAAACACCCTACTTCCACCCACTGACATGAAAGGAATAGTATTGGCCGGAGGTTCCGGCACACGCCTCTACCCCATCACACTCGGCATATCCAAGCAGCTTGTGCCGATTTACGACAAACCGATGGTGTATTACCCCATATCTGTACTCATGCTTGCCGGAATCCGCGACATACTGATTATATCCACCCCACACGACCTACCCGGATTCCAAAGGCTGCTCGGCGACGGCAAGGAAATGGGCGTGAATTTCAGTTATGCAGAGCAACCACGCCCTGAAGGGCTGGCACAGGCATTTATCATCGGCAAGGATTTCATCGGCGATGACGACGTATGCCTCGTGCTCGGCGACAATATATTCTACGGTCAGGGCTTCACTGGGATGCTGAGGCAAGCAGTGGAACGCACAGCATCCAGCAAGGAAGCCACCATCTTTGCCTACAAAGTCAAAGACCCACAACGTTACGGCGTGGTTACCATCGATAATCGAGGCAAGGCAGTCAATATCGTAGAAAAGCCCAAAGAACCCGAAACAAACTATGCAGTGGTAGGATTGTATTTCTATCCTAACGAAGTGGTCAACATCGCCCATGAAATCAAGCCGTCGGCACGTGGGGAGCTGGAAATCACGACCGTCAATCAGGTGTTCATGAAGAGAGACAAACTGAATGTACAGCAGTTTGGCCGCGGATTCGCTTGGCTCGACACCGGCACCACCGACTCGCTCATGGAAGCATCCAACTTCATAGAAACCATCGAGAAGCGCCAAGGCTTCAAAGTGGCCGCATTGGAAGAAATAGCTTTCCGCCGAGGATTCATAGATGCCCAACGCCTGCGTGAACTTGCCGAACCGATGCGTAACAATGCTTACGGCCAGTATCTGATAGAACTTGCCGACAATGGAGTGGAATAAACCCCGCCTGATCGAACTTCCGCGCATATATGACCCGCGGGGAAGCCTGTCGTTTGCGCAAGACAACGCCCAGATACCTTTTGAGATAAATCGTGTGTTTTGGATTTATGACGTGCCGGGAGGCGAGAGCAGGGGCAGCCATAGCCACAAGAAAGCCCACCAGCTCATAGTAGCCACTGGCGGCAGTTTTGATGTGACACTGCATGACGGAACAAAATCCGCCACATTTACACTCAACCGCCCTTTCGTCGGATTATACATTCCGCCGGGACACTGGTTGACCCTTGAAAACTTCGCGTCCGGCAGTGTATGCATGGTATTGGATTCCACTTTGTTCTCGGAAGATGATTACATCCGTGATTTTGACGAATTTTTGGAGTGGAACCGTGTGCATGACCGCATCCCTACCCTGCCTTAATGCAATAATCACCAATGATGAAGTATCCATTTCTCGACCTCGCCGCTGTAAACGCACCTTATATCCACGAACTGCACGAAGCAGCCGCCCGAGTTATAAACTCCGGCAGATACATCGGTGGCGACGAAGTGGAGGCTCTTGAAGCACGGATGGCACAGATGTGCGGCACATCACATGCCGTAGGGGTCAGCAACGGCCTTGATGCCTTGACGCTTATACTCAAAGCATATATCCAACTCGGCAAACTGCATCCTGGCGACGGAGTAATCGTACCAGCCAACACCTACATCGCAACAATGCTGGCTGTCACAGACGCAGGACTGACGCTTATCCCAGCAGATATTGATGCATCAACCATGAATCTCGATGTAACATCCATCAGAGACGAGGATGCAGTCCAGGCCAAAGCAATAATGCCGGTACATCTATATGGACGCAACGCCTGGACACAAGATGTCAAGGATTTCGTCATAACGCACGACCTGCTGGCAATCGAAGACTCCGCACAAGCCATAGGCACTCATTCGGATGTGGAGGGAATAAATGGAGGTGTAACCACAGGCTCACTCGGACACGCTGCCGGCTTCAGCTTCTATCCGACCAAAAACATCGGGGCCCTCGGAGATGCCGGAATAGTAACAACCGATGACCCCGAACTGGCGGCCACAGTCCGTGCGCTTGCCAATTACGGTGCAGACAGGCGTTACCATAACATCCACTATGGACGTAACTGCCGCCTTGATGCCATTCAAGCGGCAATAATAGACGTGAAGCTAAACCATATAGAGGAAATTAACACCCGACGACACCAAAACGCGGCTACATATGACCGTTATCTGAACCATCCACTCGTCACCAAGCCGACAATGCCCGCCAACCATTCCGAACACGTATGGCATCAATATGTCATATACGTCGGGGGGTATAGAGACGAGCTGCAACGGTATCTGGATTCAGAAGGTGTCGGATGGGACATACACTACGCCGTGCCGCCACTGCATCAGCCCTGCTATGAAACCGCACCCTGTCCCCACAACTTCCCTGTGACCGACCGTTTAGCTGACGGTATATTATCGTTACCCATATCCGAGATGACATCAACGGATGATATTAAGGCGATATGCTCGATATTAAACCGATTCCAACCTAACGACAAAAACGCATTGAAATGAAAAAATTTATTATCGTTCTTGTCATCGGGCTGGCTGTGGCATGGACTACCCACAAATATGACAAGGATTCATCCATAGACTCTGCCACGACATCTGCTGAAATCAGCCGATTGACGGAGGTATCCATGCCTGGAAACGTGCAGTCACAGATTAAGAAATACTCCAACTATACAGTCTCGTTTAACCGGGACACGCACACGCCAAACTGGGTGGCGTGGGTGCTGACCGGGGAACATACTACAGGCGATGTAAAGCGGTCAAACAAATTCTGGACTGACGAGTCGGTCATAGGATGCGCTTCGACATCGGATTACCGCAACACCGGCTACGACCGAGGCCACATGGCACCTGCCGGCGACATGAAATGGGACGAACAAGCCATGGAGGAGTGTTTCTCCATGGCAAACATCGTACCCCAAGCCCATACGCTCAACAGCGGTTCATGGGGCAAGCTTGAAGAAAAATGCCGACAGCGCGCTGTTGCCGACAGCATAGTAGTTATAGTTTGCGGTCCTGTCCCGACCGATGCTCCAGTTGCGCATATCGGACTATCATCTGTCGCCGTACCCCAGCGTTTTTTCAAGGTGATACTATCGCCCACAGCTCGGCCACCTAAAGCCATTGGTTTTATCATGCCTAACGGATATGTCGACGGAGGTATGCAAAAATGCGCAGTCAGCGTGGACAGTGTCGAATCCCTGACAGGCTATGACTTTTTTGCCGCTCTGCCTGACGAGATAGAAAATGAATTGGAATCACAATGCAACTTCCCGCAATGGAGCCATACACGACGTTAATCAGCGATGATACCATCTGCGCCATATCCACCCCACATGGGACGGGTGGCATCGCAGTCATCCGCATAAGCGGGCCTGATACGATAGATATTGTCAGCCATGTATGGCATGGGAAACCGCTCGCTACAGCAACATCCCATACAGCCCACCTCGGCAACATAATCGACGGCTCAGGGGAAGTGGTAGATCAAGCTGTGGCCACAGTGTTCCGTGGGCCACACTCATTCACCGGCGAAGACGTGGTAGAGCTAAGTGTACATGGATCTCCATACATCCAGCAACGTGTGCTTTCAATCCTCACGCAACATGGCGCACGCATTGCCGAGGCTGGGGAGTTTACCCGACGGGCATTTTCCAACGGACGGATCGACCTCATCCAAGCGGAAGGGATAGCGGATGTCATAGCCTCCCGCACAGCCGCATCGCACAGACTGGCAATGTCACAGATGCGAGGAGGATTCTCATCACGCATTAAACTCTTGCACGACCGTCTGCTTGAAATGGCATCGCTCCTTGAACTCGAACTCGATTTCAGCGAAGAAGACGTCGAGTTTGCATCAAGAGAGACGCTGATTTCATTGGCTGAGGAGATACTTGCATGTGTCACAAAGCTTGCCGATTCATTTGACAAAGGCAGGGTCATCAAAGAGGGGATTCCAGTCACAATCACAGGTGAGACCAATGCTGGCAAGTCAACACTGCTCAACAGTCTGCTCGGCGAAGACAAAGCCATAGTCAGCGACATACATGGCACCACACGCGACTCCATAGAAGATACAGTAAATATCGGAGGGCATCTGTTCAGATTCATCGATACCGCCGGCCTTCGCGACACAGAGGACCCAATCGAAAGCATAGGGATATCACGAGCCATGGACAATATAGCCAAGGCATCCATAGTCATATGGATGGTCGACAGCACATCTACCCTATCATCTGCTATTGCATCATGGTCAAGAATAGCCCCCAGGCTCCAGGACCAAACAGACCTTGTAATATTCATAAACAAATCAGACATCAACGCTGAAGCATCAGGTTTACAAAAAGAACTCACAGACATAATAGCCCCATCCTCCGATGTCCACTGGGTTATCGGCAGCGCACGGTCAGAATCCGACATCACGACTCTCCAAGACACCCTGTCAGAGATAGCCGCTGCCACCGCGTCCCCCGAAGGTGAAATAACAGTCACAAACCTCCGTCACTACCAATCGCTCACCGCAGCCTCGAGAGCCATCCGGCAAGCCATCCGGGCACTCCGCGACAACATACCCGGAGACCTCGTAGCCCAAGACATCCGCGAAACACTCTACCACCTCTCCACCCTCACCGGCACAATCACCACCCCCGACCTCCTCTCCAACATCTTCGCCAACTTCTGCATCGGGAAATGAGGTAAGTATTAAAACCGATTAAAATATATCACCAAATATCAGAAAGGCGCTCAAAATGAGTGCCTTTCTTTATGTCTGCTTGTCGGCGTTTTAATCGTTTGTGGTCGTTTTCAAGTTATTTTTTCCTCGTTTTTGTACCTCATTTGGCTCTCATCGTCATCGGTTGAAAACCACTCCAGCGAGATGATAGATGATGTATACACCCATATACATCGGTATACGTGGATATACAAATTTGGCGAAATGAGTGGCGAAATAAACAAGGAAAAAATGGCAACTTCAGTCATTAGAATCAAAAAAATCTGCGCATGGTGTGGAAAAGAGTTTGAGGCTCAAAAACTCTCGACTCAATTCTGCTCACACCGTTGCTCATCCCATGCCTATAAGGATAAAAAGAGGCAGGAGAAAAAACAGCGTGCCGAAACAGCTTCACAAAGAAGCCAACAAAAAAAGAAGGTTGAAGATATAAAGGACAAAGAGTATTTGACCGTTTCGGAGGCAGCCCAATTATTAGGCTTTACACGAGATGGTGTATATAAGCTGATATATCGGGGCCTCTTAAAAGCACATCGGATAACGAGTCACTGGACAGTAATCTATCGTAAAGATATAGATGAGATGATTACGGCTCGACCGATTGATCCTTCAGGCATTTCTAAGAAAGAAAGAGAACCAATCACCGAGTTTTACACAACCAAGGAAGTGTTGGAAAAATTCTCCATCAGCAATTCATGGCTTTTCAAAGCCGCCAAACAGCAGAATATTCCCAAAGTCACACAGCACGGTAAGACCTACTGGAGCAAGAAACACTGCGACATGATATTCGGCAAAAAAGATACTTCTGTTGAAGAAATAACAGAATGGTATTCTGTTGCTGAAATCCAGGAAATATTTGGCATGACCCTCCCGGCCATTTACTGTCTCGTATCCAAAACCGGGATACCCAAGAAGAAGGAAGGTAAGGAAGTCCGCTATTCAAAGAAACATTTTGACGCGGCCAAAGGCACGGCAGAGCCCGTGGAATCAGAATGGTACAGCATTGCTGAGGCAACTGAGAAGTTCAACATGTCACGCGACCAACTTTACCATTATATCAAGACCTACAAGGTCAAGAAGAAAATGGTCGGCAAATATTGCTATCTCGCAAAGGACGAAGTAGATGCACTGTTTGAAAACATCTTCACTCCACCTTCAATCTAATCCGGTTGCAAGTTTTTCCAAAGTTGTACCTCAATAACTTACCAACCGGGGAATAACTCCACATATTTGCAGAAAAAAGAAAAACTATGGCTACATGTGCTAAGGTATATCTGCGGCAGAAACCTATAACAAAAGGCCGCCTGTCTCTGTATCTTGATTACTGGCCCGCTGTCCGTAATCCCCATACAGGGCGTCTGTCACGCCGGGAATTTCTCGGCTTCTATATCTATGCCGAACCGAAAAATGACATAGAAAGAGATTATAATGAAGCAATGCTCACACAAGGTGAACTCATCCGTTGCCGTCGTCAGGAACAGGTAATCAACAAGCAGTTCGGATTCATGGACCGACATCAGGAGAAGGCAGACTTCCTTGACTACTTCAAAAAGATGTGTAAAGGCAAACCTCAGAAATGGGATATTGTGTATCGTCATTTCGAGATCTTTGTCAAAGGGAAATGTCTCTTTGAAGAGGTTACTGTTGAACTCTGCACCAAATTCCGTGAATATCTTCTGACCGCCCACAATCTGCGACTGACGCATAGAAAGCTCTCACAGAACTCTATCGCCGGTTACTTCTCGACTTTCAGAGGGCTACTGAAAGTCGCTTACAGGGATAAGCTCTTGAAAGAGAACATCAACGACTATCTCGACAAGATAGAATGGGAAGACGTTCAGAAAGAGTATCTAACTCAGGACGAGTTAATAATACTCGCCAAAACGCCCTGCAAGATTGATGTTCTGAAAAGAGCCTCCCTGTTCTCCTGCCTCACGGGGTTGCGTATCAGCGATATAGAGAATCTGACATGGAACAATCTCCGCATCGCTCCCGATAAAGGCCCATGTGTCAGAATCAGGACTCAGAAGACATCCACCGAGGCAATTCTGCCGATAAGTTACGAGGCTCTTGAACTCTGTGGAGAACGTGGTGAAGGCAAAGTCTTCAAGGGGCTGACACGTTCTATGATCAATGTGCCGCTCAAACACTGGATTGAGGCTTCCGGCATCAAGAAGCACATCACGTTCCACTGTTTTAGGCATCATCTTTTATCCTATTCGCTGAAAATAAGCAGTTTATACGAATACCTTTATAAAATAGGTAACGATTTGGAAACGAGCAAAGTTCTGTAATTTGCTTCGTCTTGCATTAATCAAAAGAACACCTGTTAAATGCAAAGGTACAAATTATATTGTCAAATCAATAATTTCCCAACCACTTTCTCTCATCTTCTTCAAAGCATCGCTACTCCAATTCATTTTTAAACTAGCATAGCATAATAGATGTGTCGGCCGTGACATTCCAACATATAACATTTTCATAGCTTGTTTTGCTCTTGAAGATTTTTTGTCAACTATATCTTTGAAGAATGGACTAGGTTGAAATCCTCCTCTATTCTGTTTCTTTATTAAATGTTTACATTCATAGTTATGAAAAAAAGTTTCTACATACATTGTTGCACAATGAGTCATTCCTTTTACAGAATGCACTGTTCCTATTTTTATTGGGATTGAATCTTCTTCCTCTTTTTCTTCGTTGTTATACTTCACAAAAGTATTTCCAATAAAATTATCTACATATGCATTCTGTTGAAGTTCAAATTTTGATTTTAAATCACTATCAACGACCTGTTTCAATAACTTATATGCAGTTTCAAAATCATTTTGCTTTATCGCTACAGATATCTTAAAAACCGTCTGGTTTAATATTATCAGTTCGTTATTTTTATATTGTTTGAGCAGTGTCTTTATTGTAAAATTACGTCCATTTACATCAACTACACCAGACAGTCGTAAAATATGACATAGTATTGCGAAGACAGTTTTTTGGCATTGGCTAATCGTCTCATTTTCACTAAATTGAAGAAACTCAGAGATTGTATCGTATGTCTTACTTGTAGTGACTTTAGTTGTGTTTGGAAATATATTATCTAACCGTAATTTTTCTATGTTAAATTCCGGTTCTGAAATCTTTGCATTCCACCCGATTATATGAAACCCATACTTTTTCCCATTAATTGTATTCTGAAGATTATTTCTTTCTATCAAATCCTTAAATTTACCTTTCAATAATGGCATTGTCTCTTCATTAAATAATAATAACGTAGGAAGTATTGGAGAATCTAATACATTTTTTCCATTTACAACAAATCTAGCTTTACCTGTTCCATCATCACCAGTTATAAGAGTGAACGGATTTACAACGTCTGCAATCTCTTTGGATAATCTCAGAGAATTATTAATATACATGGGATTTCTAGGAAGCCAATCACAAGTATCTGTTACAGCATTATAAATTGATTGGTTAGGATCACCTATTCTTTGTAAGATGCAATTATCTGAATAAAATAATTTATCAATAAGGTTTAATTGATGCAGCTGCATATCTTGCGTTTCATCAATAAGAATATATTTAAAACGTTTTTGCAATACACTCTTTATCTCTGGATACTCTTTTATGTATTCCTCAGCTAAATAATAGCAATCATCATAATGCAATATTCCTTTTTCTAAAATCTCATTTTTTGCCTTTAACAACCAATTGCAAACATATTGTTTATTAAAATCTTCATTTCCTCTCCATGTAGTTGGAATTTTATAGGATATATCACTTCCTTCAATTCCCAATCCAATCCTTGGTTCTCCAAAGGAACTGATGAATCGTACTGATGTAAAGTCAAATTGGTGTTTGCAATACAGAATCCTTCGATCCCAACATCTACTTAAAATTCGCTGTATTTCAGCATCATATCTATCCTTGTCAATAATTTCTATTCCTCTCTTATACTTGTTTTCATAATATGGAATTGCGAGAAATTTATCTACAAATTCTTGAATCGTCGATACATTATGAGGATATTCAAACAGTTTCGCAGCTTTTTTGGAAAGATGTTTTCGGATTTCTTCAACAGCAGTGTTCGTATGAGATAAAACTAATATTGCATCTCCTATTTCAAGATTTTCAGCCATACAACAAAGTTTTGCTATTAAAGCAGTCGTTTTGCCACTCCCAGGTACAGCTAACAAATCACAGGATGAAAGCTCTTTTATAAAGTTCCGACGTTCATCATCAAAATTACACCCTTTAGGTAAAAGGAAGTCTTGTACACTACTAATTAGATTATCATCAATTCTTCTCATACTTTAGATACATGTTTAATTGCTTCCACTAAATAATATATACTATCATCTTCAGGTATGGCTAAGGTGTCCAACGAACATATTTGCTGACATAATTCATGAGCAATAGCTACTTTATCTAAAGTTCGATCTTTAAGTTTCTTTATTAATGTAGTTTTGAATTTTTCTTCATCATATTTCCCAGCTTTATTTTTTTTAAAACCTTCAGTTTTAGAATGGACTTTAGATACACACTCCTTAAAACATTCATTTAATGTGCTGGAAAGATATAAACACCACTCTAAAGTCCAATGTGGAGAAATGAGAATTTTGACATTTGATTCATCGGGCAAAGCAAGACTATCTAAAATTTTCTTAGACTTTTCCAACTCCACTTCGTGACTGATTTCTGAATATTCAATTGTATCAAGCTCTACCTCTTCTTTTTTTATTTTTTCCGGACTGACATCGAGATCTGTTACTATACTTATTGGCATATTTAATATCTTTCCGTCAGTCCTTATAAAAATATTAGCATATCTTATATATGCAGTAGAACCAACATTAACAATTGAAATTTCTTTATTGGTAAGATTATATCCTAACTTATTGGCAATTACAGGTATCAATAATTCTTCTGCCCAACCTTCAACAATAATAACTCCTTTTGCAAAAAACAAATTTGATTTTGTTACATCTAAAAAATGATCAAGGAATATACAGTCATCTTCATCAAGTCTGGTCGTATCAGTATTCAATGGATACACGTCAGAATCATAACATAGAATAATGTTTGTGTTTTCTTTATCCGAAATTTTTATCTTAGATGCAATATTTGGACTATGAGTTGACATGATGAATTGTACTTTCTGACATTGTAAAGCAGAAATAACTTTCATTTGCGCTTGAGGATGTAAATGTGCTTCTAGTTCTTCTATTAAACATAATTTTAGACCATCCCACTCTTTATTTAAGTGAAGCAGTTCTGTCGCCATATATAGCCTATTCATAGTGCCTAGCCCCATATTTTGTGCGAATTCTATAACAATAGAAATAGTTTCTAGTATATTACGTATTTTAGGTTCCGTAATTGTAAGGCTGCTATTTATATTAGAATTAATAAAAGCATGTAAAAATGAATCTATCTTATCTTTTATTTGCTCCTTATTACTTGTCCCAAGAATTGGTAAACCATCTTTTCCTAATGCTTGTAGCTCATCATTAAACCAACTATTAATGCTTCTATTTGCTGATTTAACATATGTCACAAATGGATGTTCTTGTCCAGGTTCCTCTTTAAATAAATTATGACCTTGTAAAATCTGTGAAACTCTAGAACTCTTCTTTGCAGTTAATTCTATACTTGCATCTCTCAATGCTTTTAAATATACAGTTTTAAGGTATTCACGAGCTTGAAAAGCCAAAACTTTACCATTTGCATCAGGTCCAGCCGAGACATCTCCAGGAATAATCTGTCCATTAATAATATTTGCAGCGTATATTAAGCGAAGATATGGCTTAGATGTTTTATTATCCCAACTTAACCATTCTGTAAAAATGGATGCCTCGTTTTCAGACATATCACTAATAACAAGTTCAATTCTCATAGAGTCTGTAGCTTCATGAAAATCTTTTTCTTCAACACGTATCCACTCAATAGCATGAGTACGTAAAACCAATTTAATAGCGTCAATTATTGCTGTTTTTCCTGAATCATTTTCTCCGATTAAGATATTAATTCCTTTCTTAAAAGGAACTACCAAATGTGGCGAATCAAATTCTATTGTTCCGTCATTTTTACTAAATTTTCTAAAATTCCAAAGTTTTAGCTCAGATAGATACATTTGCCGAATAATTTATTTCCTACAAAAATAGAGATTCCTATGTAATTATTTCTTTGTCAGGTAATAAAATTGTATCTTTGTTCAATTAAAATATTAATAGGATGTCATTAATTATAGCATTACATTTAGGCGAAGGTATTGTTATGGCCAGTGATAGTAGAACAACATTCAGTACTACTATTCATAAGCAAGATGGAACAATAGTCCAAAATAACGGAGTTCATTATAGTGACTCTTCATATAAGACATTCCTAACTCCAAAGGGAGTTGGTATTTCGACATGTGGTCAAGCAAGTATCAACAACAAACCCATCGCAGGTTATATAGAAAGTTTTATCAATGAACATAAAGATGAATCTGTTGATGAAATTAAAGATAAAATAATTCCATATTTCAAAGCATTATGCCAAACAATAGATACAGATTTTATCATTGGAGGTTATATAAACACAGGAAAAACATATGAACAAAAATTATATAGAATTTTTACCGCTATAGATAAAATAGAATCTATTAATACAGATATTCAGGGAGCAATATGGGATGGCGAAATAGATGTACTTAGTAGAGTATTGACTACAATGTATACGCAGAGTGGTAATGCTTTAACGGATTATCCTATTCCATTTAATCATTTTACAATACAAGATGCTATTGATTTTGCAAAATATGCAATTCAAACCACTATAGATACAATGAAATTTCAACAACGGACGAAGACAGTTGGAGGTCCTGTTGATATTCTAATAATAAAGCCAGATAATGCTTTTTGGATAGATAGAAAAGAACTTCATAAGTGATAGAATATGAACAAATGGCCAAGAGATAGATACATAGGTCCTGGTGGTGGACTTTATACAGGTCCTGGTGGCGGACTCTACACAGGTCCTGGTGGTGGACTTTATACAGGTCCTGGTGGCGGACTCTACACAGGTCCTGGTGGCGGACTTTACACAGGTCCCGGTGGCGGACTTTACACAGGTCCCGGTGGTGGACTTTACACAGGTCCCGGTGGCGGACTTTACACAGGTCCATGTAGTAACCCATATATGAGTAATTGGCCTCCACCACATATTTTAATTAAAGAACTACAGAAAAGGAATATGAATGATATTGCAGACTATCTAATTAGTATAGGATTCATAGATTACACATATTAAACGAAAGAGCGACCTTGAGAAATCAGATCGCTCTTTTGCTATTTAATTATTGTTCAATGATTTTTATATCATCCTTTGATAATTCATAAGCTTGATAAACAAGCTCATCAATCTGCTTTTCTATTGCAGAAGTATCAGTTGAGCTGTTTGTTCGTTTAGCATCAATAACCTTTTTAACCAATTCTGAAATCGTCGCTTGAGCATTTGGGGACAACTGTGGAATAGGGAAATTATCAACCTCATAGCCATTGACATTACTATTAGTGCTGAAACATCTAAAAAACCAATTTATGGTTTTAGAGTTTAAGAATCCCAATAAGCAATATAGGTCTATTAAGTGTGATGGCAATATATAATTGCATGAATTAGCCAAATAATATCCTTGAGGCACAATAGACATTACAAGTCTAATCTTGTCATTAGCACCTGTCATTCCTTGCATTGCAATTCTTTCATATTTGTGATGGGCAGATTTCTCAGTATTCCCATATTCTAACAAATATTTTTCTTCTTCGAGATAGTCTATTTGACCTTGGCTCATTTGATGAGTATAATAGTATCGTTGTATTGAAGCTCCCTTCAATATAACTGGGTTACTAATATTTGAGCCAAAGAATTTTTTGTGAAATGTTACATTTAACTCACCCTCTATACATTTCAATGATATTCCTTTTTTCTTCAATAACTTAATGACTGTTGTTTTGTATTCAGGTCTCAAACGTGGTATTGTATAATCAATATTATCAATTGCTATAATGTCATTAAGAGAGAAAGAAGTACTCAATCCTGATGATTTATGCTTGTCGTCCCATACAAATACAGGGAATACATAATCACTATCGACTTTAGTATTTTGTATTAATGATATACACACGCTCATCTTTACACTCTCAAAAACACGCTTTTTCTTACTATCTCGTTCAGGGAACGAATCAATTTTGATAATCTTGTCATTCTTGAGGATATACTTTCTCAAATTAGCAGCCTGTCTATCTCCTAAAAAAGAATTTTGGAAGATAAAACAATTTATGCCATTTGTAGATAGGAGTTTTTTTACAGCATTTGCGATAAAGAGTTTGTAGGCATTTAATTTACCCCCAAATGCAATCGTATAATCTTTATCACCACGTAAATCTGCAATCTCTCCAACATGTGATTCTTGATATAAAAAATACGGAGGATTGCCTATTACAATATCAAAACCATTTTTATCATCATCACGATTGAAAACATCGCTAAACCAAGTATGCCAAAGAAAGAATTTGTTATTCTCGGCAAGATTGATATCTTTGAGTCTGGCAAGAATAGTTGGGTCGTATGCCTGTGCCTCCAACTGTTTGTTGATAGTATCGGAAATTTCTTGTTGTAACTTCACCTTTCTATTGTGGTCGTTACAAGAGTAGTACGAAGATAGTAGATGCGATACAGTCTTTTGCAAGCGATTTTTTTCATCATCGAAGAGAGAAATCTCTCCTTTGTCTTTCTTGTATTCTTTTTCGTAAGTGAGTTTACTTAAATCCACCCCGATAAAACTCTCAATTAGCGAGTTGCCTTGCATAATCTTATAGTCGAGATTGGGCAATGGCGATGGTGTCTCTTCATCAACAACGATAGAGAGCCAGAATCGCAAACGGGCTATATCTACTGCACCTTTCTCAATATCTACACCATAGATATTGTTTTGGATAATGCTCTTTTTGATTTCGGCACGATCATAATGGTCGCCACTCAAAACCTCACGACAATGCAACAGTTCATTGAGCAAACCCATAGGAAATGCTCCCGAACCAATAGCAGGATCACAAATCTTAACATTTTCAAGTGCTGAAAGAAGTTTCGGTTTCTTATTCTCTGGAATATCCTTAACTCCCTCTTCTGGTGAAAGTACGAATTGACGAATCTTGTCTTTTGCTATACTTGTATTGGTTTCGAGGTAGGCAATAAGTGACTCCTGACACATATAACGTACAATCTCTTTCGGTGTGTAGAATGCTCCTTTATCCTTGTTGTCTTCAAGCAAGTTTTCGAAGATTTTACCCAACATTTCTGGATCTACTCCCACTTCGGCATCGTTAGGGTCATTCTCGTCAATGGTAAAGTTGTATTCACTGAAGAATTGGAACAAACGTTTGAAATAATCAGCTGGGAAACGACTTTCGGGTTCGTCTTCCTTATCACGCTCAAATAAACCACCATTTAGGTATGGAATATCTTTCCATTCATTAAGTAGCGATTTATCCCAATCGTAATCGGCAAACAGGGCTTCACGCTCGGCAGGTTTAGTGTTCAAGATACCGAAGAACAACGGTTCAAGCACTGAGTCGAGATAATCATTCTTGTACAGTGAGTTCTCAAACATATTTTGCATATAGTTGAGGTCGCCACACATCCAACCTTTGCGTTGCAAGAAATGAAGGAAGGTGATGCGCCCCATCATCTTCTTTACGTAATCACGGATTTTCTTTTCGTTGTAGTCAAACGCTCCCATCAATGCAGCATTGGGCTCACTAAGTCTTTTCTCTTCCCACTTACTGCCCACCTTAACAAAACGCTTACCTGTAATATATTGGATAAAGTCGGCGTATTGCTCGCGATATCTGTCAAAGAACTCATCAGAAAGAGCTTCAACAGAGAATGCAGTTTTCAAATTTTCAAATGAAATACCTTTTTTCTTTAAGAAGTTGAAACGCTCAATAGGCGTTCTGTATAGTAAATCATCACTACCAAAAACGTATGTATATCGTTTAGGCGATGTCGCTTCTCCCTTGATATCACAAATAAATGACAAACGCCAATGGTCGCCACTATCAAATACCACCAATGCAGCATCAAACTCACCCCAAGTCGGATTAATGAATGACTTTACAAGATTGCGTAGCCCTACACGCCTGTTTGCGACCGAGCCTTTTGTAATATTGTAATGAAATAAACCGATACGATAACTGTCTGTAGTATCTATATTTCCTAAATAGTAACCATTATCAGAGGTGCTTCCTATGATCTTTTCTGGTCCCTCTTTCAATTCGGTTGCATTGAAAAAATTTTGTAGGAAAGTATACCACTGAGTCAGATTGAAAGATGATTGGAATAGTTTTCTCAAAATATCCGGTGTATATGTAGCTGCCATAAAATATTTACTTAAATGATTCTGATATAATGATTTGAGGATTAGAAATATCTTGGGCATCATGGCGTTGTTCTTTGTCCATTGTCTGATATTCTCCAAGTAATTCCGATATTTTGTTTTGCAAGCTATATTCGTCCTGCTTCATTTTAGAGCGGTCGTTTTTGTACTCTCGTGATAAAGCCTTCAGATAGCGGGGAAGTTTGGCATATATACCCTCATTGATGTATCCCATCAGTACATCGCATTTCGCTTTCAGCTCACAGTCGGTTGTTATTTGCTTAATGGTCCGCAGGAATTTATTAGCTTCAAGCGAAGTCTTGTCAAGGTCTGTACGATTGATAGATGATGTATCTGCAGCCTCTACATAATCGGTTGTATATTGAGCCAATGCGCTATTGACATGTTTGTAGTGTTGTTTATCATTAGTAAATTGTGATGGTTGTTCTTCGGGCCTTGCTTTGAGATACTTTACTGCTTCTAGGAAGTCAATAATTTCAATACCAGTTTGAGTTGCCAGATAAAACTCGGTCTTGACATTGGAAGAAACAAAGATGACAGACTTTCCACAATGCTTTCCCGTATCACGCATCACTCGGCTCTTCATTGGCAAAGCCTTGATCTTATGATATAGTTTACGGTCTCTGTTGTAGAGTTCACGCACTTCACGCAACAGGGCTATTTTCTTGTCGATACTGTCCTTTACATTGTTGTCAAACATTTGGAACTCCTTTACAATCTCCTCCTTTGAGTAGATTTGAGCATCTTCGCCAAATGCTGAATGAAAACCCTGTAATTTGACAAGAGCGTTCTTGTAGAGTTGAATTTCCTTGTCACCCTGTTGCGATGGGTAGAACATATAGTTATAGATATTCGTAGCAACAGAACCGATACGGTTTACACGACCTATACGCTGCATCAAACGTGTGGCATTCCACGGCGAATCGTAATTGACAATTACATTGGAACGATGCAAGTTCACACCTTCTGCCAATACATCAGAAGTAATAATGATGTTGTATCTCATTGAATTACTGTCAAAATTGGCATCGAAATTCTCTTTGATAGTCTGTCCCAAGCGATTGCGGTTGCTTGCTGTTACCATCAATACATCTGTGCGACCTATCTCTTTTGTCAATCTATCGTATAAGTAATTCAAAGTATCGACACTTTCGGAGAACAACACCAATTTGCCAGATGGATTAATGGTCGTATCAAAAAAGACCTTAGTAAGGTTTTCTCGGAACTTGTCAAACTTCGGATCATCATTCTCTTTCGCCCACTCTGCATTGAGTTGCTCCAATATCTCACGGTCATGATGGAGCATTTCAAGGAAATCAGAACTAAAAGCATTGGCTGAGAAAAGAATATCTTCAGTTGCATACCCTTTTGCAATGGCATGCTCGATAATTTCATCAAGCTCCATATTCTTTGCTTGCAGGTCTTTTACCTTCAAATCTGGTGCAATGATCACCTTGTCCTCATCGAACATTTTAATCATATCAGTTGTGATACGAAGAAGTGTTCGGAGTGACTTCTTGAAAGCATAGAAACTACTCTCCAATCGTTTTACCATATGAACACGGTAAATGGCAGCTAATGTCTGACCAATATGTACAGCATTCTTATACTTGCTACGATATTCAGGTTTCAAGAACTCAACAGCACGATAGCGGGCATAGGTCAGCCCCTTGCCTTCTGGATTCTCCTCTGTTTTCCCATCAGTCAATTGCTTAAGCGTCTCGTAGAAACGGTTGCTTGTATCTGAGTTCATTACATACTCCAATCCATTCGGTGGCAGAATTTTTGGGAATATGATACCCTGTGATTTAATATCTGCCTTATAATCGGGATCGTTGAGAATATTGTTGCGTGTACGGCGTACTGTTACCTTATCAATAACCTTACTACGTATCTGTTCATAGATTTTATCCACCTCAGCAGTAACATCACGCTGGTCACGCTCTCGCATCAATCTCTTATATTCATAGATAAGCGGAGCAAAGAAACCTTTGAGGTTGGGGACTCCGTCAATGGTACAGTTTTGGCTATTTTGGAACAACAGTAACTGATTCTGTAAATCATCAGGGCGGTTGTTGAGTGGTGTAGCAGAAAGAAGCATTACCTTCTTTTGAGTACTTTTCAGCAAGCCCATATTTAGGCAAGGCGATTTGCATATCTTTTGCAACTCATCATATTTGCCAGAACTGTCGCTGCGGAAACCGTGTGCTTCATCGACAATGATTAAATCGAATTCCTCTTTGTCCTTATAATTGTCTTTACCTTCAAGAACCTTTGACAGACTGCCATTAGTAATGAACTGAGCTTTCTTGTATATTCCGAAAAGTTTGAATGTATTTCGCCAGTTATCTTCCAATGCTGGAGGATATACAACGAGGATATTGGAGTCCTTGCCGTTAGCCTCTACAAAACGTTTGGCTATCATCGTTGCAATCATAGTCTTTCCTAACCCCACAACATCAGCAAGGAACAAACCATTATGCTGCATTAGCATCTGATAGCCCTGAATAACTGCATCTTTCTGGTATTTCAAATCCTTGACCCCATCGGGCAACTGAATGGAGAAGTCATCTTCCACTTGGTCGCCAAATGTATCAATAAGTACTTTGATGTATAGTTCGTATGGAGTAGGCTGATAACCCAAGTATGTATTCTTTTTGTACTCTTCAATATCTTTTGCTGTCAATGGAACAGCTTCGTTCCATAATGCCCAAAATTCATCGGAGCAAAACTTTACATCGTCAAAGTCTTTCATTGCCACATTGAGTTCATACTGTGGCGGCTGTTTGATTCCCAAACCCGAATCAGAGATATTGGAAGAACCCATTATTACCCAACCGTCGCTATTCTCGCTATGGTTTTGTGGCAGGCATAAGTAGAATTTAGCGTGCAGATTTTTGGTTGCATGAATACGCATTTGCAAACGTCCGGAAACAAGGTCTTCACACATCTGCAATATGCCTTCCTCTACTTCGGGTGAGTATTGAGCGTTTACAATATCCTCCTTGAAACCGTTGTGATAGATTTCTTTTGCTTTATCTTCATCAGCAAGCATCAAAAGAGCCTTGTTATGCTTTCGGAAAATATCATCAATATTGATACCTACCAATATCTTGATTTCTGATATATCACCTAATTCTTTACGCAACTTGAAATATCCAGATGAACGAAAGAAGCCCACAACAGCTAAAAAGCGTTCAAATGTTACCATCTCCGCCGCAATACCTTTCAACTTATCAAAAAGAGTATTACCCGGTATATTATTGAAAAACTTTGTACTCATAATTTTATATTTAATACAAAGCCCCTCCAAACAAAATACAATACATGAATTTATTCTCTCTTAGACAGAGGGAGATTTTAGGCTATAAGGCTGACTTGCTGATGAATTATATGTAGAATTGCTAAACAATAGTTGAAATTCAATGACTTCCAAAAGAAAAACCAACGGCCGGAATTGCAGGATTTTCAATAAAATGTATAACTTTGCATAAGAGTGAGTCCCTCTGTCTAAGAAATGAATGCTTTTGCTAAACGTTCTCCAATCCTACAGACTTTTCAGAATTTGTGCGTTGGCTTTGTCCACTACGGAATTGTCCAATGAAGCCAGATAAATTTGTGTGGTCGCCTCGGAATCATGTCCCATTCCTTCACTGATAACCGAAATCGGAATGTTCTTGCCTTTGGCTGCGCTTGCCCATGAATGACGGGCACAGTACATGCTAAGAGGAACGGATATATCGGCCAGTCTGGCTATTTCTTTCAGATTCCTGTTTATTCCGGACATGACATTCCTGTAATGCTTGTGCGTATCCTTAAAAGGGTATTTCAATACCGGCAAAAGATAAGGACTGAGGCTGTCTTCCGGGTATTTGCCGACAATCTCCTGCATACATTTTTCCCACCTGATAACCAGCTGCTGCCCGGTCTTTCGTCTGCGATACGATAAGAAGCCGTTCTGAAGATCTTTCTTTTTCAGGTGAGCCATATCTATGAACGACATGCCACGGGTATAGAAACTGAACAGGAACATGTCCCTTGCAAATTCCAGATTAGGCTGTAAGGACAGATCCAGATTCTTCATACGCTTGATGGCGGATAATGGAACGGCACGCTTGACGGTCTTGTCCACTCCCGTATAGACATGCCTGAAAGGATTACGCTGTTCCACCAGTTCCTTTTCCAGAGCACGGTTATATACAGCCCGAAGGATACGCATATAGAATGAACTGGTATTCCGCACGGCTCCTTTTCCATGAAGGTAGGCTTCATAAAGCTGCATCAAGTCCGAATCAATTTCGGACAGCAGAACATCCCTGTTCCCTCTGAACTGCATGAAACTTTTCAGAGTACAGGAATAGTTTTCAGCCGTGCGTATCTTGCCCATCTGTTTGAGACGGACTATGATGCCCTGCATGAAGTTGAAAAGCGACTGTCCCTCTGTATTGCTCTGGAAAGAAGCGACAATATCATCTGCCGTATATCCGGCTTTCCGGTTATCCAGTTGGTGGATAATCATGTCCAGCCGCTTCAGGTCCCATTCCATGCGCTCTTTTAGAGATAGAATCAGATTGCTTCGTTCCGAACTGCCGACAATGATACAGTTTTCAGTCTCGTCCCATTCAACTGTAAATATCCGGTAATCCGTCTTTAGCTGACGGATTACACGGCTCTGGATAATCTGATAATAGATGGTACCTTCCTTTCCCTCTATGGTGGAAGGTCTGAATTTCACTTTGATACTGGCCATAGGCTTACTTTTTAGATTTGTCAGTAATAGACTTGTCCTTGATGGATTTCGCCTTGCTGTCAAATTCTCTCGCGGCCTGTTCTTTCATCCGGGCTTGCTCGGTCAGGGTGGCCTGTCTCCGTACCGCCTCCTCGTAGGCTTCCACATCCTTACGCATCTGACTGATTCGTTCGGTATCCCGGTTCGGTCCAAAGAGTTTTTCAAGGTCTACAAGCAGTTCGGGAGTGGCCTCTCCTTTCATCTTGACATAACGGTACTTCAGATCATTATCGGCCTGTACGTTATCCGTCCTCACCGAAAAATAGAGAGCTACGGACAGAATCACGATTGTCACGAACATCACGAAAAAACTCCAGAGAGTGTACGGGGATTTTATGCTCAGGCTAAAATGATGGTTGATGTTGCTTGTCATAACGGCATTTTTTCTGATTGTGTCATTGGTCTCACAAAACAGGGTTTCCACTTTCTTCTGGTTCTGCTGCTGTTCATTACGTATTTCTGACAAGACCTGTCCAAACCTTTCCTGTGACGAGTTTTTCCTGTCCATGGAAATCATATCGTTCTTGATGGCGGCAAGACCTTCGTACACGCGAGCCAACAATTTGCGAAATGTCTCATGACCATTCCGGACTTCATTCAGAACGGACTCATCCTTTTCCTTTTCATTGTTAACTGTCGGGCTATTACCTTCCGACAAGGGGACGGACAACCCGTTGATTTTGTTCTCGATTCTTTCCAGGCATCCGAAGATGCTCTCGATACATTCTTCCATTTTCATATTCCTGCAATTTTAATGTTCATGAATAATTTGAATGGGAAAGGACGGACTACAATCCGAATCCTTTCCTCTTTTGTCGCTTCTTCCTGCGTCTGCGCAAGAGTTCTTCCTGAGATAACGGCTCTTCGGGAGCGATGCCGCTTGTCGGGCTGAACAGTCCCGGTCCTGTACTTTCGAGGAGATGGCCTCCGTCCGGTATCCTTTGCTGCACCTTATGTTCGGATTCCTGTCGGGATTCCGAAGTCTTCCAGCTCAACCGGGCATTCAGTCTGGCAAAGCTGAACTCCCTGCTGATCTGTGAGGCCTTGAAGGTCTTCCCGTCCTTGGTGAACCGGATTCCCTGTATGTCCTCCGGCCTTTTTATCTCCCTGGCACGCTTTACGAATTCCAGCCTGATGCCCCGGTGAAGCAGATAATCGTTGAACTCTTTCCAAGTTTTGGAGTGTTTCAAAGCTGCCTTGACGGCATTGAAGATTTCGTATTTCACACGCTCCGAAGCATGTAGTTTCTCCACGTTAGTCTTACCCTTGTCCTCGGCATATGTCAGCCCGTATTTGTCCTTAAGCAATTTCGTGGCGATTTCATTACGCTTGTAATCGCCTTGGGAAGAGATTACCTTGCCGTCATACCCGATGCGGTTATAGACCAGGTGGCAGTGCGGGTTGTCTGTGTTATGGTGTCTTACCAGAATAAACTGAGTGTTTTTTATCCCCATCAGCTCCATGTATTCCCGGGCTATTTTAGCCATAAATTCATCCGTCAGCAAGGCCTTGTCTTCCGGCTTGAAGCTTAATGCGATGTGCCCGACAGGCTGTTTGATCTTCGGATTAAGTTCACGCTGGTAGTTGAAACTGGCCGTTATTTCCCGGATATTCTCCAGCAGTACACCGTCGGAGTCGATGATTTCCGCATTGTCCTTGCCCATCACGTAACGAATACAGCCGCCGAAGGATTTCCCTTTCTTGATCTTTCCAATCATGATGGCCTCCTTTCTCCGTGCCTGTACCGGACAATAATCTCCTTGAGTTTCTGCAGGAGTTCTGTCACCGTCCTTTGGGTACGGTGGAAGCCGGCCTGATGGGACAGCCGGGCCAGTTGGTTCAGGTTGTTCGCCATACCCGTAAGGCTGCGTATGACGGCAGTCTCCTCGGCAGAGTGCCTGGCCGTTATCGTCGTCTCAAAGGCTGATACGCGGAGGTATTCCGCCAGCGTGAGGTTGGCCTGTCTGCTGCGTCGGCACAACCGTTCATAGTCTATCTTGGAGAATTTCACTGTAACGGCTTTGCTGAGTTTGCACACTCCGCTTACTCTGGGGCGTCCTCTCGGTCTGTTTTTCTTTCTGTCATTCATATTTTCTTCGTTTGATTTCTGATTATTCTTTTTCTCACAATCTACGACCACCGGGAGCGGATTGCCTCCACTCTTCGGGAGTGGAGCGAGGTTTTTCGGGATGCCCGAAAGATAACCTCGCTAACTCCCAAAACTGAAGTTTTGTCCGTTACTCCCTCAGGTCGGCTACTGACTGTCTGAATACTGTAATGACTGAAGTCAGTAAGTAAGTTTGTCATTCAGGAAAATGTTACAGCTTTCGCCACTGCTCGAAGTCCTCCGAGTAGATTTCAAGATGCTGCCGGGCGATGTTTTCAAGCAGTCCTGAAACGCTCATTTTACGTCCTCCCAACCTGCGGACAAACTCGTCCAGCCTGTCACGTACCTCACCGCTTACGAACACGGGCTTGCGGTCTTCGATTCTCGGAACCTGAAGAAAGGCTTTCCGGTATTCGTCCAGAGAAAGTTTCCTCTGTCTGCTGCTTATACGACGCTGAGACGCTGGAACGTCTTCCTCTCTTCCTGTTGGTGGTTGCCGGGTCTCGGATGGAACTTCTATTTGTTCTACAGACTTTGCCTGTTCTCTATTTCCAGTATCATTCAAGGATGATTCCAGGGCAGTTTCAATGCTGCCATCTGACGGAAGTATGAACGACATATCCGTGCCTGTCATAGCCTCCCATTCTTCTTTGGTCAATTTCTTTTTTGTTACCATACATTTTGATTTTAATCGGTTTACTCACTGGTCTCGGTGCGCACCTTGACTCATTGTCGTGAGCAAAGGAAGTGTGTATAGTGAGCAGAATCAAGCAAATGGAGATACCGTGGCAATTATGTAACCTTGTGCACTGCATAGATTGGGCGATCGGTGCTGACTGCCGTGATTTGCCGGAATGATTTCTACTTACCGGATTGTTCAAGCGGATTCCGTTTATAAAGAAGGCTCATTGTATGCAGTTGATATGTAACATGATGTCATTCCGGGCAACACATCGTCACCGGTCTGAAAATCCATTGTAGTGTGATTTCTACTGCTTTTATTTGCAGTGGAAACAAGATAAAACGGTCACATTTTCGGCCTAGAATAGGACGATGAGACATGATGGAATATCGGCTGTAAAAGACCTGTTCTGTTACGGAATTTTGAATATATGTTTAACTAGAAAATAATGAAGACAATGGAAATCATCAGCTTTGAAAAAAGGACTTTCGAGGAGATTGCCACCAAGTTGGATCGCTTCGTGCAGCGGGTGGAAAGTCTGTGCCGGGAACACGGCGGAAAGGAAACAAGTGAATGGATGGACAACCACGAGGTCTGCCGCAGGTTGCGTATCAGTCCGAGAACCTTGCAGACCCTGAGGGATAACGGAACGCTTGCCTTTACCAAAATCGGGAACCGAACTTACTACCGTCCCGATGACGTGGAGCGGGTAGTCGGTAATGTGGAGGACAAACGGAAGGAAGCCCGTTGGAAAGGCAAGACCATTTGACGAGTTTCAAGAATAATGTATAACCAATTCAAACGCGTATGAGTAATGAAATCAGAGAAAAGGACCACGAGTGGGTAAAGGCATTCCACTCGAATTTCGACAGGCTGCTGGCCCTGCTTGAAAAGTCGCTGGAGAAACAACAACCGTCTGTATATGGCGATGAACTGCTGACGGACAAGGAAGTGGCATACATGCTGAAAGTGAGCCGGAGAACCTTGCAGGACTACCGTAACAACGGCATTCTGCCTTACACACAGGTAGGCGGCAAGATTCTCTACCGGGCTTCTGACATAGAAAAGACACTGATGAAAGGATACAAGGAGGCGTACAAATACAAAAGAAGCTGACACGCAAAACGCTCCACAAAGGGCATGTAGGGATTTTGATTTTTCTGGAGGGAGCGCAGTTGACCGCCTGCCCATTTTATGTATGTTTCTAAAAAACAGCCTTTCCAAATGATAAAATAACAGCATATAGAATTAGGTCCTATTTGAACCAATCTATATGCTGTTTTGTCTTTTTTTTCTGACTTTTCCGTCAGTCGCTTGTTTCCGCTGCCGTCGGCATCCATTGTACAGACGTGAAAGGGAAAGGTTTTCGGGCTGAATACGCTCTGAAAGAGGAAGATTCTGCCCGAAACGGCATGGCCGCTAGACCTTTTCGCTTTCAATAGAGTCTGTACTAACTTCTATGGACGGCGAGGAAATGGGCGACTGATAAAATCAGAAATTAATAATGCGTAATTTCCTCTCTATGATATATATCACTACCTTTGTATTAAGTAAAAATCATATAATAGTAAACGATATGCCAATACGATTAATTCATTTTTCGGATTTACATTTGTCTCTCATAGATGATGAAAATGTGATTAATTTAGTTCATGAAATGACCCAAACTTTGCTTAAGCTAAGTGTCCAGCATAGCATAGACCTCATTATATTTACAGGTGATATGATAGATAGAGGTGGAAAAAATTTTCAAACTATTTCAGAGGCATTTGAGTGCTTTAAAAAAATTGTAATGGACCCTATTTGCGAAAAATTGTCTATACCTTCTACTCATTTTATTATTATTCCAGGTAACCATGATACCAAAACCACTCAAAAAGAATTGAATGACAAGAAGATATACCTTATGAATAATGCCATCAACTCTTATAATGACGTTATAAAGATGAAAAACACCCAAGAGGCTTATTATAAAGACTCTTGGGTGTCTAGAACAAAAGCTTTTAAAGATTTTGAGAGAAAGGTATACAAATGCTCAACGAAAGAATTTAATTCTACAGATTTTGAATCAAATTGGATAATAAAATCAAATGACGGCATAAAATTAGGTATTTCAAGCTTTAATTCCGTTTGGCTTTGTGATCTAACAGATGAATCCAATTTCTTAGGCATTGATCAGATTTCAAGGTCTCAATCTTTTCTTGATGACTGTGAAATAAAAATCGCAGCTTCACATTATCATCACGATAGGCTACATGAAGTTGAAAGAACAATTACACGAGATATGTTAGCTAAAAAATATGATTTGTTTCTTTCTGGACATTCACATTCATCAAATACAGAATTTAGACAAGAATCAGATCATAATAATTATTTTTTGGATTTATCATCAGCCGGTGTATTATCGGCAAACTCATTTGAAATTAACCCTCAATATAAAAATTCTTTTTATGTTATAGATATTTATTCTCAAGAACATTTTGATATAATGAAATATGTTCAGGTCAAGGGACTGAATTTCGAAAAGGATTTATCTTTTGGAGAAATGGGAATTCTTTCCAAAATGTATAATAAGTCGTATGTTAATGCTTTGGAAGAAAGTCAAGCAAAGTTGGAAGAAGAGAAAAAAAATAAGAAATTATTAGAGGAAATTAAACCCTTTCGCCCAATATGTATTGCTGATAAAGAAGGTGCTTTCAATAAAATTAAATATGGTGAATTTAAATCCACATTATATATAAAGGATATTCAAGATAATCTTCTTAAAAGAGATAAAAAATTGGTTCTAATATCTGGAATGTCTGGTGTTGGTAAGACTCGAATAGTATACGAAACTTATAAAGAGAGTAAGGATGTATATTATTTACCGTATTCATGTGAGTATAATGATATAAGTAATCTCACAATTAGGTTAAATTCAGGCGTTATTATTATCGATAATGCCACTAATAATGATATTATCAATTCAAAAAAAATTATAGACAATTGTTCTAAGCCTTTTCAAATAATTCTAATTATCAATAGTGCAGACAAAAATGATTTTTTACCAATTCGAGAAGGCGAATATCTTATAGACAATGAAAAATCACAAGGTATAGTAGATGCCATTGTTGACGAGAGTCAAATTCATGATACTGTTGTTAAATCAAAAATAAAAGAATATGCAGGAAGTATTCCTCTTTTAGCAAAAGAGCTTATTGAGGTCTATATCAAAGGTGGCAATATAAACATTATGCCAGGAAAAGATGATTGTTTTATGCAAATAATCAATCCTAATGGCCAATTAAAAACAGAAGGACTATATGCTTTGTATACTATCGCTGCATTTATTCCTTTTGGCTACAAAGACAAGGGGAAGGATTATTTTGAATTCATTATTAACCATCCATGTTTTCATAGAATTGCAAAAGAAACAGAAACGATTAGAGTCTGTTTTGAAAATCTCATTAGAGATTTCATAAATATAGGTCTATTTGATATTCGGGCTGGAGGATATATTGATATACGTGCCTGGCCATTAGCAAATTGGCTAAGTTTAAAATGGTTCAATATGATTCCTAGCGAGACTTGGCCTGAATTAATAAAAATTATCGAAAGTAAAGATATAGGTAAAATGGTTGGTATCCATTTATCTAATAGATTGAAATGGCTTGATAATGAAGAAGCTAAGATTTTAGCTGATAAATTGAATAAAAATTCTTTTCATAACGAGGCAGTAGCTTTCACACAAATGGGATCAGAACTGCTGTCCTCTATGGCAGTAGTGAATCCTTGCAGTGTGGCTACTAACCTTTATTTATTATTAGAAAATCAGGATTATAAGGATATTAGCGTTAAAATATCTGGTGATATAAGGCGTAATATCGTATGGACTTTAGAAACTTGTAGTGCTAATTCACAAGCATTTTTCGAGTCTTCAATTGCTCTAGCTATTTTAGCAATAGGAGAAAATGAGAATTATGGCAATAATGCTACTGGGGTGTTTCTACAATTATTCCATGTCGTTCTTAGTGGAACTGAAGCCTCTTTGGCAAGCAAAATAAATGTCCTTAATTATCTGAAAAACAAGGCTGTTATTTTTAACACATTAATTGTAAAAGCTATAAACTCCGCATTAGAGACAAGACATTTACATAGAATTATAACTTCTGCAGAACGAATCAAAGGTGAAATTAATGATTGTTCTGCGTCAACATCAGACCTAGTTCAATATTGGAGAGAATGTATAAACATACTCAAAAGTATATCTTCAACTAAAGAAATTTTAGATGAAATACGCAACTTTATACCTAACCATGTATATGATTTAATATCATATAATTGCATAGATGAATTATATGATCTGTTTATCTACTATGCGCCATTATATAATTATGATTGGCTTGAGATGCGCGAAGCAATAATGTGGATTAAAAATTATAGAGAATCATATTTTCAGCTGTATAAATCAAAATTTGAAGAAATGATTAAATTATTAGCACCGAAATCATATAAAAAAGCGGTTGAAACAGCAGTAAAAGAGGTAAATAGAAAGGCCTACGGCAATGACATAGCTCAAGCTTACCTTGAAACGATGAAACCCTTTGCTGAACAATTTGCAAAAATGAAAATCTGGGAAGAAAAGGATTTTTCTGATATGGCTGATGATGATAATTTTCATGGCATATGGCTCAGTAAATCTATTATGAGCTATATTGATAAATATGGTTATAGAGATGAATTTTATACAGCAATGGAAAATTATATTCTTTCAAAAGAAACAAATTATAAAAGTAAATTTATACTATCTATAATAACCGCAGATAGCAATGTGGAATATACAAAAAGAACCATGATAAAATTGCTAGAAATGCAATTTTATGAAATGGCTTCTGCCTTAATGGGATTCATTGATGATAAAACTTTATACTATTTTGGCAAATTATCTCAGATGATAGAATCAGGAATTTGCAATGTTTCATTACTAAACAACTATGAACAATATTACAGATATAATACTTGGGATAATATTATTAAAATTAATGATATTATGTACCAAAACAAAGCTATTGACATATCTTTAGTAATAAATCATCTTGAAATGTATGGAATTGACAAAAATGATCTTGAAAAATATGCTACGAATATTGAGGTGAAATTATTGGATTATCCTTTTGATGAGAAACATATTAATAATAGTGCACGTTCCTTTGTATATTTAGTGGAGAAAATGTTAAGTCAATTTGACAATCCTGATTTTGCAATAAAAATCCATAACAAAATAGTGGAATATTTAAACAGTAAATATACAAGTATTCCTCATTGTATTGAAGAATTATATGCTATACTTCTACCTAAATATCAAAATGTGTTATTAGATAAAATACTGTCATATCTTGCAAATCCTAATTACCTTTTATATTCTTATAGTGCAGCCTACATATTAGGCTCTGGTTTTGATTTTAATCTGAATGAAGGCATATTGTTCCAATGTGACAATAATAAGATTAAGCAGGCCTGCTTGCAATATCAAGAAACTTTGCCACCAATTATTGCTAGAATGTGTCCAGTTTATAATTATAACAACGAAACAAAGGTTAAAGAAATAAGTGATATTGCTATTTGGCTTATAGATAATTTTGGTAATAACCATATTGTTTTGGAAAATTTGGAACATAATTTTAGTTCTTTTTCCTACTGTGGTACAGGGAGTATGGCTCCATTCTTTGAAGAAAGAAAAAAAATTTTTGAGCCATTATTAAAACATAAGAACCAGAATGTTGTAAAATGGGCAACAAGAATACATAAATTTGAAGACTATAGAGAAAAAAATGAAAAAGATAAAGATGAATATAACCAAATGATGTTCCGTCTTCAATAATACAAGATGCCGATATTTATTAATTATAACAAAATATATCTTGTACTGAATATTAATTATTACATTTGTAGAAATGTTAGGCTGGGGAATCTCTTTGGATGTCTTGACCTATTTACACTTGCCAGCTTTACTGTTGATAGTTTTACTATTTGGCAAATGGTTAAAAAGGAGGTAAATATGGAAGTAATGTTTATTTTAGGTGCAGTAGGTTTCATGCAGGAGTTGCAAGTAAGTGACAAAATATGGGAAAGCATTTAAGGAGAGCAGCATAGAAACCTCGGGGTTCGATTCCCCCTCCTGCACAAAAGAGGCCGCCACAAAAGAAATTTTGAGGCGGCTTCACTTTGTTTAAGACATGATGATATTCGGTTGCAATTTTACTAATATATTAAATTCCTTTTCTTCACCAGTTTATCCATATCCTCCGAAATCTTGTCATCAGTAACTTTTGCGTATCCTTGTGTAGTTCTGATATTTGTATGTCCCATCATCTTTGATATGCTTTCCATAGGAACTCCGGCAGAAACCATCATGGTACCGAAAGTATGACGGCTTTGATGGTATGACAAGTTATGCTTGAACTGATGGGAAAATCCCAATTCATGTATCTCAAACCAAATCATACTCCGTATGGGTAACGGGAAAATGGGCTTACTGTCATCTGTCGTATTATACAAGGAAATTATCTGCTCCGCTACCGGGTGCAATGGTATAAATGACTCAACGCTTGTTTTCTTGCGGTATGTTCTGATATATTTTCGTCCTTCTGCAGTTGTACCTATATGATGCGGATAGAGATTGCGTACATCAACGTAAGCCAAACCGCAAAAACATGAAAATATAAAGGTTCTTCTTGCAAGTTCCTGTAGTGGATCCGGTTTTGGATGGCTCATTATCTCCTGAAGCTGGTTCTTGCTTATATACATGAGCTTTGTAGGTGCCTTCTTTTCATATTTTATATCATCCAAAGGATTATATCTCAAAATTCCGTTATCCACGGCAAGATAAACCAGACGTTTCAGCCAGCAAAGACAATGGTTACGGTATGACGGCTTATGAGGGTAACTTGTTTTCAGATACAAAATGAAATTGGTGCCAAACTCTTCGGTAATATCTGTAAAAAGCATGTCCTCCTTGCCCAGAGAACGGATGTATTCCCCCAGATAGTAATGATACATTTTTGATTGCCTGTAACTGGAGGTTGAATCTATTTGAATGGAACGGATTTTCAGATTTTCCCGTTCCACCTCCCCTGCCTGCAATATGTACTTCGGGATGTCGACCGCTCCTGTCATGGCTGTTTTCAACAGCTCTGCACTGATGACACCGTTTACTTTCAACAGTTCAGCATAAGTTTCATCTATCCGTTTTTTATACTCGCAAAGCATTCCGTTCAGTCTGTTGTTCTTGACTTCCCCTTTTTTGCTGTTCCACTCTTCCGGTTGGCAATATAACCCGGTCGATAATACAACAGCTTTTCCATCTATTGTAATACGACACATGATTGATGTAGTTCCGTCAGATTTGACTTTACTGCGGTTTATATAATACAGTTGCTTATATGTACTTCTCATGACTCTTCCTTTTTTGATTTATAATACCAATTTCATATCACTCGTTGCTTCGATAAATTTGTCCATATCCTCGAAAAGTTTTTTAGGAGTTACCCTTGCATAAAGCTGGGTAGTCGTTAGATTGGTATGGCCCAACATTTTGCTGATTGTTTCAATAGGAACACCAGCCTCAAGGGTTATCAGACTTCCGAAGGTATGTCTTCCCATATGATAGACCAAATCACAGCTTATGCCAGCCAGATCCCGCAAACCTTTCATGTGGCGTCTCATATTGGGGTGGTGTATCATCGGGAAAAGCTCTTTCCTGTCATTCGAACGATATTTTTCTATAAGAGAGATAGCCTCCGGCAGCAATTTGACGCGAGCTAGATATTCATTCTTCTTTCTCAGATACTTTAACCATAAGTCGCCTTTATCGTCTTTGTATATATTCTCTCGGGTAATTGAAACCGCATCCGCATACGGGACTCCTGTATAACAGGCAAAGAGGAACAAATCCCTAGCTATATTATGAGTGATTCTTTCCGGTGGTATTACGACGTCACGGATCTTCTCAAAATCCTCACGACTCAAAGCCCGTGGTGGTTTCCGGTTCTCTTGTGGTAGTTTGAAATTCACAAAATAACGCTTTTCCGCATGTCCTTCCTTGAATGCCATCCGGCAGATTTTCTTCAGGATTGCCAGATAATGTCTTGCCGTATCTACCGCAAGTCCTTTGTCCTTCAGTATATAATCCTGAAACTCCCATGGGATGTGTTCATTCAACTGTCCAAAAGCAACATCACTTGTCTTGAATCGTTTTTGAATAAATTCGCCAAGATACCTGCGGGTGTAAATGTATGTTGACATGGAGCTTTTAGCTACATCAATACCGATTCTTGAGCGCATATCCTCGATATGCATATCAAGCCGTTTCAACAGAGTAATCTGGGTTTCTACACTTCCCTGCAAAAGTTCTTTGACAGCAGTCGCGTCAAAATCAATCTTACGTTCAACAAGTGAATCAAATGCAGAATTGACCGAAAGCAAGAGCCGGTCAATTTTTGCATTAACATCAACGGCTTCTTTACTCTTTCCATTCAGTCGGCTCTCTCTTGGATTCCATAACTCCGGAGTACATGACAGCTTACAACTGAATTGCGCCATCGTGTTGTTTACCGTTATTCGCCCCATTATCGGAGCCTTTCCGAATTTGTCAAGACCGCTCTTTTTCAGGTAGAGCAGCACCTTGAATTTTTCTACTTTCATACGCTTATTTTTTTAATGGCAAAATTATCTATTTTATAAGCGTCCTTTGATATGCAAAATGCTGACATACAGTGAATAATAGCCTCTGTGACAGTTTCTTTATTGATCATTCCGTTACCTGTTCGGTTCAGGTAACTGGACAGCTAACACTCTGGTAACTGAACACCTGCAATATCCTGTCCATTTTTGCTTTACCTTATCTCAGCAAAAAACCGAACTACTGCTCATATTCAACCGATTACGTTTCCCTTTCTCATCTCTTCATCTACTTGCTTCCTGTATTCTGTTCCACACCGCCAGGCATACATACGCCACACTTCAGATTGCCGCAGGAACAGACATTTACACTGTCTCAAAGATGCTGACTCACAAATCAGTCGTAACTACCCAGATATACGCCGATCTCGTATCTTCCAAGAAGCGTGAAACCGTCGATAAGATAAAACTGAAATAGCCCTTATTTGTACCTCGTGTTGAAAAGGATGCCCTTCGGGGTGTCCTTTTATGCGTTAAATATGCTTAATATATCTCGGCATTTGTAAATGTCGGGGCTTGAAAAATATCAGTTCAAAAGAAATTCATCCAAGGGCTAAATCCTATTTTTGAATTTCGCTCGCGGCGGATTTCCATTCAGCCGAAATGGATGGAAATATAAATCCCGACGCACTTTATAACAAATCATAACATTGATTTTCAGGGTATTTCTCATGCGTTATTCTATTAGAAAATAACGAACTCATAATTGAAATTAATACATATCGTAAAGATGAAAGCCCCTTATAAATCCCCTTGGACAAGAGCATATCTCACCGTTGTAACGATGTCGGCGCTTGGCATCGGTGTTTCCGATTATACACAAATGATAACGGAAACCTCCGATATTTTCCTTGCTGTCTTTCATACGATATTCGTATTATCACTTGTAAGCGGCACAGGATATCTGATATATCTCATATTCGCCTACTATATAGTTCCTAAATTATGCGGTTCTTGTAACTCAAACGATTCTGACGGGCAGGAAAGCAGGAGACTTCAGACAGCAATTCTCACTGCGACTGATTCAAATAAAGAATCATGTATTATGGATGACATCCTCTCTTATTCATCCCTCACTTTCGAGAGACACTTGTCTGAGAATCAGATTCAGGTTTTGTGTAACAACATTCAGCAACTTGCCAAAGGCAAAGATGTGTCGGATGATATTACAGTTAAATTGGACGGGGTCACCTCCAATGACCTGTATCATTTCGGCTGGAATATTGGGAAACGTCTCAAAAGATCCAATATACAGATAGCCTGGTTCCTTAAGGATACCTTCAAGATAATGTTCTCAGATGTCGCCGTTGACACCATCCAGACAAAACTGGCTATCAAAGAAGGGACTTTCACTCTCATGCTCATACCGCTTGACCAGCCCCTCATACCTCATGTATTCCCGGCTACCGGCTTCTGAAATAAACAGTAAATTCCAACCGCAATCAAGTCTGAAAATTAGAATAATATGGAGAATACGCCCTCATTCGATACTATGCCCAAAATGCTCGCGGAAATAATGGAACAGATGTCCTACATGACCAAGGAACTCACAAGTATGTCCAAAAGACTCCAGAGTCAATTCAAAATGATTCCGGCCGAAGGGTTTATAGACCTTGAGACAGCCTGTGAGGTAGTACATCTGAAGAAGCCGACTATCTACAAGTTGGCTCAGAAAGGTCTCATCCCCCATTATAAGCCGGCCAAAGAATTATTGTTCCGACGATCTGAACTCATTAAATGGGTTGAAGACAGTCGCCGGATAAGCAAGATGAGTCTGGAAGAAATAACCCAGATGATGACAGGCTCAGTAAAACGAAAGCCTAAGAGATGGGATGGCTGAAAACCATTCTTACTGTCTTTCATGGGTCTCAGAGTTTCTCTGAGGCCTTTTTTATGTCCTTGCATCTCATCATGCATTTGGGCCTGCATTTCATTCCGCATTTGATTTTGCATTTGATTTCGCAGTCGGAACCACTTTTAAGATGACAAAGCATATTGGAATGGTCTTCTCATAAGGCTTGTCATTGGCATCGCCTGTTATAACAGCATTTGATGTTGCTGCTCTCGCCATCAAAATTGCCGAAGACCGTCTCTTAATCCCGATGGGGGGGCAACCTATTGACTTCTTGTTTTCGTATGCGTCTGCTTCAGGCATTCCAAGTGGAATTGTCTGACTTCTTAATCTCGAATGACCCACTTTTGCTGCCGGTATCCGTGTCCTCTTTTGATTGCTGGTCTGATTGTGTCGCACTATTGAGTACGATCGATTAATTTTCTCTTTGCACCATTGAAGTTGGAGGACTGATTGCGCTCTCATGACGGCATGGTCAGGCAGCTTATATATAAGAGGCTGGCTCTCCGATGCTGTATCGGCTTATCCGAGACTGTCTGCGGACCGGAGTGCAGGTATCCCGATTTCCTTCCATGTCCAATTTTCCGGGCGAAGCAAGAGCCAATCATTTTACTGCGCAAAGGTTGTATGCTGCGACATCTTGAAGATGTCCCGTGGACGCTTCCGCAAGGTCGCTCTGCCAATGAACGTGTGAAAAATCTTCCTTTCCATAGGTTCGTGCCTCTCTTATGGCAAGAGTATTGTTACACACAACCCCCGGCTGCCACTGAAGCCGCACACCCTGAAATGCACATAAAATTAATTTACTCACTTCTAAAAATTTTCAGACATGAAGAAAATCAGCAACACCTTCGAACTCTCCGGCTTCATCGCAAACGACGCCCAGATCCGCAACTTCGACACCGCATCGGTAGCCCGCTTCGCCATATCGGTAAGCCGCGCCGAAAAGAACCAGGCCGGTGAGACAACATTCAAGTCTGCCCTCATCAACATCGAGGCATGGCGCAAGAACGAGAACCTCAACTCCTTCGACCGCCTCAAGAAAGGCGAGCACATCACCGTAACCGGCTACTTCAAGCCCGAGGAATGGACGGGTACCGACGGCAAGAAAAACCAGCGTGTCGTTCTCGTGGCAATGAAGTTCCACCGTACTCCCGAAATGGAGGAACAGCCTGAGACTTCCGCCAAGAAATCATCCAGGAAGTCGAAGAAAGCCGCCTGATACGGTTCTCCCTCATAAGATTTGCGGTCTCCGGACCGCTTTTCTTTTGCTCAGTCCGACCCGGTTATATCATTCCCAGACCTTTATAAGCCATTGCATGAATCCATCCGTGAGGAGTCACGTGATTTTATGACGGCAAAGTTAAGGACACCTATGGATACGTCAAGGCCCGACGGCACCGTGCCACGGCATCACATGTGCTGCTGTGGCAGCCTTGTCTTAATCCTTTCAGGTATCCTTTCCGACGCCTGTAAAATTTCACGGCAACCCTCCCGGAAATGGATATAAAAAGAGGGAAATGACAAACTTAAAAACAATGTTATAATGACAACAACCGAAATCACCTATCGTGATGAGACCTACACCTGCCGTGTGCTTTCAAGCAATGACGGAGAGCCGCTGATTATTGCCGGTCTGGAACTGCTTGACGCACTTATGCCGTACCCGATGACAGACAACTGCGACGGTTTTGCCGACAAAGAGGCGGAGAAAATTGATGAAGAAATTTTCTTTTATACCAATGAAAGTGATTTGAAGCTGGATGATAAAGACCTTACGGAACTGATGAGGGCAAACAATCCTGACTGGTTTTGACAACTAAAAGAAAAATGACATGACACGCAGAGAAGAAATAGAAGAAGCTGCAAAAGTTATTTTCAAGGACAGCGAATATCCCGTTCCAAATATTTGTTGCTTCATAAGAGGTGCTGAATGGGCTGACAGGAACCCCTCTCTTGAATGGCATAAATTCACGGATTCCGACTGCAAACCGGAAAAAGGACAGGTAATAATCCTTGCAATAATCAACATGAAGTTCAAGATTGTCTCTTATGAATTAGTCCGCTACAACCCGATGATACATTATTCTATCAATGATAATATCCGTTGGCTGGCAGTTCCGGAGTTATAAATCAAGAATTATATGGCATGACGGTATGCAGACTGCCATGCCATTTTGGTTTTTATGCCGCAGACCTCTAATAGAGTTGATGCCTCGGTGCCTTTTATACAGCTTCGCCCCAACCCCGGCATACACGCTGATTACTTTGGGCGAGAGTCATTCACAGCAATTAAAATTGCTAAGAAAGACACTCGCCTATCAAAGCGGACGGCTTAAGAATATCGCTCAGACTCGCTTGCAGGAAAGCATAGGTTACGTTGCCTCCACTTATGCTTATCCTTACAAGTTCCCTTGATCGAAACTCTTACTTATAGTCGTCCTGTAATCCGCACTGATATGCCTTCCCTCCCTTACTTTTCTATTCTGAATTAACCTGTTATATTCTGTGTCAGGGTATTCCATTATAGTGTCGGGTATCTTTTGTAAGCCTGACGGTTATGCAAATTCCATCCGAAAGGGAGCCGTCGATTTTTATGTCGGCGAAGTTAAGGCCGCCCGTGGATATGTCAAGGCCCGGCGGCGCGTGCCACGGCATCACATGTGCTGCTGTGGCAGCCTTGTCTCAATCCACCGTTTCACGTCCTTAGTCATTTGCCGAAAAAATTGATTCGGCCCTTTACGGAAACGGACTTTGAAGATGAGGGAAGAAATCAATCGCTTCACAGAAAACATAATATTAATCTTTTAGCATCAACGAAAATGGAAGCTAACAACACCAACGCCAGCAATGGCAAGAAGAACATCATCAACTCAACCGTAGTCAGCGGCTTCGTAGCCACCGAGCCGAAAATCACCACCTGCACCGAGGCAAGCGTTATACGCTTCGCTCTCGCAGTCAGCAACAGGGTTACCAACAAGGCGACAGGAGAGGTTACACGCCAGTCCTCACTCATCACAGTCGAAAAGTGGACGAAAAATACAAATCTCTCATCATTCGACGCTATCAGAAAGGGCATCCTCGTTGAAGTCAAAGGGTTCCTCAAACCTAACGAGTGGAAGAACGCCGAGGGCGAAAGCCGACACCGTATCGTCCTCGCTGCAAGAAGCGTGAAGCCCATTGCGAAGCCGGCATCAATGATGGAACCGCAACCTGAAGCAATCGCTTCCTAATCCGAAGTCTCACCATGTCAGAGGCTCACTCTCCGAGCCTCTGACAAACATTACAGTGACATGGAAGATTTTGAGGAGAGTGTAATCGGATGTTTCTGCACTCTGCTTGACAGTTGGCGAGACCATGACTGCGGAGAAATAGTCGATGACTCCGGAAACCAATATGTAGTGCGGCTGACATCAGGACAACAAATTACCTTGAGCCATGATGATGTGGTAATCTGTGACTGACTAAACCTATAATCGACAATCCGACCTTATGCACCGGATTGTCGGTTTAACGTAGCAAGGTTCCTGTTATACTTTCTGCTTTCCCCTTTTAATGATATAAGTGCCGCACTTTTGTAATAAAGCAAGTAAGTCTGTTGTATAATTTTTCCGATGGCCCGGGAGGGCTGCCGGTGATTCTGCGGCAAAGTTGGAGGCCGGGGCAAATGTCAAATCGGGGCCGGCGGTCACGGCTTCGCTGTGAATTTGCCTCATTGCCCCTTGCGCCTCCACTGTAATGCCTGAAATCTTAAGACAGCCCTCCGGCGGACCAAACGGATCTAACGGGAGGGAAAGAAAAATCAGATATATGGCATACAACAAACACAAATCATTTGAGGATAATGTCAAGGCGATAGAAACCGCACTGACCGTCCTCTCGCAGAAGCGAAAGGCTACCGAGCCGGAGAAAGAAACAATGTCGCTCTATTCGGGCTTCGGAGGTATCAAAGAGGTTCTGAACATCAGCACTGAAAAGCCAATCCCTCAAAGCATGGAGGAAACGGCAAACCGACTGTTGACCGTCCTCGGCAGTTTTCCGACCGACAAACCCCAGTGGTGCGACACAACCATTGACAGCATCAAGACATCGGTACTGACCGCATTTTACACCCCTGCCTTTATAATAAACGCAGTGGCACGGCAGATACAGGCCACGTTCAAGACACACGGACTTACGATGCGCACGCTCCTTGAACCGAGCGCAGGCATCGGCGGCTTCCTGCCTGTCGCCATGAACGGCACAAAGTCTTACGCATTTGAAAAAGACACGCTGACAGGCATAATCCTCTCCCTGCTCAACGACGATACCGAAACCTATACGGCAGGTTTTGAGAGCATCGGGGAACAACGGCTTGAGCATACATCTTTTGACGTAATCGCCTCAAACATACCATTCGGCAATTTCCGTGTGTTCGACGCAGACCTGTGGAAGAAAGGCGGCATACATGAACAGTCCACCAAGACCATACACAACTATTTTTTCGTAAAGGCAATGGAACTGCTCAACGAGGGAGGACTGCTTGCTTTCGTTACATCGAGGGGCATAGCCGACACTCCCGGCAACAAGTTCGTGCGTGAATACCTTGTGAACAACGCCAATCTCATAAGCGCAGTCCGTCTCCCCGACAACATATTCATGCAGACAGGCGGCATTGAGGTCGGGAGCGACCTGCTCATATTCCAGAAGGACACAGCAAAATCCGGCCCCACATCAAGGGAGGCGATGTTTCTCCAGACCTCAAAGGAAAAACACGGAGAGGAAAATACGGAACCCTCAAACCGTCTTTTCACCATGCCGAAAACAACACTGTCAACCGACACCCGCATTGTGAAAAACCAATACGGCAAGCTGACACGCAGGTATTCATGGTCGGGCGGCGAGGCTTCAATGGCTGACTATCTCGCAGCCATACTGAAATACGATTTTGAACGCAATTACAGGCCGGGGCTTTTCTCCAATCCGGGAATTGGCAGACAGGCGCAGATGTCGCTTTTCGGAGATTTGGACATCGCGTCAGCAAAAGTACGGCGTGGCTATACCGGGGAAATGCCCGAATGGTTCAAAGAGGGCGCACTGGTAGTTTTCGAGGGTCAGTTGGGAACGCTTGAATACCGCAAGTCAACCCATTATGAAGATATTGCCGTCGATTTCGTGCCTGTTGACAACGGAAGCGTGAACATCGAGAGGGCAAACGACTATATGCCGTTAAGGGATGTCTATTTTGAACTTTCCAACAAGGAGAGGGAGGAAAAGACCGAGCAACCCGAATTAAGGGAGCGACTGAACAGCCTTTATGACGCTTTCACCGCCAAATGGGGCTTCTTCCACGATAACGACAACAAGGAATTTATCTCTCTTGACAGCCTCGGAAACGAGGTGCTGACACTTGAAATGGCTGTCGGAAGGGAGATTTACAAATCCGACATCATGCGTGAGCCGGTGGCTTTCAAAAAGACGGACACATCGGTGAGGCTTCTCCCCATAGAAGCACTCGCAAGTTCTCTGAACTATCACGGTCAGGTCAACATCGACTATATGTGCAAGACCGCAGCAATGACCGAGGACGAAATCACCGGAGCACTCAAGAACGAGATTTTCTACAACCCAATTACAGACTGTTGGGAGCATAAAGGCCGCTTCATCGGCGGCGACATCGTTACCAAACTGCGTGACGTTTCCGAACTGCTTCCGTTCCTTGACGAGCGCAAGAGGTCTTTTGCCGAAATTTCCGCAAAGGCACTTTCCGATGCGTTGCCCGAACCTGTGCCGTATGAGGAACTTGACATAAACATGGGAGAAAGGTGGATAGACCCGAAAATATACGCCTCTTTTGCGTCATATCTTTTCGGGGTGGATGCCGAGCTGATGTACTTTGACATAAACGACACCTACCTGCTCCGGCTCACGGGGTATTCAGCCGTCGCCTACAATACCTATTCCGTGAGGAACTGCAACGGCGAGGATATGTTTGTCTATGCGCTCCAGGACACCGTGCCCGAATTTACAAAAGAGGTGTATGTCAACGGCGAAAAGACCCGTGTCTCCGATGAAGATGCAATACAGGAGGCAGCCGCCAAGATACAGGAAATACGCTCCACGTTCCGTGACTGGCTCGACCGCCAGCCGCTGCCTGTCCGTGACCGGCTTGTAGCCGAGTACAACAGCCGCTTCAACTGCTATGTTCGCCCGTCCTACGACGGATCGGCGCAGACTTTCCCCGGCCTTACATTCGAGCAATTCCCATACGACAGCCTCTATCCCTCTCAGAAAGATGCCATTTGGATGATAAAGCAGAACGACGGCGGCATATGCTGGCATGAAGTCGGCACAGGCAAGACCATGATAATGTGCGTGGCGGCTTATGAAATGAAGCGTCTCGGCATTGTCAACAAGCCTATGATTATCGGGCTCAAGTCCAACGTGCATGAGATAGCCGACACTTTCCGCAAGGCATATCCCATGGCTAAGATACTCTATCCCGGACGCGAGGATTTCACGCCTGCAAACCGCAAGGAGATGTTCTCGCAGATAAAGAACAACAACTGGGATTGCGTGATACTGACCCACGACCAGTTTTCAAAGATACCCCAGTCACAGGAAACTATGGCCGCAATCTTCCGTGAGGAACTTGCCGATGTCGAGCATTGCCTTGAGGTTCTCGAGAACTCCACCATGCGCTACCGCAGCTCAAAGATGCAGACGGGGCTTGAGAAACGGCAGGAGAACCTGACCGCCAAACTCGCCGAATTGCGTCACGACATAGACCAACGCAAAGACAACATACTGGATTTCAACACTATGGGAATAGACCATATTTTTGTAGATGAATGTCATGCGTTCAAAAATTTAATGCTGCAGACACGCCATACAAGGGTTGCGGGCATCGGAAACACCAAAGGCTCACAAAGGGCGATGAACCTGCTTATCGCAATCCGTGACATTCAGAGGCGCACAGGCCGTGACCTCGGAGCCACATTCCTGTCAGGCACGGTTGTTGTCAACGCTCTTACCGAGCTGTATGTGATGTTCAAGTATATGCGTCCGCAGGAACTCAAGAAACAGCGGATAAGCTGCTTCGATGCGTGGGCGGCAATATACACCGAGAAAAAGGCGGATTACGAGCTTGATGTCACCGGCAATATCAAGCGCAAAGAGCGTTTCCGTTCTTATATAAAGGTGCCGGAACTTGCCTCATTCCTCCGTGAGATAACGGATTACCGCACAACGGACATGATTAACCTCGATGTTCCCGAAAAGAACGTGCGCTTCCTCTCCAATCCCCCGACAATCGAGCAGGAAGAAATGGCAGGGAGGCTTGTATCATTCGCCAAATCGGGAGAATGGGCTGACCTCGGTCTCGATATGCCCGAACCCGACAATCTCGACAAGGCGAAAATGCTTATAGCTACAAATGTAGCGAGGAAAATGGCTCTTGACATGAGGCTTCTCGGCGACAAGTTCAGCGACGACCCCGGCAACAAGGCTTCGATATGCGCAAGGACAGTCTATGAATACTATGTGCGCTCAAACGCCAACCGTGGCACACAGTTCATTTTCAGCGACCTTTCCACCTATAAACCCGGCGAGTGGAATATCTATCAGGACATCAAGGACAAACTTGTGGCTCTCGGAATACCCTCGGAAGAAATACAGTTTATCCAGTGCGCCAAGACCGAAAGGGCGAGGAAGAAACTGTTCGCCGACATGAACAGCGGCAGGGTGCGTGTGCTTTTCGGCTCCACAACCATGTTAGGCACAGGCGTTAACGCCCAGCAACGTGCCGTGGCGGTGCATCATCTTGAGATACCCTGGCGGCCGGCCGACATGGAGCAGCGTAACGGCAGGGCTGTCCGCAAGGGAAACACCGTGAAACTATGGGGTGGAAACACCGTTGAGATCGTTATTTACGGAACGGAGAAAACTCTTGACGCATATAAGTTCAATCTGCTAAAGAACAAGCAGATGTTCATAAATCAGATCAACAACGGCACGATTGCCGTGCGACGCATCGACGAGGACGGCATGGACGAGGAAAACGGCATGAACTTTGCAGAGTTCGTGGCAATCCTTTCCGGCAACACCGACCTGCTGAAAAAGGCCAAACTCGACAACAGGATTATGCAGCTTGAAAAGGAACAGGCCATATTCAAGAAAGAAAAAGGCCGTGCGGAGCGCAAGATGTCGGACAATCAGAAAGCCATTGCAGCAGCAGAGGATATGATTGCCAAAATGAATATGGACTACCGCTGTTTTGTTTCACGGAAAGATGATGCAGCAGTAACCCTCGTATCCGGCACTTTTGCCACACCGCAGGAAATCGGGCGAGAGCTTCACCGCATATCAAAGTCCTACCGGGGAACGGAACACAAAGCCGTCGGTTCTTATATTGGCTTGCCCATGACGGTAAGGAGCGAGTTTAATATTGCCGGAATGTTCGAGCGCAACATCTTCTTCATCGAGGGAGCAAGCGGACTCAAGTACCGATGCTCCCAATCGGGATCGTTGCCACTCTCATTCGTGGAAGCCGCCGCATATCCCTACGCTGTCATGGAACGTATGCCTGCCCGGATAGCTGAAAAAGAAAAGGATATAGCGAGACTGCGGGAAGAAATTCCGGTGTTGGAAGAAATTATAGACCGCATATGGCCTAAAGCCCCGGAGCTTGAAACTCTCAAGGCTCAATGCCGGGAGTTGCAGCAGAAGATCGAGGAAGACCTCAAAAATGCCGAAAAAGGTATATCGCTGTCCGATAATATCTCACCGGACAAGCCGACAATTACCGAGGAAGCGGCCTGACATCACCATATATCTGACTTTTATTCCCTGTCCGGTTGTGAAACCAGATAGGGATTTTTTACGGCATTATGGCATTGAACTGCGGGGGCGCAGCAGCCTCTTTTAACACATAGCCTTTTCAAAAAAATGCTATATACCCTTTTTAGCCTTTTTGCTCTCTTTTATACCTGCTGCGCCCCGACCCGGCATCCGCGTGGCTGACTTTGAGCGAGAGACGGACTCGGCAATATTTCATGTTGCCCTGCCCGTCACTCGCTTTCAAAGCGGTAATCCGAAAAATGCCTGTCGGCCTCGAAGTCAGTACAGGCATAGGTTCCGTTTCCCTCCACTTACGCCCGTACTTCCATATCTTCGTTGACCGGCAATTTCCTTGATGGCTTACCTCTCATCGACACATGGATGCCTCCCGCCCTTCTTCCCCTTCTATTGACAGGCTCCTTTTATATCGCGGATCAACTCCCTGAGCACCTGTTTCAGATATGCCGGGATATGCCGGGACATGCCGGGACACTTATATCCATGTCCGGGAACAGTTATATCCTGTACGGCTTTACAGATACCGTCCGTGACGGTTGCTGTGATTTTTGAATCGGCGAAGTTAAGGCCGCTCGTGGATATGCCAAGGCCCGGCGGCAGCGTGACGGGGCTTCGCCCTGTCAGCCTTGTCGTAATCCACCTGTGCAGCGACCTTCCTGACTTGCCGAAAAAATCAGTCCGACAACCCTCCCGGAAGGAACTGATAAAAGTAAGGGAGAAAAAACAATATTTATCAACATCTTAAAAGTCAAGATTATGGAGACCAAAGCAATCAGAAAAGAAAACGTATCACTCGCCCTCATTCAGCCGAGCGCATTCAACCCTCGCAAGACCTTTGACGAGGCAGCCCTCAAGGAACTCTCCGACAGCATCGCCTCGCAGGGTGTCCTTCAGCAAATCGGCCTACGCCCCATTGCGGACACCGACCGCTACGAGATTATCTTCGGGGAGCGAAGATACCGTGCGTCCGTCATAGCAGGACTTGAGACTATCCCTGCCGACATATACGATGTTACCGATGATGAAGCGGTTGAAATCGCTGTCACCGAGAACCTTCAGCGTGAGGATGTCTCGCCGATTGAGGAAGCAAACGCATACCAGAGCCTCATGGACAGCGGAAGATACGATGTGCAGTCATTGGCTGTGCAGTTCGGCAAATCCGAGGCATACATACGCACCCGACTGAAATTCACATCACTTATCCCCGAAATAGCGCAACTGCTGGAGGCTGACGCTATCACAATGAGCGTGGCTTCCGAGATATGCAGATACGGAACGGACATACAGAAAGAGGTTTACGAAAAACACCTCTGCGAAAATTCTTACGGCTACGGCTCATGGCGTGGGCTTAAAGCCTCCGAGGTCGCAAGGCGAATAGAGCAGAATTTCACAACCGACCTTGAGCGTTACTCATTTGACAAGGGAATGTGTGCCTCATGCCCCCACAACACCAAGAACCTGCTGCTTTTCTGCGAGGGAACTTGTGGAAAATGCACCAACCGCAAATGCCTTGAGGATATGAACACATCGTATCTCGTTGACAAGGCGGTGGATATGATAGCCCTATATCCTGCCTACCCTTTGCGACAAGGGCGATTTGGCACAAACGAGGCGGCGGTTGAGCGTCTTTCGGCAATGGGACATGAGATTGAAACTCCGAACACATATATTCAGCCGTACCCTACAATGCCGCAGGAACCGACTGCGGAGGAATACGAAACTCCCGAAGACTTCGCCGAGGCTCATTCGGAGTATGAACAAGACCTTTCCGAGTATAACGATGCCGTGGAGGATGTCAATGCCAGGGCAGAAAACGGAGAAATCATTGTCTATATTGTCATTGAAACAAATGACATAAGCATAGGATATGCGGTGAAGCCGTCCGATGCTTCCGTGGACGGCACTCCCGACAACAAGGCGGACGACCCCATAGTGAAACTCGAGAAACAGGACATGCGCAACAAGGAAATCGCCGTGGAGAAAACCGTGGCAGACACCAAGAAGCAAATCCTTGAGGCCGACATGTCTGAAACCAAGTTCGGGCAGGACGAGGAAAGAATGGTGTATTATTTCATGCTCTCATCGCTCCGAAAGGAACATTTCTCGGCTGTGGGGCTTACCGAGAAGCAGGCAGGCTGTCTTTCCGATGATGAAAAAATGGAGATAGTCAGCAATCTCAACGCCAAGACAAAGGCTGTAATCCGCAGGGACTATCTTATAGCCAATTTCAAGGAGGCATTCGGGAGCAACACGGTTGCAAAACTGCTGCTCGGCTTCGCAAAGAAGCACATGCCCGAACAGCTTGCCGAGATTGAGAAAGGCTATAACGAGGTCTATGAGAAACGGCATCAGCGCATAGAGGAAAAAAAGGCGGCTCTAATGCCGAAAAACGAGGAACCGATTGCGGAGGAAAACAAAACCTCCGAAGATGAAAGCAACGAGGAAGCGGCTTAATATCCATAATCATAAGACGATTGCAGGGGCTGTCATACGGCCTCTGCTTTCTTTATTCTGACCACACCGGTATATCCTTTTATGCCGGCGGCTCCATTCCGGGCCGCTCAAGCCTCTTATACCTTTTTATGCCATTTCATTTGCTCTTTTAATCAACCGGGGCACTGTTGATGAATCCTGATTTAATGTCTGTCAGCCTTTTATAAACTGCGGATATTCCGCTTAAAATCCTGTGCCTGTGATCCGGGAGATGCCGTCGGTCGATTGTCACGGCAAAGTTGGAGGCCGGTCCAAATGTCAAATCAGAGCCGGAGGTCACGGCTATCACCGTGAATTTGCCTTATTGTCCGCTTTCGCCTCCCCTGAAATGCCTGAAATCGGTCAGACAGCCCTCCGACGGACCAAAAGGTCTGAAAAAGAGGGATAAAAAATAGATTTATGGCGAAAACGATAGACATTGAGCTTCAAAAGCAGTTGGATAAACCGCAGACATGGTTCTGCAAATATTTCCCTGCACGCATACGCAACGTAGGAGAACGGGAGATAGCCGACCGTAAGTTGGTTTTTGATTTCAAGGACGGACGGGCATACGAGGAAGTCGCACGGCGCACGGCGACCGCCATGACTGAGCGTTACGGAGCAACGTGCGCCGACATTGTGTTTTCTCCCGTTCCGGCATCTACAAGAGAGAAGAACGAGATACGCTACAAGGCATTCTGCCAAATGGTGTGTGAACTCACCGGTGCAATCAACGGTTACGACCATGTATCGGTTTGTGGCGATAGAATGACAGTTCACGAGAACCGCAAGGCAGAGAGGGATGTCCGCAAGGCTGACATCATTGAGTTTGACCCGACTTTTTTCAACGGTAAAATGGTTGTGGTCTTTGATGATGTGATAACGAAAGGCTTGAGTTATGCCATATATGCCAACCGCCTTGAAAGCCTCGGAGCCAATGTGCTCGGAGGTGTATTCCTCGCAAGAACCCATTACAAAGTGAGATAATATGATTCAATCAAAATATGATAAGTCTGTATCCGCTTGCTTCAGCGGACACCGCATCGTCCCATACTTTCATTTGAAGCGACTTGAACGGCAATTAAGGACAGCGATAATATCGGCATACGCTGAGAACTGTCGTAATTTCTTCTGCGGCATGGCTATGGGCTATGATTTGCTGGCAGCAGAAACCGTCCTTTCCCTACAGTCTGAATTGCCGGATTTACGGCTCATTGCCGTTATTCCGTATCGTGGACAGACCGAGAGGTGGAACGATGCCATGAAATCCCGGTATGATGACATTCTGCGTAATGCAAATGATACTGTGATTCTGAGCAAACACTACTATCAAGGCTGTCTGCTACGGCGCAATGACTATATGGTAGTCCACAGTTCTCGACTTATTGCATGGTATAACGGAAATCCTAAAGGCGGTACGTTTTACACCTGCCGTTTGGCTGAGGCTAATGGATTAACGGTTATAAATCTTCATGACAGCCGTAATTGACCGGCTGTTGTAATTTGCATCAATATCCCATATTTACTTTGATAAGGTAAAGATGCAATTTTATGGTAAAATGGTGCCTTTTATAATTCGTTATAAATCCTGTCGAAAATCCGGCGGAGCCGAGGTTCGTCCTTTATAATCTCACGGAGTGAATTGAGCCTTTCTACGTTGGGCGACTCAGGGAACCAAAGTTTCAGATAGCCTCCCTCGGCATATTTCTCATGCAGATGGTCAAGCGTGCACTGCCAGTGGCCCTCTTTGTCAAGTTCGGGATAATGGTCGAGTCCGTATTGTACCGTCCTTTCGATTATCTTCTCCGGTTCGATGTAGCGGTCTCCTTCTGCGACAATTTTGCCGTATATGCTTCGAGGTTCATGGTCGGACGATGCCAGGTGGTCTTCTACCGCCTGTGCCATTGTCTCTATATCCTCTTGTGTGAACCACTCATGCAATCGTGGATCTTCCCGTACTATCCGCCCGGATTCAAGATGATGTGTCTTCCTGTCGATGGCAAGCCCTAAATCATGGAACGCTGCTATGGTATATACCATTTCCATGTTGTGGGCGTAATGCCGTGCAATGTCAAGGCTCTGCGCTATGACCATGCGGGCATGATCCTCCCGATGGGCCTTGTCGAATCCGTTGTACCTGGGCAGTATCTCCCTTTCTATATATAATGTCAGCCCTTTATTGTTCATTATCTTTTCTATTCGTTGTAGTTGGAACAGGTTATAATTCTATGACGGCATCGCGACGGAATGACTGGTGTTCATTCTGAAATACATATCCGAGCTGATTGCTGACACACTGAGTATCCCCTATTGTCCTGTCTATGTTGCGATGTGAATGACCGTAAATCCAGTAGTTGATACGGGTGTCGGCTATGTAATCACCAAGCTCGACAGTGAACGCACCATTGATGGAGCTATCCATAAACTCTTCAGCCATAAGACCGAATGAGGGCACATGATGAGTGGCTACGATGATATTCTTGGCTTCGCTGCCGGATACCGCCTTTTCTACGAAATCACGGCACCGGTCGTGTTCTTCGTTGAACCGTCGTGATGACAGTCGGTGTTCTCCATTTCTGATGCGTTTGAAGTCGCTGACATAATGCTCTGTCAGATATTCTTCCGAAGACGGAATTTTCGCCCACAGGGTTGAAACTATCAGATCTGTTTCTTCATCAAGAGATAGGACGCTGTTGTAGTACGCTTTAACATTATGCCTTATCTCAAGCTTCCAGCCCTCATGCAGATCATTGATATCAAAGAATTTATACAACTCATGATTGCCGGGAACGACAATCACCTGCTTATAGTTCTGAGAAGCCCAGTCCCAGAAAGGATGCGTCCTGTAGTTGGCATCGCCGAGATACCCTATGTCTCCTGCAAGAACAAGAATGTTAGCCGAAGGGATCAGTGGGTTGTCCTTCAGCCATTTGGAGTTTTCTCCAAATTCAAGATGCAGGTCGGATGCGTACTGAATCTTCATTATCTTTGTTTGAGCCAATAAGGTAATAGGAAACTCCTGATCTCGCTCATGACTATCGGGAAATCCAAATTATGAGGATATTTAATTCTCTTCAAAAATGCTCGCCATCTTGTTTGGCGGACCGAGTTATTTGCAAACTCTTCCGTGAATAATGGATGGTCTTCCTGATACGATGTTCCCCGATTACTAAATGTCACTGAAATCGCTTCCTCTAAAATAGATTTGTCCAGATTACCGCGCCGAATGAATCTATATACATCAAAGAAGTCTTTCATTCGGCTGTTATTTTCGGACAAAGAAATCATGGCGTCAAATTTCTCCGCCACAACTGTTTCTGCGGAATATGCCAATAAACTTGCGGCAGGCTTGTCGTCAAGCAAAAGCGGGTATTCTATCTGGACGGGAGAAGGTGTGACTATATCTCCAAAGCCTATATCAATAGATAATATCTCTCTCATGGAATGGAGACTTACCGGAACAGTTATCCTCACCCCACGATATTTTTTATTCGCCATGAGCCCCTGCACGTCAAGTGCAGCCACATCAAATATCACACCATCGCTCTCTTCGCTGATAGAACATATCTCGGTGAAGATATCCTTCATGTTTGGCAGACTATTGTTCACTCCAACGCCAAGCAGGTCTATATCCAATGTCGGTCGAGCCGCGAATAAGTCAAAAACATACAGCAAAGCACCTCCTTTCAGTAGGAACTTCGATGAATATTCACTTACTGAGACCCTGTAAAGGAACCGCTCTTGAATATAACGGCTTAATATCATCTGGAAAGAAAGCTTTTCTTTTCGGGAGATATTCAGCAGCCTATCATGTATTGATTTACCGTAATTCGTTGTCATAGTTCTACCTCCATATATTTCTCGAGAGTTGAATAGAGCCTGAGTTCACGGGCATATTTTTCAAGTTTTGAAATATTGCGGTCTGGACGTTGCAAGTAATTTCTCAATACTTCGGACATTACATCGATACCAACTTTATTTCTGAACTTTATTGCGTCACAAACGCTCTTTTCGAGGTCGTAAATCTGCACATTATAACCATTCATTTGAGATTTAACTACTCCAATGGAGAGTGTTTCCCCAGACCAACGCAACAGTCTTATCGGAGGATAATCCGGAATTGTAATTTTAATATTTTTATCGACTGCGACATTGAATTCCGCAGGAATCTGAGTAGTAAGATTGTAGTAAGCCCAAGCGGAATAAAGACATAGCACACCCATTGGAATAAGCCGATTGATGTCAATCATCGTGTTAGCCAGTCTGGAGGGCTCTATGAACAGTCCGTTTCTGAGTTTTAGAAGAGTCCCATTCTTAACCAACTTTAGGACACTATAATAAGCATAGCGTCCTATTTCCTTGGCTTGGGATGAGGATATGGTGCCATTGTTCTCATCGAGCACCTTTTGTATGTTTTCCGGAATTTCCTGTTTCATGTGTACAAAGTTACCACTTATTTTTGAATTAGTGGTGCTTTTGTACATATTATTTCTCTCCGAAACCTGTCCGATCGGGTTTATAGGCGCGAAGTTTGGCATCGGGGAGCATAGCCAAGGTCGTGCAGGAGTTTCAGCGCCATTTTGCCGGTATCCGGAAAAATCGTCTTGAAAACCTTGTCACTTGCTCCCTTGAAAGATGCCCCTGTAATGCGCAGATAAACCCCTCACGGACGGCTCCGAAAGGAGCAATAAACGGGAGGGGAAGAATAAACATTCAAACAATACTGATATGCAGACAAAGAAAATGACAGTCGAACAAGGAAAGCGTTGCAACATAAGCCGTTTCCCGAACTTTCACCGTTCCGGCTCTATAAAGGGTATGAAAAAATTGTACTACGGCAAAGATGCTTTGCTTGTACGTTGCGGACAATACATCTACAACGTGACTTCAGAACCAAGCATATACAATCAGGCAACAATCTAACACGATATGACTATGAAAAAACTGATAATCTGGACAAGCGAGACCTATCTTGACGATGACGCAAGAGAGGAATATCAACAGTATCAGCGAGAAATCCTTGAAAACGAGGAATATTGCGTTACCGACCGTGAGTGGGCAGAAGTCGTTGACGGCTACCTCGCTGACGAGCGCATGAATCTTGACAAAGAGGTTGAAGGCGTGATAATCGCTTTTGCCGATGTCGGCAGGTGGAACGGCAGACGGCAGGGCTACAGGATACTCGGCAGCACTATCAATGACATTTTCAACATTTCGGAAGATAACAACGAATGGTACTCCGACGGCAACAATATCCGTGGCATACTGACCCACCATGACGCATCGCACTATGTGCTTTATCGTGTGGCAAAAGACCGTGAAACTGCGGAACGTATCGCAGAACAGATATATAACCTTGAGATAGACGAGGCAGGCTTCCGCAAGCGCACTCGCTCCCTGCTCCCCTATGTCGCAGAGATTTACGGCTGGAAAGCCGGTCGTTTCAATAAAGTCCGGAAAGCGGTATGAAAAGATATAAATACATCAGACGTATTGTTGACAGGCTGACCAGTTCGGACAGCAACAATGAGGAATTTATACTCTACAACCATCTTGTAGGGAAACAAAGCGGCATGGGAGGCTTCTTCGCCGCCACCATATATTCAGGCACAGACCGATATTCGGGAGAGGTTGCCGACTTCAGTTATGACTATTGGACGCATAGCCTTTATATCGAGGATGCGGAGAGCAGACAGGCGGCCGATGCCATAATCAGTGCTTTCAAATCCATCTATCCATGTTATCTGAAAATCATAGATGACACTCAAAAAGAAATTATATGATGATGTTTCCCGATTTCAATGACCCTGCCAATTCGGAGCAGGGTCATTACACCGACTTTCCCGAATATGGAAAGCAGTGCGACCTTATTGAGCCGTGGCGCGGCTATCGCCATGGCTCCATTGTGGCACAGACACCGAAAGGTTTTGTCGTACAGTTAAGTTTCGGAGCCGAGATAGATGTCTATCCCGATGAAATAGAGATTGACTAATGCGATAGACCGCTGATTATATAGGCACGGTTTTGCCGTGTCTATACGCGGCTGCGCCCATGACCTATTATATATCATATTATTCCCCTTCTTTTTAGGCCGATTCCCACTTATATGTCGATTCTGCATTTCTTCCCGGGAGCAGTCTCCGTGGTTTATGGCGCGAAGTTCGGCATCCGGGAGCGACGGCCAAGGTCATGCAGTGTTTCCGCGAGATTTTGCAGTTGCCTGAAAAATCATCTTGAAAACCTTGTCTTTCGCCCCTTGTCGATGCCCCTGTAATGCGCATATAAACCCCTCCCGACAGCTCCATAGGAGCAAAACGGAGGGAGAAAACATTATTCACACCAAATTTGGTAAAATTATGAACGAAAAAGAACTTGCACAGGCGATTGAAACCGCAGTCAACAGCTATTCCTTCAACCCGAAGAAAGTGGCGGCACAAATACCCCTGATGCACCGCACAATCCAGCAGAGCGTCTATAAGCTCTGCAAGGCAATCATAGAGGTTATCGGAGCCGATGACTATGCCACCGACCCTCGGAACCAGGCTTCGCACGACGAAGCAAAAGCAATGCTCGACTACCTCAAGAAACATGGCCGCCATATACCCATGATTTGACAACCCATTAAACCATACGATTATGAATAAGAAATTCTATCTTGTGACAGTGCTGATTGAATATTCAGCAGAGAGTATTACCGATGCACACGCGCTCCATGTGGATTATGAAAAGGCCAAGGGTGCTATGGCAGTGGCGATTGAGGAAGCCGCCGAGAACTTTGACGGACAAGAGGGAGAAACCCTTGTCGATGTCGAGACCCGCCGCGAATGGCGCAACGAGGACGGCTACGGCTATACCGTGAGCATCGAAGAACTCACCCCCATTGAATGACGGTTATGGAAACCGGTGTCGAGAAAGTTCCAACTTACGCCCTGTGTTATCTGGTGAACGGCGACGCTACCGACCTCACAGAGCAGGAAGTCAGCGAAATTGACAGCCTGCTCCGTGAGCAAGCGGTGGAACTTGTCTGCCCTCCGTCAGATAATGAATGGCAGCCTTACTTCAGCAGTTTTCCGTGGTTCGGGAAGCCATGTGAGGTGATTGACTGTGACATAGTATATCGTGTAACCTGATTATTCCTGCAATATGAAGAAATTGTTATTGATACTCTTCCTCTATCTCTTGGTGGAGGGAGATAACGTGATAGGTGACGGACTGTATGTCTATCACCGTGGCAAACACGCCGTTGATGAACTGAAAACCAAAGTCGATGAATACTATCCGAGGATTGAAGCCGTGGATTCGGTTCTGATGAAAACCTTATCGGCGGAGAGCCTGCCTGCAACTGACGGCGAAATCGACACCATACCTCCGGAACGTGAGACTGTCCGAAGAAACAGAAAGGTCATTTACAGATAGAGTGTTTCTTGCCGAGCCTCACTGTCGGGATGCCATGCTTCCGCAGTACACGGAACAGCGTGGTCTTGCTGATGTTGTTGAGCCTTAATATCTCCCCAGTATTAAGGCCGGTGAGGTACATGCTTATGACACGGCTGTCGCGTTGTGTCCTCCGTTCCTTGGCCGACGTTTGAACCGGGGATTGCGTTTGTAGCGGTTTTTCGCCGTTTCCTTTTTTAATGTCGGCCACATCTGATGCCAGGGTCTTGAACGCCGACACTATGTTCCTGTCCGATTCGCCGTCATAGAGTATGCCGGCGGTGTCAATCCTGTCCCCGATTGAGACCAGCCTGATATTGCGGACTTCACAATATTCCAGCAGCACAGCCAGATTGGAGCATCCGTTGACAATATGGCATAGCCGGGGTACAATTATCTCGTCATTGTTACCGATCTGCCTGAGAAGGGTTCTTCTCTCCGGTCTTGTCTGAGTGTCGTATCTACATTCCCTAAATATCCGGCAACATCCCGATTCTTCAATATTCCTGACTGTTGCATCATCTGCCGAATGTAATATGTATCCGTATCTTGCCATCTGTATTGTGTCATTATCTTTCTTTCATGCAAAGATAGCACGCATTGATGATATTACCATCTGGAATACAGCTTTTTAACTATATAAATATAATCTCCATTCGTAAATAATGTTAGCAAAAGGAGCCGATATTTATATACGTTTGCGTGCATCTTTCTTAGTATCTGCGACATAACCCGATTATAAATTATCACCCCATTCATAAAGAAGATTAAAGCCTTGAACACAGGCTTTTACAGAATGTTTTACGGACTTATCTTTGCACCCTGATTAACCAATCATGCTATTTTTAATGACAAACGGAACAATAGAAAGATTTTTAGAGTCGGGCGCGTTGAAACTCCCGGCCATCATCAGACCGGGACTCGAAAACAGGTCTGCCCGTGAGGTATATGATGATTACGCACTGCTTGACTTCTCTCTTCCTGAAGCTCTTGCTTTCGAGGATTTCTGCAGTGAACTGAGCGAGTCTTACGGCACCATCGAGCTTTACCGTCACTGGCGCTCGGAAGACACCGATTACGGCCAGTCGGTGTGCGCCTTTCAGGAACCCGGCACCGGCGTGATGTTTCAGATTTGCGCCACTACAAATTCCTGCGGGAAAATCACCGGGGTTGATGTGAAGCTGTACTTCTCTCTCGAAAGGATGCTTGCAGAGCTGCGTGAGACGCTCCGCAGAGCCGCCGTGCAATCCGGCAAGTTCGCATACCGCATATCGGAAGAGGAGCTGCTGAGTTATTTTCTCTGATGACGGACGCCCTTGCCAACCACCTGATAGAAGTCATCGACTGGCACAGGACATGGATAAAGGCTGTTGATTTCGGTTCATTCCGTAACGGAGTGGCCGTAAATGATGCGTCGATAATGAAAGTCACATCAAAGGTCTTTCGCCTTGAAGTCAGGATAGGTCTTTACGGATACAGGCGCGGAACGATAATATCAATTCCGGAAGGCCGGATTGACAAGGCCATATCCGATTGTTCCGGCCATGACAGTTCGATGATTGCACGGATCAACACTCTTTCCCTGACATTCAATGATGTCAATATGATTTTCTCCAAAGCCTCGTGGGGAACACTCGAATTAGAACTTGAGGCGTAACAAGACAAAGATTATCAATATGCAAATGTTCCTTCATTTTTATCCGGCAATAGTCACCATGCTGTCGATGTTCTTCTATCGCCGTGACACACCGGGGATGCAGAAGTTCTATCGCCGGATGACATTCAGCCTGTCGGCACGCAAACTTTTCGTATCGCTCCTAATGTTGCTTATGCTCTCCTTCAACTTCTGCTATCTGCAGAGTTACGGAGTGAACTGGGCCCTTGGAGTGGGTACAGTCCTATGCCTGTCGATGTTCTCTTTCCGCATAACTGAACGCAGCATCTTCTGGCTGCAGACCCGCCTGGGCATTGGACTGGGATTCATAGCCATGCTGACCTGCGTTGTCGAACCGGCGATATGGCCTCTTTCAATGAATCTCTACATATTCTCCATCGGTTCGGTCTTCTATCCGTCGGAAGAACTGATGCGGCAACTGAAGTCGCCGGAGAATTTTTCCCGATATACCGCTTGTGCGGACAGCACTCTTATATCAGGATACTATTCGCGTTGACCCCGGGAGGGTTGTCGTTCTGCAAAGTTAATCGCCGCATCCGGTTACTCTCCAAAACAGGCCGCCGGTCTCGCTGAGATTTTGGTTCGTAAGATACGGCAACTTGTATGGCAGAAAACAACCCGTTTCCCGAAGCCAATGAGAATGGTTCTCGAAGGTGAGGGAAACAATAAATCCCAGCACTATGGATAAAGAATATGTAATGCAGATTGCGGACACTATCCGCCAACAGTTGCTCGCCACCACACCCATGAACGTAATCTGTTCGTGGGGCGCACTCCACGGCTTTTTCGCCACCGTACACAAGGGTATGGCAACTCTTATGTTCAAAGTGAACGGCAGGCTTTTCAAGGGAAACGTGCTAATCTCCTACAACGAGATGGACTATTACGAAATCTATCTCAAGGACGCAAACGGCATCCGGCTTGCTCACCCGGAGGTATATTTCGACCAGCTCGGAGACATCATAGACGAGACCATTGAGCGCGGAACCGATGCCGCAGAATACAACGCTTTCTGCGAGGCTGAGAAAGTAAAGCTGATGCGCGGAGAGATTGGCTGAACTCGATGCGGAAGTACAGGATGCCACCGACCGGCTACGGCACGGGGCATCCATGCTCTCTGCTTCTGACAGCGGCAGTCCATTTTTATTCCCTTCCATTAAGACAGTTACCTTTTATAATTTGATAATAAACCTCTATTCAATTACCACATCTCTCAATGACCAAAACCAAGTATAACCACCAGACGCCCTACAGCCGCTTATGGAACGTGAGGCTCACACCGGAGATTCTGGACTACCTCGCAGTACCCACCAAGTTCGGCGCTTCGAGGCTCAGTGCCTATCTCTACCTTCTGCACAATGTCGCGGAAACAAAGACCCCTTATAAGCCTGCCTATGGACAGACATTCAATCTGGAAACCGGCCAGCTCGTAATCTCGATTACAGACCTGGCCGACCGTTGGAACTGGGCACGCGAGACAGTGCGCAAGTTCTTCGACCAGCTTGAGGTGTTCGGGCTTCTGTCGAAGACACCTCTTGACCGCAGTTCTCTCGTTACCATGATGATGGACTGGCCGGATGCCGCATACGCCCCTGCCTTCATTATGCCGCAGGTACCGTTCAAGGTGCCGGAACCGCTTGCTGACAAGATGGACGAATGGCTTGACGGCAATATAACCGATTCCGAACTTGTAGAGACAATCGTAGAAACGCTCGAATCCTTTGACAAGGAAGACGATGATGCTTATTCGCACAAGATTATCTCCTTACAGTATTCGCTGATTCGGCAGATGATTGGGAAATGGCACAACCGCCCGGCAGAGCTTCCCGGAACGGCTGACTCTTGTAGCATCGAGTGCCTTGGACGCATCTTCAATGTGTATCTATCCGGCAACTGGTCGGCGTGGCTCCATCTCCTTAAGGGTTACAGCCCCGGTCTCGACCGTGAGTCTCACGCTGTCTGGAACAGCAAGGAGCCAGCCTCTATTACAGATGCCCGAACTGCACTCGACGGCCTGTTCAACCATTTGAAAGTCGATTTCATCAGGGACAGCCACTAAAACGCGCCGTGGCCTGCTCCCGATTGTAGCCTGTACCCAAAGGTTACAGGAGGCCATTCCGAGCCTCTCTGACGTGCGCTGTGCGCCTCTCCGGGTATATGCCTGACCAATTCCCGTGGTCGCCGTTCAGGCTGGCTTATAGACAACGCGCTTGCGCGAAGTTGCCGGATTGTGAACCACCCGGGTAGCCTAATACCCCCCTCGGATTGAAAATCCTCGGAGAGTTGCCGTATCCGGCAGGCCTGAACGAGCAAGCTCGGCCCTTTTAGAACTGCGTTTAACGCTCTAATTTACACTTATATGGCTAAACAGGTAATTGACTTCCATGCCTCGGCGGGAATGTCAGCCAACCAGTCCAACGAGCACCAGCGGCGTTGGTCTGACCGCAGCTGGAATGTCGCCGTCAGAGGCGGCAACTATGACCGCACCCGGGCGCATCTCAATTTCGAGGTGGCCCGTGGCGGTGTGGTTCAACCGATAGATCAGTCCAAGAGTATCCCCGGACGTATCAGGGAGACCCTTGCGGAACGTGGAATCATCGACCCGAATGAGGAGATGAAACGCAAAGGGAAGGTGCCCAATCGTCGCACCGTCGTAAATATCATCTTCGGAGGCAGCCGCGACCAAATGCACCGTCTGGCCTTCGGCAATCAGACAGTCAATCTGGAACATGGCGCGGACAATTCATCCATTACCCGCTGCAAAGACATTGAGGAATGGGCGCAGGATATTTACAGATTCGCCTGCGACAAGTGGGGCGAAGACAACATCGTCGGTTTCTATGTTCACCTGGACGAAAAAAATCCGCATATTCATTGCACTTTATTGCCTATCACGCAGCGGAATAAGTTTTCGTTCAAGGAACTGTTCGCCGGCAAGGATAAAATCGAGTTCAAGGAACGCACTCTCAGGTTGCACAATGAACTTGCAGTTGTCAATGAGAAATGGGGACTCGGTCGTGGTCAAAGCATCATGGAGACCGGCGCGCGTCATCGGACGTCTGAAGAATACCGCAGGGAACTCCGCCAGCAGTGTGATGATCTGGAAACTGAGATTGGTGAAAAGCATGAGACTCTTAACGAGCTGTATGCGGATATCCGTAAGGCGGAGAAAAGGTGCAAAGGTCTCAACACCATGATTACCAATCTTGAGTCACGCGAGGCTGACCTCAGCGACCAGATTGACCGGCTGGAAGCAGACCTTGAAACAGAGAATGGTGACGCCGAGGAACTGCGTCAGCGCATTGCAGACCTCAAGGGTGAACTCCGCACCACCGAATCGTCACTTGAAGACAAACGTCAGAAACTCAAGACTGCCGATAAGCAACTGAAAGACCTCAAGGATGAGTTGGAATCCGTCAACGAAAAGCGTGAGAGTGCGAAAAGAGTCTACCACGATTTTACGGAGAAGAACCAGGAGCAGATGCGCATGAGACTGACGGATGCCGTGTTCGGAAGGTCTGTCGTCGATATGCGCTCACTGCTGGCGGCCATGACGCCGGAGCAGAAAGCCGGCTTCGACGGGGAATTCCTTATGGCAATGGCGGAGAAGCCCAACGAGATATTGAAGTGCGCGATGTATCTGTTCGCCGGGTATCTCGACGGGGCCATCCAGTTCGCCAAGGGAAGCGGCGGCGGTGGCTCTGCGTCCGACCTCCCGTGGGGCCGCGATCCGAATGAGGATGACCGTCGTTTCGCATACCGCTGCATGATGCAGGCTCACAAAATGCTTCGGCCTGCGACAAAACAGGTCAAGCGTCATTAGCACATGACGGGTGCCGGAAAAAGGTGCCGATTTTATGATAATCATAAAGCGACTTAAATAATCGGCTGATTCACAGCGGATATTTCACTGTCGCATCTTTTATATTTTCCTTTGCACTCAAATTTCAAAACCAATCAGATGAAACACAAACTTTACATACTCTCAGTCGCTCTGATGGCAAGTGCCGTCAGTTCAGATGCTTTCGCTTACGCTCGGACATCCCGCACACATCCCCGGGATGTCATGGAGCTTATCTACAAGCCTTCTGTATCTTATAACAAGGATGTTGTCGAGTCTCCCGGATGGAAAGGCAACTGGTTCGTCGGCGCCAACGGCGGTATCAACGCCTTCCTCGGTTCCCCTATGGGATGCAACGATCTCGGTGGCCGCCTCAAGGGACAGTTCGGCATCAATGCCGGCAAGTGGTTCACTCCGACTGTAGGCAGCAGACTGTCCTTTAACGGCTATTGGCTCTCCAATGCAGAGAACAGGACACAGAACGGATGGGGTGTCTCTTCCGAAATACTTTGGAATCTCACAAACTCCTTGTATGGATACCCGGACAAGACACGCTTCGGGCTGGTTCCGTATCTCGGTGTGGGGATGCTTCACAACAAGCAGGCGCACACCAGCCCCTTTGCCCTGAGCTATGGCGTAATAGCGCAATACGGACTCACTTCCAGACTGAAGCTGAATCTTGAATTAGGCTGCAAGACCACATTCTCTGACTTCGACGGATCAGGCACGGCAAACCGCTTCGGTGGTGACAACATCCTGTCATTGTCTGCAGGGGTATCTTTCACATTAGGTCAGACCGGTTTCCGCAAGACCGTCGATGCCCGTCCGGTTATGCTTGACAATGTCCGTCTGCGTGAGTTATGTCTGTCGCTATCCGAGGACAACGACCGGTTGTCGCGTAAGTCTTACAACGATGCCCGCATTGTTGCCGAATTGAAGAAGATTCTGGAGATTGAAGGTCTGCTCTCTCGATACGGCAACATCTTCCATAAGGAATCTGACAATGAATACGCCGGCGTCCATTTCCCGGTCAACGACTACTCCGGTCTGAACAGCCTTCGCGCCCGTCTCAAAGGAGCCAAGAACGATTACAGTTCCAGGATGCTCAAGAATCTCGAAGATCTCGATGGCATAGATGATGAGACCGACTACATCGACAGTCTGATAAAGGGTGAGCAAAACGATTCAATAGCCGGATTTGAATTTGCCGATGCCAATGAAGTACCCTCTGATTCCATTGCCGCATCGGACAGCGGCAATTATTTGGCACTCATACAGTCCGGGAAGAAGTGTCTCGGCAGTCCGATTTACTTCTTCTTCAATCTCGGAACTTCCGATCTGACAGACAAGTCACAGCTCGTGAACCTCGATGAAATCGCCCGCGTGGTGAAGAAATATGGTCTTCAGATCCGTGTAACCGGTGCCGCTGACAGCGGGACCGGAACCGGCGAAATCAACCACCGACTCGGCAACGACCGCACAAATTATATAATAGGTCAGCTTCAGGAACGAGGCGTTAACACCTCCCTCATAACCAAAATCAACCAGGGCGGCATCGACCGGCTCAACCCCGGCGAAGCAAACCGCCACTGCAAGATAGAACTATTTCTTACTGCCAATTAAAACTGTTTTTGAGTGAATACTTAAGTGGTTAAAATGCGAAGCAGCTCGACCGTGAGGCCGGGCTGCTTTGTTTCTGTGTCCTTTGCGAGATTATCAATCCCAATCATGAGGATGTTTATGAAGGCATCAACCGATTCATTATCGAATAACACCGGTCAGAAGAGAGTTGTGTTCTTTATCGTTTCTTGATATATTTCGATTTGACGATTTCGTATGACTTTTTGACAAAAATGTAGATTTCGTGGTCGGAAATGTCTCCATTGAGATTGAGTTGTATCCAATGCCGTTCACTCATGTTCCTATGGCTACTGACGGATGAACGTGTCATCTTCAGTTCTTCGATTACTTCGGGATCAGCCTTGACCGTCACTGATGTAAAATCGTCCATGTCGGTCAGGCAAAACATGTGGTCAAGGATATAGAACACGAGGATAGAGTCAAAGCGTCGGGCAAACTTGCCGAAAGGTGTTTTCTCCGTCACTTCTTCCATCGACAGGCAGTATTCTCTTAGTTCCTCGATATTCATTATTTCACCTCTTTTATTTCAGGATTGATTTCAATAAGTTGCGCGATGAATTTATCGCGATTATTGGGTGAGATTTCCAATGGAGCATAGCTTTTCCATACGGTGCGGTCAATGAAACATATGGATACTCGCAGATGAGACATTCCAGCTGTCGCAAGATAGCCAGTTGTTTTCTTTATATCTTTGATATTTGAGATTGGCAACCGCGTGGGTCTGAAAAACTGATACACTACCAGATCTTTATCGTCAATCTCATACCAGCATCCGAACATGAGCCAAGCATATAATAATGTCGTTAGACCACTTACGAAAACTACATACCACCATGACATCCCAATAGCGGAAAGCCATATAACGCCGAGGAATCCGACTGTAACCAGCCATACCCACCAGTCAATTTTAGAGCGGTAAACAGTCTTCATTTCTTCAATCGGTTGATGATTATTATGGCGAAGTGTGCGAAGATGCCATAGACCAAAGTCGCCATTAGAGCCATCCCTTCATTTATCAGTATTCTCGCGGATAGCGGCAACGGACTATATGGATTATCCTGTGTTATTGAAGCAACAACAGCACACGCCGTAAGCACGATAAAAACGGCAATCATCGACAGAGGCGCAAAGCCAAACCTATATCGTCCTATCTGAATCATTTGCAGATCATCTATTTTGTAGTCCTTCAGTCGTTACCGGAAGTCCGTCTCCTTTCCATTCGATGATTCCGCCTTTGAGATTGACTACCTTATATCCGAGTTCAGACAGTATCCCGGCCGCTTCCATCGAGCGTCTGCCACTTCGACAATAGATAAGTATTGTGGAATCTTTCGACAATTCTTTCTCTGCCCTCTGTCGGAAATCATCAGATTGGATGTTGATGTTCAACGCCCCGTCAATATGCCCTTCGGCATACTCCTGAGGTGTGCGGACATCAAGCAATACCACTGAGTCTGCTTTGATTTCCTTATCAAATTCAGGCGCTGAAACAGAAGTGATATTGTCGCTGCTGTTGCAACCTGTTATTTGTGTGGCACTCATTGTCATTATTATCAAAGTAATTGCGAGTTTGATTATTTTTGACAATGCATTCATTTTATGTCAGTTTTTGCTTTGCGAAGCAGGATATATTCGGCGGGAGCCATGCCACTCAATCTTACAACGGAATCATTCTGTAGCTCTATTGTGGATATGTGGGGAAGAATCCGTCGTAAGGCATCCTCCGTCCTCATGTCATCGCATGCCATTTCTGTCATGGCACCGTCACTGAGTTTGATGGAATCGCCCTTTACTGTATATGACCCGTTGAATGAGTTGCAGTTCGTCATAATGAAATATGTGCTGTCTTCAAAGACAATATACTGTTTCATGCTCGATGACGTCTCATCGGGGCGCACATAGTCGGAGTCGTTGAAAACGATATTCTCGATATACCATTGGCCGCGAATGTCGGCGTCAGCGACTTCGGTTTGAGCCTTATTATCGGACTTTGCCTCTTTATTACCGGAGCATCCGGTCGCCGTAGCCATCAATAAAGCTGCGCCGACAATTAATACCATATTGGATTTCTTCATAAAAATCAATTTTTAATGTTTCTTGTGGGATTACTCTTGGGTCATATACCCAGAACACCTCTTTTCCTTGCCGGTTCAATCCCAGTCGTTAAGAAATTCTATATATCTGTCAACATCAAGAATCGTAATATACTTACTTCGCTTCTCCTGACATTCACAGCAGTTGCAAGTATCTGATTGGATATGGACGGATTCTATCGTTGACTTTTCTTCTTCTATTTCATCTTCCATATTACTTTGCAACTTCATCTTTGAAAATGTTGGCAGGCTTGAAGGCGGGGATGTTATGAGCTGGTATTACGAGAGTTGTGTTCTTGCTTATGTTGCGGGCGGTCTTCTCTGCTCTCTGCTTTACGACGAAGGAGCCGAAGCCACGGAGATACACATTCTCGCCATGAGCGAGGCTGTCCTTTACTACGGTCATGAACTGTTCCACTACGGAGAGGACCGCAGCCTTATCGATGCCGGTTGTCTTAGCGATTTCGTTTACTATTTCTGCTTTAGTCATATCAATATTAGTTCTTACGATTGATTTTCTAATGTTTATGTCATACCCTTGTTGCTTCAGATAAAATATCTTCAAGCAAGAATGGTATCACACCTATATACATTACCCCGTCCTCGTCAGTCCAAGGTTTGCTGCTTCCGTCGAGAACGACAATCTTTCGGAAGAAGTCACCGGTATTCTTGAGAGAAAATAATTCCTGGGCTTTCTTTTCGGGTGTGTCAATATTCAATGCCGATTGTATATAGACCTTGTTGTTGCCGATATTGACAACGAAGTCAATTTCATGTTGTGACATTTTCTGCTTACCGTCAACAAGACGATTCACTTCCACTATCCCGACATCAACAGAATATCCTCTGCGAACCAACTCGTTATAAATCATATTTTCCATTAGGTGTGAACGCTCCTGTTGACGGAAATTCAAGCGGGCGTTACGGAGCCCGAGATCCATTGCATAGTATTTCTGTATAGTGTCGAAATATTTACGGCCCTTTACGTTCCATCGGTCTGCTCTTTGGAAAAGATACGCATCCTCCACATACTCAAGATATTTCTTGATGGTGTTATGAGAAGGTGCTTTCCCAATGGCGGAGCCTGCTGTATTTGCAAGCCTATTGGAATTAGTAAGAGACCCGACGGATGAACAAAGAGCATCGACAAGCGGACTCAGTATGCTGTCATCCCTGAGTTTATATCGCTCAACTATATCCTTGATATAGACATTGGTGAACAGTCCCTGAAGATATTTCCTTTTCTCCTTTTCGTCCGGTTCAAGAACAGCCAACGGCATACCACCATACATCAGATATTCCTCAAAAGCATCCGCCTTTTCCATATCCGAGACTGTCAGGAACTCTGTGAAAGATAATGGATATACCTTGATTTCCGAACCTCGGTCTCTGAAATTGGTAACAATGTCTTTAGACAGCATCTTTGAGTTTGATCCGGTCACATAGATATCCAGATTGGGCCGAGCCATAAGGTCATTCAGGATATCATAGAACGTAGTATAGAGCATATCACGGTCTTCCTCGGGAACAAGGGACTCGTCAACATCGTCATTCTTTACCTTATAGGACAGTTGAATCTCGTCGATCAATACATAGAACTTCCTGCTTGAATTTTTCGTTTGCTCTATGATATAATCGTAAAGCACATTGGGGTTGCGATATTTGATGTCAGATTTGCGGTCAAGAGCTATTTCGATGAAATCTTTTTCATCGACTCCTTCCTCAATCAGTCTGTTCTTGAAAAGCGTTGACAACAGGAAGGACTTGCCGGCGCGTCGGATTCCGGTAATAATCTTGACCTTGCCATTCCATCTCTTTGCGAGCAGTTGATTCAGATATTCGTTTCGTTCTATAATCATAGTCCAGATTTGTTCAATGACAAAATGGTCATAGACATGACTGTTTTGTCAGTGCAAAGATAATGCAGAATTTTCTTCCAGCCAAATATGTGGAGCGATTTATCCATACATACATCAAAAAACACTCTCCGCCTTCATAGCGGAGAGTGCCGAAAAGAGATTGAATGATTGAGGTTTACGGGCGATAGAACAGTTCCAGTTCCATCCACCGGCGGCGATAAAGACCGGGATGGCGGCGACCTTTGTAGCGGGAGAACGAGGTGTATTCGCTGTAGATGTCGCGGTTGCCCGATTTCAGCTTCTTAAGGAGCGAGCTATTCTGTATGCGGCCGCTGCCGACATTATAGGCGAGGCACGCAAGCAAAAGACTGTCCGCACCATAGCCGCGATAATAGGCGCAGAGCTGAGACAGGTCTTTGCGGAGAATACGCTCTGCTTCCGTGTGTGAGTATTGCCGTTTCTTGTAGTTCTCGCCTTTCTTCACCACATGACCGTATGCGATAGTCGGCCAGTGCTTAGGAGCATGAAGCGTTTCGTAATGCCGTATCAGGACACAGGCACGTTCAAAGGGTGGCAACGCCATAAGATTGGCTTTGCGCGAGTCGGAGATAGAGGTGGCGTTGGCTGCCACTGCTGACAGCAACGCCACCATAGCAAGGAGCCACTTTCTCATCGGCGGCATCCTCTTGACTGTGATTCCTGCGCCTCCTCAGATTGCTCTTCGGACTTTGTTTCTTCCCGCTCATTGACATAATGATCAGATAGTCTGGCTTCTCCGTCTCTTTTCAAGGACTCGAAAAGGCTCATCACATTGACCTGACGGAAGCCTGACTTTTTAGATGGCACTCCCATCGCTGCGATCTCTTCCTTTTCATCGGCAACAGCTTTCGGAGTCTCCTTGAAAGGCACTTCCTCCGGAACTAATGTCGGGTCCAAGGCTGCCTGTTCCGACGAATAAGGCTGAACAGTCTGACCGTTTTCAAGCTGCTGACTCACATCCTGCATACGATAATTGATGACTGCCGTAGCTTTCTTGACGTCTGCCATGACAGTGCGTATAAAGTCTGGCGACTCTTCAAGACTGTCGAGCCATGATTTGAGATAGGCTGCCGAATCACCCTTGACATGCTTCTGTATGCCATTCTGCTGGCATATAAGTGCAGACCCAAGCTCCGCGACCAGTTCCTCGCGGGCATAGTTCTCGTCTCCAAAAGTACATGCTTTAAGACGGCCGAGGCGAGAGGCAGCTCCGGTCGAATGGGTCATCTCATGGAGAAGTGTCCCATAGAAACTCTCGCCGTCAACGAACTGCTCTTTCGTAGGAACAACGATATGGTCTTTCGACACGGAATAGTACGCATGATCCTGTTTCTCCGGCTTTATCGGACAGAGCCACGCATTATTGGCAATCATAGCGTCAACAACCGGAAACGAGAACGACTCGCCCGTCTGCTTCGGCAGTCTCACAACACATTGCTCCTCCAGCTTGGCATACAGTTCGGGACGCACCTGCTGAAGATTTGTCTGCGCGACATTGAACACGTTGAAAACCTGATTCTTGGGATAGACATTATACTGTTTCTTTTCCTCGTTGGAAAGCTTCTTATACTCCTCCCAGGGAATCTTCTCCTTTGTATCCTTGTCTATGACAGTGAAGGTCGTGAGGAAAACCGGGAAAGACTTTTCACCTTTCATCACATGAACCGGCTCACGTTCCTCTCCGCCTTTCTGAACAGGGTTTAATACCGTCTGTATGCTGTTGAACGTACACCATACCGGGAGTTTGTAGCCCTCCTTTTCGGCATGGAGCATGAGCATGAGCGCATTCCCGCCGTTGTATAGTCTTCCGTGCAGATTGCGGGGCCATACCAGCGCGCCTTCGGTGAACCACGGCTTCTGCCAGTCCTCTTTGATTGACTTGATCTTGTCAATCATGAGGTCTGTAAAGCGGTCAAGAGCCTTGTCCTCGGCCGAGGGCGCATTGGGATTCTTCGAGTAACGCGCCATCAAAAGGGAGCCTTAACATATTCTTTCAGCTCCACGGCCTTGCAGTTCAGGTCAAGGTTGCCGTTGAATGTAGATATGCGCAGCTCGCCCTTAGCCTCGATTTTTGCCTTGGGTACGATGAACGGCGGGATAGCCTCGTTGAACGAGACAAAACGCACGAAGACAGAGAAGAACTCTTCGCCGATCTTGTCGGTCGAGTACGCCGAGAAACGGAGGTATCGGTTCCCTTTCTTGTCTGTCGGGGTCTTGATATCCTTGCAGACCACACCACGGAACTCCATTTCTCCGGAGATTCCCGATTCTGCCACGGGGTCGAGAGCGATGTTTTCAGCAGAGAGGTTGAAATAGGTTTTCTTCTCGGCTGCGCCTTTGATTTTCAGCACGCCATCTACAGCCACGCGGCGTCCCTGAGTGAGAGCTGCCGCATCCGCGCTGTCTGCGGCCACACTGATGTTGACAGACACGGCATCGCCCTTGGTCGAGGGAACTTCCACCGACATTCCGAAAGCCACGAAGCTCTTGCCGTCAACGGTCTGTTTAACACTCGCGGCACGGTTGATGATGCCGCATACTTTTACATTGCATTTAATCATATACTTGAATGTTGGTTAGTTGGTTATGAATAGATAGGTCTGTCAGTCCCTTGAAATGAGCCTGACATAGAAGATACAGGCGATTGAGGTCTTTAAAGTCTCAAATACAGAGAACAGAATAGCCCACAGCAATCCTAACTGAGAATAGATGACGAGTGTGATATAGCAGAGTATCAGCAACATCACCACAAGCGCGGTATAAAGTACGAGGCTTCTCATCGCTGCAGTCCCTGTGTCTGGTCGTTGCCAAGCTGACTGTTGAAGTTCTGCGACATCTGATTGGCAACGGCTATATTGTTGATGATACCGGCAATGCGGCCCTGCTTGGCTTCATCGCTGAGACTCGCGTCGTTCAGAGCTGCAGAAATCCTTGACATTTCGGCGTTGGTAAGCTCGTGATTATATGTGCTTTTGTCATCGGTTATTGAAAGGACCGGATTCTGTCCCTCATGGATATTGAGACTGCAGGCCTTCAAACCGGGAGTAAGCGAACTGAGGTCAATCTGCCTGTTGACTGCGGCATCGGTAGCAAGAGCCATCGCTTCCTCTCGGTCTTTTCCGTCTATCTGTACGGCAAGCGCCATAAGCGAGGTAAACATGGTGACAGCCATTTCCATTACCGGGTCGTTGGAAGGGAGACTGACGCCGCTGTCTTCCGAGGACAGCAGCTTCTTCATCCAGCCGTCGGGAGTCATATCTTCCTCCGGAGTTTCATCCACAGCCATATCCTCACCCGGGGCGACATCCGGAATCCGGTCGGCATATTTCTCAAGAAGGTTCTTGCCGTTGTGCATAGCGGTAACGGCAATGTTACCCTTGACCGCAATCTCCGCGAGATACGCAGCCGGATCAATGTCGCGTTTCGTACCGTCGGCACTTATCTGTTTTACACCGAAATGAAGATGCTCGCCGGTGGTTCTGGATCCGGTATTGCCCGACACACCGATTTTGGTACCTGCGTTGACAGTGTCTCCGGCCTTGACCGAAATCTCGGAGAGGTGCATATACGTTGCCTGATACTTGGTGCCGTCAGAACGGTCATACTCGATGGTCACGCTTTTGCCGCCACCGATATTGACATTGTGGTTAACACTGACTACCCGGCCGTTATCCTCCGTGGCAAGCAGACTGTCTCCCTTGCATTGGATATCCACACCTTTATGGAATTGCTTCTGTCCCGGATTTATCGGGTCGTTGCGCATACCGAAAGGTGAGGTAATCAGCATAAACTCATCACGTTTGACTGGAAACGAATACCCTCCGGACTGTTGCGGAGATGCCTTGACTTCGGAAGTCTGAGCAATCGGTCCGCGCTCCATTGCCATGCGGTCGTACTTTGTCAAATCCATTCTCTCGATGACGGAGATAAGACTGGAAGCATACTGCTTTGACGATGCGTAACCGGCTTTCTGAAGGCCGTTGCACCAGCCACGGTAATCATCCGACGCCAAAGCGAAGCAGGCTGCGTAACGGCTGTTGTTCTTGAGTATCAGCGAGTGATGCTCGTAGCTGTCGCCAACAGAAGCGTACTTGCAGAACTTTTCGTTTGGCTTGTCATCGGTGTAAAGACCGTACTGACCACCGGCATCAAGCCAGGACTTGCCTGCCTTGATACCGAAATGGTTGTTGCACTCACGCGAAAGCTGACTGCGCCCATTGGCACTTTCGAGGATTCCCTGGGCGAGAGTCACGGATGCTGGAACGCCATATTTGCGCTGCTGCTCGATGGCGTACTCCGCATACTGTTCTACATATTGTTGTGATACGCTTGCCATAGTTATCTTCTCATTCGAACTGACTGTGTTTCCTCTACTTCCTCGGTTTTCTCGACTTTGACGCTCTCCACCTTGGGTTCAGGCTTGACAACCTCGGAGGCATGAGCCTCGCTCCGCGATACCCTGGCGCCGAGAACATCTGCAAACACCTTGGCAGCGAGAGAGGTCTTGTATTCAGCCATATCCTCTGCCACGAACATGCGGTTCCACTGGTCACGGCTGATTTCGCGGGGCTTCACATTATCGGCTCCCTCGATTTTGGGAGCGCACATAATCTTGTCCTCCTTGGTCTTGTAAACATTCACACGGGTGATGCGCGAGACATCAACGCCCTCGGGAATGTCGTTGAAGATATTGAAACGGAGGGAAGGATTGGTCTTGACAAGCTCGTAGTATTTCTGACCGAGTTCCATGCGGAGCCGGTCAGCCTCCGACTGATGACCCTGACGCAACGTCGAGAAAAAACGGTTGACATCCTCCTTTTCAGGATAGATGCAGAACGATTCGCCGTCCTTTGGCTTGATATAGAAAGCCCACCGTGCATTGTCATCCTTGAGCATCTGCACGCGGTCGAACAGCACGCTGTTTGCCGCTTCGACCGCACCGGACACGTCCAGTCGGGCCACCTCTGTGAGCTTGCCGCCCCGATAGTTCATCTCGTGAACGGTTTTACCTTCATAGAAGCCGTCGTCGGCGTTGAACGACAGTCTGCTGTCATTGTTATAGAACCTGACGTATTTTGCGCCGTCCCTTTTCAATGCCGCCTCGATACGCGCCAGAGGGAACCCTTTGAGGGCGAAATTAGTGAGTGTGGCATTGGCTTTGGCACGCTCTTCCTGCGACATGACTTCATCGGGAGAGACACGGAACAGCTTGCGCTCTCCGTTTGGGAGATTGACATAGCCGCCTGCCATCGCGCCGCCGGGAAGCATCACGTCATAGACGCCTGACTTCGAGTCCTTGACAACCACCATCGAGCGGTCGAGTTCGTTGGGAATCTGACGTATCATGTCATGGATGAGATAATGGTTTGACTTGGAGTTCCATACCTCGGGCAGATATTCCGTACACAGACGGTTGATGGAGTCGGCATTTTTAAGAGCTTCGCCGTAGGCAAGCTCCACCTGCTCCTTGTCATCGGTTCCGGTCAGTGCCATAGCCTCTTCCAGACCTTTGTTGTAATAGGTCAGGTCGAACTTTTCAAGAAACTCGCGTTTTTCCTCCGGCGAAGAAAAGTTGCGGTCATCGATCTTCATGCCGCCGTGACGGAGTATGTCGCACAATATGACCGCCTCGCGGCTGTAAACCTGGGGTTTTTGCTTCTGCTGAAGCTCGTCGATCTGAGCTTTGGTGCGGAAACGGGCATATTCTATCTTCTCTCCCTGTTCGGCCTTGCGTATGACATCAAGAGCATTGTTCAGATCGGCTTCCAAAGCGTCAATCATGCAGGGATTTTCCTGAAGCTCTCGCGTCCAGTTGTCTATGAGGGTGATGTTCTGCGGGCTGATTTTTGCCGGAAGCCCGAGTTCGTTCATCTTGACAGCCGATGCTACTTCCACGACAAGACGCTCGAAGCGGTCGGCATAGTCGCCGGGAGCGTGCCCACCCTTCATGACCATGCCTTCGCGGGCGAGACGCTGCTGGTGGCCGGTTGCCGAAACTATCTGGCGAAGAAGTTCCTGAACATATTCGGGATATTCGGCATATTTCTTCTGGTCGGGCATATATACGGCATCCTTTTCGGTGTCGTAATGAGCCGATTCGGAAGCCTCGCGACGCACGGGCACCAGATAATCCTTCATCTGCTTGACGAAGTTGTTGACCGAGGCACGGAGTTGACGTTCCTCAGATTTAAGGTTGCCGCGCTCGTTGGCGGAGCCGAAGCGGTCGAGCACCGTGCGGTACTTGTCTTCTTCGGCATGGGGCATCACGGTCTGGTCAAGGTTGAAAAGCATACGGATCTGCCGCTGCTGCACGCCCTTGTATTCAGCCTGCTGCTCGGTGGTGAGCTTCTTGTAGTCACCGGCGGTAATGATGTCCTTGGGGTCATGTTTGTTTACATACACGTCCCAGGCATACCAGTTGAAGGGTGTGCCTTTCTCTTTTCCGACAACCGGGATACCGGCGGCTTTGGCAGTGTGGAAGAACACATACTGCGACGAGGGATAGTTCTCTCGGTCTGCGTTGAGTTGCAGAACAAGAGCGTTGAACGGGCTGGCCATAGGTCCTTTCGGATAGATGCGCGGAGCCATCATGCCGGCATGGTTGAGCCACTGACCGCCTCGCTCTTTCGCACCGGTCAGAGCCTCGTTAATTAACTGTACCTGGCGGATTGCCGCCTTCTCTTCCTGCGGTGATTTTTCTTTCATGTTTATATCGCTTCTTATCTGATTTGTCTTGTTTGTGATTGATTTTCCTGAGTTGCGGCTCGGCGGCGATGGCGTAGCAGAGCTTGACGACGATGGGGACATACTTGGCGATTTCCTCCGTTACGGTGGTCAGTGCGGTGGTGCCAGCCTCGTAGTTGCCTGCTGCGTTCTGGGCGAACATTGCCACGGACCCTACCACCATCATCATGCAGAACATCTGCACGCGCTCGCTTCCGAAGAAGCCTTTGAGTTTGTTTGCGATTTTTTTAATCATAAAATCTGGTGAATTTTGGTTTGTTTGGTTTTTGAATGTAAATGATTGGTTTTGTGTGTATTATTGAATTATGGAACTATATTCTGTATCCGAAGAAAGCCGGGAAGACCGTTGACGCGCCTATCAGGAACAGACACGCCCCGACTACCATCATGATTTCTTTCTTGACACCGTCCTCGCCGGAGTTCATCTTGATGTAGATTTGCAGAGCTGAATAGATGACTACTATTGAGGCTATCGCATAGATCAGGTAAAGGACATACAGCATCATCGTAACCACGAAGTCATGCTGTCTCGCAAGCGCATCGGCTCCCCAGCTGTAATCGACACCCCCGCATTTGGCAGCAGCAGTTTCGGCACATAACAGGGCGAGTGCGACAAGGCTCTGCGGGATCCACCGCTTAATACTCGTCAACTGCAGGCGCATCCTCGGCTTGGGTCTTTGCAGATTCCTCGGCCGGGATTCGCGTGATCAGACATCCTTCATTGTCAATCTGTCCGCTGTTTCCCTGTAACATTTCATGATATTCATCATCGGTGAACTTCTTTTCATAAGTCAGACTCAGCTCGATGTCCTGTGTCTCTGCAGCAAATTTATCGTTTAGAGCAAGGGCCTGAACATCTTTATCCGACTCCGAAATAAAAGAATCCGGTAAGGGGTCTTCTATAACCACTACCGGTACAGCGTTGACACTGTTGTCGCCGACAGAAAAACCGGTTTCCGTCTCCGTGACTTCCACGGATTGCTCCCCGGCAAAGGTTGTGTCGAAAGTTTCGGCTCCGGAGTTTTCCTCCGCCGACTTCCGGCTCGATGTGACATCGCGTATTATCACCACTGAAAAGTAGATGATATAGGCGGTTGTCAGAATCAGTGCGAATATTCCAAATGCGCTCATGTGATCGGTTTTATAAGTTCGTTTTTCAAATTGTGCAGCAAAGTAAATGCTTCTTTTGCTGAATTGGAATTATTCTCTGATTCACAACCTTTTATTTAATTCTCTTTTTTAAAATCACAAAATCGGCACCGATTTTCGGCACTCTCACAGTGTTTTCGGCCCCTTTATAATGCAAAATCCACAGTCACCGGAATGACAATGGATTCAATTATGTCTTTCATCTTTCCTTGTGATGCCGGACATCCGTTTTTGGCGGCAAAGTTGGAGGCCGGAACAAATGCCAAATCGAGACCCGGAGGTCACTGCTACGCCGTGAATTTGTCTTATTGTCCGCTTTCGCCTCCCTTGAAATGCCTGAAAATCGGAAAGACCGACCTCCCGATGAACCGAAAGGGTGACAAGGGGAGGGATAAAAAACAACTTAAACTGCAAATAATATGGCAAACTATTGTTACAGCACTTACCGCATCATAGGCGAAGCATCGGAACTTGACGCTCTCTATGAACTTATGAGCCGGCTGGAGAAAGAAAAAGAAAATGGTAACTGGGTCGGACATATCGTTGAAGCCCTCAACGAGAAAATCCCCGAACATCTATATGTAAGGGGATGGTGGGATGAATTGGAAAGAGAGGAAGACTGTATCAGTTTCAGTCTTGAAAGCGCATGGGACCCTATATATGAGGCATGGGATTTCATCTGCTCCAAGTATGACTCTCTTTCCGCGTACTTCATCGGCGAGGAATCGGGGTGTGAGGTCTATCTTAAAAGAGACCACCCTGAGAAAAATTGGTTCTCGGATAACTATTACGTTGACATCTGCACACCCAAAGAGGAATACTTTCACGAGTATTTCAAGAAAATTGATGATGCCTTCCGCTACATCGAGAAAATCGCGGATACCAACATCATAACCTGCGAGGACATCGAGGGTCTAAACTCCGCTTGGTCTGAAGAACATCCCGACGCATACATATATCTGCATGAGTTTCAAGAGGTATAACCCTCCTTCAACAAACAACAACCACGGTTGCGAAAACCGTGGTTGCTGTTTAAGAAAAGTCTTATTCTCTATTGTATCATAATGACAAGAGTATCTTTCCTACCTACATATCTTGCATATCAAGCCCTTTGGTCTCAATATCGTAGCCATTGAAAAGATGAACGGCCGTGAGCATAGTTTTCACTTTTTCTTCCAAATCCGTAAAATCTATATTCTTTCGGTTTCGCTTTATCTCATAGATTTCCACTGTCTTGTCAAACTCATTGGCGGCGACCATATCTATCTCGTTTTCTCCTTTTCGGTCCCACCATCTTCCGATTAGCGTGTATTTTTCGCTCTCGATCGCCTTTGCTCTGAAATATCTTTCAAGAATAAGCCCCGAAAATGTCGGGTAATCCCTTTTTATCAATGCACGCAACTGTTTGTATCCTCCGATTTCGAGAATATGCGTATATTTGAAAATAAACCGGAACCAAAAAGTAAAGAAATTATCGTTGATGATATACACCGCGTTCTTGCTCAAGGCTTTTGCACCTACAGGAATCTGTTTTACTATGATTCCGTAATCATCCTCGAGCCGGGTCAGATATCCGCCGATGGGCTTCCCGATAATTGATTCTATTTCACTGCGGCGCGTCTTGCCAGACGCTATGGCTGACAATATTGAAAAGTATATGTCGTAATCCTTTCCAAATTCTTCAATAAGTATTGACCGTCCCTCGTTGATGAATATCGAATCCGAACTTATCATGCTCTCAACCATCGCGTCAAGTGTCATGGCATTGTCATCAATCAGCAGCTCCACATACTTTGCGACACCACCGGTAAAAGTATATAAAGCGAGTAGATCCTCTTTTGTATAATCCGGATGGTAAACATCGAGTATTTCTTTCAGCACCGACGGCTTGAACGCATGGATGGTCATGAAGCGGTTCTGCCGGTTATACAGTGGCTCCTTCTTGTCACGGAATATCTTTGTCATCATTGAATAGACAGAGCCGCATACAATAAGGTTGATTCGTGATTCTGAATGATTGAGATCCCAAATTTTCTGTATATCGCTGAAAACTGCTGGATTTACGCGCACAAAATTCTGAAATTCGTCGATAAACAGTGTGAAACTCTGTTGCTTTGACATCTGCATCAGATAATCAAACAACTCGGCGAATCCTGACGGCGTACCACCTAATTTCACTCCTAACTTCTCTTCGACTTCATTTCGGAATTCCTCACATAACAGGCTTTCAGCTTTTCTGCCGACAAAAAAATAGAGAAATGGCTTGTCCTCGTATGCTTTCAGGACAAGTGATGTCTTGCCAATCCTGCGGCGTCCTGTAAGAACGGTGAACTGGGCATTATTCTCTGCATTATTCCTAATCTTACGCAGAGTGGCGATTTCCTCTTTTCGGTCAAAGAATTTCATATGCTCGTCTAAAATAACAACCGCCGTTTCCGCAACCACGGTTTCTATTTGCAAAGTTACATTATTTATTTCACATATCCACTATCTCAATCTTAATTTCATGCCCTTTTTCTAAAATTGACAGCGAGAAATCTCACGATCTCCCGCTGTCCCTCGTTTTTGAAGCAAATCATTGTCGCTGTTAATACTCCATCTTTATTTGCTTTACAGGGCGTTTGCCCACAAGACGACAAGCGATGAGATAGCATCTCTTGAAGTCCTCGTAGAGTTCATCATTGAACCATTCTTTTTCGGTCAGATGGTCTATCAGGTCTCTATCCCCGAACAAATCCGGCTCGATTACATAATAGCCGAGATTCAGAAATGTGCCGTCATTACGGTCAAGAACAATATCGCCATCGAACGATACTGAAGCGCGACCCATCTGCATAAGGATGTCCATCCCTTCAATTTTATCCAATGGAGTCGGTCTTGACCAATCCCCCCGGAACTTTCTGTTTGCTTCTATATCATGCTGTCTTGCATTCGTCAGATACGGATATGAGGCACTCATATAGATATATCGGGCGAAATCGGCATCCGGAAATGCCTTCTTCAATACTTCCAGTTGGTTCTCTCGTATTTCCTGGTATCCATTTTCAATATAAGATACCGTACTTTGTGGTAAGCCGGTGATAACCACCAGCTCTTTCTGACTAAGACTCCTGTCTTGTCGGAACTGTTTTAAGTTTATGAATTTCATTCTTATAACATGTTGATTATCCCTATTCTTTATTAGATTCGGGTCTTTCTTCTTTATTCTCAGTTCTTTCCCTCTTTCGATAAGATTTCCCTTTGAACGCTACTTGGTGAAGCATTTCCTTAAATCGGTCCACCACACGCCAACCGTAGTGTTCCGGAAGGTCTTTCGGAGAAAGATTGGACGTGAGGATGGTGAATTTCAGGGTATCATATCTGGCCTCAAGCACTTCTCGGACAGGGTATATGGGAGTACCATAAACCAGAACCTCTTTAGCTTCTTCGCCCAGGTCATCGATTACCAGAAATGGAGTCTGTTTAAGATTCAGAATCGAATGATAATCTTCAGCCTTGTGCAAGGTGCAGATATCCGTTGCCTTGATATAGCGAGTTTCAACAGAGAAATATTCGCCCATGAACTTGAGTTGTCCACGGTTATTCAAATCCTGAATCATCCTAATTACGGCCCTTGCCATGGTAGTCTTACCATTGCCATGGAGCCCACACAACAACAAACCAGGCTTAGGTGTCTTTTCCACCATGTGTCCGGATATGTTCTTGAGAACATCGATTGTGCATTCTTCAAGTTCGAACACACAATTGCGGGATTGAACCTCATACTGGTAGCATCTGAGGAGCAACAAAAACGCAGCTTTGTGCGTCATCTCAAAACGCAGGATTGGAAACGCTTTGCGAAAATTTCTGCTGGCCTCAACAGCAGATGTCAGCTCGTTTATATTCAGTCCTATGTCTTTCAGTAAAATATCACTGAGAGCCTGTGGTGCATCTTTTCTTTTCATAATTCTGAGAACGTGTTGATTATCTCCCGACGGAAATCTGTTGACAGTTCAGTCACATAGTAACTTTCGCGGATAATGTCAGCGACTTTCAGACCGTATATATCACCGATATTATGAATGTCAAAGATTGAAGCGACTATCGTGGGACGCTTTGCATCGTAACGCTTAATCAGCAATTCTCCAATAAGCGACTGAGCAAGCTGCAGATTTTCTCCGATGCCTCTTTCATTGCCGAGATCATCGAGTATAAGGAAATCTGCCATACAAAGCTTATCGAAGGTCTCCATTGAGGCGTATGGGAAGACCATGTCATAAGCTGAAGTAAATTTTACCGAAAGTTCAAGTTCCGGGTCAAAAGCCTTAGTAAACTCCAAAAGCAGCTCCGCCGCTTTCAGCCGCGTAGTTTTGCCACAGCCGGATTTTCCCCAGATCAGAAATCCGGTATGATAATCATCCAGCACCAAGAATCTTGAAAGAAGAGCACTGAACTGTTCGTCTTCTTCAGCCAAGGAGATATTATCATAACCTCGGTCAAACACAATCTCCCTGATTGATTTTTTTGCACAGTCATACATTTCTTTTTCAGCCAGGGAAATCGGGAAACGGTTGGTCGTAATCGTCTGGATTTCGCCCGCTCCCTTCGGAGCCGCGTCTTTGCGATGCAGATCTTCGGGGCACACTTGTTTTTTCTTCTTTTGTTCCATCTGTATATTTTTTTGAATTTCGAGATTCGTTGGACGCCCGGCAGCGATTATACCATCTCATGAAGTGGGATGTAAAATCTGAATAATTCTGATGAAATTTACTTGAATCTCCCATAACGAATTTCTCAAATATTTGCAGCTGCTCCAAAACTGCGTCCGCAGTTGGAAGTTGCAAGCTAATCGCAATTTGCTCCAAGGCTATTTCTGAATTTTTTAATTTATCAAAAAACTCAGCCTCGCGCTCAGGAGAAGGAGATTTATTTTTAATTTTTTCTTCTTCTAAGATTATATTATTTGACGGGATTCCACTCTGGACTTCGGTTGACATATCGCCAAGCGGCTGAGAATGGATTGGATTCTCCAAATCATCACTCATTCGACTTTGCGTTTCAGCCATCATTTCAACTCCCATTGAATTGGAGTTGGTTCGTCTGATACCTTTGGCAAAATAGCCGGCAGGGGGCGAGAATCGTTCATAACCGACAATCTTTATTATTGAGATGCCGTTCTCTTTTCTGACCTCAATCCGTCCATCTTCCTCTATCAAATCAAGAAAAGAGGTTACAGTACGCTCATCCACATCCCATATACGAGCAAGATACGAAATGGTAGTGGCGTATTCTCCGTAGTTGAGCCTAACCCGGATTCTGGTTCTCCCGACGGTTTGAAGGCATGGCCTCGATGTGGCTTTCATCCTTAGAAAGCTCCACCAGTGATAAAGCTGTGGATCCTGCCAAAGCCAGTCCTCTACTTCATCTCGATATACGATTACGAATCCGGAGTTATACATATTTCTATCTATTCTTATTTTTACCATTTATGGCGTCAAGTACATCCTTGCCATAGACTTGCAGCTCATCGTTGATGACTCGTATTGAGCATCCCTTGATTCTTACTATATGGAGGATGGCATCGGCGGTCCGTTGTAGCAGCCGAACTAACTCTTGTGGTCTGTACCACTTTTCTGGATTTATGGGAAGATGTTTCATCGTGTCTTATCTGTTTGTTCCCTTTCAGGAAAAAGGTGAGACAAAGATGATCCAAGAAGAGCCGCAATGCGTTTTTTAGCATGACCGCGAGGGGTACGCCTCCCATAAATCCAGCTTATTACAGTTTTTCGTGGGGCTTTTGTTGTTGTGCAGATGTCTTTTACGAATTCATCATATTCGAGGGTCTTATTGGAAAAACCCTTATACATGGACACAAGCGAACCCGCTGTTTGCCGATTTTCAGGGAACAATGCTTGTTCAGACACATTAAGTTCCTTTGACAACAGCTTCTTTACTTCCCTACCAGGTTCAATTCCGGAGTCAGTGGTGCATAACACCATTTTCAATGTGTTGGGAGCAAGATTCGTCAATCCCAACAAATAGTTGAAGAATTTTGACCTTGGTGATGGCAATTCCGCAAGTTGCTTGCTTAACTCGACGAGTGACTGATGAGCCTCGACATATTTGGCGTATCTCTTCATGGCTCATCATTTAATTAAGAGTGTCACTGCGGTCAACATCGTGGTAGCCAAGGCTATCATAGTGTCTTGAGAGCGCAAACCAAGGAGCCTGTCAGATATTCGCAGTGGAGTGCCTTTAGCGGTTCCCGTCAATTCTGCCGGAAACGGTAGCACTTTCTGTGATATATCATATTCTTTAAGGCCATCTGCTCCAAACTGGAACTTAGAGTCCCCAAGGTAAAAAACATTTCTCATCTTTTTTATGTTGAGGTTATTTCTCTATATGACTCTTACGGATATAGGTCTCCAAGAAAGAGATAAGCTCGGATTCAAGAAACATAGGAGTTCTTCCGAACATATGTGCCGGAAGGCCCTTCTTCCTATAATTATCAATCATCTTTTCTCCCTTTCCGATAAGGCTGGCTGCCTCTCGTTTTGTCAGGAACCTTTCATTTTTCCCGGTCAGCCCGGGAATATTCTCCGTGTTGATTTCTTGGAGTTGCGCTGTCACATATTGGCGACATAGCTCTTGGACATATCTTTCGAATGGTCCTGCCTGATATGAGGTGCCCGGAATTAAAATCGATGTATCCATATGCGTCGATATTTATTGTTTTCTGACGCAAAATTAAAATAGGTGGAACCCCCGAATGGTAAAATATAGTAAAAGTCGGTTAAGCTAAACGAAGTTAACTTTAACCGACTTTTACCAACAGGTCATATTAGTGACTGTCAATGCGTTGAACTTAAAGCATACATAATTTCTTTTTTCTTTTCCTCTATGATTTTCTCGGAGCAACTGCAATCATCAAACGAAAGATATCTGCTCAGAGCCGGCTGTGTTTTAGTAATTCCCCAGAAAGTTTTCATCGAGGGGAAGTCGGGTGTTCTTGAGAGTAGATTTAACTCAATGGCTGCTTTGAGATATGGCGCAAGATCCTTGCCACCCTTACCACTGACAACAGAGGCAAGAGTATTGAATATTATTTCCCTCTCTTTCGGAGACGCACCAATTATACACTCAAATAACTTTTCCCTCCGTTCATCAAGGCAGCTTTCTTCCTTGTGTTCTTTGGCAATTCTGGTCCGTTCTTCTATAGGCAGCACAACAAGATTGGCATTTGCCTCTCTCATTACCGGTTCATACTCAGTAATAAGCCATGTCAGCCATAGAAACTCTATAACTAACGCTATTTCTCTTAGCCGAGCCTCTTTCGTATCACTCTCTGATGTATGGTTGATATATTCTGTCGGCAATGATTCAGCCCATGCCATAAAGGTTTTCAAGGTTCGATGCACACTGATTATAATTGATGATGCGGCATAGCCGTTCATCTTATCAATTATCACCATCTCTTGAAATGCCTCTATGCTTTCGTTCAAAAAGACTTCAATGGACAACAACTGCTCTATTTTTATATCGTCCCAAGTGGACACATAAGGATCTATCCCCTGAAACTTTTGGCTCAGAGAACGATAAAAGGCGGGGATAGAGTGCGTCGTCATTTATATATTTGTTTATATCAATTAACGAATGGATTTGCCCGACTGTTCATTAAAGAAGTCACCTTACCTATTGTATTCGGTCTTGAGGGAGAAGGCATATTAATACCTCAAAAAACGTCATTAAAATGCTTCAGAACATAAGATTTTATTTTTGTACCTCGAATAAAATTAGTAATTTTGCATTGAGCGGCCGAGGTCGCAAAAACAAGGCTTAATCACTTGAATATTACCACTTTGTCGAGATGACAACGATTACCAACAACCGAGGTACAAACGGAGGAATATTATTCATTGATATTCAGTGAGTTAAATTTGCAACGAACTTCAATTTAACTTCCACTACCTGCTATGTACCTTTTTAATGGCATTTGCCTGACTGATAATTTGGTGAATCATTTGCATCGGCAAATAAGTGGTGATTACCAACGATTAGCATATATCATCAACGATTATCAAGGCGTTCATTTTGAGCGCCTTTCTTTTTAGACTTATAAGCGATGGTCTTCGTTTATAGGGCTTTTTCAGCTCATTTTTGTACCGCATTTGGGACAGGGTGGACAAGTTAATAATGGGGATGTTATATTTATAACCACAGAAGACCAAAGCGAGTGATTGGCCGTTTATAACGCATCGAATTATTCTATAAAAAGACACCAAGCGACATATAGGATATTCCTTCGAGCAAAAACCGTGTACATGAAGAGACCCCAGATAATGCAGTTGTCATAAATTCGTATTCGGTGGATTGCATTGAACGGTTTTTAAGAAAAGTTGAACTTAAAAATCCATTCAGAACGATAAAAAATAGGCAGGGTGGACAAAAAGTAGGATGTAATCCGTGTAATTGCCTGTATTTCATATCTTTGTGAAGATTTTCATTGATATGATAAAAATGCTTTTTCTGCGAGTCGGATAATGTGGTCAGGAACGGTGTGAGAGGCCGCAAACAGTTGTATAAATGCAAGTCGTGCGGACGGCAGTTTATGGGCGGTGTCCGTCGGGACAAGTCGCAGGTAATAACCGATTACATCGAGGGCAAGCAGACCATCCGGCAGCTTGCAGACAAGTACGGGGTAAACGAGAGGACTATCCGCAGGGATCCGGAGGGGATGCGCCATGTCCATAAGATAAGCAGGCATAGGGATGTGACCGTGCAGATGGACACGACCTATTGGGGCCGGGACTTCGGGCTTATGGTCATCAGGGATGCATTGCGCGGCAATGTGCTGTGGCACAAATATGTACGTCACGAGACAATCCGGGGTTACATCGAAGGGGTTGATTGGCTGAAGTCCAAAGGCTTCAGGATATACGGCGCTGTCATTGACGGGATGAGGGGACTTCCCCAGGCGCTGAGTCCGATAAAGGTGCAGATGTGCCAGTTCCACCAGATGCTCATTGTCCGGAGATACTTAACCCTGGAGCCTGACCTGGATGCATCCCGGTCGCTCCTTGAACTTGTGAACGGCATTACAAGGACAGACAAGGAAAGTTTCATCGGAGCTTTCAACGAATGGTATGAGGCATACAAGGACATTCTGAACGAGAGGGTCCACGACAGACGGATAAAGAGAAAGACGCCGCCGTACATGCGTCCGAGACTGCGCAGCGCGTATTTGAGCATAAGACGGAACATGCCGCTGCTGTGGACTTTCTTCGACTGTCCACAGACAGGGCTGCCTAACACAAATAACGCTTTGGAAGGGTTGTTTGCCGACCTCAAATCCAAGGTCAGGGCGCATAGCGGCATAAGCCGGGAACACAGGATGAAACTGCTGGACGAGTATATCGCAAGGCATCATTAGAATGTTGTAAATCGCCCGCCTATCCTACTTTTTGTCCAATAGCGAAGTTTTACACGGATTCCATCCTACTTTTTGTCCACCCTGCCGAGATTTCCCGTGCAAACGCTATGGCTGAGAAAGAACGAGCATCACAAGAAAAACTTGATAAGGTCATTGCTTACACAAAACAAACCTTAGTTCTCTATCTTGATGAAACGACACTTAACCGCTTGTGCGGATATGTGACAGAATATTACCTATCAGATTCTCTATTCAAAGTTGAACCAATAAAGGTAGATTCTCAGTTAAAGACCATTGACATCATGCACTTTGGTTGGAATATTGGCAAGGCTTTCGGCAAGCCACGCTTACAGACTGCCACTTTATAAAGCGGGTATTTGCTCATACTCTCCGTGATTCTGAAATATCCACTATTGAGCGTAAAATGTCGCACACAGAATCAGCGTGTAAGATTAAATTGATAGGGAAATTGCATAACGCAATACCATTAGGCATTATCCATTGCATCCCAGTAGTCCATATCCATTTTCATGACTTTAAGGACTTTCTCTGTTTGCAATCCCAAGCCATAGTCATAAATGTATTCTGTTAATTGTTGACCATTTATCAAGATAATGGTTGGTGAACCGTTAAGGCTTTCCACATACTCCATTGCACCTTTGGTATAATCAGAGGTAGTAATGAATACTCCTTTCTTGGATGATGTTCCGGCAACAGCCCCTACAAAACTCTGAACTTCATGACGTTGAACATTATTGTCTAAAGCATATCGTTTCGCTTGTATGGAAATATGATTGAAGCCTAAAATATCTTCTTTAATAATACCATCTATACCACCGTCATTAGATAGTTTTGTAACTATTCCCGAGTTTTTAATTTCGCCACCATATCCCATTGATTGAAGTAGTTTCACGACTAAACGCTCAAATTCTCTCGGCTGCTTACTTAATATAGTTGCCAGAATCTGAGATTGCACATTCTGCTTTATCCTATCATAAGAATCTGCTAATTCTTCTTCCGGTGTACGTTCATCATCATTTCCCAAATGGGAAGAAGTGTTGTTAGCATCTTTATTTTTAGAACATTTCTTCGGAGTTTTCGCATTCACAGTTACTTTGATGAACTTTTTTATTTGTTCCTCCGTACATGAAGAAAGCATAGACAGTCCCTTTTCGCTGATTTTATAATCACCTCTTTGGGGCTTTTCTACAAGTCCTGCAATAAAAAGATACGATAAAGCCCACGAAATACGGTCTAAGAATATTTCACCGTTTCCAGAAGGATACCAAGCATTCATTTCTTCCTCGGTCAATCCAAAATGCTTAGCCAATGGAGTACGCAAATCTTTAGCTCTCATAACAACTCCAGCACTCAATTCTTTCAATGCCTGTATCCGTATTTCGTCAAATTTCGGTATCATAAGTGAATAAATTTGCGTTATTACTTCAATAACAATTGGTATTTCCATCTACAAAAATAGCTAAAAATCCCGTAAATATCACTTATTGCCATCAAAACCTTCTTCATCAGTAAATATTTGACTACTATTACAAATAGCCCCCCTTGAATACCGCGACATCCCCAAAGTTGTCGTGATGAGAGAAACAGGAAATCCCGCCTAAGATAAGCATAAGGCTTATCCCAGACGGGATTATTGCTTAATCTTTATCTTTCGACTGCTCTCGGAGGATTTGGGCGGTATCGCGCTTATACCCGCTGCGGTCGCAGAGATAATTGCTGCCCATCCA
>ERZ779874.56-NODE-56-length-122288-cov-52.870297_pt1 | contig 122288 bp, 90 predicted proteins | sample MGYA00511031_ERZ779874 | MGnify/ENA primary metagenome ERZ779874 (study PRJEB29588, sample SAMEA2156850) | human gut metagenome | biome: human gut; feature: human-associated habitat; material: faeces | place: Denmark | collected 2008/2010 ...
TCATAAACGAACTGCACTCCAAAAGTTTTTTGTCTAACTTTTGGGGTGCAGTTCAGGTACAGCCCTACAGCGAGGGCGGCGACCTTATCCGCCCTTTCGCGCCGGCCTTGCAGGACGGCGCATCTCTGGCTCACGGCATATAACGGGGCTTGCGCCCCGCCCTACTGTTTTTACGCTCCTGCGGAGCTTTTATGGGGGCTGTTTGAGATTGAGGACGCACATACCGTGCGTCCCTACAAGGTGGCGGAGGGTGTTGCGAGGTGTTGCAACACCCTCCGGGAGCTTTGGCGAAGGTGGGTGTGGCTGCAAACGACGAAATACCATACGCAATAAAACATCGACGGCCAATAATTCAGCCACATGACGTAGGGTCGCCATCCATGGCGACCGCCACCCTCACCTCCGGAAATGACAGGCAATGCCGTCCGATGCGTAGGGATGTGGCTGATGGTGTTGCGAGGTTCTGAAAAACTTCCTTTTATCAATATTTTTTCGTACCTTTGTTAGGTCAAAAATGACGGGTTTCCATTCCCGATTTAGTGTACAACATTTACGTTTTTAGCGTACTAAAATATATGTCAGAAAATATAGAAGACAAGAACGCAAAAGAATACAGTGCCAGTAACATCCAGGTGCTCGAAGGCCTTGAAGCCGTAAGGAAACGTCCAGCCATGTATATCGGCGACATCAGCATCAAGGGTCTGCACCACCTTGTCTATGAGGTCGTAGACAACTCCATCGACGAAGCCCTCGCCGGATATGCATCCGACATAAGCGTCACCATCAATGAGGACGATTCGATAACCGTAATCGACAACGGTCGCGGCATCCCCGTAGACATGCACGAAAAGGAGCATAAAAGCGCCCTTGAAGTAGTGCTCACCGTGCTTCACGCCGGCGGTAAGTTTGACAAAGGTTCATATAAAGTGTCGGGCGGTCTGCACGGCGTGGGTGTGTCATGCGTCAACGCCCTCTCCACCTACCTACGTGCCGAGGTGCACCGCAACGGCAAAGCTTACATGCAGGAATATTCATGCGGCAAGCCCACTTCCGAGCTGCAAATCATAGGCGACAGCACACACACCGGCACGAGCATCACATTCAAGCCCGACGGCTCGATATTCACGGTGACAAAGTACGAGTATGACATCCTCGCCAACCGTCTCCGCGACCTCGCATATCTCAACGCCGGCATCAAGCTGACCCTCACCGACCGCCGCGACAAGGATGCCGAAGGCAACTTCCGCAGCGAGGTATTCTACAGCAAGGACGGTCTGCGCGAATTTGTACAGTATATCGACAGCAACAAGGTGTCGCTCATCGATGACGTGATACACCTCAATACCGACAAGCAGGGCATCCCTGTCGAAGTGGCCCTGACGTACAACAACACTTTCAACGAAAACGTCTACTCCTTCGTCAACAACATCAACACCATCGAAGGAGGCACACACCTGACAGGATTCCGTCGCGGATTGACCACCACGCTCAAGAAGTATGCCGAAGACAACAAAATGCTTGAGAAAGCCAAGGTAGAAATCGCCAGCGACGACTTCCGCGAAGGTCTGACAGCCGTTGTTTCGGTCAAGGTCATGGAACCCCAGTTTGAGGGACAGACCAAGACAAAGTTGGGCAACAGCGAAGTCGCAGGAGCCGTGCAGTCGGCTGTAAGCGAAGCCCTCCGCATATACTTAGAGGAACATCCCCGGCAGGCCAAAACCATCGTGGAGAAAGTCATCCTCGCCGCCCAGGCCCGTCATGCCGCTTACAATGCCCGCGTAAAGATACAGCGCAAGTCACCGCTCAGTGGCGGCGGACTCCCGGGCAAGCTCGCCGACTGCTCAAGCCGCACAGCCGAGGACTGCGAGCTCTTCCTTGTCGAGGGTGACTCGGCCGGCGGTACAGCCAAACAGGGCCGTGACCGCACATTCCAGGCCATACTCCCTCTGCGAGGCAAAATCCTCAACGTAGAGAAAGCCATGGATCACAAAATCCTTGAAAACCAGGAAATCACGAGCCTTTTCAAGGCTATGCGCGTGACCATCGGCACAGAGGACGACCCGAAAGAGGTCAACATCTCCAAACTCGCCTACCATAAAATCATCATCATGACCGATGCCGACGTAGACGGAAGCCACATCGCCACCCTGCTGATGACATTCTTTTTCCGCCGTATGCGTCCCATCATCGAAAACGGCTACCTCTATCTGGCAACCCCTCCGCTCTACAAGTGCAAGATGCGCGGCGTCGAGGAATACTGCTGGACAGATGCCCAGGTGGCACAGTTCATAGCCAAACACGGCGAGCGCACCGAGGTGCAGCGATACAAAGGTCTGGGCGAGATGAGCGACAAAGAGCTGCGCGACACGACCATGAGTCCCGAGCACCGTCTGCTCAAACGCGTCACTATCAGCGATGCCGCCGAGGCCGACCGCATCTTCTCGATGCTCATGGGCGAGGACGTGGCACCGCGCCGCGACTTCATCGAAGCAAACGCCAACTACGCCAACATCGACGCTTAAACACTTAGAGCCTGTCATGAATTAGTATTCTAATTTAAGACAGGCTTTTATGGATTCCGTCACACACGAGTCCATAAACAACATTAACGCCATTCAGAGCGTTAAACAAAAAAGAACCATACACTCACATATACTCTACTCCTATGGCAAAGTCTTCATCCGACTCCAAAAGCACTGCTAAAAGCCTGCGCCAGCAGGTGCGTGACTATATCAGCCAACAGGGCCATGGCACATTCAACTACAAGCAGGTAGCTGCCGCCCTCGGCGTCAACTCACAGTCGCAACTGCGCAGTATAGCCATGACTCTTGCCGAAATGGACTTCGACGGGGACCTGCTGCAGGTAGCTCCGGGCAAATACAAACTGCCCCAGCGCAGCAATGTCACTACAGGCACATTCGTGCGCCGCAGCAACGGCAAGAACTCCGTAATCACCGATGCTGACGGAGAGTCGATATTCGTAGCCGAGCGCAACTCCCTCCATGCTCTCAACGGCGACAAAGTAAAGGTCATAATCGCCGCCCGCCGTCAGGGAGTAGAGCCCGAGGCCGAAGTAATCGAAATCACCGAGCCGCTTGACCAGACATTTATCGGCACCCTGCATGTGGAAAAAGGTCTGTCATACCTCAGCACCGACTCCAAATTTCTTGCCAACGACATAATCATCCCCCGCAACAAACTGAAAGGCGGCACTACAGGTGACAAAGCCATCGTGAAAATCACATCGTGGCCCGACGAAGCCAAGAACCCCGAAGGGGAAGTGATAGACATACTTGGCAAGACCGGCGAGAACAACGCTGAAATCCACGCCATCCTTGCCGAATTCGGACTGCCATACCGTTACCCCAAAAACGTAGATGCAGCAGCCAACAAGATAGAAGCCGGGATAACCCCGGAGGAAGTGGCCAAGCGCGAGGACATGAGAGACGTGCTGACATTCACAATCGACCCAAAGGATGCCAAGGATTTCGACGATGCTCTGTCGTTCCGTCTGCTTGCCAACGGCAACTACGAGATTGGTGTACACATCGCCGATGTGACACACTACGTGCGCCCCGACACGCTCCTTGACCGCGAGGCCCAGAAACGCGCCACTTCGGTGTATCTCGTGGACCGCGTAGTCCCCATGCTCCCCGAACACCTCAGCAACGGCATATGCTCCCTGCGCCCCAATGAAGAGAAGCTGACATTCTCGTGCATATTCGAGATGGACTCGGCCGCCCGTGTGCTCAACAGCCGCATAGGCCGCACCGTCATATGCAGCGACCGCCGCTATGCTTATGAAGAAGCACAGGAGATAATCGAGACAGGCCGGGGCGACTATGCCGAGGAGATTACCACGCTCAACAACCTCGCAAAAATCATGCGCAAGGAGCGGTTCCAGAACGGCTCGGTAGAATTCGACCGTGCGGAGGTAAAATTCGACATCGACGAGGACGGACACCCTACCGGGGTTTACTTCAAGGTGTCAAAGGATGCCAACAAACTCATCGAAGAGTTCATGCTGCTCGCCAACCGCACAGTTGCGACCTACATCGGCCGGGGGCAGACCAAGAAAAAGCCCAAAGCTTTCGTGTACCGCGTGCATGACCAGCCCGACCCTGGCAAGCTGCAAGACCTTGCCGCAGTGGCCCGCACATTCGGCTACAAGATAAAATCGTCAGGTTCGGCAAAGGAGGTCAACCGCTCAATCAACAAGATGCTCGCCGATGTCAAAGGACAACCCGAGGAAAACTATCTCTCCACCCTCGCCATCCGCTCCATGGCTAAAGCTGTGTACTCGACCGACAACATCGGCCACTACGGCCTCGGTTTCGACTACTACACCCACTTCACCTCGCCGATACGCCGCTTCCCCGACATGATGGTACACCGTCTGCTGGAAAAATACCTCGCCGGAGGACGCAGCGTGAATCTTGAGAAACTCAACGAGCAGTGCAGCCACTCATCTACCATGGAACAGCTCGCCGCCAACGCCGAACGGGCATCCATCAAATACAAGCAGGTAGAATATATGGCAGACCACCTCGGAGAGGTGTACTCGGGGGTAATATCAGGGGTGACCGAATGGGGCCTGTATGTCGAACTCGAAGAGAACCTCTGCGAAGGCCTCGTCCCGGTGCGCGACCTTGCCGACGACTACTACGATTTTGACGAGAAAAACTACTCGCTTGTGGGCCGTCGCCGTGGCACACGCTACCGTCTGGGCGACCGCGTGACAGTCAAAGTGGCACGTGCCGACCTTGACCGCAAGCAGCTCGACTTCATCCTTGTCGACAGCGACGGCAATCCCCTCTGCGAGCCACGCGACAAATCGCACAGCCCACGCAACGGAAAGAAACCGCGCAAAAACCCGCGCACCGACGAGCGACACGGCAAAAAACGCCGCCGCTGACCCATACACCTCTTCGAGGGTGTTGCAGAACCTACTCAGGCACATGGACGCACGGTTCGTGCGTCCATAAGTATTTTGATGCACCATTGGCAGGAGCTAATGCCTATTAGCATATCCGCTGAATCCATCCGACAAGATTACCGATCATTCACAACTTTCATATATCATGTTGATTAACAGACTTTTACCCCCCCCCGATTTATAGTTCGCCGAACAGGCTGACAAATGTTATTCTTATTCTTGCCATCATCGCAATATCAATCATTTCCATAGGGATACGCGCATACCATATAACACCGACAGGCGACGACATAATCTACTCTTACAAACTGGCGCCTGATTTTCAAACCAATATTCCGATAATAGGCGAAATCCAAGGCTTAAGCGACGCAATAGAATCGCAAGTCAACCAATATTTCCACACTAACGGACGCTTCCTCATACATATCGTACTCCAGCTCGTCGCCGGGTTGTCGCCACACACCGGCTTTGCTATCATCGCCGGCGGTCTGATTGGATTTGCTTTAATATTGTTGGTCATATTCACCATCTCTCCGCGCTATCGGGCAAATGCGGCATATTGGCTGGCAGGGAGTATCATGTACCTATACCTGTTCCCTTCAAACTCGTGCATATGGCTGTCCATATCCATATGCTGCAATTACCTGATACCCATAACGCTCGTGCTATCATGGTTGGTGTTATACCGCAAGTGGCACGATACTCCATCCGCAGGGCATATCACACTCCTGTCAGTATTAGGCTTCGTCACAGGATTTTCACACGAAGCGTTTGCCCTGACCCTTTCAGGAGCTCTGTTCATACGGGCGGTGAAACATTTCAAGGCATTTTTCACCCGACAGTCCATCCCTGTCATATGCCTATGGATCGGCACTCTCCTTGTCGTAGCTTCTCCCGGAAATTTCGCACGACAGGCAAAAGAAGGTGGCGATATTATACTCAAACTGTTTCACTTCCTGCAACTGCTATCCTCACTGCGTATACTATATATATCCGTTGCGATAGCAATCGTTTCATATTTCACCGACAGACGGGCTTGGATTGAGGCGACATCACACTATTCACTGATTCTATACGCCCTATTGTTTGCAATCATGTTCGGAAGCGTTGCCAATACAGGCATATGGTCATTGACCGCCATCGAATTCTATTCAGCCATATTGTCCATGGTTTATTTAAACTCCCTGCTGAAGGCTCGCAGCATTTCAAGCACATGGAATACCATTTTTACCGCAGCTTGTGTCATCATCCTTTGCGTCCATCAGACAGAAATCATAAAAGCCCAGATGAAACAATACGATGCAAACACGGCCATGATATCATCTTTTATCAGCTCTCCAACCGGCCTTGTCGAATGGACTCCCCCGACATTTAACAGCGTTATCAATCCGTATGTATGCGGACTGTCTCTGACTCAATGGGATGCCCATAGCATAGCTCTGAAATATGCCGGAGGGTCAAAACAATGCCTCTTTGTCGGACCCGACGATTCAAAAATCATCAACCGCGATGCCTCCATGTCACGACTTCGCATCCCGGGAACCGCAGCCTTATATAAAGGGACTTTCTATCTATGGTCGCTTAACGCATCGCCCGCTCCCGTCATTATCACATTCCAACGCTTCAAACGTCCGCTGCTCGACCTGTTCCGTCCAAAGGATGCCCCCGACACCTTTACATGGAAACCCAACATGTGTAAATTCTCCGGCACCGGCACCGACCTCTTCTACATATTCCCATACCCATCGCAACCCATCATCTCTGCCGACAACGTAACGGAGTAGGTGCCTTCACGTACACGTCAACAGACACATCCCTATTACGCTTGGAATAATCCGAATAAACCTTTGTGTATCCGTGGCTCACAATCAGAGAGTCATGCTCCGGATTACGTGACAAAATTATATCAGCCCGACGCGACTTGAGAGCATCATCCTGATTCTCAACCATTGTGGCTGTCGCTCCATTTTGTAGAAACCAATATTTTGTCGCCGGGATGGCATTGTGTCCGATTCCTACGCCGCTGTCCAGACAGCGGTAGCAGAGCAGCATCGGATGTGACTGCTTGCCGTCAAGATGCATCGCGACAGCCCTGTCAATCGCATCGACATCAAGAGCATATGTGTCGCCACCACGATAGACAGGATAAAGAGAATGAAAATATATGGCGGCAAGAGCCGCAAAAATCACATAATATGTTGATTTTAAATTATTTACCCCCCCCCACAACTTTTCCGCCATGCAGATAATGCCGAGCACCGAAAACGACATGGAAACCTGCAGATAATACAGCCACCAGTTTTTATAACTGCCTATAGCAAAGAACACACAATAACATAACGGCAACAGCCATTTCTCCCATCCCTGTTTGCGAAACAGCACATAGCCTCCCGCCAATCCCAAAATAACCGTAACCACACTGACAGGCGAATGGTATATCCTGCGCGCCTGATTGAGGTAAAAACCGGCATAATCCATATGCTCGCCTAACCCGACCGAAGCAGATGTGGCTGAAAAATATTCCTCCACAAACGGCCTGAATGCCCCGACACAACAAAGATATACCGCAAACGGGGCAGCAAGCAAGGCGCATCCGGCGACAAACCAACCGATAGCCTTGACTACAGAGACCAGACCCGATTTCCACGTCAAAAGCAGCAACGCGCCACACAATGACAGCATCATCACGGCTATAGACCACTTGACGAACAGACACGACATGAAAGCCACTCCAAGCATCAACGCTTCCAAAGGCTGCAGTCTACGCAACGGCCGATCGGTCACTATCATCTTGACTACCAAATATATGACATAAATCACAGGAAGGTTACACCACGTCTCGGCCCGTGTCTCCAAAAAATCAAATCCGAGGAAATACACCAACGCCATCGTGACGGCAACACACATCGAAAGCCATGGACGGTGGAGCACCGCCATAGCCGTTTTCCAACAAAAATAGAAAGTAAACGTCATCATCACGACTGACAATATCCACACCCCGTGATAGTCAGCAGGCGAAATCCAGTATCCGACCATCTCTATCAGCCACAAAAGAGGTCCTTTGCTGTCCGAAAAATCGACATAAGGGACAAGCCCGTTGGCCCACGCTTTGCCAGACATGAAAAACATGGCCGAATCCACATGGTTGTTCACGCTGCCCAACGGAGAGTCGTTGCCGACAAAAAGCAAGACCACAACCGTAAACAACGATAATGCAGCCAAAGCCTTAATTTTAACCTTTAAGGGCAGCGATAGTGGAATCATCTTGAAATCAGTCGTATATATGTTTTTTTTGCAAAATTAACATATTTCGCCCAATTAAAGCATCTGTACAAGATGCATCTGAAAAAATTAGCACTCTATTAGTTATAATAAGACAAAAAATAAGTAAGTTTGTAATTAGAAGCTGTAAAATTCATCACTGACATGCGCATGACACCCGAAGAAGAGGAAAAACTGATACAACAGGAGTTTCAAGACCTGCTCAACGGCTATCTGGCAAGCAACCACCGCAAGAAAGTCGAAATCATCGAACGTGCCTTTAAATTTGCAAAAGAGGCCCACAAGGGTGTCAGGCGGCGTTCTGGAGAGCCATATATCCTACATCCCATAGCGGTGGCCAAAATAGCCAGCCAAGAGATAGGACTCGGCTCGACAAGCATATGCGCCGCCCTGCTGCATGATGTCGTCGAGGACACGGAGTATACAGTCGAGGACATCGAACAGCATTTCGGCAAGAAAATCGCCCAGATAGTCAACGGTCTGACCAAAATCTCCGGCGGAAAATTCGGCGACCGCGCATCGGCCCAGGCCGAGAATTTCCGCAAGCTCCTCCTCACCATGAGCGAGGACATACGTGTAGTGCTGCTGAAGATGGCCGACCGTCTCCACAACATGCGCACCCTCAGCAGCATGGCTCCGAACAAGCAATACAAAATCGCCGGTGAGACGCTATATATATATGCCCCCCTCGCCCACCGCCTCGGACTCTATGCCATCAAGACAGAGCTTGAAGACCTCAGCTTCAAATACGAACATCCGGCGGCCTACGAACGCATCACCCAGCAAATCGAGGCTTCGGAAGCCCGACGCAGTGCCGCCTACAACGACTTCTCCGCCCCGATTATCGAGCGCCTCACCGCATTGGGCATCAAGTTCGAGGCCCGGGCACGCCTCAAAAGCGTATACTCCATATGGCGCAAGATGGAGACTAAGCACATACCGTTTGAGGAAGTATACGATCTCTACGCTATGCGTATCATCTTCGACTGCGACAAGCAAACCGACGAGAAAAATACATGCTGGGGCATATACAATGCACTGACCGACTTGTACAGACCCCATCCAAACCGCACCCGCGACTGGGTTTCATCACCTAAAGCCAACGGCTATCAGGCTCTCCATGTGACCCTAATGGGGCCTGACGGCAACTGGGTGGAGGTGCAGATACGCTCCCGCCGCATGGACGACATAGCCGAAAGGGGATTCGCCGCCCACTGGAAGTACAAAATCGGCGAAGGCGACGAAGAGAGCGAGCTGACCGTGTGGCTAAAAACTATCAAGGATGTACTCGACGACCCTAACCCCAATGCTCTGGACTTCCTCGACACGCTGAAGCTCAACCTGTTTGCCAACGAGATCGTAGTGTTCACGCCCAAAGGCGAACTCATCACACTCCCTTCCAATTCCACGGTTCTTGATGTCGCGTACCATCTACATTCGGAACTGGGCAACAAGTGCATCGCAGGCAAAGTCAACCACAAACTCGTCCCGCTTTCCCACCGTCTCATGAGCGGCGACCAAGTGGAAGTGTTGACATCCCAGTCGCAGAAACCGAGTCCCGACTGGCTCAAATTCCTCGCCACAGCCAAAGCCAAGACAAGTCTACGCAGCGCGCTGCGACGCGAACGTATGCCTGTGATCGAACGGGGGCGTAAAATCTATGACGAGTTCCTGTCACGCAACGGCATCACCGACACCAACGAAATCACTACCAAACTGCTCGGACTCTTCCATCTCCCCAACAAGGAAGAGCTTTTATACAGCCTTGGAGCCGAGGAAATAGACCTCGACGACCACACTTTCCGTGCGCTAAAGTCATCGCAAAACAAGGCCAAGGATGCTGAAAAGAAACCGCTCATAGGACGTCTGTTGAGTCCGTTTAAACGCAACAGTTCCGGCGAAATCCCCAAGACATCCATGACCACGGTGCCGGTCAAAATCAATTTCAAAGAGACCTATATGCTGGTCGACAACGGCATAGAACGCAACTTCATAATAAAAGACTGCTGCTCTCCTGTACCTGGCGATGACGTGATGGGCTTTGTCGACTTTACCAACAAGGTCGAGATCCACGCACTCGACTGTCCGCGTGCAGCATCCCTCAAAGCCACATACGGAACCCGCATCGTCGCTACCAAGTGGCAAGATGTCAATGCTTCATTCCGTGCGACCATACGCATGGAAGGCATAGACCGACGTGGCATCCTTCAGGAAATCACCCGCGTCATATCGCAGATGGCCAATATCGACATCCGTGGTCTCAGCATCGAGGCCAGCAACGAAGTGTTCCACGGCGACCTGACCGTGCTCACCACCGATACCACCGCAATTGACGACATAACATCGCGTCTGCTCAAAGTCAAAGGCATAATGAGCGCCGTCAGGGTCAATCAATAACAGTATGAAAGATAAAAGTTTCTGGGCCAAGTGCCTGCTTTTCGTCTGCTCGGTGTTCCTCATCATATATTTCCAGCCCGAGACCGACGAAAACCACTATGTCTACGAAGTGTCGCGACCGTGGAACTACCCGCTCCTCACGGCCCCATACGACATACCCATACACCTCGACTCCATAAGCGTCCGCAAAGTAAAGGACAGCATAGACCGGACATTCGACCCCGTGTACACCCGCGACACCGGCATGGAGCTACGCGTAGAGAACGACTATGCCCGCCGCCTGAGCAACCACGCCAGCAGCTCCGACGAGCGCAAGAGCCTTAATCTGCTCATCTCCCAGCTAAAGATACTCTACAACCGTGGCATAGTAGACCAGGCTACCTATGCAGAGATAGAAGCCGGCCGCATGCCTCGTGTACGGTTCATCGTCAACAATTCGGCCATTCCGGCCTCCACGTCAGGGTACATGTCTGTACGTCAGGCTTATGCCGTCCTCGACAGTACCTTGCGCCAACACAATCTCCAAGGCACACTCAGCCCTGCCGAACTCGCTGCCGCCCTACAGCCCAACATCATTTACGACTCGATAGAGAGCGGACGCATATTGCAGCAACTCTATCAGAAAGCCATGGCTCCTGTAGGTGTGATACAACAGGGCGAACGCATAATAGACCAGGGCGACATAGTCACACCGCAGCTCGAATCGATACTCAACACCTACGAGCAGTTGCAGCAGGAACGCAGTCAGGCTGCCGTGACCAGCCATTTCTACCCGTTGCTGGGGCAGGTGATGTATGTCGTCATACTTCTTAGCGCACTGTATGTATTCCTCGCGTTTTTCCGGCCGGACTACTTTGCCAGTGTCAGGATGATGACTTTCCTGATGGTTACGTTGACCGCATTTACTTTAGTCAGCTTCATCATGAACGCCACTTTGGCCAGCGGACTTTACGTAATGCCCCTGACCATTTTGCCCATCATGGTGCTCATCTTTGCCGACTCGCGCACCGCCATGTTCATATTCATGATTATGGTGCTCATCATAGCCACTGCGGCAGCCGCTCCGCTGGAATTTGTCATGGTAGAGTTCGTGGCAGGTGTGGCAGCCATCACCTCCATACGCGAGCTGTCAAAACGGAGCCACCTCGTCCGCACAGCCGTATTCATCTTCCTCGCTTACTCCGTCAGCTACGTGTCATTCGAACTGCTCCACCTCGGCACGCTTGACAAGCTGACTCCGCATATGTTCGTAGCTTTCGGATTCAACGCGCTGCTGATTTCTTTCGCCTACTTCCTGATATTCATATTCGAGAAACTGTTCGGCTTCACATCCCGCGTCACGTTAGTGGAGCTCAGCGACATAAACAACCCTATACTGCGGGAGCTTTCCGAGGAGTGTCCGGGCACATTCCAGCACTGCATGGCAGTGAGCAATCTCGCGTCTGCCGCCGCAGTGCGCATCGATGCCAACGTACAGCTCGTCAGAGCCGGTGCGCTCTATCATGACATAGGCAAAATCAACAACCCCGCATTCTTCACAGAAAACCAGCACGGTGTCAACCCCCACGATGTACTCGACCCTGTGCAGAGCGCACGCATCGTCATCAACCACGTGACCGACGGGCTTAAGATGGCCGACCGCCACAAGCTGCCGCAGGTAATACGCAATTTCATATCCGAACACCACGGCAACGGAATCGCCAAATACTTCTACAACACCTACTGCCAAGCCCATCCTGACGAAAACGTCGACCCTGCGCCGTTTACCTATCCCGGTCCCAACCCCCGAAGCCGGGAAACATCGCTACTGATGATGGCCGATGCCGTTGAAGCCGCCTCACGCTCACTCAAAGACCACTCAGCCCAGGCTATCGCCAACCTCGTCGACCGTATAATCGACCAGCAGATAGCCGACGGGCTGCATAACGACTCTACTTTGAGCTTCCGCGACATCAAGATAGTCAAGGATGTATTCACCCAGCGTCTGCGTACACTCTACCATTCGCGTGTATCGTATCCAGAGGCTGTCAAACCACAACCGGCATCCTCCACCGAGACTCCCGACACCGAAAAAACTACGACAAAACCTACAACTGTACCACCATCAGCCCAATGAATATAACCGTTTACTGCTCATCACGCAGCGGACTGCGTGAATCATTTGACGAAAGTGCCGTATGCGTAGGCCGTTGGATAGGCGAAAACGGCCATACGCTCATCTACGGCGGCATCGGCGCAGGCGACATGAAATTAGTCGCCGAAAGCTGCAAACGCTCCGGCGGCAGAGTGATAGGGGTCATACCGTCACCCCGTCACCCCGACAAATGGCCAGGTAACGAAGAGAACCTCTTCCCCGAAGACCTAAACCAGCGCAAGGATATAATGATAAACCTCGGCGAACGCTTCATCGCCCTGCCCGGAGGTTACGGAACGCTCGACGAAATACTCGCCACCCTGTCGATGATGTCATTCAACACCCTCGATCCTGCCCGCCGCATCATGATTGTCAACATCGACGGACTCTATGACCCCCTCGTTGCCCAACTCGACAAGATGGCAGGGCTCGGACTCCTCGACCGCAAAATCCTCAAGCGCATAGAGATTGTATCGTCCACCGCAGAGGCCCTTGAACGGCTGCCGAAATTCTGCGAATAAAAAATATACCTCATGGACATCTCCATCGCCCCGGTTATAGCTCGTGCCTGTCCGGATTACAAGATGATACTGCTGACAGCCGACGTGGTCAATACTCCCACACCCGAAGCCCTTACCGCAGCTATCAAGCGGTATGGCGAATCTGTCGTATCACTGTTTGAAATGCCCGACATAGCCCGGCGGCCAGGCATCGCTGCCACGCGTGCCATCTATAAAGCCCTCGGCAAAGAGCCTAACCGCTACCGTCCGAGCCAGGAGCAGATGATGCGACGCTTTCTCAAAGGACAGGGGCTTTACACCGTCAGCGCGCTTGTAGACACCGGAAACCTACTGTCACTTATGTCCGGCTACTCCGTAGGTGTATTTGACGCAGACAAGATAGCCGGCGGCTCGCTGCGTATCGATGTCGGCCGCGCCGGTCAGCCATATGAAGGGATAGGCCGTGGACCTGTCAACATCGAGGGGCTGCCGGTGGTATGCGATGCCGAGGGTCCCATAGGGTCACCCACCACTGACAACGAGCGCACCAAGACATCGCTCGGCACCACACGGATAGTGGCCACAATCCACGCTTTCGGCCCAGATATGCCTCTTGATGCCACAGCCGAGCTCGCCCGGCAACTGTTCACCGCCTACTGCCATGCCGACAACATCAGCCTGTCGCTCCACGCCCCCGCAGACCCCGAATAACCGCCACTCGTGACCACATGCCAACCACTGTTCCAAGCTTCTACCACTCCCGAAATATCCTTTGTCATAAAATGTTGAAAAATCCATAAATAATAGCTAAATTTGTGGACGAATTGAACCCATGAAGAAGTAAAAATCAATCAAATAATTAATTTTCCAACCAAACTATTATGTGGTTAACATGTTCATCTATAGGACGTAAGCTCGTAATGGCCATTACTGGCGCGTGCCTCATCCTATTTGTTACCTTTCACGCCGTAATGAATGGCGTGGCTCTGTTTTGGCCTGCTGCCTACAATGTAGTATGCGAGTTCTTAGGAGCCAACTGGTATGCACTCGTTGCATCGATGGGTCTCGGACTGCTGATGCTCATCCACATCGTCTATGCCTGCTGGCTGACCATCCAAAACCGTAAAGCACGCGGCAATGACCGCTATGCAGTGGTGCGCAAGCCCGCGCAGGTCGAATGGGCTTCGCAAAACATGCTCGTGCTCGGTATCGTAGTCGTGGCTTTCGCCGTAGTGCACCTGATACAGTTCTGGGCTAAAATGCAGCTTGCCGAGATACTGCACACCCCCTACATGCTTGACGGAAATGCCGTTCCTCCCCAGGCCGGCACCTACTTCCTGCAGATTGCTTTCAGCCAGCCATGGACACTCGTCGTCTATGTAATCGGCTTCATTGCCTTGTGGTTCCACATGACCCACGGATTCTGGTCCATGTTCCAGAGCAGCGGATGGAACAACGATACATGGCTTCCCCGCCTCAAATGCATCGGCAACTGGTGGACGACTATCGTCATAGGCCTTTTCCTCGTTGAAGCCGTCGTATTTACCGTACAGGCCAATCGCGATTACTACACAACCGACCCTGTCCTCCGCGAACAATACGAGGAATTTGCCAGCGACAACGACCAGAGCGCGTGCCAGGTAAACAGCATCGAGGTTACCGAGTCAGAAATTGAAATGATTGATGTCGAGTAATCATACAGCTTACAGTCATACGCCGACACCACATCCACTCATCTAATCTCCCCAACGATTTAACCTACTATATCACAATGGCTGATAAAAAAAATATCGAGGGCATGATCGACTCGACTCCTATCATGAAGGACTATGCCGACATCGAATCTGCCAAACTTCCCCAATACCAGATAGACAGCAAAATCCCCGAAGGCCCTGTAGCCGACAAGTGGAAAAACTATAAGGCGCACCAGAAGCTCGTCAACCCCGCCAACAAGCGCAATCTCGACATCATAGTCGTGGGTACCGGTCTGGCCGGTGCATCGGCTGCTTCATCGCTCGGCGAACTCGGCTTCAACGTCTATAACTTCTGCATCCAGGACAGCCCCCGCCGCGCACACTCCATCGCCGCACAGGGCGGTATCAACGCAGCAAAGGACTACCAGAACGACGGCGATTCGGTGTACCGTCTGTTCTATGACACCGTCAAGGGCGGCGACTTCCGTTCACGCGAAGCCAACGTGTACCGTCTGGCAGAGGTGTCGAACAACATCATAGACCAGTGCGTAGCCCAGGGCGTACCTTTCGCACGTGAATACGGCGGTCTGCTTGCCAACCGTTCATTCGGTGGCGCACAGGTGTCGCGTACATTCTATGCCAAGGGTCAGACAGGCCAGCAGCTCCTCCTCGGTGCTTACGCCTCGCTCAACCGTCAGATAAAGAAAGGCACTGTGCGCTCTTACAACCGCCGCGAAATGCTCGACATCGTTATCATCGACGGACGCGCCCGCGGTGTCATCATGCGCAACCTCATCACCGGCGAAATCGAACGCTACGCTGCCCACGCCGTAGTTCTCGCCACCGGCGGTTACGGACGTGCATTCTTCCTCTCCACCAACGCTATGGGCTGCAACGGCTCGGCTGCCGTACAGGCATTCAAGAAAGGTGCTTACCTGAGCAACCTCGCCTTCACGCAGATACACCCTACCTGCATCCCCGTACACGGTGAAGACCAGTCGAAGCTCACCCTTATGAGCGAGTCGCTCCGTAACGACGGCCGCATATGGGTGCCCAAGAAGAAAGAAGATGCCGAAGCTATCCGCGCCGGCAAAAAACGTCCGACCGACATCCCCGACGAGGACCGCGACTTCTACCTCGAACGCCGCTATCCCGCATTCGGCAACCTCTGTCCCCGTGACATCGCCAGCCGTGCCGCCAAGGAGCGCTGCGATGCCGGTTACGGCGTAGGCACAGGCAACGCCGTATATCTCGACTTCAAATACGCTATCGAACGTCTCGGTAAAGATGTCGTTGCTGACCGCTACGGCAACCTCTTCGACATGTATCAGATGATTTCTGACGACAACCCCTACGAGACTCCGATGATGATATTCCCCGCAAGCCACTACACCATGGGCGGCATATGGGTCGACTACGAACTCCAGACCTCCATCAAGGGACTTTTCGCCATCGGCGAGTGCAACTTCAGCGACCACGGCGCCAACCGTCTCGGTGCATCAGCCCTCATGCAGGGCCTGGCCGACGGATACTTCGTGCTTCCCTACACTATGCAGAACTATCTCAGCGACCAGATCAAGGTGCCCCACTTCACCACCGATACACCTGAGTTTGACGCTGCCGAGAAAGGTGTACGCGACCGCATCGCCAAGCTCATGGCCATCAAGGGTACAAAGAGCCCCGACCAGATACACAAGCGTCTCGGACACGTGATGTGGAATCTCGTAGGCATGGGACGTAATCTCCAGGGTCTTGTAAAGGCTCTTGACGAAATCGAGAAAGTCAAGAAAGAGTTCTACTCCGACCTCCGCATCGTCGGCAGTGCAGACGACCTCAACACCGAGCTTGAGAAGGCGCTCCGCCTTGAGGACTTCCTCGTTATCGCCAAGATGATGGCTATCGATGCCCTCCACCGCAACGAATCGTGCGGCGCACACTTCCGCGAGGAGTACCAGACCGCCGACGGCGAAGCCGCCCGTAATGACAAAGACTACATGTATGTCAGCTGCTGGAAGTACACAGGCGATGACGAGAAGCCCATCCTTCTCAAAGAGCCCCTCAAGTATGAAGCTATCCAGGTACAGACACGTAACTACAAGTCTTAACTTTCTTCAACCCATTATCAAGAGATTTATCCCGTCATGGAACATTCAATAAGCGTAAACTTGAAAATATGGCGTCAGCGCAGCCCAAAAGAAAAGGGTGCGTTTGTAACCTACCATCTTGACAACGTATCTACCGGCTCCAGCTTCCTTGAGATGCTCGACATGCTCAACCAGCAGCTCGTCGACAAAGGCGAAGAACCCGTAGTGTTTGACAACGACTGCCGCGAGGGCATCTGCGGCATGTGTTCGCTCTACATCAACGGACATCCCCACGGTCCGGTACAGGGCATCACCACATGCCAGCTCCACATGCGCAAATTCAAGGACGGCGACACCATCACCATCGAACCCTGGCGTTCGGCTGCATTCCCCGTCATCCGCGACCTCATGGTCAACCGCAATGCGTTTGACCAGATACAGCAGGCCGGCGGCTATGTATCGTTCAACTGCGGCGGCGCACCCGATGCCAACAACATCCCCATCAGCAAGGAAATCGCCGACATGGCCATGGACTCCGCCACCTGCATCGGTTGCGGTGCTTGTGTGGCCGCTTGCAAAAACGGCTCTGCCATGCTCTTCGTAGGTGCCAAGGTCAGCCAGTTTGCACTCCTTCCCCAGGGACATCCCGAACGTGCACGCCGCGCCCGCGCCATGGTACGCAAGATGGACGAACTCGGCTTCGGCAACTGCACCAACACCGGAGCATGTGCCGCCGAATGTCCCAAAAACGTACCTCTGAGCAACATAGCCCGTCTCAACCGCGAGTTTGAGAAAGCCAAATTCGCCGACTAAGCCTTTTCAAGGAAACGATACCTCCCCTTGAATGGCAACAGGGCTATGTCAGCCCCAAACAACAAGAGCCGTGGGTCATGCGACCCACGGCTCTCTGTTATATTGTAAGGTCGCCACATGTGGCGACCGATAGCCCGGCATAGCCAAGGTTTGTTGCGGCGCAGCCATGTCCGCCCTTTCGCGCCGGCCTTGCAGGACGGCGCATCTCCGACTCGCGGCATATAACGGGGCTTGCGCCCCGCCCTACTATTCCCTCGCCCCTCCGGGGCTTCCATCACCCGAAAATTGTAGGGACGCACGGGCCGTGCGTCCCTACGTTATGTGATGCGCCATTGTCCGGGATTTTGGCGGCAGTCGCCACAAGTGGCGACCGACAAGGTGTTGCGTATGGTTTTGGTGGGTACGGTCAATGTATGGATGAACCCCGGTGCATCCGATTGTCAGGAACGGCTGTAGCCCAAGGATTCGGGTCTTTACGTGGCGTAGTCGGGCAGCTGCACCGATGTGCAGACCTACATACATCGCGTCTACTTCCGATGCTCCCCACTCCTGGCACAATCCACTCATCCGCAAAAGCTCCGCAGGAGCGTAGAAACAGTAGGGCGGGGCGCAAACCCCATTAATAATGACCGTCCATAAAATAGCCCTGCAAGGGCTGGCAGCGCAAGCCGTGGCCATCAAAACCGTTTCTGTCCGATGGTCTAAAATCATATAATCTTATAAGATGTATAAGAGTTATATGAGTTATCCTTTTCCGATTACACCAGGGGATTCTTACGGAGGGCGGTAGCAAGGCGCGCCGGGGTCAAGTCGGCACCATATTTCTCAAACGGAAGCCTGAGCGTACACCCATAGGCATAGCGCGAACAGCCGTAGGCCGTCCGCCCCTTGAGCAGATGCCCCTCGCCGCACAGAGGGCATTTGATGTCCTCCAATTTCCTCACACGTGGTGCCGACGGCTTGCGGGCTTTCTTTGGCTTTTCGGTCTGCGCCCCTCCTGCCTTGTCCGATGCATTATCATCAGCCGTAGCCGTGACTATGGTGCGCTGCGAGTTGTCGCTGAGCACATTGATGACCGTCTGGTGCACCATCTGCTTCAATTCGGCAATGAAATCTGCCGGAGCGTACTCTCCGCGCTCTATGCGGCGCAACTTGCTCTCCCAGATGCCTGTCAGCTTCGCGCTTTTGAGCAGCGGCTCGTTGATGGTGGCTATGAGGTCTATCCCGGCCTGAGTCGGGAGTATCGATTTGCGCTGGCGATAGATATAACGGCGTTTGAAAAGCGTTTCGATAATCGAGGCGCGGGTCGACGGACGGCCTATGCCGTTTTCTTTCATGGCCTCGCGCAGCTCCTCATCATCCACGGTGCGTCCAGCCCCCTCCATGGCTCTCAGCAACGACCCTTCGGTATACGGCTTTGGGGGCTGTGTAGCCTTTTTAAGCAGCGACGGTTCGTGCGGCCCGTGCTCTCCCACAGTCATCTCTGGCATCACCGAATTTTCGCTATCATCAGAGTTTTCCGCCTGCGCATCTTTGGCATCGGAGGCATAGACACTGCGCCATCCGGGGTCGGTTATGACCTTGCCGGTAGCCTTGAACTCCACCTGCGCCGCCACAGCCATGACAGTAGTGGAGTTGAAAACGCAGTCAGGGTAAAATGCCGCGATAAACCGCCTTGCTATCAGGTGGTAGAGCTTCTTCTCATCGCCCACGAGCACCGCCGGCGACTGGCCAGTAGGTATGATGGCATGGTGGTCGGTGACCTTTGCGTTGTCAAACACCTTCTTGCTTTTGGGCAGACGGGCGGCGAGGACAGGCGCGGTCAGGGATGCATACGGAGTCATGTTGCGCAGTATACCGGGGATTTTAGGATACAAATCCTCGCTCAGATATGTGGTATCGACACGCGGATAGGTCGTCACCTTTTTCTCGTAGAGCGTCTGTATGAGCCGCAGAGTGTCATCGGCACTCCACCCCCACTTTTTGTTGCACTCCACCTGCAGCGAAGTCAGGTCGAAAAGCCTCGGCGGAGCCTCGCGCCCCTTTTTATCCTGCACGTCGGTAATCGTCAGATCCACCCCGGCTATGGACTGCGCCGCCCGGTTGGCTTCCTCCTCCGATGTGTACCGCCCTTTGGTGGAGTTGAACGTAACACCTCTATACAGCGTCTTGACCTCCCAGTAATCCTCGGGGCGGAAATTCTGTATCTCAAGGTGCCGGTTGACTATCAGAGCCAACGTGGGAGTCTGCACACGTCCGACCGACAGCACGCCCGACCCTTGCCCGTAACGGAGCGAATAGAGCCGCGTGGCATTCATGCCGAGAAGCCAGTCGCCTATGGCACGTGACAGCCCGGCATAATACAGATTGTCAAACTCCGACTGGGGCCGCAGATGCGCGAAACCCTCACGGATGGCATCGTCGGTCAGCGACGAAATCCACAGCCGCTTCACCGGGCAGCGGACAGCAGCCTTCTGCATCACCCACCGCTGTATCAATTCGCCCTCCTGACCCGCATCGCCGCAGTTGACGATTTCTTCGGCCTCAGCGATGAGAGTCTCTATCACATGGAACTGCCGGCGGTAACTGTCGTTGTCAATCAGCTTTATGCCGAATCCGGCAGGTATCATAGGCAACGAGCCTAATGCCCACCGCTTCCACGACGGAGTGTAGTCGTGCGGCTCTTTGAGGGTGCAGAGGTGTCCGAAAGTCCACGTGACTTTCCACATCCCACCCTCATAATAGCCGTCACGCCTTGTCGAAGCACCGAGTATCTTGGCTATATCGGCGGCAACTGACGGTTTCTCGGTGATGCAGAGCTTCATCTATATACATTAAAACGCTAATAATCAAAAAACTTACAAGTCAATAGCAATAATCGGTATCAAGACTGCTCCTTGGCTTCATCCCATAGGGCATCCATCTCGGCGAGAGTCATGTCGTGCAGCGAACGCCCCCGGGCTTTGGCGGCAGCCTCTATATGGTTGAAACGGCTGATAAACTTGCGGTTTGTGCGTTCGAGAGCCGTGTCGGGGTTGATGCCATAAGCCCGGGCAAGGTTGACGATGCTGAAAAGCATGTCGCCCATCTCGGCCTCCATGGCATCACGGTCGTTATTGTCAACCTCGGCGCGGAATTCGGCGGTCTCCTCACGCACCTTGTCCCACACCTGCTCCTTCTCATCCCAGTCGAAGCCCACATGCGCAGCCTTCTCCTGAATGCGGAACGCCTTGACAAGCGAGGGCAGCGACACCGGGACTCCCGCGAGCACCGTGCGGTTGCCGCCCTTCTCCTTCAGTTTAAGCTGCTCCCAGTTTTGCATCACCTCGCCGGCACCGTCGACTTTGCAGCGGTCGCCGAACACGTGGGGATGGCGGTATATCAGCTTCTCATTGAGCGCGTCGCAGACATCCGCTATGTCGAAAGCCCCCTTTTCATCGCCGATTTTGGCATAGAACAGCACATGGAGCAGCACATCGCCGAGCTCCTTGCGTATGTTGGCATCGTCTTCGTCAAGGAGCGCGTCGCAGAGTTCGTACACCTCCTCGATGGTATTGGGGCGCAGCGACTCGTTGGTCTGCACCCGGTCCCAGGGGCATTTCACTCTCAGCTCGTCGAGGGTGTCGATGACCCGCCCTACGGCCTCCATTTTTTCCTGTCGTGTATGTTGTGGCATGGCTTATATATATAATATATGTGTAAAGACGGGGCAAAGTTAGGAATTTTTCGGGTCTGTTTTAGAAGCCGTTCCCTACAAAACATTTATGCAGTGTTAAAAACATGTTATACAACATATTTTCACGATTATTTTCATTTTTCCAACAATTCATTGCAAAAATGTTTCTGCGTTTCAAAACTTTTCACTACTTTTGCATCGGTTAACGAAAAAGCAGTGAACAAATCCGGCAGAACCTGCTAAATTCTGCCACCCGAAGCAACTCGCTCTCATTAGGTACGAAATCCTTCTTGCTGTAATAATCTTACTCTCGTTTTACGCACCTTATATACTTATAAGTATAAGGTAGTGACATACTAAGCATTGATATATACAAGGCATGCCTTGTATATATCCCCCTCTCAGAGGGGGTCGATCGGATTCGGGAAATGCACTCTCCCACCCTCTTCCGGCTTTACCACTCTTCATAAAAGAAAGCCCAGACTTGCGGAATCCCGAAGCTCCTACTCGACGGTAAGACCCCTTACAGCCACTCTGATTAGAAAAATGCTCCAGCATATATAACATCCATATTTATATTTCTTACCGTCATTATGAAATTTCGTCATTGGATTGTGCTGACCGCACTCCTGATGGTTACAACTACCGCTCTCAAAGCCCAGACAGCCGCTGTCAAGACCAACCTCATCGGCTGGGCCACCACCAATCTCAACATCGGAGCCGAGCTCGGTGTGGGGCGCAAGTCCACTGTACAGGTGTTCGGCACACTCAACCCCTGGGACTTCAGCGACCTCAAACGCTACCATTTCTGGAACGTGATGCCCGAGTATCGCTACTGGTTCTGCGAGAAGTTCAACGGACATTTCGTAGGCATACACGCCCTCGGTGGAGAGTACAACATGCGCAATGTCAAGTTCCCCCCGATAGGCTCTGCCAGCGGATTTCCCGACCTCACCAACGAGGCCAACGGCCCTGTCACCAACTCCGTAGGCGAGATTAAAGCCCGCCACGTCGAGGGGTGGTATGTCGGCGCAGGTCTCACCTACGGCTACCAGTGGATGCTCAACAAGCGGTGGAACCTCGAAGCCGAGGTCGGTGTCGGCTACGCATATTCGCCCTTGACGCTCTACGGACGCTGCAACACCATCATCGAAGAGAAAACCATCCACTACTTCGGACTGACCAAAGTCGGACTGAGCATCATGTACATGTTTTAACGCACATAGCATACCATCATGAATATCAGACATATAGCACTCGGACTGATAGCCGCTGCCGCCATAGCACCCGCTGCCATGGCAGGTCAGAAAAACCAGACCTCGCTTCAGGCAGTGAAGTTTGCCAACATCGACATGGCACGCGAAAGCGGAGAGATGAAAATCTCCTTTGACCTCGACCTGACCGACCTCAAGCTCAAACGCGACCAGCAAATCATCTACACACCCATACTCGTGGGTGAAAACGACTCGATAGCTTTCGGCAAAATTGTGGTCAACGGACGCAACGTAGCCCTCAAAGAGGAGCGCGAACCCGGCCGACGCATCGCCGATGCCACCACTGTGCGCCGCCACAACGGCACCTCGCAGACCGTCAACTTCAACGCCGCCGCCACTTTTGCCGACTGGATGAACTACTCCAAACTCTATCTCGCAGAAGATGTCTGCGGCTGCGGCGACCTCCAGAGCCAGAACCGCATACCCGTAAGCGAATTTGACAACCGCCCCGCCCCAAAGCCGTCCATGACTTTCGTCACCCCCAAAGCCGAGGCCGTCAAGGCCCGCGCCGAAAAGGGTTCGGCTTTCGTGGACTATGTGGTCAACAAGACCAACATCCTCCCCGACTACCGTGGCAACCGCAAGGAGATAGCCAAAATCGTAGCTACCATCGACCTTGTCAAGAACGACCCCAACGTGTCGATCACCGAAATCAACATCCACGGCTATGCTTCGCCCGAAGGCCCTTATGACAACAACACCCGTCTCGCCAACGGCCGTGCAGCCTCGCTCAAGGAGTATGTCCGTAGCCTCTACACCCTACCCGAGGATATTTTCACCTCCAACGCCACCCCTGAGGACTGGGACGGCCTGCGCCGCCTCGTCGAGGGTAGCGACCTCAAAGAGAAGCAGGAAATCCTCGCCCTCATCGACGACACCGCAATGGATCCTGATGACAAGGACCACGAGATACGCCGCCGCTTCCCCCAGACCTACCAGTTCATGCTCAAAAACTGGTATCCCGGACTGCGCCACTCCGACTACACGGTGAGCTACGTGGTGCGTCCCTTCACAGTCGACGAGACCAAAGAGATAATGTACAAGTCGCCCAAGCAAGTGAGCCTCAACGAGATGTTCCTCGTGGCGCAGACCATGGAGCCCGGCTCGCAGGAATTTAACGAAATCATGGATATCGCCGTAAAGACATATCCCGACGACGAGACCGCCAACCTCAACGCCGCTTGTGCCGCCCTCAACGAGCAAAACTGGGACAAAGCGGACTCTTACCTGCGCAAGGCCGGCAACACCCCCGAAGCGTCACACGCCCGCGGTGTACTCGCCATGAACCGTGGCCAGTACGACGAGGCAGAGCGTTACTTCAACGAAGCCCGCGAGGCAGGCATAGCATCTGCCGACACCAACCTGCAGATTCTCGAACGCCTGCGCCGCCTCGCCAAGCAAAACCGGTAATTCCACTCACAAAACAATTTATAAATCCAACTAAATCATAAACCATTTTCCAATCCACTTACTTTATGAAACTTACAAAGTATGCACTGCTTGCAGCCTGCACAGTCACATTGGCTTCCTGCAGCAGCGACGAACCCGCCAACAACGCGGCTTCCGACAATCAGGAGACCGCCACATCGACCGGCTTCGCACAATTTGACATCAAGCTGCCCCAGGCTTCTGCATCTCGCGCCATCGACTCCTATCAAGAGGGCACAGCCGATGAGTATGCCGTTACCAACGGTAAAATTATAGTGTTCAAAGAAGCAGGCACTGAAGCAGAGGCTACATTCGTATGCACTGCCGAACTCCTGGGCATGAACTGGACTTCAGCTACCACCGGCGAAATCACCACAACGTCATCTACCGTAGCCGAGTTGAGCAACATCAATCTGACCGACGCGTCAACTTATGCCGCAGTCATCGTGCTCAACTACGACAACACATTCCAATTCCCCTCGGCAGGCCAGACTTTCGGAGCCTGGTCTAAGACTCCCCAGAACAGCGGCATGATTCTCTCAAAGGACGGCAAGAGCTACCTGACCATGACCAATGCTGCCAAGTATGTGTCAACCTCCGCCGAGCCGGCAGTGCTCGTACAGATTGACAAGAGCAAGATCGCCCAATCTGAATCCGCTATCTCCGGCTCTGCCGCCACTATCCACGTGCAGCGTGCTACTGCCAAGGTGACAGTGATAACTTCATCGGAGGCATACACCCCCACTGGCGCAGCCTATACATCAGATAAAGTGACTATCGATGCTTGGGCTCTAGACATCACCAACAAGACCACCTATCCCGTACAGGTTACTGAAGGTCTGACAACCGACTACGCCGGAATATGGAGCGAAGACCGCTTCTTCGGAGGCACTCAGTTTGCACGCGTGTTCTGGGCCAAAGACCCCAACTACTCTAACAACATACTTGATCAGGAAACTACAGAAGGAAACTTCAACGTAATCAACGCTTCTGCCATAACATCAGCCCCTGCTAAGGCTTATTGTCTGGAAAACACTTTCGATGTCAACCACATGATGCAGGGACAGACCACCCGCGTAGTCCTCAAAGGCACTTATCGTCCCAACGGCATCCCTGAAAACGAGAATTTCTACAAAATCGGCTCAAGCACCCAACTGTGGAGTCAGGACAACCTTCAAAAGCAGGTTTTAGCCAAGGCTCAAGATGTCCTTCAAAACGACACCGATGTGACTGTCGACCTCGGCACAGTAGCAACAGCTAAAGGCTTCCACGCACTCTCTGAAATCGACATCAAAAAAGCCGACGTTCGCGTTTCAGACGATGTCTATGCCAAGATCGCTACCGAACTCGGATTGTCAAACGCATCCGATAAGGGCATCGCAACATATTTCGAAGGTCAGGTGTACTACATCGCCCGCATCAAGCACTTCGGCGACGCAGACTGCCCCTGGAACATCGGCGACCCCACATACGGCGGGGACAACGAGAAGTACCTCGGCCGCTACGGCATGGTCCGCAACAACTGGTACGAGCTCAACGTGCTGTCTGTATCCAACCCCGGTTCACCCGACGTACCCGACATCAAGCATGACACCCCCGATGACGAAAACGATTACTACATCCAGGTCGAAGTCAACGTCCTTGCTTGGGCTAAGCGCGTACAGAACGTAGACCTCTAATCCCCACGCTAACTACAAGTCAATATTATTCAACAATAACAGCCGGATTACAAAGCCGGCAAAATCTAAAGCTTAAGAGGGTGTTGCAGACCCATGGAACTGCAATACCACACCGGTTCTGCGACACCCTCTTTCTTTTACTCAATATGAAAACACTTAACGGCAAAAGGTGCCTCTTCCCGACTCTTGCATCGCTCATGCTGGCGGCTTCGATGACCGGCTGCGGCCTCATGCACGATGACCTCGAGGACTGTGCTACCCGACCCTCTACCCATACGAGTGTTAAATTCGTCTACGACTACAACACCTCGACGAAAGACATGTTTAACGACCATGTGGGTGCTGTGACGCTGTACGTGTTTGACAGTACGGGTGGGCTGATTCAACAGATCGAACGGACCAACCACGACACCAACAACTCGCTGAAATCCCCAGGATTCCAGATAGACCTCGACCTCACTCCGGGCAAATACACTGTCTACGCCGTGGCCGAGGGCAATCCCTTGGGCTACGAGAAATCGCTCGATGGCGCGGGTGCAAAATTCCGCCGTCAGGCTCTGACTCCAGGAGACCGCATCGACGCTTTCGCCCGTGTGCTTGACAACGAGTCAGGCATCGTCAACAATGCCGGGGTGCTGATCGACACCATATGGACCTCCATGGAGGCCCGCGAGTTAGTCATCCCCGAGCCCCCCTCCATCGCTGAGGGCGAACCTCAGCAGCCCGACTCTTACGTCGAGGCGACAATCCCCCTGATGCGCCTTACCAACAATGTGCACATCTCGTTCCACCAGACCGACTTCCCCACCGCTCTCAACATTGACGACTACGACCTCTGGGTCACATACCCCACCGGCACGTCGAAATTCGACATATACGGCAACTACACCGCCGATGCCATCCCACTGACATTCCACCCCTACAACCGATGGAACGACAAGGACGAGTCAGGCAAAGCTTTCGGGCACATGACCCTCGGACTGCCCCGATTCATCTACGGAAGCTCCGAAGCCGACCGCCCCACACTCCACATCCGCAACAAGATAACAAGCCACGAAACGCTGATCGACTTTGTAGCTCTCCTCGCCCAGGGCCGTGACGCGTTCGCTCCGCATAACTGGTCCCAGCAGGAATACTTGGACCGCGAATACGACTATGACCTCGCCCTCTATCTCGACGATAACATCTGGAAATACGCCATGGTCAAGGTCAACATCCTCTCATGGACTAAACGTGTACAAAACGAAGAACTCCACTGACACCATCACACCCCCTACTTATCCCTCTTGCTATATCAATCACACATCTAACCCTCACTTATGATGCGCCACATACGACAACATATCCACGCGCTGATAGCTTCCGCAGCCCTCATGGGCGGTGCGGCTGCGATGACCGGCTGCTCCAACGAGGAGATCGACGCGCCACGCTCCGTGGAGTCGGCGACTCCGGGCACGCAGCTCGTCATCAACCTCGCCGTGCCTCAGTCGATGGAGACATCGACCGACACGGGCACCCGTGCCGACGGACCTGAGATGACACCCACCGCCGACGAGACCCGGATCAACTCGCTCCGCCTGATCGCATTCTCGACCAACGGCACCCCGGTGGTCAACCGCGCCCTGCTCATCCCGTCGGAGATGCCCCTCAGCCCCCAAAAGACAGCCATATACGAGATCCGCGACATCCTCCCCGGCGACTACCGCATATATCTCGTGGCGAACCTTGAAGATTATGTCGCATCCATCTCAAGCGAGCAGGCACTCAGGGATGTCATCATCAACCTCGACGGCGACAATGAGCTCCGTGCCGGCAACCTCCCCATGGTCTACGAGCCTTCGGCAGCCGTGACCATTCCCTCGTCGGCAACCACCAACCCTGCCGTAGCCACTCTCTCGCTCAAATTTGCCTGCGTCAAGGTCAAGTACGACCTGCTGTTTGACAAGACGTTCAATCAGGACATCTTCGGCGACAACGGTATGGTCATCAACAGCGTCACAGTAGACAATGTTGCAAAATCCGCCTACTTGGTGACCAACAAGACCACCCATGCCGACACCCGCGACGGTGTCAGCGGCAACGGCGCATATTACGACTCCTACGCCGAAAATCAGGACAATGCCGGCAAGACCGGCCTCAACGTCATCAACGTATCCGGCAAGGTAGACTCACCATCGCAGCCAGCCGGGCAGTGGGCCTACGAGGGCTACCTCTACCTGCCTGAGCGATATGCCGCCGACTCTCAGACCACCATCAAGATTGCATCCACTGTTACCGATGCCTACGGACAGCCCGGCAATGTGCGCTGCGCCTACACCATACCCCTCGGTGGCCATGACGGCGACGAGGACAGCAAGGAGCTACCTCGCGGCACATATTACGAGGTGATAGCAAAAATCAAGAGCCTCGGCGAAGCCGAACTCGATGCTACCATCATAGCCAAAGACTGGGAAGATGAATATCTCCCTGTCGAGATGGTACACACCTACCTCACCCTCTCCAAAACCGAAGTCTCCGTCAAGTCGCTCGAAGATGACTTCATCACCTACGACACCGACGGCCGTGGCGACGTGGAGTTTGACTGCACAACTCTCCTACCCGCGAACGCCACGACACAAAATCCAGCCGTCATCGCCATATTCGACAACGTTGCCAAGAAGATAACCTTCAAGGTCAACCCTGCCGTCGACATCACCACGCTCCCCGAATCCGAGCAGATAGGCACCGCCGACTGCTACATCACCGCCGGCAATATCCGCAAGCTCGTACAGGTCCACTACGACATCAAACCGTTTTTTATCATCACCCCTCTGGAACTCAAAATACAGTGGAACACTGAATATGAAGGGCGGATGAATGCAAAAATATACGAGTACTCCACCAATCTCGGCGGCATACGCATAACCACCCTCGCCAAACGTGACGAAGTCAAAATCTCACGAACACGCACTGGCGGGACAGACTCGTACACTGACAATGTCGCCAACTCCAACTTAAAGCTGGAATTTGCCACCGAAGCTACATACTCGCAGGGACAGATTGAAGTAACTGCCCTTAATGACCCTCTAACCACCACATACCACTATTTCAGCGCATACCCCGAAGCCCCAGGTTATGACAACCTCAAGGAGGATCTACAAGTGACGGTAATGCCCCCTCTCGGCGACTACCGCATCTATTTCCGCGCCATCAATGACTATATACACTATAATGGCGGCACATCGACAAGCGAATTCCTCTACGGCAACTACAACAGCTGGCCCGCAGAGGACTACAACAGCTACTCGTCAGCATCGTCAAGCCGCAACTGGAACGACTGGTGGCAAGATGATACTTCGACAAGCATTGCCAACACTTCCCACCGCATCTACATCTACACGCAGATGGGCGAGACTCTCGGAACCACAACTCCAGGCTCGTGGCACTTCACAGCCGGCTATGGTTCTACAGGAGAGACAGTCGACGGAATAACATTCCCAGCACCGTACATGACCGGCGACAATACCAACCCCGGATGGTATTACTACGATCTGGCTCAGAATCAGACATCCACTTTGCACAACAATGAGAGAAAGACTCCCGAACCGGGCAAGACGTTGATGATATTCTACGCATACAAAAACGGCAAACTCGGCTATGAGCCACACCGTGCCAGCCACCACTTAGATCCGGGTCTGTCGCTCTTCGACTTCGAAGACCGCGAAGGCTGGTTTGTCTACGACCCTACGTCCGAACCGTATTACCGCGTATATGACGACAAGCCGTATATGGAAGATGTTACCTTCACCGTATACTCAACCCAGCAGGTAACCGGCTGGTGGCACACATACGGTGTCGCCGAACACGAGGTCACTTTCAACGACCCGCAGCAGTGGACCATCAAATACACCCTGAAATCCTCCGACTGGACCACCGAGTACATCAACGGCAAGACATATTACGTGACCAAAATAAAGCTCAAATGCCCGCACGGCGACTACGAAAAGGCCATCAAACTCACAGGACTCACCTCTGGGTCATCCATGCCAGAGGCAGAGCAGTATGTGTACTATTGCGCCAACGGCAACAATCCGTACAATCCTCCTTACATCTATTTGTGGAACAGCCCAACAGACAACAACAACTGGTCAAACACGCCGCAGATGGATTACTGGAAGACCGAAAACGGAGTCACCTGGTATAGATACAAAATACCGTCACAGTATGCCAACGGCCAAGCCATCATAAAAAGATATTCAGGAGATGTCACCGGCAATGACAACCAGACGGCAGATAGCCCAACGCTCAATAATAAGTCGTGGGTAAATTACGGTGATAACAGGGCCTACTGGGCTGAATACTCCTCGCAGCCTTCCACAGGAGGAAGCGGCGTGATGCTCTTCGGAGGCCGCTCGTTTGCAAGTTCAGGACATGTTGGCACATACGAAAACGGTGTCTGGAAAGCCGGCAAGCCCCAGTGACACTCAACAGCTACTTAACACCCGACATAACGTAAATATGAAACCGCTCAGACATATATACAAACTTGCGTTCGCGCTCCCGGCCCTCTTACTCGCCGGATGCTCCGACGACAACGAACCCATAGCCGCCACCAGCAGTCTTGACGGCGAGACTCCGTCGGAGCTGACTCTGACCCTATCGGTTCCCGACGAGCAGGTGGTCAACCTCGGCTCGCGTGCCGATGCCGAAGTCCCGGCAATCTCGACGGTGACTGTCTACTGCTTCTCGCAGACCGGCACCGGCGGAGGCTATCTCAGCCACAAGACATTCGATTACTCGGAGGTGGTCACCAACGCCGCCACCCACGAGATTACCGTGCCTATCCACAAAAACACCAAATCGGTGCATCTGATTACAAACGCCGCCATCGGCGCGGATGTCACCGACCCGGTCAATGCAGTCACCACCGATGTCAACGCCGGAGTGATGTGGGGACGCGCCGACCTCAAGGACATCATAACCAAAGGCTCCACTTTCACCCTGATGCCCAACACTGCCCGCGTGAGCATCAAAAACGAAGCCGACGGCTTCACCGCCTCAGGATTCACGGTGTCAGGCACCGCCGACCGTGGCACCGTAGCCCCGTCAGGATGGAACACCGACCCCTCCGATCCCACCATAGGCAGCGGCACCACCTATCCCGCCAATTCCACCCTGACAAGCACAGATGCCTCGCTCTATGTGTTCGAGACTCCCGAAGATGACCAAGTTGAGGGCCAGCCCGAACACTACCACGTCCGCGGACGCATCGTCATCGAAGGCACATACGGCGGAGTGAAAGGCTACTACACCGTAGCGTTCCGCCAACGCACCGGCAACGTCAACGGCTTCCCTGAAACTCCCGGCAACTTCCACTACATACCCCTACACGTCATCCGCAACCACCACTATATAGTCAACATCAAAGAGGTACGCGCCCAAGGTTGGCCCACCATAGAGGAGGCGTTGAAAGCCGAGCCTGACAACCGCCTGACCGTAGAAATCACCGACAAGACACCCGAAATCACCGACATCATAGCCTCACGCGACTACATGCTCGGCGTGGGCGACGACGTGACAGTCACATGGGATGCCGAGGTTGCACAAATCAACGTGGCAACATCGTGGAGCGGCAAACACGCATCCACCGGCAAACCATATGAAGTCACCGTATCTGCCGATGCAGCAGCATGGGTAGATGTTTCAGGCATCAACGAGGCAAGCTTCGAGGTCAACTTTTACGAGCGCGACGAAGAGCCAGTCACTACCTACGTCCTCAATGTACCGCTAAGCCCAAACAGCCAATCTACCCAGCCACGCACAGCCACGCTGACCGTGCGTTCGGGCGACCTCACCCGCACCCTCGACATCACCCAGGCCGGCCGCGACTACATGCGCGACCCTAACCGTCCTGTCAAGATGGTTATGAACAGGGGATACGACAAGACTATCAACGATTGGTTCGCTTTCGTTGACAACGAGTGCAAGGGTCTCCTGCCCGAAAACAGCCATACGGGAGCTGGCCGCAACGACGGTCTGATATTCCCAGCAGTCCCGGCATACACTGTAACGTACCGCATTCCGCAACTCAGCGGAGACCAAGGTGCCACATGTACCGGCAACTTCTCCTGCGACAAAACGACAGATTCCGACTATTATATAGTAACCGCAAATATAACCTCCAAGCCCAACATAGAGATAGGCTCGCTTACCATCACCAACGCCGATGGAGTCAAGATAGTCTATCCGCTCTACCAGACCGGCTATATGCATGAACTCACCGCCGACACCGAAACCTACCAGCGCGAGGGCGGTGAAATCACAGGCTGGTTCTACTACGAAGTGGTCAAGGTAGGCAGCATCTACATGCTTGATCGCAACCTCGGAGCATCGTCCAACAAGCCCTATATATCCACCTATGCCGGCTTCAAGGACAATACCGATGCCATCGGCGCATACTTCAAGATTGCCACGACAAAATCCACCAGCACCGCAAACCCCAATACCATACTGGGCGAACTCAACGTCAGCGACTTCATAATACCCACCGACACTCAAATATCGGCATGGGGTATCTACATTGGCAATGTATCCGGCACTACCGGCGAGGCCGCCCGTGTCGGCATCATCAACACCGCCGATGGAGAATACTCTCAAATCTATATCCCCCACGGAGGCTACTATGAAGCTACATCGCACAAATACGAGACCCACGGCAACATCTGGACGAGTACACTCGTGGCTGGCGAACAGGGTTTCGACCCGACGCTGAGTCCCGAATTCGGATACTGGTTCCGCTACCTCAACGTCTACAGCAACCGCGTCAACTTCGTGCAGATACGCTTCGCCAACGGCTCCGGCGGCATGGCCCCCACCGCCGAGTCCGTCTTCAAGTACATGCCCATCCGCCTTATGTGGAAACCCTAACCCTGTAGGGTCGCCACCTGTGGCGACCGCAAACCAGCACCACAGCAGCCACGCCTTGTTCAGGCGTGGCTGCCGCGCTTCTCCACCCCTCCACTGGCTCCCCCACCGTAGGGACGCACGGCCCGTGCGTCCTCAACCACAGGCATCCCACACACCTCCGCTGAAGCTCCCGGAGGGAGCGCAAAAACAGTAGGGCGGGGCGCAAGCTCCGTCACCAGAAGCAACCCCACCACCAAGCCCTGCAAGGGCTGCAATCGCGTAGCGATTAGACGGCGGCACCTGAACTGCACCCAAAAAGTTAGACAAAAAACTTTTGGAGTGCAGCCCTGCATGTGGGTGATGCAATCGCTTCATCGATTCCCACGGCTTGCGCCGCCGACCCCGCCAGGGTCAAACATCACATTGTCCCCACCCACAACGGGACTCGCGCCCCGCCTTACTGTCCACCCGCCCCTCCAGGGCTCCGCAAACCCACCATCCATCCTTCTTATAAATCTTATAAGACCCTATAAGACACTCATACGACCTTATCCGCCACCAAAGACGTTATCCGACTTCTCACCCACTTTCATTTTTGCGGAAAATTTGCTAACTTTGCACTCGGTTAATTTCCCCTAACTGCGACCTCCGCACAACCCTGCGGAGCGCGACCAAAAGAAACGCTCTAATGGCCCAGACCAAAGTATTATTCATCTCCCAAGAGATAACCCCCTATCTCGCTGAAAATCCACGTACACTCCTCGGACGCGAACTCCCCCAGGGAATAGCCGAAAACGGTTACGAAGTACGCACATTCATGCCCAAGTACGGGGCCATCAACGAACGCCGCAACCAGCTCCACGAAGTCATACGCCTTTCGGGTCTCAACATCCCCATCGACGACAACGACCACCCATTAGTCATCAAGGTGGCGACCCTGCTCCCGGTCAGGATGCAGGTCTATTTCATCGACAGCGACGATTATTTCCACAAGCCCCCGGTCAAAGGACTCGAGACCGAGACCGACAAGGCCGACAACGACGAGCGCTCGATGTTCTACGTGCGCGGAGTGGCAGAGACCGTCAAAAAGCTCCGCTGGGAGCCAGCAGTCATCCAGTGTGACGGATGGATTACGGCCCTGTCGCCAATGTATCTCAAGCGGCTGTATTCCGACGAACCGTCGTTCTGCAACAGCAAAATAGTCTACACCCTCCATAACGATGCATTCGAAGGCGCGCTCGACAGCCGTTTCGTGGAGAAACTGCTTCAAGAAGGGCTGACCAAAAAAGACCTCAAAGCCATAGCCAAAGGCGACGTGGACCACAAGGCTCTCACGCAGCTCGCCATCGACTACGCCGACGCAATCATGCAGGCCGATGCCGACGTAGACCCGGAAATCATCCAATATGCCGAAAAGTCAGGCAAACCGTTCCTCCGATTCACCACCGAAGAGGAGCGCATCCCCCGTCTCGCGGCCTTCTACGAGCAATTACTAAAGAAGTAACACATCCCCTTTCCGCACATGAACCTAAAAGCGGCAATCATACCGGCCATCGCCACGGCATTAGCTTTGGCAGCCTGTGACGAAGACAACAACACCATAGGCTCCTCGCTCATAGAGGACCAGGTCGAAGTGGTCCACTACACGGCATCCGCCCCCACAGGCGTTTCGGTCAGAGACGCATCCATACAGTCGCGCACCATCATGCAGCTGCTCGGACGGCTCTCGGCCGACGACTACGGCCGGTTAGAGTCGGAAATATACACCCAGTATATGCCTGCAATCAGCATCGACGCCACATACAGAGGCGAAAAACCCGACTCCACCATATTGCAGCTGGCTATGTACAGCACAGCCATGACAGGCGACTCCCTCGTCCCGATGGGCGTTACAGTCCACCGTCTCACCAGTCCGCTGCCCACCCCTCTTTACAGCGACCAGGATTTGTCGCAATATGTCGATCCCACCCCCTTGGCATCGGCTGTGACCGTGCCATCGGCCATCGGCCTTGACAACGACTCGCTCCTCAACCTCCCGGTGAGATACCTGCGCGTCAAGCTCCCCGACTCCTACGGCCAGAGCATAGCTGATGACTACGTAAACAACCCCTCGCTGTTCAACGACCTGACATCGTTCATACAGAAATACCCCGGCCTCTACATCACCACCACCTTCGGAAGCGGACGTGTAATGCGGTTCCAGGCCAACAGCATACTACTCTACTACGGAGAGAGTACGTTCACACCCATGGCAGTGTCGCCGGAAGTGCTCAATGACAGCAAGATGTCATACACCCCTGCAGCCGACATAGCCCGGCTTGCCGACGAAGGGCAGACCATCCTCGTAGGTCCCGTGGGCTATAACATCGAGATGACTTTCCCGGCGGCCGAACTCGTAGACCACTACCGCGAAAACACCGGCTCGCTGGCCGTCATCAACGCCGTGTCGATGTCGATTCCGGCGACCGAAATCGACAACCAGCTCGGCATCCGCCCCCCCGACTATCTGCTGATGGTACTGAAGAGCCAAAAAGACGAGTTTTTCAGCAAGAACTCCATCCCTGACAACGAGACATCGTTCTACGCCGCATTCAGCTCATCGACCAACACCTACTCGTTTTCAGATATGAGAGGCTACATCAGCTATCTGCTTGACAAATATGAGATTACAGCCGACGACATGGAATTTGTGCTCATGCCGGTCAACGTCACCACCGAGGACATAACGGACTACTATTACAACACCACCTCATATATCACCGACATGTCGCCCTACGTCGGTGAGCCACGCATGGCAAAACTTGACCTCCCGAACACAAAAATTACCATGACATATAGCAAACAATCGCTGAATAATTAGTAACTTTGCACCGTGCATCGGCCATCCGGCCGCCCGCACACCGCAACCACATATCGGAATCCTCACAGACACCACCAGCACAACCATACAGCGGTGTCCACAGTACACCGCATCAAGCCGCAATAGCTCAGTTGGTAGAGCATTTCATTCGTAACGAAAAGGTCGTGGGTTCGAGTCCCACTCGCGGCTCCAAGATACAAACAGCTGGATTTCAGGCATATATAAAACAAAGTCCGCTACAAACGGAATCCACGTCATAGGAATCCTTCGGGGATATACGGCTGTCATCGCTTTACAGCTTTCGTCCCAGATATCAGCGACGGAGTATTATTTTTCAACCGTCCATCTGCCTACCTTAAACGCTATTTCGATACGCATAAGATAGAACAGGCTCCGCGGCTGGTTAATCAGGCATCAAACCGCCGCATTACGTTTCTACCTTACCCCTCGACCGACCGCCGGCCGAGGGTTTTGCATCTTTGCAAAGTTTGTAGTATCTTTGCAGTATTAAAAGCCCTCAGAGGCGCGGACATTCAAGCCGCTTTAAAGTCCCTGACTACCTCCGCGGGGTTATCGCTTGATGCTTAATAGCACAAACTCAAACCAACCGAAACGAATGTTAAGGACTTTAATTAACATATTCGCAAAGGCTTTAAAGGCTCGTTTAATATTCGGCCAGCTTTGTACGCCTTGGAGGTTTTACCGTTGCAGCGGTGAAACCTCTGTTGTTAATGAACTCTCTGTAAGTCGGTCCGCTGACTAAAAATAGGGAACAGCGGACAGGAGCGGTTAGTGACAAGGGGATTACCCGACGGTGGCCATGGTTTGCGCCGCTACCTGACATATTTTTTCAGCTTCGCGCCGATCTTGCCATGATCAATCGAATTGAAAGTTTTCGTATTCCTCGCGGGTTATCGGAGTCTCGGGGTCCACAATCAGCACCTCGTCGTAGGTCAACCCATAAAGATGATACACGATATGGTCGATCCGATTGGATATCTCTGTAGCATACTCATGATTATTTGATTGTTGCATGTCACGGGATAATTCGGAGAGGGAGGAGTCTAATTGTTCGGAAACGTTGGATAAGGGAAATTTGTCTAATTCATAACCATTAACATTACTATTAGTACTAAAGCAACGAAAAAAAACAATTAAGAACTTTCGAGTTTAAAATTGCTAATAACGTATGAATTGACATATTATCAATAGGCAAAAGTAGTTACACGAATTTGCCAAATAATATCCCTTAGGTACAATATACATTACCAATCTAATTTTGTCTACCCTGTCAATTAAAAAATATATTTTACATATTCCTATGATATTACAATAAAAAACCGCCCGTAATCGAGCGGTTATGTCTTGGGATTTCTCGCCCAATGCCGTTTCAACAGAGGAAAAGGTTTCGGCTCAAAGCAACACCCCATAGGGCTTTACCAATTCAAACCTCAGACCTAATGGTGCTATAATTTTAAGGAACAGACTTGCGCTTGGCTCTACATATCCGTTTTCAATCTTTGATATATAAGATATGCTCGAACCTATGCGTTGAGCCAGTTCCGCCTGTGTCATGCGTTCTTGTTTCCGGGCATCGAGTATCATCTGTCCCACGCAGAACGCTTGGGCGTTTGTTTCCAACACTTCACGCTCCACCGTGCCTCTGCGCCCGAATGTATTGTCGAGCAGTGTCTCAAAATCGTGGATGTCATTACTTGCTTTCATAATACTCCTCCTTTAGTTTTGTCGCCTTTTCCAATTCTTGCTGCGGAGTCTTCTGGGTTTTCTTCATGAAGCCATTGAACAATACGACAATATTTCCGTCGTCCAGAATGAAGAATATCCTATAGGCATTTCCGCCGTACTCCACCCGAAGCTCAAAGATACCGTCCCTCAAGTATTTTACAAACTTTTGGTTCCAGCGTTCGGTCTGCTGCACATATCGCAACACATATACGACCTTTTCCTACGCTCCTTTTTCGAGGCTACCGAAGAAGTCTTGGAAATGGTTTTTGAAATATTTAATCTTCCGTATCACGTTGCAAACGTTAGCGAAAGTTTCCTTATATGACAACTTTAGGACATAGAAAGCAGCCTGACGGAAATATGTTGTAAAACACAGAAACAAATTTATCTCAAGTGATACATACTATCGGCTTATATTTATAAGTCGATATAATTTAGTGATATTTTGATGCAAAATAATGCGAACAGAATGAAACAAACGAAACAAGTGCCTAAACAAAGGCGCACACCTCTATCTGCGCGAGGCGCGAGAAAGTCACTGATGCTGACCTTGGCGAGGCGGTCAGTCGTGGGGGGAGTCGCAGAGTGAGGTTTCGGCCTCGATGGTGCTGTGGGTGATGCCGGCCGACTTTACGGCTTCACGGACTTCGGTGATTACCCGGTCGACAAGGCGGATGTCGCTGACTACGACATGGACGGTCATGGCGGTGGAGGTGGTGCTCAACGGCCAGATGTGAAGATGATGGTGTTCATCGACTCCGTGCACGGAGTCGATTATCCGCCCTATGCGTTCGGGGTCAATGCCCTTTGGCACTCCGTCAAGCACCAGACGCATACTGTCGGCAAGCATACTGTAACTGCTCAGGGCTATCAGCATCGCGACGACTATACCCACTATCGGGTCAATCAGCGTCCACCCGGTGAAGTGAATCGCGATGCCGCTGACCACTACACCTACCGATACGAGGGCATCCGCAGCCATGTGCATAAAAGCCCCTTTGATGTTAAGATCGCGCCGGCTGTCTTTAAGAAACAGCCACGCAGTAATCCCGTTTATCAGCACTCCTATGCCTGCCACCCATGCCACTATCTCTCCGTCGACAGCTACTGGATGGAGCAGCTTGTCGACACTCTCCATGACTATCAGGACTACCGCCACATAGAGGATGATGGAATTGACCACGGAGGCCTGCACCGTGGCCTTGCTGTAACCGTAGGTATAACGCGCCGTAGGGGGCATCTGGGCCATCTTCAGCGCAAGCAGGGCTATGACAAGCGAAGCCACATCGGACAGGTTATGCCCGGCATCCGACAGGAGTCCCATCGAATCCGCAACCCAGCCGAACACCGCCTCTACAGCCACATAGACGAGGTTAAGCAGTATGCCTATCTTGAAAGCGCGGTTGACACGCCGGCCGTCAGGCATAGATACGGCATGTATCTCTCCATGGTCGTGATGGAGATGGTCATGATGGAGAGTTTCCATAAGCAAGTCTTAAGTAATTCGCAAAAATCAGTCGATGAAACGGCGAGTGAGCGGGCCGAAACATTCTATGCGGCGGTCACGCAGAAACGGCCACCAGCGACGCACCTGCTCGCTGCGCTTCATGTCAACATCGACGATTACGGACTCCTCGCGGTCAGCAGAAGCGCGGTAAAGCAGCTCGCCCTGGGGCCCTGCAACAAAGCTGCTGCCCCAGAAGCGTATGCCGCCCGTCAGCCCCGACGGGTCGGGTTCATATCCTACGCGATTGACAGTCACCACCGGGATGCCGTTTGCGACGGCATGTCCGCGCTGCACCGTGGTCCACGCCTCGCGCTGACGTTCCTGCTCTTCGGGAGTATCGGCGCTTTCAAGCCCTATGGCGGTGGGATATATCAGCATCTCGGCACCTCGCAACGCCATAAGGCGCGCTGCTTCGGGATACCACTGGTCCCAGCAGACGAGTACTCCGAGCCGACCTACGGACGTGTCTATGGGGACAAAGTCAAGGTCACCGGGGGTGAAGTAGAATTTTTCGTAATAAGCAGGGTCGTCGGGGATGTGCATCTTGCGGTATTTGCCGGCGATAGAGCCGTCGCGCTCAAATACCACGGCAGTATTGTGGTACAATCCCGGCGCACGTCTTTCAAAAAGAGAAGTGACGAGTACCACACCGGCCTCCTTGGCCAGATTGCCGTAAAAGTCGGTGGCCTCCCCGGGTATGGCTACAGCGAGGTCAAAATTAGCAGTGTTTTCTTCCTGACAGAAATAGAGCGAATCGTGAAGTTCGCGGTTGACTATCAGCTGCGCACCTCCGGCTGCCAGACGGCGCACCTCTTCTGATATGCGCCGCCGGTTTTCAGCCACATCGGAGCTATTGGACTGCTGTATGATACCTACTTTCATAAATAACTCACAAAAATCAGTTTATATTAAAACTATATTTCTTTAGCGAGCGTCATTTTTGCCTTCGTTGAGACGTTGGCGCACCACTTCATAAATCATAACTCCGGCTGCCACAGAGACATTGAGCGACTGAATCTTGCCCAGAATCGGGATAGCTACCTGAGTGTCACAGAGACGCAACACGTTCTGGCTCACCCCGGTATCTTCGGCACCCATGACTATCGCCACAGGAGCGTCATACGAGCCTTGCGTATAGTCTACAGTCGCCTTCTCCGACGCTGCCACTACCTGTATGCCGTTGTCTTTGAGGAAACGCACAGCCCATGCGATGTCGCGCTCACGACACACAGGTATATGATGGAGCGCACCGGCCGAAGTCTTGACGGCATCACCGCCGACACCCACGCTGTCACGCTCGCCGATGACTATGGCATCGACACCGGCGCACTCGCATGTACGGGCGATAGCCCCGAAATTACGCACGTCAGTCACACCGTCAAGCACCACGATAAACGGCAGCCGCCCTGCCTCGTAAAGCTCCGGCACGAGATGTTCGAGCTTATGATAGGTCACAGCCGAGAGCATCGCCACGACCCCCTGGTGGTTTTTGCGGGTTATGCGGTTGATTTTCTCCACCGGGACACGCCTCATCACCACATGGTCACGCTTGATGACCTCAAGCAGCTCCCCTATCAGCGGGCCGTTAAGGTCTTTGCTGATAAGCACCTTGTCGATGTCACGTCCGGCATCTATAGCCTCGATAACGGCACGTATGCCGAATATATAGTCTGTCGCTTCCATCAATATCTCTGTTATAGTTGTTATTGAACTGATTTAAACTTATTTCAAAATATCGAATAAGTTCATTGTCCCAGCAGCGACATGGCTGCTTGACGTGACTTCTCGTCAGTTGCCGAGCCACTGAGCATCAGTGAAAGTTCGCCGACACGGGCATCGTCGTCGAGCTTGACGATGCGGGTATGTGTAGCTGTAGCATCATCCTCCTTGTACACCTTGTAATGGCTGGCACCCTTGGCTGCAACCTGCGGCAGATGCGTGATGGTGATTACCTGTATGTTAGATGATATGCCGCTCATCATCTCGCCCATGCGACACGCCACATCGCCGCTCACACCGGTATCAATCTCATCGAATATTATCGACGGGAGCTGCATGTGACTCGCAATGATTGACTTCAGCGAAAGCATCAATCGCGATATCTCGCCTCCCGACGCAGTCTTTGCCACCGGCATCAGGGGCTGGTTTTTATTGAAAGCGAAAAGGAACTCCACATTGTCAGCCCCGGTGTGGGTTATGTCAGCCGACGAGACGCGTATCTCGCACTGGAGGTTTTTCATGCCCAACGGAGCCGCTGCCTCGCGGAGGTCGGCACCCAGACGGTCAGCGGCCTCTTTACGGCTCCGCGAAAGAGCCGCTGCGGCCTCCTTGACCAAAGCCATGGCGCGACGCGCCTCTTTTTCAGCTGCAGCCACCTCCTCATCGCCGTTCTGTATGCTGTCGAGACATCGGCCAAGGCTCTCGCGCAAGGCTATCAGCTCCTCCACGGTGTCTACATGGTGACGCGACTGCATGGAGTATATGGCACTCAGACGCTCCTCTATCTCGTCAAGTTCGTTAGGGTCAGCATCAAGCGATGCCGCTGCATCTCCAATCGTTTCCACGATGTCCTCGACCTCTATCTTCACCGACTCCAACCTGCCGACCAGCTCATCACCACCCGGCAGACGGTCTACGGCATTATACAGACATCTTATCGCCGCCGACATCCGTGATGTCACGCTGCCATCGTCGGTGTCAAGGTCAGCAAGAGCTCCGCTGATTGCGCCGCTCAGTTCCTGGGCATGGGCGAGGACATCACGACGCTGCTCGAGTTCGGCCTGTTCGCCCTTTACGAGCTTCAGAGCGTCGAGCTGCTCATACTGGTAGCGTGTAAACTCCTCATCCTCGCGTCCTTGCCGCAATGCCTCGCGGAGTGTGCGCAGTTTGCGCATGGCATCACGGAGCACTTTGTAGCGGCGGGAATACTCTGCAAGCCGCTCCGCATTTCCAGCCATGCTGTCGATTACGTCGAGCTGAAAAGCAGGGTCGGCAAGGAGGAGATTCTGGTGCTGGGAATGTATGTCGACAAGCATCATGGCCAGCTCGCGCAACTGGCCGACTGTCACCGGGGTATCGTTGATAAACGTGCGCGAACGCCCCGTAGGCGTAACCTCTCGGCGGAGTATGCACTCCGCATCGTCCCAGTCTATATCGTTAGCCTCACAAAAGCGACGCGCTCCTGCTACATCAGCGGCCTTGAAAGTAGCCTCGATGACGCTCTTTGACTCCTTGTGGCTGACGGCACGGCTGTCAGCACGCGCACCGAGTATGAGCGACAAAGCACCGAGCATGATGCTCTTGCCGGCACCGGTCTCTCCGGTGATGACGTTCATGCCCGGGCCGAATGTGACATCCACATCGTCAATGAGGGCATAGTTTGTGATATGTAAGCGAGATAACATGACTCGTTATACAGAGGGGGGGTTAATTCACTTTGTTCGTACCGTTTTTGAGCATTTCAAGCTTCTGTGTTTCCGTCGGATAGAGCTTGCTCATAAGGTCATAGACTGTCTTACGCTCCGTGTCGGACGACTTGGTGTATATATTGACAATCTCATCGAATTTAGCATCCTCAAACATCGTAAGGCCGACACACATAGGCGATACCTTATGCACCTTGTCAAGGGCATCCAATGCCTGCGTGATATTCGCCCTGCCCTTGTCGGGGCTCACAGTCATTTCGTCAAGTCCCTTGCGATGATATGTATATGTCAAATCGCGGAGTCCGGCAGTGGACGGTTGGGTAAAAGCCGCCAGCACTGCTGCACGGTTCTTGGTGTCGCCGAACGTCTGCCACCCGTCCGCATCACGGCTCTGGGCCATCTGCACGATATTGTTGACAATATCCCAAAACGGTTGTCCCCCTCGCGGTGCGAACGAATCAAAATCCATGGCAAGTATAAGGTAGGCATAATAGTCAAGCAACGCAGTCAGGTCGGAATCCCAGTCGTTTTCCACATGATTGAGACGCTGTCCGCTCTCGAAAGGGAAATTCACTTTGGTATCGTGGTAGTTGACAAGCGTGGTAGGATACGAGGCATTGAACACCGGCCGCGACGACTGCACCTGTATGTCGCACTTGATTTTGCCATCAGTGACCTCCTGAATGTTGATGTTAAGACGGCAGTTTATACGCTCATTCGTGGCAATCTGTGCCGTCGAAAACTTAGTGTCGTTCATGTAGTTTTTGACGGCCTCCTGAAGCTCCGTGAAGATGTCGTTTTCGGTGGCGATATTATTTGTGTTGAGCTGCACGTCGCATATCAACTCCTGGGCCACAGCTTTCGCAGGAAATACGAAAACTGCAACCATTATTGCGAAAGATTGCAGAAAGTGCGACAGCATCTTCATATAACTATACATTATGAGACCTTACGGCATACGCAGAAATCGCATCGAGTATGTCAGCAGCTACCTCGTCTTTGGATTTGAGCGGGTATGACTCCTTGCGACCGTCGGCTGCCATTATGGTCACTTTATTGGTCTCCGTTCTGAAGCCGGCACCGGCATCCTGGAGCGAATTAACCACAATCATATCCAGATTCTTACGGCGGAGCTTTCCGGCACCGTTGACATCGGCGTTGTCGGTTTCGAGAGCAAAGCCTACGAGAATCTGGTCGCCGCGCTTACGCATACCCAGTGTAGCCGCTATGTCAGGATTTTTGACTAAAGCAATCGAAGGCATGTCATCGGTCTCGCGTTTGATTTTATGGTCGACATAGTTAGCAGGGGCATAATCGGCGACGGCGGCACACATGACCGCGATGTCACAGTCATCAAACACGCCTTCACACGCCGCAAGCATCTCCCGGGCACTTTCGACCCTCACCACATCGACCGACGGGATGTCAATAGAAAGGCTCACGGGGCCGCTGACAAGTATTACTTCCGCTCCCCTATGTGCGGCCTCGCGAGCTATGGCATAGCCCATACGCCCGGAGCTGTAATTTCCGATGAAGCGTACAGGATCAATCTTTTCGTATGTAGGTCCGGCTGTGACAAGGACACGCTTGCCTTTAAGGCTTGATTCCGCCGACAGCCCTTCTTTACGTCCGCTGAAGAAATCGGACAGGTATGCGACTATGTTTTCCGGCTCCTCCATGCGCCCCTTTCCTATAAGATGGCTCGCAAGCTCACCCTCCGCCGGCTCTATTATATGGTTGCCGTATGAACGCAGCATGGCGATATTACGGGTGGTCGACGGATGTGCCATCATGTCAAGGTCCATGGCCGGAGCCACGAATACAGGGGCCTTTGCCGACAGGTATGTCGTGACGAGCATGTTGTCGGCGATGCCGTTGGCCATCTTGCCTATAGTCGATGCCGTAGCCGGGGCTATCACCATCGCGTCAGCCCACAGCCCGAGGTCCACATGGCTGTGCCACTCGCCGGTATTGGCCGTAAAGAACTCGGTTATCACAGGCTTGCCCGACAGGGTCGACAGCGTGACGGGGGTTATGAACTCACGCCCGGCAGGAGTCATTATGACTTGCACCTCCGCGCCCTGCTTGACAAGCAGACGCACCAAAGATGCTGATTTATAAGCAGCAATGCCGCCGCATATACCGAGTATGATATGTTTGCCGTGCAGAGGCGCATCGGCTGTATTACCGGTAGGCATAAGTAACTTATTTAAGCGACAGTTTGATACGTGTAAAGGCATCCTTAGTGTTATCCGAGAAATCGCCCTGGAGAATCCAGCTGTAATATCCAGGATCCTTGCGGAGCACATCAGCAGCCACGCACCCTTTGTACTTGCCGAAATTGATGATTTCCCGACCCTGATCATCGTAGACGAGACGGCCCATCAAGTCGACACAGCGATTACCGCCGGAATACTCCGACAGTTGCGCCATATCTTTCGGCAGGTCATCATAACGGTCATATTGGGCCATCAGCACCTCGTATGTGGCACGTGTATCCGCGCTGGCAGAGTGGGCTGCGGTCAAGTCCTTGCCGCAGTAGAATTTATAAGCAGCAATGAGATTGCGCGGTTCACGCTTGTGGAAGATGGTCTGCACATCGATGAACCGGGCTTTAGAAAAGTCGAATTTGACACCTGCACGGCGAAATTCCTGATCAAGCATAGGCACATCGAAGCGGTTGCTGTTGAAGCCGGCGATATCGCACCCGGTAAATATATTGGCGAGGTCTTTGGCTACCTGCTTGAACATCGGGCATGATGCCACATCCTCGTCATATATGCCGTGGATACTCGAAGCCTCTTCAGGGATGTGCATCCCCGGATTGATGCGTCGCGTCTTTTCGATTTCCTCGCCGTTGGGCATCACCTTTATGAGCGAAATCTCCACGATACGGTCACTCATCAGATTGATGCCGGTGGTTTCCAAATCAAAGAATATAATCGGCTTTTTAAGCTGTAGCTTCATGGTTAATCCTGAAATTCGTTGACAGTCATGGGCATCAGCAGCATAATCAGCTCTGTATCCTCATCATTTTCCACAGGCAGTATCAGTCCGGGACGGCTGGGGTCGGTGAGCTTGATGATGCCCTCGTCACCATGGAGGATGTTGAACATGTCGATAAGGAACTTGAAGCTGAATCCGATAAGGAGCGAATCTCCGTCAAATTCACAGGCTACCTCTTCATATGCATTGCCGCAAGTGCCGCTGTCATCGGTGCGCATCTTGATGGATGCCTGAGAAATCTTGAACTTTACAAGGCCCTGTCCGCCGCTGAACACCGACACTCGGCGCAGGGCTCGGATAAACTCCTCGCGGTCGACGAGTACGGTATATGAGGGATTCTGCGGTATGGCGCGGTTGTAATCAGGAAAGCGGCCTTTCAGCAGACTACAGGTAAAGTTAAACTCCGCGCTCTCGAACACTATGCACTTTTCATACAGCGTGACCTTGACATTGCCGTCACGTGTGAACACGTTTTTAAGCACGTTACAGGGCTTGGATGGCAGTATGAACGAAGTCTCATATCCAGTCTTGAGCGCACGGTCCACAAATTTGACGAGCTGCTTGGTATCGGATGCAACAAATGTTATGTCTTCCGGATGTATATCCCAGAATACGCCCGCAAGCTGAGGGCGCAGGTCATCGTGGCTGGCGGCAAATATCGTATTGTCAATACCTCGAAGGATATTTGACGCCGGCAGCTCGAACGAGGCTACCTCTGTATCGTTGACAGTGGCCGATTCAGGGTCATAAGGATATTCCGAGCCGTTCACAGCCATGAGATTGAATGTACCAGACGAGTAGATTATCTCTACTGCGAGATTATCATCATTGATTACAAACTGTATTCCCTGGTCAGGAAGCTCCTTAAGCAACTCAATGATGCGCGATGCATCTATGCAGAACTTGCCTTGACCTTCGGCATCCATCACGTCTATACGGGCCACGAGGGTGTTCTCCATGTCACATGCCACAACCTGCAACTTATCCCCATTGAGGTAAAAGAGGAAGTTGTTGAGTATGGTCATCGCGTTTTTCGAATTAATCACCTTGTTGACTGCCGATACAAACGAGTAGAGCGACTTGCTTGGTACATTGAATTTCATATCATTAAGAGTGTGTTTGGATTTTCAGTATGGTATAGGAATTATCACATGGCAATAGAAGCCAACATGCCATAGTAAGTAAGTCTTACAAATTTAGTCATTTTCCGCAAAAACGCAAAGAACCGGCCAGAGCTATAAACAGGGGATAAAAAGAAAAAAAGACCCCGCTCCAATGTTGGAGCGGGGTCTTTCTATTTAGGTTAGAGATTTGCCTAATCGGGATTAGTCTTCGATTGTGCAGATAGAAACGCGGTTCCAAGAGTCCTCGGTAAACATGTGACCGATGCCTTCGCCTTCAGCAGAGATGCGGTCGGCAGAAATCTTGTACTTGTTGATGAGAGCCTTCTTCACAGCCTCAGCGCGGTTAGCGGCGAGCTTGTTGTTGAAGTCGATGTTGCCTTCGGGAGAAGCATAGCCCTTGATGACAACCTTAGAGTTCTTGTGGTTCTTGAGGTAGTCGGCAATCATCTCCACGTTGGGCATCTGGTCAGCTGTGATGACAGCAGATGATTTCTTGAAGAATACGTAGCGGACGCTGTTGAGGTTGTTGCTTACTTCCTTAACTACCTGGGCAGGACGGTTCTTGCAAGCCTCGAGTTCAGAAGCGAGAGCAGCAGCTTCAGCCTGAGATGCGGCGAGAGATGCGCCACAAGCGTCGAGAGCAGAGCGGAGTTCATTGATCTGAGCGTTGAGAGCGTCGATCTCAGCCTGGTTCTTGACATCGACACACTTGAAGCCGGGGCCGAAGTTGTAAGTAACACCTACAGCAGCGTTGAAAGTAGCCTGGTGAACGTTGTAAGCCACGTTTGTACCCTCAACATTCAGAGGAGTGTTGGGTGTACCGGTCATGTTGAAAGCGATAGAGGGCTTGAACGCGATGGTAACGTGGTTAGACACGTTGAAGTTAAGGTTAAAACCTACCTTGGTCATGAAGTAGTTGTAGTCACTGTTGGCCTTGGGGTCGGTGAGCGAACCTACAGCATAGTAAGGAGACACGCCCTTGTTCCAGTATTCGTGACCCCAACCGGCACCAGCAAGAAGCTCAACTTCAAAGAAGCGGCCTCCGCACTTGTAGCCACAGAAGAGGTTCGAAAGGTTTACGGTTCCATATGCGCCTACATAGCTCTGGTCAAAAGCCGTAGTGCTACGTCCGTTGTTTTCAGATACGAAGCTGGGATTCCAAGAGGAGGTGTTGAACGCACCGTTAGCCTCAAAACCGAAGCCGAATGTGGGTGATACCTGTTTGCTGAGGTGGATACCTACTGTTCCACGCATAGATCCCCAAAACGCATGGCCTACCATGGGAGTTGTAACACCACCATCGACACCAATAGACCAGTTCTGGCCAAAATTCGAGTACTCAAGCGCTTGCTGAGCCTGTGCCGAGAGCATGCCGAAGGCAGCTGCAGCGACGAGAAGAATCTTTTTCATCTTTAGTGTAATTAACGTTGATTATCGGCACAAAGATACTAAATTTGTGCGCAACAACAAACTAATTGTTTAAATTTTTTAAAAATAATGTAATAACGCTCATTTAACATTCTTTTGCTGTGTGATAGCTATAATATCAACGCAAAATTATCGTAAAAGGTTTAAAAAGGTGAAAATATTTTTCACACGACATGGCATAACATCGCTCTGGAGCACAAGAGTCAGCCTGCTATATATAAATAAGGTGAAAAAGACATCCCGCCACTTGACATACGAGGGAAATTAACTACTTTTGCATCCGTAATTCTAAAAACATATACAGATTTGGCTACAGAAAAACGCAGGGCGCTCGGGCGAGGTCTCGACTCGCTCATCTCGATGGACGATGTCCCCGCTGCCGGCACATCGGCCATCAATGACATAGACCTCAACCTGATCACCCCAAACCCTGACCAGCCCCGAAGGGATTTCGACGAAGAATCAATAGCAGAGCTGGCGGCATCTATCCGTGAATTAGGCATAATACAGCCCCTTTCGCTGCGCAAAACCGGTCCTAACGCCTATCAAATCATAGCCGGAGAGCGGCGTTATCGCGCAGCAAAGCTCGCGGGCTTGCAGAAGGTACCAGCCTACATCCGCACAGTGTCAGATACCGAGCTGACCGAGATGGCTCTCATTGAAAACATCCAGCGTGAAGACCTCAACCCTATCGAAATTGCCCTGACCCTGCGCAAGCTGATAGACCAATACAAGTTGACCCAAGAGCAGCTGAGCGAACGCATAGGCATGAAACGCACCACCATCGCCAACTTCATGCGCCTTATCAACCTGCCCGCCGAGGTGCAACTCGGCCTGCGCGACAAGAAAATCGATGTCGGACACGCCCGCGCACTGCTGTCGGTCCCCACTCCGGCCGACCTGCTGGCTCTCTACAAACGCATCCTCAAGGAGGATCTGTCGGTAAGAAAAGTCGAGGCCATAGCCAAAGAACTGCAAAACGGCCTCCAGACGAAAAAAGAGAAAGAATCAACTCCGACCAACCACGACTTCGACATATTGCGCGACCATCTATCGTCCCGCTTCAAGACCCCCGTACAGTTCACGATGGACAAACGCGGCCGGGGACGCATCACCATCCCGTTCAACAGCGAGGAAGAACTTGAACGCCTGATGGCAAACATCGACCGCTTAGGAGAAGATGCAGCACAATAACCAGCATTCCATAAGCCCCTATGCGGCTCACGCCAAAGGTCTGGAAAAAGTTATCTACATTCCAGCACGAATTTCAGCCGATACGTTTCACCCAACGAACGATATTTGGTTATTTTGCATCGCAAAACTATAAAACGCAACAAAATGGGTAAAATCATTGCGATAGCCAACCAGAAAGGCGGTGTGGGCAAAACCACCACCACAATCAACCTCGCTGCGTCATTGGCCAACGAGGGCAAGAAAGTGCTGATCATAGATGCCGACCCCCAGGCCAACGCCACATCGGGTTACGGCATAGACCCACGCTCGATGACATCATCTATCTATGAGTGCCTCGTAGACCAGTACCCCCTGATGGGAAGCCAGGTGCCGACATGCGTCGACGGCCTCGAACTCGTAGGCTCACGCATCGACCTCGCCGGGGCAGAGGTAGAGCTGATCGACAAGCCCGACCGCGAGACCGTCATGCGCCGCCTGCTCGAACCGGCCCGCAGCTCCTATGACTACATACTCATAGACTGCTCACCCTCTTTAGGCCTCATCACCGTCAACGCCCTGACAGCCGCAGACTCGGTCATTATTCCTGTCCAAGCCGAATATTTCGCGCTCGAAGGCATCACGAAACTGCTCAACACGATACGCATCATCAAGTCGAAGCTCAACCCTTCGCTCGAAATCGAAGGATTCCTCCTGACGATGTACGACGCACGTCTGCGTCTTGCCAACCAGATATACGAGGAACTAAAGGGACATTTCGCCGACATGGTGTTCGACACAGTCATACCGCGCAACATACGTCTGAGCGAAGCCCCGTCGCACGGACTCCCGGCTCTGCTATACGACCCGGCAAGCCGCGGAGCGACAAGCCACATACAGCTTGCCAAGGAAATCATATCCAAGCACTCGGCTCAATAAACAGGACAAATACATGTAATAGGCTCTCATGCCAGTAGGCTGAAGGATTGCTTCACACCGGTAGGTGGATTTTTTCATGCAGGTGATTAAACCTTTTGGCAAAACAAGTGTCAATAATGATGTTGTATAGCACAAAACTGCGTTCCCGCTTTACAACACCATCAATTCCTGATTACCTGATTACCCCCCAACCCCAATGAGCCTCCCATCATGCCGCCGTGGACTACGACGAGCCTTGCATCTCCTGTCTTCAGGCACGCTACTTGCTTTAATAGCCTTCAACGCCTCAGGTGCCGACATCACCGGTTCTGTAGCCGACAATCTGGGCGAGCCTGTCATTAACGCCACCTTGCGCCTGTTGAGCCCCGACAGCACATTTATCCGTGGCAAGGTCACAGATTTCAACGGACATTTTTCTTTTGCCGATGTCAAGCCCGGCAAGTACATCCTCCAGACCGACTACACCGGTTTTGCCCCCTACGACACCGACGTGCAGATCGACTCCGCTTCGCAGCGTATCAATCTCGGCACCATCAGCCTGTCGGAAAAATCATTGATGCTGGCTCAGGTAGAAGTGGTGGCTGTCAAAACGCAGGTCAAAGTCAAAGGCGACACCATAGAATACAACGCCGACAGCTATCAGACACGTCCCAATGCAGTAGTCGAAGACCTCATTAAACGTCTGCCGGGAGTCGAAATCAGCTCTGACGGCAAAATCACCGCACACGGCCGCGAAGTGACAAAAATACTGCTTGACGGCAAAGAATTTTTCGGCGATGACCCCACCGTTGCATCCAAGAATCTGCCAGTAGACATAGTCGACAAGCTGCAGATCGTGGAGCGCAAAAGCGACCAGGCTCGCTTGACCGGCGTGGACGACGGCGAGGACGAGACCGTAATCAACCTGAGCATCAAGAAAGGCAAAAACAACGGCTGGACAGGAAACGTAGAAGCCGGCTACGGCACAGACAGCCGTTACAAAGGAGCTTTTACGGTCAACCGCTTCTGGGACGGCAACCAGCTCACCATACTCGGCAACGCCAACAACATCAATGACATAGGCTTCAACGACAGCGGAGCAAGGTGGCGGCGGAGAAGCGACGACAACGGCATTTCCGAATCCCAAAGCCTCGGATTAAACTTCAACATCGGCAACAAGGAGATATTACGCGTAGGCGGCAATGTGTTCTACAGCCACGCCGACCGCAATTCCACCGAGCAGACCGACCGCCAGTATCTGACCGAAGGAGGCATGACAGCCGCACGCATAGGCAGCAGCGACCACGACAACACGCACAATTTCCGTGCAGATTTCCGCATACTGTGGAAGCCCGACAGCCTCAACACCCTCGAAGTGCGTCCGCGCATCACCTACGGGCGGCAGACCTCAGCCGTGATGGACTCGACACTCAACCTCGGAGAAGCTCTGACTCCCCTGAGCCGCAACTTCAACGACAACACCGAGCGCAACAACAACTTCGAGGTAAGCACCCGCGTGATATATTCGCATGCGTTCGCCTCTAAGCGCGGCCGTTCGCTGTCTGTGACAGCCAATCTCAGCCACTCCAACCAGCGTAGCTACAGTGACGACTATTCGCTGACACGGCTCCTGCTTGAAGAGGCAGCTTCCGCCACAGGCATCGACGGCGACGAGACATCCGACCAGCTCGGCGACGACCACGAATGGGCCGACCGCCTTTCGGGACGTATCACGTGGACCGAACCCATAGGGCGCAAAGGCAACTTCTTGACAGCAGCATACCAGGCCGACTACCGATGGAACAACGCCGACCGCCTCATCGACGTTTACGATGCAGATACCGGCTCATATCTCCCTTCGGACAATCTCAGCAACCGCTTCCGCAACAATTACTTCAATCAGGATATACGCATCGGATTCAAGCGTATAACCACCAAATATAATATAGATGCGGGCATATCGCTCGTCCCACAGAACAGTACCAGCGTCAACCTTCTCGACGAGGCCCGCAGCATCCCCACCCGCCATGTGCTCAATGTAGCCCCATATCTGCGCTACCGCCACAACTGGAGCAAGACACGCTCCATGCGCATAAATTATTCAGGACGCTCGTCGCAACCCTCGCTCACCCAGCTGCAGCCCGTGGCAGATGAAAGCGACCCCATGAATGTAATCGTCGGTAACCCGAATCTTGACCCATCGTTTACACACCGTATGCACATGCGCTTCCAGGACTACAATGCCGATGCGCAACGTTCTATCCTCGTGATGCTAATGGGCAACGTGGTGCAGAACAGCGTCGTTTCGCGCACCACATTCGATGACCTGACAGGCGCCCGGCGCACGACATATGAAAATGTCAACGGAGTATGGAATATGCGCCTTATGAACATGCTATCCCAGCCCCTCGGCTCATCGAAGATGTGGCTGATGACAAGCCACATCATGCTCAGTTACGACCGCCAGATAGGCTTCAACAACGGACTCCGCAACGGTAGCGGGACTTTCAGGCTCAACCTTTCCCCCTCTATAGCCTGGCGACCCAAAGACATAGACCTCGAGCTACGCCCACGGTACTCCCTGCAGCACACCGCCAACTCCCTCCCCTCTGTCGGGAATATGACCGTCCACACCTACGGGGCGAACTTCAATGCATCGTGGTACACACCGTGGGGCATCGTGCTGACCAGCGAGCTGTCATACGAAGGCACCAAGGGCTACGCATCAGGCTATGACGACAACGTGTGGATGTGGAACGCATCGATAGGCTACCAGTTCCTGCGCAACAAGGCCGCCACACTCACACTTAAAGGATATGACATACTCGGACAACGCAGCAACGTGCAGCGCAGCGTCACAGCCAACTACATCGACGACAGCCGTTTCAACACACTGACCCGATACGCGATGGTGACATTGTCCTACACGTTCAACAGCTTCGGCAAAGGCAACGAACCCCAAATCAACAACGGTTTCCGACGCGGTCCGGGCGGTCCTCCCCCAGGGCATGGCCGTCCATGACAAGAATAGAGCCGCTCAAGAGCCGCAAGCCGTCAAAAAAATTTAAAAGGGACAGCCAATCTTGCACATACTGAGATTATTGGCTATTTTTGCCCTGACGTAGTGGCATCCCACACCATGCCCCGGCGTAGTTTCGCATCCGCTTTCGGATATTTTGAAAAATGAACATTTCGGCTAACGGCTTCAAACATATTCCGTCACGTTTTATGGCAATGGCTCTGACGCTTCTGCTTGTACTGTCGCAGGCAGCTACAGCATGGGCTGACGATGACCCCAAGCCGGCAGGCCGGAAACCAGCCGGACGCACTTCCCACCGCGAGACCCCGATCCGGGAGCTGCCCGACTCGCTACAAATCGGCATCATCCCGTCGCAGGACATTGCGAACGACAGCGTAGCCGATGCAGAGCCGATATTCGGATCCGAACTGACTCTCACAGCTCCAGCCGATGAAGCGGGCTGGGATGACGACACCTTGGGTGTCAAGACTTTCAATCCCGACCCGACCCGTGCAGTCTGGTTAAGCGTGTTATGTCCGGGACTCGGACAGGCGTACAACCGCCGGTTCTGGAAGCTGCCTATCATCGTAGGCGGGTTCATGGGACTCGGATACGGCACCGCATGGAACAACAAGATGCTGCGCGACTACACACGCGCATATGTCGACCTCGTTGACGGAGACCCTTCGTCTCAGAGCTACCTCGACTTTTTGGCCAAAGGAACCACACTTGACGACTACAATACAGCCGACCTGCAACGCATATTCGACAGTAGGCGCAAGATGTACCGACGCAACAGAGACCTCTGCATCATATCCATGGTTGGAGTGTACCTCCTCGCCATAGTCGATGCTTATGTAGATGCCTCTCTCTCTCATTTCGACATCACCCCGGACCTGTCCATGGACGTGGCTCCCGCAGTCATTCCCGATGCACGGTCCACATTTCCGGGCGTAGGCATGCAATGGGCGCTGAATTTCTAAACAACCGTTTTATTAGCACACACATCTCTCTCGTATTATAAATCCATGATGAAAAATCGCATCTCAGCATTTTTAATAACCCTCGCCACCGCCACCTGCGCAGTGGCTGCGCCGTCAATACTCGACATCAAGCACTCAATCACCGACGACAACATCATCCCACCCGAAAGCTTCGAGACGCAATGCCGAGAGTTAGAGGAAAGCTTCTACCTCCGTAACTATGCCACGGCCGCCTCAAGCGATGAGACACCTCAGAAGCTCGGCACCCCCCAAGAATACGAAGAACGGCTGAGCAAACTCCCCACAGAGATCGAAATGCCATACAACTCGATAGTAGGCAAATACATCGACATGTATGTCGGCAAACGCCGCGCCATGGTTAGCGACATGCTCGCCCTCCATAATTATTACGGCAATATCTTCCTCGAAGAACTCGAGAAGCAAGGTATGCCTACCGAGCTGCAATACCTCCCCGTGATAGAAAGCGCGCTCAAGCCCAACGCAGTCAGCCGTGCCGGAGCCGCCGGACTGTGGCAGTTCATGCCGGCCACAGCCAAAGGTCTCGGCATGGAAGTCAACTCGCTCGTCGACGAACGCCGCGACCCTCGCTCATCATCGCGCAATGCCGCCACATACCTCAAGCAACTCTACAACATCTACACAGACTGGTCACTCGCCATCGCAGCATACAACTGCGGCCCCGGCAATGTCAACAAAGCGTTGAGACGCGCCGGCGGAGGCAAAAAGGATTTCTGGGAGATATACCGCTTCCTTCCGGCAGAAACACGAGGATATGTACCCGCCTTCATCGCTGCCAACTATGCGATGAATTACTATACCGAACACAACATACAGCCACGGGTGGTAAGCCGACAGCTTGTGACAGACACGGTAACAGTCAACAAACGCGTACACTTCAACCAGATAGCCCAGGTGCTCAACATCCCTATCGATGAAATAAGGATGCTCAACCCACAGTACCGCAAAGACATAATCCCTGGCGACAATAAGCCGTACACCCTCGTACTCCCATCCCAGCAGGTACTCAGCTATGTCATGAGCGAGCCACAGATACTCGCTTATGACGAAGACATATACCGCCGGCGCACATATGTAGAGCCCAACACAGCCAACGACGGCAGTGAAGGTCTTGAATACATAGACCCAGGAGCAGAGCAACCCGACATGGCCCAAAGCCTCAACGCAACTTATAACCTCGATTTAATACAGAACTTCTCGGAACGCCCCATCCAGAAGACACATGTAGTCAGCCGGGGAGAAAACCTCCGCGACATAGCCCGCCAATATGGCGTGAGTGCTACAGACATAAAGCGTTGGAACAACCTGCGCCGAGGAAAAGTCAAAGAGGGCGACCGACTCATCATCGAAACATACGAAGCTGACCTCACCGCCATACCGAGCCGCAGCCAGCTCGACACCGAAGCCCTCGTAGCAAGCCGTACAGACGTACCGGCTCCACGCCGCCGTTCCATGGAGACCATGCCGCAAGTACCAGCTCCAGCACCCAAGCAGGAAACGTCAGCCACCATAGTGCCTTCGCCAAAGACCGCCCAAGAGAGTCAAGCGCAAGCCGACAAAACCTCGCCGAGCGTCCCGCAGCGCAGGGTATATGCATCAACGGACAGAGCTTCAGAGACCGCTTCTGCCACCTCAATGCCACATGCGCAATCCGCATCTGCAACCGACAGCTCAATCGGCAGCAAGCAGACCACTACAACAAAACGGACAATAAAAAAAGCGGATGACAATAAAAAGAAAAAAGCGACAAAGAAACGCACCAAAAAGACATCCAAACCCAAAAGATATACAGTAAAATCAGGCGATACACTTGACCGCATAGCAAAGCGCAACGGCACCACCGTAAAAGCCCTGCAACGTGCCAACGGCATCAAAGGCTCCATGATCCGCCCAGGGCAAAAGCTCACTATCCCAAGGAAATAAGTTAGCATATAACTGCATGTACAAGCGACGGCACAATCCGCAACACCGTCGCTTGTACATCATTATTTGTCGTTAAAATAATCTAATATTACACTGCGTCTGTTATATTTGGTTAAAAGCATTGCCGTGTGCAGTTTTACGGAACCATAATGACAACATGTGGTTTGGCATTGACAATAAAAAATCTTAAATTTGCACTATTCCTAACACCGCGAGCGGAGGGGGCCAACAGCCTTCTCTTTTTTGTTTAGGTATTCACCCGAAGGATGTATTTTCATATTATTCTAAAAAATGATTGACAAACAGCTTATCATTGATGCGGTTGAAAAAGCAATCAAAGATACCGACATATTTTTAGTAGATGTCGACATAACTCCCGACAACAAGGTGACTGTCGAAATCGACAACCCGACAGGGGTAGACATCGACACCTGTACGCATATAACACGAGCCATAGAGGCTGAAGCAGACCGTGATGTCGAAGACTATGAGCTGGAAGTGGGAAGTGCCGGACTGACCTCACCGTTTAAAGTCAAAGGCCAGTATCTCAAAAACATAGGTAACGACATTATCGTGTTGACACGTGACGGCCGCAAGCTCAAAGGCGTACTTAAGGATGTCTCCGACAGCACTTTTACATTCACAATATCCAAGAAAGTGAAGCTTGAGGGCAAAAAACGCCCGGAAATGGTCGATGAAGACATCGTGATGCCCATAGCCGACACCAAGAGCGTGACATACGACATCAAATACTGAGACACACTAACCAACGAATCAATAAATACACACTTTAGATACTCAACGAGATGGCCAAGAAAGTAGAAGCTCCTAACATGGTGGAGCGTTTTGCCGAATTTAAGGAACTTAAGAACATCGACAAAGCCACTATGATCAGTGTGCTGGAAGAATCTTTCCGCAACGTGCTCGCCAAAATGTTTGGCACCGACGAAAACCTCGATGTCATCATGAACCCTGACAAAGGCGACGTGCAGATATTCCAGAACCTCGAAGTCGTTCCCGACGGGACGGTGACCGACCCCAACACACAAATCGGACTGAGCGACGCACGCGCTGACCACGACCCCGATGTGGAAATCGGAGAGGAACACACCAAGGAGATATTCTTTGCGGACTTCGGCCGCCGCGCCATCCTCAACCTGCGCCAGACCCTCCAAAGCAAAATCCTCGACCTCCAGAAGGAAAACATATATGCCAAGTTCAAGGAGCTCGAAGGCGAAATCGTCACCGGCGAAGTCTATCAGACATGGTCTAAAGAAACCCTTCTGCTCGACGACGACAAAAACGAGCTGCTGCTGCCCAAAAGCGAATCCATCCCAGGAGATTACTTCCGCAAGGGCGAGACAGTAAGGGCTGTAATCTCAAGCGTCGACAACAAGAACAACAACCCCAAGATTACCGTATCGCGCACAAGCAACAACTTCCTGCGCCGTCTTTTCGAGCTTGAAGTGCCGGAGATACATGACGGCCTCATCAATATCCGCGCCGTGGCCCGCATCCCGGGCGAACGCGCCAAGATTGCCGTAGAAAGCTATGACGACCGCATCGACCCGGTAGGAGCCTGCGTAGGTGTCAAAGGCTCACGCATCCACGGCATCGTGCGCGAGCTCCGCAACGAGAATATCGATGTCATCAACTATACTTCCAACCCGTCGCTTTTCATCCAGCGTGCGTTGAGCCCAGCCCGCATATCCTCAATCAGGCTTGACGAAGAGGAAAAGAAAGCCGAAGTGTTCCTGCGCCCCGAAGAGGTTTCGCTCGCCATCGGCAAGGGAGGTCTTAACATCAAGCTCGCATCAATGCTCACCGGATATGTGATAGATGTATATCGCGACACCGAGGAGGCATACGAGGAAGACATATATCTTGACGAATTTAAGGACGAAATAGAACCTTGGGTTATCGACACGCTCAAAAACATCGGCTGTGTCACAGCTAAAAGCGTACTCAACACACCCCGTCAGGTACTCATCGACAAAGCCGACCTTGAAGAAGAAACAGTCGACAATGTATTGGCGGTACTCAAAGCCGAGTTTGACGACGACGATGACACCACCGATGCTTCTGCCGAGGCAGAAGCAAGGCAAGATGCTGCTGAAGCAAACGCCGACACTGAGGCAAACACCGAAGAAACAGTTTCCGAGGCCGAAAAGACCGATGATGACACTGATGAAGTAGCCGACGAAGCCGAGAAAAAAGCCGAGTAAAACCGTCGCCACATCCATCCTCTCCTCTTCTTATAATCCCAATAACGACAACCCCTAAAACGATATATGGCGAGAACGAAAATCAGCAAAGTAGCAAAGGATTTCAACATATCAGTACAGACTGCTGTGGAATTCTTGCGCAAAAAAAACATCACTATCGACGACAACCCCAACTCTCGCATTGACGATGATGCATACGACCTGCTGGCCAGAGAGTTTCAGCCCGACCAGGCTCTGAAATCACGCTCCGACCGTCAGGCTGCCGACCGTCAGAAAGAGAAAGCCGCCCCACAGGCACCCAAGGAGGCTCCGGCCAAAGAAGAGGTGGAAATCAAGGTTTCACACCCCTCGGCTCCCCGCGTTCTCGGCCGTATCGACCTGGCTACAGGGAAGCCCATCCCCGAACCCAAGGAAACCGCACCTGAGAGCCAGCCCGCCGACATCAGCAGAGATGACAGCAAACCTGCCGACACCCCTGCTCCCAAGCCTCAGTCTGAGATAAAACCGGAGCAGCCCAAGCAGGCTGATGCAGCACCGGAGCGTCCTTCAGCCACAGAACCCAAGCAGGCGGCAGAAACAGATAGCGACTCCCCTGCGAAGCAGCAAGAAGTTCCAGCAAAAGCAGAGAAAGAAGCTGCTGCGGAGACCGACAGCAAACCTGCGCCCAAGCCTGTAGCCGAGACTCCATCCAATGACCAGCCGGCTGCTGAAACCAGCCCGAAAGAGGGTGCTGTATTCACCACAGGCACTCCCATACAGGGGCCGAAGCTCAACATCGTAGGAAAAATCGACCTTGACACCATCAATCAGACCACACGTCCGAAGAAGAAAAGCAAAGACCAACGCAAATCAGGCGACGGCAATGCTTCTGGCGAACGCCATAAACGCAAACGCATCAGCGGACGCGAGAAGGTCGACATCGAGCGTCATGGGCAGACCCAGCAGGGCGGCGGTGGCGAACGCCGAGGCGGCAACCAGCAGAGCAACCGACGCGGCAACGAGCGCAAGAACGAGCCCAAACGTCCCCAGCACGTTGAAATCAAGGAGGAGGACGTACAGAAGCAGGTTAAAGACACTCTGGCGCGTCTGACCAACAAAGATAAAGGCCAGAAGAAGAGTGCCAAGTGGCGTAAAGAAAAGCGTGAGGCATTTGCCAACCGCGAACGTGAGGCTGCGCAACTCGAAGCCGCCGAAAACAAGGTGCTCAAGCTCACCGAATTTGTGACAGCCAACGACCTCGCGTCCATGATGGATGTCCCCATCAACAACGTCATCGCCACTTGTATGAACCTCGGCGTCATGGTGTCCATCAACCAGCGTCTCGATGCCGAAACCATCAATATCGTGGCCGATGAGTTCGGATTCAAGACCGAATACGTCTCAGCCGAAGTGGTTGAGGCCATACATCAGGAAGAGGACAAAGAGGAGGATCTGGAGACCCGCCCGCCCATCGTCACCGTCATGGGACACGTCGACCACGGCAAGACCTCTCTCCTCGACTACATCCGCAATGCCAACGTGATAGCCGGCGAGGCCGGTGGCATCACCCAGCATATAGGCGCATACAATGTCAAGCTGTCCGACGGACGGCACATCACGTTCCTTGACACTCCCGGCCACGAAGCTTTCACGGCCATGCGCGCCCGAGGAGCCAAAGTGACCGACATCGTGATTGTCATCGTTGCAGCCGACGATGATGTCATGCCGCAGACCGTCGAGGCACTCAATCATGCGTCGGCAGCCGGAGTACCCATAGTATTTGCCATCAATAAGATAGATAAGCCGGCAGCTAATCCTGACAAAATCAAAGAGCAGCTCGCTGCGATGAACTACCTCGTGGAAGACTGGGGCGGCAAATACCAGAGCCAGGACATCTCAGCCAAGAAAGGTATCGGCGTAGAGGAACTGATGGAAAAAGTGCTGTTAGAAGCCGAACTGCTTGACCTCAAAGCCAATCCTAACCGCAAAGCCACAGGTTCCATCATCGAGTCTTCGCTTGACAAAGGCCGTGGATATGTAGCAACGGTGCTCGTCAGCAACGGTACGCTCCGCATCGGCGACATCATCCTCGCCGGCACACACTACGGCAAGGTCAAGGCGATGTTCAACGAACGCAACCAGCGTATCACCGAAGCCGGGCCGGCTACACCCGTACTCATACTCGGCCTCAACGGCGCTCCTACAGCCGGCGACACGTTCAATGTCATGGAGTCGGAGCAGGAAGCACGCGAGATAGCAAGCAAACGCGAACAGCTCCAGCGCGAACAGGGTATGCGTACTGCCAAGCGACTCACACTCGAAGACATAGGCCGCCGTCGCATCATAGGCAACTTCCAGGAACTCAACATCATCGTCAAGGGCGACGTTGACGGCTCGATTGAAGCTCTGTCGGACTCGCTCATCAAGCTCTCTACCGATGAAATCCAGGTCAACGTGCTTCATAAGGCTGTCGGAGAAATTTCCGAAAGCGATGTCACTCTGGCAGCAGCATCCGATGCCATCATCATAGGCTTCCAAGTGCGGCCTTCGCTTGCAGCACGCCGTGCAGCCGAACGTGACGGCGTAGAAATCCGCCTCTACTCGGTCATCTATCAGGCTATCGAGGAGGTCAAGGATGCCATGGAAGGTATGCTCGCACCCGAACTCAAGGAGGAGATCACAGGAACTGCGGAGGTGCTCCAGGTTTACCATATCTCCAAAGTGGGCACCATCGCCGGAGCAATCGTCCGCGAAGGCAAAATCAAACGTGGCAGCAAGGTACGTCTCATCCGTGACGGCATCGTGCGCTATACGGGCGATTTGGGCTCTCTCAAACGCTTCAAGGACGATGTCAAAGAGGTCGTTTCAGGATATGACTGCGGCCTTTCAATCGCCGGATATAACGACATCCAGGAGGGCGATATGATAGAAGCATTCGAGGAAGTTGAAGTTAAAAAGACCCTGTAAATAATATATGCGCAACGCATATATCAACATAGGCACCAACAAGGGCGACCGCCACCATAACATAGAGGTGGCGGTCGCCCTTGTCATTGAAAAGACCTGCAACGCTACAGGCATAGAGCCTGCGCATGTCGACTTCGCTCTGTCAGAGATATATGAAAGCGAGCCGTGGGGCTACGACTCGCCTAATATGTTTCTCAACCAAGGTATGCGCATAGCTATCCCTGACTCCTTGTCGCCGTATGAGATGTTAGGAATACTCCAGAGTGCCGAATCCGCCATCAGTAACGCATCACACAGACAGCCCGACGGCTCTTACGCCGACCGTCTGATCGACATCGACTTCATAGCCATGGACGACGAGGCATTAGACTCGGCAAAGCTGATCTTGCCCCATCCCCACGCCCATATGCGCGGATTCGTAATGCGTCCGCTCATCGAGACGCTTCCCTGCGGCTAAGAGTGCTTTATATGCAACACACCCAATCACCAACTACCGCTGGCACCTCCACCCATAGTGGACCCTCCACCAAACGAGCCGCCGGAAAAACCGCCGCCGCCACCGAAACCGCCTCTGCCGCCACCTCCGGGTATGACGACCACAGGTGGCAGCTTGGCGATAGGATACGTATGGTTAAAATTGTTGTTACAGTGTCTGCAATGGAATATCTTTGCGCCTACACCTTCAGTAGCCACGGTAGGTTTTCGCACCAATTGGTTGGCGACAAGACGAGCCGAACGCGTATGGCACAGCTCACATTCGACATACTGCGCCGAACGGTTGACATAGGGTTCCACTACGGTGTCGTTGCATACCGGGCATAGCCAGACATCGTAATCCACCGAATTGAGGGCTTCCTCTGTATTTTGCGGAGCTGTGAGATATTGGTTATCTGCCACCTCGTCAAGCCGCTCCATCTTCCCATGGCCATGGGGGCACAGGCGTGGACGCAACCGTATGCGTCTCAGCTTGAGCGTAATCACCCACCACAGCACCAGCGGAAGCAGACACCCGAACATCGAAAGCATCAGCACAGGCATACGCATACGCATAATCTTGTCATAACGCATATGCGCACTGTCACACCGTGTCGATGCCAAGAGATATACGTATACAGCCAGAAGTATCAGCGTTATCACCACTCCGAACAGTAAATAGAGCCTGAAAAACTGCTCCAGCGTCAAATCGTCGGCACGGCGCGCTTCGTCGTTATTGGGGTATCTCGACATGAGTTCCTGACGCGCCGACGGATCAGAAAGTATTTCATTGACTGCATCGACTGCAGCTATGGTTCCTCCGTCATAATCTCCGTCAGCCATGCGCGGGGCCATGACATTGCGTATGATACGGCTCGCGACAGCATCAGGGATAAGTCCCTCCACACCCTGGCCTGTACGTATCACGGCTCTGCGCTGGTCGCGGCTTATCAATATGAGCAGACCGTTGTCCTTATCCTTCTTGCCGATACCCCACGACTCGAACAGCTCTGTAGCATACGTGTCAAGGTCGTCGGTATCGGCCCTGTCAATCACAACTACCACAGGCTCGGCTGAAGTCGCACGCCATATGCCTCCAAGCTTTCCGTCCAACTCCTTTACAGCCGTCGGTGATAAAATGCCCTCTGGATCCGACACATAGCGGGTGCTGTCAGAGAGATGCACATTGGGAATATCCGCGATGGAATATTCTGCTCTGGCAGAGACCAAGGCCGAAGCCGTCAGCATGAATATAAACAGGGCGACAAAGCGCATGTATGATAGTATCTGTGATGATTTGAAGCGCATAATTAATTATTGATTTTAAGGCTCATGCCATTGAGTTTACGGTACAGGTCAAGGGCATACACATCGGTCATGCCGCTGACATGGTCAAGGGCGGCCTGTATCTTACCATATAACGTAGGTGCGGCGACATCATACTGCTGAGGCACCTGCGACAGCAACAGTCGGGAATAATTGAGGTGAGGATGGCGCACGGCCTCTATCAGGGCATCGACAAGGAAACTTATGATGCGGTTACCCGCCAATTCGATATCCACCACATCGCTTGAGCCGTAAATCTTGTCATACGACAACTTGCTGCATGACTCATAGGCCCGGCGTGGACGGTCAGCGATATGCTGCACAAGAGGGCCTCGGAACCGCCCCGACAATATCGCCTCCTCGTTGGCGATGAACGCTTCAGCACACGCATTGACCAAAGTCCCGATAACGCTTGAACGCAAATACGCCACTTTTTCATTAGGGTCGTCAAGACGCGTCATCATCTCGACCCTCCGGTTGCGCACCGGGATCTCAAAAAAGTTGAGGAAATGGTCTATGACCTCATCATGCGACAGGATACGCAATTTATGCGCGTCCTCGATGTCCATGATTTCATAACAGATGTCATCGGCCGCTTCCATTATATACACAAGCGGATGCCTGGCATAGCGCACGGCTCCTTCAGGAGCTTCCATCCTGAGCATACCGAGAGCATCGGCAACCTTGACAAACGTATCCCGCTCGGAAGCAAAGAAGCCGAATTTGCAGCGCGCTCCTGCCAACGATGACTGATAAGGATATTTGACAATCGAAGCAAGAGTGGAGTAGGTCATTGCAAATCCCCCTTCCCGCCGTCCTTTGAACTGATGGGTCAACAGTCTGAAAGCGTTAGCATTGCCCTCGAAATTGATGAAATCGCTCCATTGGTCTGCATCAAGCTGTCCCTGCAACTCCAAGCCCGGTCCCTCGCTGAAATATGTCGCGATAGCCTTCTCCCCCGAATGTCCGAAAGGGGGATTGCCCAAATCATGGGCCAGACATGCCGCAGCCACTATCTCCCCTATCGCATCAAGTTTGTGTATCCACGGCTCCGAAGCATACTTCGGACGCAGGCCAGCCGCTATGTCATTGGCAAGCGAACGTCCCACACATGCCACTTCCATGCTGTGTGTAAGGCGGTTATGCACAAAGATGCTCCCCGGGAGGGGGAACACCTGTGTCTTGTTTTGCAGCCGCCTGAAAGGCGACGAGAACACCAGCCGGTCAAAATCCCGCTGGAAGTCGCTGCGCTCTCCGGCGCGGTTACTGCGTATATCCTCAAGTCCGAGTCGCCTGTCGCTAATCAAGGCTTCCCACTGCATGATGCCAGACATTGTTCTTGAATACTGTTACATTATCGAAGCGGTGCTGATATACACGGCTTCTGACCGGGCATTGCATCACTCCTTTTCGCCATATGCCAGATCGCCGGCATCGCCAAGTCCGGGGACGATGTACGAATGGGCATTGATCTGAGGGTCGATAGCCCCGACCCATATCGATGTCTTGTCGGCAGGGAAAGTCTTGGCTACGTAATCCACCGCCTGCTGCGAAGCTATAGCCGAAACGACATGTACCTTGGCAGGCTCGCCTTTGGTCAGCAGAGCTTTGTAACTAAGCTCCATCGAGCCGCCGGTGGCAAGCATCGGGTCGACCAGAATCAACGTTTTGCCGTCAAGACGCGGAGACGCGATGTACTCGATAAAGATGTCGAAATCATCTTTCTCACGATATTTGCGATAGGCACTCACAAATGCGTTTTCAGCCCTGTCGAAGAAATTGAGGAAGCCTTGATGAAACGGTACACCGGCACGGAAAATAGTACCGAGCACCACTTTCTCATCAAGCACCTGGCACTGCGCGGTGGCTAAAGGAGTCTCTACTCCGATAGTGGTATAATGAAGCGTTTTGCTTATTTCATATGCCATGATTTCACCCACCCTCTCGAGGTTGCGGCGAAACCGCATCATACTGCTTTGGATATTGACATCCCTCATCTCGGCCATATACTGACTGATAAGTGAAGGCGTCTCGGCAAAATTGACAACTTTCATAGGCGGATGTAAGGATTATTCAATCACGTCAGATAGACAGACGGCGCAGTGTGTCAAGCAAATCGCGATTGATAGGCTTGTCCTTCTTGATGGCTTTGGAGAATGGCACATATACAATCTCGTCATTGGCAAGACCTATCATGACATTACGCTGGTCCTCAAGGAGGGCATCGATAGCCGCTGCGCCCATGCGCGAAGCGAGTATTCGGTCACGGGCTGTGGGCGAACCGCCACGCTGGAGGTGTCCGAGGATGGATACACGCACATCATAGCCCGGATATTCGTTCTTGACACGTTCGGCGAGAGCCATCGCGCCGCCTGTAACAGGGCTCTCGGCCACGAGTACTATCGACGAGTTTTTGGATTTGCGGAATCCGTTCTGTATGAGTTCGGCAAGCTGGTCGACCTCTGTGGATATCTCCGGGATGATAGCCGCTTCTGCACCGCTGGCGATAGCTCCGTTAAGGGCAAGGAAGCCGGCATCGCGTCCCATGACTTCGATAAAGAACAGGCGCTCATGGCTTGTAGCCGTGTCACGGATCTTGTCGACGCATTCCATGATGGTGTTGAGAGCCGTATCATAGCCGATGGTCAGGTCTGTGCCGTAAAGGTCGTTGTCAATGGTACCCGGCAGACCGATAATCGGGTAGTTGAACTCATTGGCAAAAATACGTGCGCCGGTCAGAGAACCGTCGCCACCGATGACCACGAGAGCGTCTATGCCGTGACGGCGCAAATTGTCGTAAGCCAGCTGACGACCCTCAGGAGTCTGGAACTCCTTGCACCGGGCGGTCTTAAGTATCGTACCTCCGGCCTGTATGATATTTGAGACATTCTGGGTCTTGAATTCGACGATTTCATCAGTGATGAGTCCGCGATAACCGCGATAGATACCTTTCACTGCAAATCCGCTGAAAATAGCCGAGCGTGTGACCGCACGGATAGCCGCGTTCATGCCCGGAGCGTCACCTCCCGAAGTGAGGATGCCTATGCACTTTATTTCTGCCATGATACTTATAGATTATGTGTTGGGGTGAGTTAAGTCGAATATTGATTTATCGTTTTTATTTTCTACAAATATACCATATTTAGTTTAAAAAACAGCGAATACATCAGCTTGTTTAACAAGAAATATGACGCATACGCTTCTTAATCTTCACGCGGGATGCTCAGGTCGGAAAGCTTCACCAGCTTATTGACTATGGCAAAAATGGTCAGGCCCGCAGGCGAATGTATGGAAAGTTTGGATGAGATATTACGCCTGTGTGTCGTCACCGTATGTATCGATATGTTGAGTGAGGCTGCTATCTCCTTGTTGCTCATGCCCTGGGCTATGCAAGCCACAATCTCCTTTTCCCTGGCCGAAAGCTGCTCCATGCGTCCATCGGCTTCAGCCTGGTCTTCGTCATCGACCTGCGTCCGCATCGGTTCACTGGTCATCACTCTATGTTCCAGAGCCTTTACCGCCGGGACAAACAGCCTGTCCTCCACCGAGCAGTGAGAGTCCAGATCGTCTTCACAAGATATGATGTCATACAGTACCGAATTGAGCAGGTCGCTGTCCTCTCCGGGATAATAGCGGATTATTATGTCTTTGAGTTCCTTGAGCCGGGCATCGATATGGTCATGATGGGAAGCGAAGAGGGTGATGTTATAGTTGTCAGACATGTGTCCCGACAGCAGTCCGTCGACATACCTGAACACATTCTTGTTTTCAAACTCCATGTGGTTACGCACTTCGGCATAATACTCGTCGAAAAACTTGATGATAAGCATGCTTATCTCCCCCGAATCGGAGTAATTGATAGCCTCTATAAGCTTACGGCGTATATTAGGGAGGATGAAATCGAGAAAATACGAGTGGGCACGCCTCAGATAGCCCATCATCGCTGCCGGGTCTACGTTTTCCACAGCTACATTGTGATGGCTCATGAAATTGGCCACAGCCAGAAATGTCGGGCAATCGACCCCGTTGTCGCGGCATACATCCTCAACCCTCGCATCTCCGAAGCCCAAAGGTATGCCGAAACGGCTGATTACCATGAGCAGTTTGGGGTTGTCGGATATAAGGTCACGCAGCCTGTCGGAATGACAGTAATTGGATGTGTCAAAATGAGACATGTTTCAGAGTATGTATTTGGAGTTTTGTCTAAACCAGATTCTCAGGCTACGGCCATTTCAGCGCCACAGATGCCGACTCCATACGTGATGAAGGAATGGGCGGTGTCAGTTTTTTCACTGTCACCACTCCAGATACGACCGAGGGGTATGCATCTACTATAGTCCGACGTATGCGTGCTGCCACCGTCTCTATAAGCCCACAGGGATCCTGCATGACACGGCGTATAATATCGGAAATGTCGGCATAATTCACCGACGCGTCCATGCTGTCAGAGAGCATGGCTTGCTCGTCTGTGACAATATCCACGCTGACCGACACCTCGAAGTCGTTGCCTACGGCCCGCTCCTGAGGAAGCAGTCCGTGACGCGCATTAAACTTCATGCCATTGACAGCAACAGTCAGTATCATGTGTACGTTAAAGCAAAGAAACGCGCCGGGAGGATAAGTAATCCACGCCGGACGCGCCTCTTTTATGAGAATTGGAAAGTGTTACACTATTACTTAATCTCGTCGATGGTGACAGCACGGTCAAGCGAAACGCACTTTTCACCGAGGTCGCACAGGTTACCGGCATTGATAGTGACATCAAGCTGGGAAGCATCTACACCATAGCCGAGAAGGGCGGCCTTGACTCCGTTGGCACGGGCGTGGCGCAGACGGGTGTTGATAGCATCATTACCAGTGTAGTTGTCTGCCCAGCCGGTGACTACGTAACGCTGACGGGGATTGCTGCGCATGACCTCAGCAACGGCCGAAAGCACAGCCTTGTCCTGAGCGGTAAGCTTGCTGACATTGATAGGATAATAAATGGTGGCGAGGTGGTCTTCAGCCTCGGTCTCTACCGGCGCAGGAGCCGGACGGTCAAGACAGGCACGGAGCTGGGTCTCCAGCTCAGCAATCTTGGCGTTGGCATCATCAAGAGCTGCGACATACTGCGAGCAGTCTTCGGCAGGAGGGCAGACGGGAACCATCGGGCCGTTCCAGTCGCGCTTCTTGAACTTATATGTAACGCCGAGGTAAGCCTGGAGATCGCCGGTAGTGCGGTTGACAGGCTTTGAACCAGCATTGTATTTATAATAGCCGTCATGGGCATCAAAGAAGCTGTAACGGATGTCAAGCGAAAGGTCGACCTGCTTGCTGAGACGGAAAGTATTGATGATACCGCCGTGTATGGTCAGGATATTGTCATGGGCGTTGCCCCAGCCGTCACCTTCAAGTTTGTTGCCGTTTTCTTTAAACTTATGGTACAGAGTCCAATAACCGCCGCCGCCGGCATAAGCGATGACATTCCAAAAACGGTCAGCTTTATAACCGCCGATCCAGTGAGAAAGATTGAACATCACGTCAGCAACCGGGCCGATATGATTGAACTGGGTCGAATAATATCCATTGTGCATAGAGCCGGTAGGATCATAATATCCCACCTGTTCGGCATTCAGACCAAGGGATTTGGTCATAAGGAAGTTCACACCGAAACGCACACCGATGACCGGAGTGAACCATTTACCGCCCCAAATGCTGAATGCCGGAGCGCAGCCGTTCCAAAAATTACGATGGTTGTTAAAGCCGCCGAATGTCTTGTTGACACCACCTTCGGCAGTGATAAACCAATTGTCTTTCATGCGGTTGAGCAAGAGGCCCTGAGAAGCATCCTCGACATAGGTCACTTCCTTTGCGGTCTCCTGAGCCATCGCCGACTGGCCGAGGCAAAGGAGTGCGACCGCGCTTAAGAAGGCTAATTTTTTCATAGATTATTTATTAGTGGAAACGTTGATTTATTATCTCTGGACAGTATCCTTAATCTTAACGCAATGAACTGATTTAAACATATGGCAAATTTAAATATCGCAGCAGGGTTCGAGTCGTTTTTGGAATAAGCTTAAACCAGATCAATATATTATCCGCAAAGTTATCGTTTTTTTTCAGCCACGACAACTATATGTGAAAAATTGTTGCAACAATTTTTTTTACTTTTAGAAATCACCTAAATTTTTACTTATTCACATTTGCGATGATTTTTGAGCCGATTTTGCCTGACTAAAAGGGAATGTAGCGAGCTACATGACCGATCAGGAAGACAAAACCAGCCAAAAGACCGCAAAGGTGAATAATTGAATTAATGATGACTGTGAATTTAACATTGAACTGATTTAAACTTATTTCAAAATGTTAAATCCAGAACTGATGCCACCCTTTGAGTTAACCTTTCGGTCTGTTTCCGGCCGTTTTCTTCGCTTTTATCGGTCACGATGGAACCCCATCGCTCCCTCAAAAAGCTCAAAAACACCTCGAAACCAGCCGCGAAATGTTAATTTGCAATAAGTTTGAATCAGTTCATTCAATAAAAAGTTTAGATGACTTCTTATGCCAAAAATTCCTTAACCTTGGCCAGTATATTGTCCGCGGTGAAGCCGAATTTCTCATCAAGCACCTTGTAGGGCGCAGATGCTCCGAAACGTCCGAGGCCGTATACCGTACCATTGGCTCCCACGACAGGCCGCAGCGTAGAAGGCAGCCCTGCGGTCAAGCCGAACACAGGCACACCGGCAGGAATCACGCTCCGGCGGTATGCCTCATCCTGCTCAAGGAACAGGCCGATAGACGGCACAGAGACGACTCTTGCAGAGATGCCAGCCTCATCAAGAAGCACAGCGACATCACACAGCAGCGACACTTCAGAGCCGTTGCCTACGAGCGTCACATCAGGATTACCTGAACCCTTGACCACGTATCCGCCACGGCGCACGCCCTGAGCGTCGCGGTAACGGTCACCGCCCTTCGACGGCAGATCAGCCACATCCTGACGCGACAGTATCAGAGCAGTGGGAGTATCGCCATTGGCCATAGCCATCTCCCAGGCCACCGTGGTCTCGGCACTATCGGCCGGACGGAGCACAAGCAGCGACGGCTTACCCGACTGGTTATGCAGCTCTTCAAGGAGGCGCAACTGATGTTCGTGCTCTACAGGCTCGTGAGTAGGGCCGTCCTCACCTACACGGAAAGCATCGTGTGTGAACACGTACTTCACAGGGAGTTCCATCAGCGCAGCCATTCGTATGGCCGGCTTCATATAGTCCGAGAAAACGAAGAACGTCCCACATGCCGCAAACATGCCGCCATGCAGGAGCAGACCATTCATCACCGCAGCCATGGTGAGTTCGGCGACACCGGCGTGCAGGAACCGGCCTGAAAAGTCGCCGGGAGTGATAGCCCCTGTAACCTTGAGGAAAGCCTCGGTCTTGTCAGAATTAGCGAGGTCGGCCGACGACACTATCATATTGCCTACCTTCTCGCCCAGCACCTTCAGCACATCGGCCGAAGCAGTGCGTGTGGCCACATTCGCCTTATGCGATATGGCGGCATAATCTATCTCCGGCAGCTTGAGGTCCATGTAGTCCTGGAGCTCTGCGGCTTTCGCCGGGTTAGCCTGCTTCCATGCTTCGATAGCCTCCCGGCGGGCTTTGACAACCGACCTCTGACGCTCGGCACTTTCTTTATATAACTCTACCGAGTCATCCCTTATGGCCCATGCATCGTCAGGGTCTCCTCCGAGGTTGCGTACTGTAGCCGCATAGTCGGCTCCGCTCTTGCTGATAGGCTGTCCGTGGGTCGACGTACGCCTCTCCCAACTTTCGCCATCGGCATTGACGCATCCTTTGCCCATCACTGTGCGTCCGATGATTAATGTCGGCTTCTCAGTCTCGCTTATGGCAGATGTCAGAGCCTGCGATATCGCCACGGGGTCGTTGCCGTCGATGGTCAGCACGTTCCAACCCCAGGCGCGGTATTTGGCTTCGTAATCCTCTGTGGTGATTTCATCGACCATGGTCGACAGCTGCACGTCGTTGCAGTCATAAAACATTATCAGGTTGTGCAGCTTAAGGAAGCCGGCCAAACGGCCAGCCCCCTGGGCAATCTCTTCCTGGATACCGCCATCGGATATGAAAGCATAGGTCTTATGAGCGAACAGCTCTCCGAAACGCTGGGCGAACATACGCTCCGCTATTGCAGCTCCTACAGCCATAGCATGTCCTTGGCCAAGCGGTCCGGAGGTGTTCTCCACACCTCTCGCCTGGTCCACTTCGGGATGCCCTGGGGTAACACTGCCCCACTGACGGAACTCCTTAAGTTCCTCGACCGTGTACTTGCCTGCCAGCGCAAGCACGCTGTAGAGCATCGGCGACATGTGGCCGGGGTCAAGGAAGAATCTGTCACGCCAGAACCATGTGGGGTCATCGGGGTCTGAAATCAAGAACTTGGAATAGAGCACATTGACAAAATCGGCTCCGCCCATAGCACCTCCCGGATGCCCTGATTTGGCTTTCTCTACCATTGTCGCGGCGAGAACGCGGATGTTGTCAGCAGCATTGTTTAGTTGCTTTATATCCATTGAGCAGGAATTATTATATTAAGCAAGCCTTAAAACAGCGCGGTCTATGAACACGTTAATTTTTGTGACTTACTTAGATGAATATTGAGTTAATTCGTTATTACTAATAGTGCAAAATTAAGAATTTTTGAGCCATCTGCAAAAATATGTCCATTCCCGCAACCCATTTATACCACCCTATTACGCAAGAACGCACCAGTTTTGTTAAATTTAGCTAATTTAATGGTTAAAAACATCCTATAACTTTACCATGATTCCATAAATTCAAGCACAAAATGGTACTTTTGTATGATGAAATTTATTGGAGCCCACGTATCTGCCTCTGAAGGTGTCAGCCGCGCACCCATCAACGCCCACGCCATAGGAGCGCAGGCGTTTGCCCTGTTTACACGCAATCCGTCGCGTTGGAAATCTTCTCCCATCCCTGAGTCTGAAGCCGAGCGGTTCAAGGCCAACTGTCAGGAGTTTGGATACACACCCGACCGCATCCTCCCCCACGACAGCTATCTCATCAATCTCGGAGCTCCCGACAAGCAGAAGCTCCACATGTCGAGAGATGCTTTTCTTGACGAGATGCGCCGTTGCGAACAGCTGGGGCTGACCATGCTCAACTTCCACCCAGGAAGCCATCTCAAGCTGATTACGCCTGACGAATGTCTGGATCTCATAGCCGACTCCATCAACCACATCCTTGACAAGACCTCCGGAGTAAAAGCCGTCATCGAGAACACGGCCGGACAGGGAAGCAATCTGGGATATTCCTTTGAACAGCTCGCACACATCATCGACAAAGTAGAGGATAAATCGAGGGTAGGCATATGCATAGACACTTGCCACGCTTACTCTGCCGGCTATGACCTCGCCACCGAAGAGGGCTATGAACGCACTTGGCAAGACTTCGACCGCATCATAGGGCTGAAATACCTCTCCGGGATGCACATCAACGATTCCAAACGCCCATTGGACGCACGTATCGACCGGCACGAATCACTCTCCAAGGGGACATTGGGCGGACGCTTCTTCAAGATGCTGATGACCGACGGCCGTCTTGACGGCATACCTATGATTCTCGAGACCCCTGACGAAACACTGTGGGCTCAGGAAATCCAGTGGCTGTACTCATTGACGACAATCAATTAAGTGACAACAATCAATAAAAAATATCACATAAACATTACCTTATCATCTCACACTAACCCTATGAAAACGAAACCTGACTTAGGATTCTGGAAACTGTGGAATCTAAGCTTCGGATTCTTCGGCGTACAGATTGCCTATGCCCTCCAGAGCGCCAATGTGTCGCGAATATTCGCCACATTGGGAGCCGACCCCCACGATTTGAGTTACTTCTGGATTCTGCCGCCTCTGATGGGGCTTATAGTCCAGCCTATCGTGGGCACCGCATCTGACAAGACATGGTGCCGCTTCGGCCGCCGTCTGCCCTACCTCATCTTCGGTGCACTCGTAGCCATCATAGTGATGTGCCTTCTCCCCAATGCCGGCAGCTTCGGCCTTGCAGTGTCAAGCGCCATCATCGTCGGTCTGATAGCCCTGATGCTCCTCGACACATCAATCAACATGGCGATGCAGCCGTTCAAGATGCTTGTCGGCGACATGGTCAACGAAAAGCAGAAAGGTCTCGCATACTCCATACAGAGCTTCCTCTGCAACGCCGGCTCCATCGTGGGTTACGTATTCCCCTTCCTGCTGACATGGATCGGCTTCCAGAACACCGCCGCCGAGGGTGTCATCCCGCAGACGGTGATATTCTCATTCTACATCGGTGCTGCCATCCTGCTCATATGCGTGGTATATTCTCTTGCCAAAATCAAAGAGTGGCCTCCGCAGACCTATGCTGAGTACAACGGAGGCCCCGCTACAGCCGATGAAGGGAAGAAGTCCAAGGACAACCTCTTCACCCTGCTTGTCAAGGCTCCCAGCACATTCTGGACAGTAGGCCTCGTACAGTTCTTCTGCTGGTTCGCATTCCTGTTCATGTGGACATATACCAACGGAACTATCGCATCGACATGCTTCGACACCCCGTCAATCGAGCGCATCCACGGCATCAACGAATATGACAGCAACCACAAGCTCATCGCATCGCACAATGCCAAATATATTCTCGATGCCGATTCGACCCTCATCATCAAGCAGGGCAAAGCCGTAGCAGCCGGCTTCATGGCCGACAGCGTATTCTACAACGCCGACATGATTGAACTTGTGCGTCCCAACATGCCCACCGACACCCTGCTCATCAACGGCATGATCGCCACAGTCAACGGCAATCCCAAATACGAGTTCGACCAGCCCATCGACCTCAAAGGCGGCTTCCTGGTCATAAACCATAACCAGCACCTCGAAGGCGTAAAAGACATCAAAATAGTCAGCCACCTCAGCCGCATGGTAGGCCCACAGGACATACTCCTATGCGACATTTATACCCATGATCCGCGTACAGGCGAACTCTATCTCGATGGAGTGGACGCGGCGCATATTCAAGATGCCCAACAGGCCGAGTACAACAGCACCCTTGAGCTCAACACCGAGTCAAAACAATACAATGCCGCCGGCAACTGGGTTGGCATCCTATTTGCCGTACAGGCTATCGGTTCGGTACTATGGGCTGTCTGCCTGCCTATGTTCCGCAGCCGCAAATTCTCCTACACGCTTAGCCTTCTGCTCGGGGCTGCCGGCTTCATCACCGCCGGAATCTTCACCAACCAGTATATGCTCTTCATATCATTCGTACTTATCGGATGTGCGTGGGCAGCAATGTTGGCATGGCCTTTCACCATCCTCACCAACTCGCTCAAGGGCGGCAACATCGGCGCATACCTCGGACTGTTCAACTGCTCTATCTGCATTCCGCAGATTGTGGCAGCCCTCCTCGGAGGTGTCATCCTCGCAGCCCTGAGTACTCCCGGCCAGATAGCTCCCCAGTACATGATGATGGTCGTGGCCGGCATATCGCTTGTAATCGGCGCCATCTGCGTGGTATTCATCAAGGAACACAATCCATCCGATGACAACAAATAAAAAGCGGACTTCCACCAGTCTATAATAACAACGAGGAGCGGACTTCAACAATGCGTGAAGTCCGCTCCTTTAATTATTGCACTGCTCTGTATCAGTCCGTCAGACTGTCCTCGTTGGCAAATAGCTTGTCCTCCTCGTCAAGTCTGAAATTATGGGCAAGCAGAGCTATGAAACGCGATATCTGCTTGATGGCGATTTGGGTTTCCGGGCTGACCTCCTTTTTCTGCAACCGCAGCATCAGCATACCGTAGAGAGCATTGAAACACGTCTCTATCTCACCCGACTTTTCTTCACCCGACTTCGCCCGTAACTCCACTATATATGGCAGCGTCTTGTAAAATTCGGCGGTATAGTCCTGGAATTTGGGGTCTTTAAGCAGAGCCGTATGCAGATCTACGAGCTGAATGATGACATTCTTGTTGAGCTGCAGATGTCCTTTCTTCTCCACCCCTTCGCGTCTCATCATATCTACAAGGCTCTCGTACCACTCGGTCACTTCACGGCTTTGCGTCTCGTCAAGCCCCAGACGGTCTATGACATTATGACGTATCCTGTCCATATCAAGGCCGTTAGCCCTGATGATGTCCTCAATCTGCCACATATACAGCAAGTATTCGGCTATGTTCTCTTTACGTTTCTGCGATGCTATCTTCATTAGGTCTTATTTACATTATTATCTGACACAAATATAACAAATCGCTGCATGAAAAAGCCTATATTTGCAGCACAAGTAAGTCAAAAAAATCAATGCACATATAAACAGTAATACCCCTATCCTCCCTAATCCATTATGAAAAGATTCATCCCTATGCTGGCCGTTGTGCTGTGCGCTTCATCATACATTACGGCACAGGAATCATTCAACGCCATACTCGGCCGTGCCAACAATGCCGAAAACTCACAAGACTGGGCTGCGGCCGAGAAAGCGTACCGACAGCTTATAGCCGACTATCCCGAAAGCCGGCAGATATCCCAAATCGTAGCCAATCTGGCTCTTGTGCAAAGCCTTCAAGGACGCGACTCTGTGGCGATAGCCACCCTCGACGAAGCTTTAGCAAAAAATGAATCAGACACTCTGCTGCTCGAACGTCGCGGCCAGTTGCGCATGAACACCGACGACGTGGCCGGCGCGATGGCCGATTTCGGCAAAATCACAGAGGTGAACCCCGATGCATTTTACGCATTCTACATCCACGGCAGCCTCGCCCTCAACTCCGGGGACACCGTCACGGCAAAAAAAGATTTCATACGCCTCCGCGAACTCGTTCCCGGCTCCGAAGCGGACCACAAGGCATGGGCGGCGTACAACACCAAAATCAACAATTACCACGCAGCCATCACCGAGTACAACGCCCTCATAGCCCGGAATCCTGAGATAGAGACATACCTCGGACGGGCAGCAGCCCACATGATGCTTGACCAACTCGACGATGCATCTATGGACATCGCCGATGCCATGCGCATCGACCCCAACGACGGCGAAGCTTACTATCTCCGTGCCGGGCTCAACAAAAAGCGTTACCAGCTTGACGCAGCCAAAGAGGACGGCCAAAAGGCCATAAGCCTCGGTGTAGACCCCCGCAGGGTGGCTCTCCTGCTCGGTGCGCTGCCTGACGAGTTAAAATAAGTTCACCATCCTCTACCTCAATCGGTTACGGAGATAACTGCCGCGTACATACAGCCAGAAAAACGCCACAGCGAGCAGATTGACAGCAAAAGCATTCCAAAAAGCTGCCTTGTATCCGTAATAGTGCGCCACCGCACCTCCTACGACTATGCCGAGACCGATGCCCACATCCCACGACACGAGCAGCGTCGAGTTGGCTGTGCCTCGGCGGTTGTTGTGGGCCAGATTGATGAACATGGTCTGCATGGCAGGAAACATGTGCCCATTACCCATGCCTATCACCAACGCAGAGCCGTAATATCCCACTGGATAAGGCAGGACTACAAACGCCAGATAGCCGAGCAGCGACAGCGTCATGCCCCACTGCGCATTTTCCACGACCAATCCACGCCGCAGAGTGCGGCTTCCCACTAACCGCGAACCTATCAGTCCGGCAGCAAGTAGCGCAAAGTATATCGCAGTGCCGCCCTTTACGTCAATGACCGTCTCGGAATATATAGCCAAATAAGTGGAAATGATGCCGAAGCCGAACGACAGACCTGCTATCACGATGGCCTCGCTCCACCCCTGCACGAGGAAGAAGCGGTCAAGCGACATGCGTTTCCGTTCATCCGATGCGGCCATGGGCTGACGGTCACGCGCCTTGATGCCGGCATCTATGACCAGACCGAGCAACGCTATCACCAACGACAGCCCGAACAAGACATTGAAATCATGCACTTCGCGATAGACAAACATACCTATCGAAGGGCCTATAGCCATGGCGATATTATTGCTCAATCCGTAGAATCCTATGCCTTCGGCTCGGCGGCGAGGATGCAGCACGTCTATCGCCATCGTACTGTTGGCCACAGTCAACGCTCCGAAAGGGGCACCGTGGAGTGTGCGTATTATGGCAAACAGCATCAGCGACCACGTAAGGAAATACCCCGCGAAAAATACCGCAAAGAAGAAGAAACACCACATCAGCACCTTCTTTCGCGGAAACGAGTCCACTATATAACCGCTGAACGGACGCGTGATCAGAGCCGTCACCGTATATCCGCTCAACACTATACCCGTCACAGCACTGTCGGCTTTAAACGTGTCCCACAGGAATATGGGAAGAAGTGGGGTCAGCAGGTAGAATGCAAAAAACAGCATGAAGTTGGCCACCCATACGCGCACATAGTTGGAGTTCCACAAGCGCGGCTGCGGGTCCTGATCGCATACTGTCACGTGATTAGTCATAACCATCTTTACAAAGTTACTACGTATAAGTTTAACATAAATGTCAGGGCCGGAAATTCCGGCCCTGCATCATATGTGTGTATGTCGGTCGGTAGCTGTCTTTTTCCGACAGCATCGGCGACAAAGATTAAGAAGTCGTTTACATCGCTCCTTACTTGGACGAACTGATTTTGTCAAGCACGCATGCATCGACGACTGCCACCGTGGCGAGATTGACGATGTCACGAGGCGACGAATCCACATTGATAAAGTGAATCGGCTTCTTCAGACCTATCTGGATCGGGCCCACAGCCTCGCCTACACCCATCTCGAGCATCATGCGGTAAGCGGCATTTGCTGCCGTAAGGTTGGGGAATATGAGCGTGTTGACATCCTTGCCGGCAATCTTGTTGAACGGATATTTGCTGTCACGCAGCTCCTTGTCGAGAGCATAGTGAACCTGCATTTCGCCGTCGATAGCCATTTCGGGGAACTCTTCGTGGAGCTCGTTGATAGCCTGATGCACGCTGCAGCACTCGGGCTCGTCGTTAGAGCCGAAGTTGCTGTAGCTCACCATAGCCATCACAGGATCATGGGCAAAGTAATCCACAGCATAGCCTGTCAGACGGGCTATCTCCTTGAGAGTGTCCTTGTCGGCATCATGGTTGACCATGGTGTCGGCGAGGAAGTACACTCCGCGCTTGGTGTTGACGATGTGCATAGTGGCGAAATGCTTGAATCCGTCACGTATGCCCACCACCTGCTTGGCTATGTCGCCGGCTTGATGAGAACCTGAATATGTGCCGGAGATAAAGGCATCGGCATCGCCCATCTCCACCATCATCATGCCGAAGTAGTTGCGGTCAAACATCTTCTCGAGCGACTCGTCCATGGTATATCCTGAACGCATACACTTGCTCGACAGGTGCTCGGCATAACGCATACGGCGGTCAGCCTCACGGTCATGGCGCAGATTGACAATCTCGACATCTGAAATATTGATGCCTAAACGGTCGGCACGCTTCTGTATCATCTCTTCGTTGCCGAGCACGATAGCCTTGCAGATGCCTTCGCGGGCGGCAAGCACAGCGGCACGCAGCATATTGTCGGTGTTGCCTTCGCCAAACACCACACGCTTGGGATTCTGACGGGCCTGGGCAGCAAGATTGCGCACGATCTTGTTGTCATAACCCATGAGGCTGCGGAGCTTGACACCGTAAGCTTCCCAGTCGGTGATAGGACGCTGCGCCACTCCGCTCTCCATGGCTCCACGTGCCACAGCCGGGGCTACGACACCGAGCAGGCGCGGGTCAAGAGCCTTGGGGAGTATGTAGTCGGGGCCAAACTTCATGTCGTTCATATTGTATGCGGCGTTGACCACCTGGGGTACAGGCAGCTTGGCGAGGTCGGCGATAGCCTTGACAGCAGCCAGCTTCATCTCCTCGTTGATTGCTGTCGCTCCGCAGTCAAGCGCACCACGGAATATATACGGGAATCCGAGCACATTGTTGATCTGGTTGGGATAGTCGCTACGGCCTGTGGCGAAAATCAGGTCTTCACGCGAAGCCTTCGCCTTCTCAAACGAGATTTCGGGGTCGGGATTGGCAAGCGCAAACACTATGGGTTTTGGAGCCATAGACTGTAGCATCTCCGGGGTAACGACATCCTTGACCGAGAGACCGAGGAACACGTCGGCATCCTTCATCGCTTCGGCAAGCGTGGTGATGTCGCGGTCGGTGGCGAACTCCTTCTTCTGTGGATTGAGGTCTGTGCGGCGCGTAGTGAGTACGCCACGGCTGTCACACATGACGATGTTCTCTTTCCTGACACCAAGGGCTATGTACAGACGGGTACATGACACAGCTGCCGCACCGGCTCCGTTGACCACCAACTTGACATCTTCAATCTTTTTGCCTTGCAGTTCAAGGGCGTTGAGCAGTCCGGCGGCCGAGATGATGGCAGTGCCGTGCTGGTCGTCGTGCATCACGGGGATGTCGCACTCCTCCTTGAGACGGCGTTCGATTTCAAAACACTCAGGAGCCTTGATATCCTCGAGGTTGATACCTCCGAATGTCGGAGAGATAGCTTTCACTATCTCGATGAATTTTTCAGGATCTTTCTCGTTGACCTCAATGTCATAGCAGTCAAGACCTGAGAATATCTTGAAAAGAAGAGCTTTGCCCTCCATGACGGGCTTGCCGGCAAGAGCGCCTATGTCTCCGAGGCCGAGCACAGCCGTACCGTTGGAAATCACAGCCACAAGGTTGCACTTGTCGGTGTAGCGGTAGGCGTCAGCCGGGTTTTTCTCAATGTCAAGACAGGGATAAGCCACACCGGGCGAATACGCCAGTGCGAGGTCCTGTTGCGACGAATAGGGTTTGGTGGGCACGATTTCAATCTTGCCGGGGCGCGGAAACTCGTGGTATTCCAGCGCAGCTTCTTTTGTTACCGAAGACATAGTTGTAGTTAATGTTGATTTATAATCTTTTTTATCCTTAAAATACTTTATTGTAGATTTTTCCATTTTTTTTGATTCCGCCATTACCGCCGACTCACATGTCAATCAGACCGTCTGGCAGGTCAAGCTCTATACGTCCGGCTCCGATGTCGATGTCGCTGAAAAACTCCGCAGCAGCCGGGATAAGCAGCGGCTTCGACGCATCCGGCGGCTCTACCACCATCAGCAGATTGGCGGTGGTATCGTCGATATCGGTAATCAGTCCGAGACGGCGGCCGTCAGCCCACACCTCCATGCCTATAAGGTCGCTGGCATACAGGCCGTCTCCGTCAGGCTGCTCGCCGTCATCCTCCGCATCGTCAGCCGTCATATGCCCGACCTCGCTGCGCAACGCATAGATCGTTTCGTTGGCAAACTGGCGGGCATCTGCATCGGACTCCACGCCGTCAAGAGTGACGAGCGATGTATGATGGTTGCGGGGCCGAATGGCCTTCACGAAGAACGGCACAGGCAGACCGTCACGATAAACCATGATGCATCTCAACCGCCCTAACTCCACAGCATCATCGTCCACGGAGCATGACAACTCTCCGTGGATGCCGTGAGGCTTGTTGAACCTGCCTATCTCTATCAGTTCTTCGTCTCTTATCATGCTCTGTGGCCGTCAGCTACTGCTTCTGAGAAGTCCGTTATTTCTTCTTTTTCTTCTTGCCTGACGGTGGTGCTATAATCTGGAAGTCGAGCAGACGGTGGTGTTCCGGACTCAACAGTATCTCACCGTGGCTCATCGCTGCCATATCCTTGAATATACGCGAATCCTCCACAGTGTCCTGGTTGAACGCCATCATCAGCTTCTTCATGTGATTGGCAAGCAGCATTATCAACGCATCCTTCTCCTCGCCCGGCTCCATCAGCACGGCGCGGCTTATCATACGCTGTATGCTTTTGCCGTAATGGCGGTATGGCATGTCCGCCGATGTGTATGTGACTTTCTCCGGCTTGCTCTGGCGCACATCGGCCGAAATCACCTCTACCGGCCAGTCGATGTCGAGCTGGAAATCGCTCATTATGGCCAGATGGTCCCACAGCTTCTGACGGTAGTCCTCCTGCTCGCGTATCTTGGGGAAGAGCACTGCCATGGTCTTGACTATGGTGTCGGCACACTTCGTGCGCTCGTCCTTGTCCGGGATGGTCATGCAGTAGTCCACCATCTGCTGGATATTGCGGCCATACTCGGGCAGGATAAGGCTTTTCAATTTTGTATTATATGCTATCATCAAATATCGACTTGTTATGAGAGGGCGTTAACGCAGACGGTCATACGAACGGAGCTTTTTCATATCCTTGACTATCATATGGCGCGCCATGAGACCGAACACCAGCGCCACCAAAGGAAACACGAGCGACCATGCAAGTGTAGAGCTGATAGTGGCCCATACGAGCAGGAAGCCGGAGATAATGGCGCATCCGTTAGCTGCAAACAGAGTCCAGAGCTGGTTTTTGAAGTTCTTGAACAGGAATATGTCCACAAAATAAAGCACAGCCGACACCGCCGCCGGGAGCCATAGTCCCGGATTGCTCTTAGGGTCTACGACATATCGGCTTTGGGACATGTTGAGATCCGACACCTCGACCGGCATAAAAATGTAGACTACCATGCACGCTACCGCGAGCAGAAGCATAACTGATTGCCAACGTTGTATGACCATTCTTTTTTTACATTTTAAAGGTTAGTGGGCGGCTTTTGCGACAGTTGGGAACAATTACACACACATGTCTTTCAAATCACAACCGCGCATATCAGCCGAACATATCAGTGGAGAGATATGCAAAGTTACACACATTTCTTCATATCCGACGAATTTTTCCTAAATTTGTTTCATAAATGAGCTAAACAATAATTTTAAACAACAGTTTCATTCGACAGTTTCCACCGATGACCCATACACGTCCACTGATACTTGTCACCAACGATGACGGAGTCCACGCTCCCGGACTCCACAAACTCATAGAGGCCGCACGTCTCCACGGCGATGTCATCGCCGTGGCCCCGGACCTCCCGCAATCAGGCATGTCGAGCGCCATTACCGTCAATTCAGCCCTGTTTGTCAAAGAGCACCACGGTTACAGCGAGGGAATCAGGGTGTACTCTGTCAACGGAAAGCCGGTCGACTGCGTGAAGCTCGCACTCCGATCCATTACCCCCCGCCGCCCCGACCTCGTGTTGTCGGGCATAAACCACGGCAGCAACGCCGGCAACTCCGTGGTCTACAGCGGCACCATGGGAGCGGCGTCCGAAGGCTGCCTCGCCCGGATTCCCTCCATAGGATTCTCACTTACAGACCACTCGATGACAGCAGATTTCGGCCCAGGACTGCCTTTTATCGACACAATAATCCGCTCCGTACTTGCATCGGGGCTACCTGACGGCATATGCCTCAACGTCAACATCCCTGCACGGTGCGAACCGCTCGGCATCAAGGTTGTCCGTGCCGCTCGCGGCTACTGGACAGAGGAATACAAGGAGTACACATCGCCCCACGGACAGCCTTTCTACTGGCTTCAAGGCGATTTCGTAAATATCGATGAAGGAGATTCTGAGACCGACGAATACTGGCTCGGCAGACAGTATGTGACAGTCGTCCCTTACCGCCCGGAACACAACGAGCCACGACATGTGTTACAGTCGCTCGCCGAGATGCTCGGAGTGTAGACCACCGTCACGAGGATAGGCTACAACTTCCCCTCGTCGTGATACGAGTAGTAGCCTTTTGCAGTGACTATCAGGTGGTCGCGCACAGGTATCCCGAACAGTTTACCGGCCTGGGCTATGCGGTGCGTCAGGTCATCGTCCTGCGGACTCGGCATCAGACTGCCGCTCGGATGGTTGTGGACCAGTATCATCGAGTCGGCCAGATGCTCTACGGCATGGCGCATCACTATTTTCACGTCGACCACCGTAGCCGCCGTGCCTCCACGGCTGACACAGATACGCGACTTGAGAGTGGCTGCCCTCGAAAGCAGCAGCACGTGAAATTCCTCATGGTCTATGCGCGACAGCTTGTCCCACATGTAGTCATACACAAGCTTGGGAGAGGAGAACACCGTGGTGCGGACATCGCTCATCTCCGCCGATTTGGCCCGCGACCCCAAGGTGAGAGCCGCCTTGATGGTGACGGCCTTGGCATGTCCCACCCCATGAAACTCCCTGACCATCTCGGCTATGCTCATCCTCGCAAACCGTTCGAGGCGGTTGTCGCAGTGACCGAGCATTTTCTGTGACAGTTCCACGACATTCGTGCCGGGCCGCCCCGTCCCCATCAATATGGCAAGCAGCTCCGCGTCAGTAAGCGACTCTATGCCGTTGGCAAGAGCCTTCTCGCGAGGTTTGTCGGCTTCATTGAGTTCGGAAATCTTCATGCCGTCTTCACTTTATAGTTTCTCGTTCGCCCCTTTCCGCACCTCTATTTCCTGGGCTATGTCGCGCCCGTGGCCGAGCAATATCTTGTCGACATAGGCTCGTATGAATCCCGTGCCATATCCGCATATCTGTATTACAGAGGCCGGCAATGCAAGCACAGCCACTTTCAACCTGCGCGTCCTGGCACAAGCATCGGCAAAAATCGCAGCAAGGTAGACTCCGAGAGGGAGCAGCCACCACGGCGAGACGAATATGCCGAGAGCGACCAATACACACCCGATAACCACCGCCAATGCAGGCAACGTATGGACCGCTTTGAGCGAGCCGGGATAGAGCAGCTTGAGCGTGATGCGCGACATACCGAACACATGCACCTGCCGCCAGAACTTGCGGAAATCCACCCTCCGTTTGTGCCACACCGGACACTGGCGGTAAAGCGTGGTGCGGAAGCCGGCGTTGGATATGCGCGTGCTCATGTCTATATCCTCCGAAAACATCTCACGGAAGCCGCCTACCCTGCGGTACACCTCTCGCGAGAAGCCCATGTTGAACGTCCGGGGAACGAATTTCTCCATCTGCACCTTGCCGCCACGGATGCCGCCTGTGGTCAGAAACGATGTCATGGCGTAGTTGATAGCTTTCTGGGTGTCGGTAAATGACTCATGCGCAGCATCCGGACCGCCGAAACAGTCCGACGGGCTCTCTGCCAGAGCCTTGGCGAGATTCTCGAAATACGATGGGGGTATCACGCAATCGCTGTCGAAAAACACTAAATACTCCCCTTCGCTCCGCTCCATGCCGTAGTTGCGCGCTATGGACCGCCCCTCGTTCTCCTTACGGAAATACTTCAGAGCGAGCACATCGCGGTAACAGTCCACCACCGCTTCACACGGCACAGTGGAGCCATCCTCTACTATGATGACCTCAAAGTCGCCCGATGTCTGCTTGGAGAGACTTTCCAAAAGGTCCCTGATCTCATCGATGCGGTTATATACTGGTATGATGACAGAGAATTTCTTCATGACATAAACAAAGATACATCTTACAGCCGACATAACCAAACACGAAACAGCTGCCGTGCCGGCGAAACGTTTTTGTGCATATGGCTAAAAAAGAGTAATTTTGCCCATCATCCGCCATCTTTCATAAAAGCATCATCCATACATCTCTTTCAATGGACACATCCATAACCTGCCATAATCACGGGCTGCTCCGCCGACTGCTGGCATATGCCAGCATATGCGCCATGATGCTTCTGGTTGCATCGGCTTCACCCGTGCGGGCTTCCGTGACAGCCGATGTGCTCCCCGCTACCAAGACCACGCTGCCTTCGTCACTTGACGAAGCGCTCAAGATGCTACACTCGGCTCTCAACGACAACAAGAAAGCCATCCCGGCTTTTTTGGACAGCATACAATATCTTAAAGACCGAGCCGCTGCCATGCCTCCGCTGCATAAGGCTGCAGCCTATGACTCCATAGCCGCCATGTACGAATCTCTCGACGTGGACAGCTGCATCACATATTATCGTCTCGGAGTCGACAATGCACGGCTTGGCGGCGACGATATACTTGCCCAGAGGTTGCTGCTGCAGATGTTCGCCCAGATGCCCGTCACGGGAGCGGCGTTGGAAGGACACAACGGCTTCATGCACGAAAGCTCCAATATCTACCCGCAAAACCGCATGGCATATTTCGAGGCCGGAAACGAGATGATGCTGTTTATAGCCGACCTCTACGCCCGGCTACCGCTGCGGCACGATTATGAGATACGATCTATCGCCTATGGCGACTCGTTGGTGTCGATGCTGCCCCCAAACAATCCCCTGCAGATACTCCTGACCGCCCAGAAATCCGAACTCCTCGGCGACGACACCGCAGCCATGGCCGGATATGTGGAGTTGGTGACCCACCTGCCCATCGAGTCGCACATCTTCGCCCGCGCCGCCACCCGCGCCGGAGATTTCTACTACCGTACCGGGCAGAACAAGACTGCTGCATACTATTACGCCCTCGGAGCCCTCAGCGACGCGCGTAACTATGTCTTAGAAGGTGTGGCGCTCATCCGTCTGGCCCGCGCACTGTATGACCTTGACAAAATATCCCAGAGCTACGACCTTATGACTGCCGGACTCGGCCAATCGCTCAAGTCAAACTCGGCTGTGAGATCCATCGAAGCGTTCCGTGCCGTGCCTCACATCATCGAAGCCTACACTCGCTCCGACAACCGCAAGCTCACGTGGATGACAGTATTTGCAGCGAGCCTGATTATCGCTTTCGCCGCTCTGCTGCTCATACTGATAAAACGCCGGCACGACCTCAAGAAGCTTGAGCTTCTCAAATCACGGCTCGCCCAGGCCAATGAAGCCAAGGAGAACAGTCTGGCGCGGTTTATGGAACTGTCCAGCCTGTTTGCCGACAAATTCGACGAACTCAACCGTCTGGCAGGAAGAAAAATCACAGCCGGACAGATAGAAGAACTACAGGCTCTCATAAAAGGGGGGTCTATGAGGCTTGAACAGAACAAGATGTTCGCCAACATGTTTGACAACGCATTCCTCAGCGTCTACCCCGACTTCGTGAGCCAGGCCAACAGACTTATGAAACCCGATGCACAGCTGCCAGAGACCGAAGACACCACGCTCAATCCTGAATTGCGCATCCTCGCATTCCTACGCATGGGCATAACCGACAGCCAGCGCATGGCGCGTTTTCTCGGCGTGTCAATCAACACCATCTACACCTACCGCAACCGTCTGAAAAACCGAGCCATCAACCGCGACACATTCGAAGCCGACCTGATGACCATAGGCGCTATCAGCTGACAAGATCTAAAGCATCAGACCTGCAATCAAAAAAGTCAGCGAATACAACACCATGGCACGTGCCGTAGCTCCGAGAAGACGGTTGAGCACCCGCCCTGTCTCATGCGACATGCGACTGCACAACGGCAGGAATAGCAAGACATATGCAGCGGCAGGTATCACAGCGAGCCGTATGTCGAGCGAAGTCCACGCAGGCACAGTCATGGCGACTCCCATAGTGGCATTGACGGCATAAAGCCTGACCATAGCCTTGCCTCCCCAGCGCACAGCCAAAGTGCGCTTCCCTACCGCAGCGTCATCGTCACGGTCGCGGTAATTGTTGACCACAAGAACGTTTGCGCCCAAAAGCCCCAGCCCTAATGCCGCGCACCACTGCACCCATGACGGACTGCTGCCCGTGATGAGCCAGAAAGTCAGCAATATCGGCACGAGCCCGAAAAAAGCCACTACAGCCACTTCGCCCAGACCGTGACGGCTCAACGGATAAGGCCCGGCACTATATGCCAACGCGGCCAGCGCAATCACCGCGCCCACCGCTATCAGCCACCAGCCGCCCCAATATATCAGGCCGCAGCCGCACCCACACGCCAGCCCAAGGGTAGCGAATGTGGCATATTTCATCGCCGACGGACTCAGGTCGCCCTCGGTCACTCCGCGACGCGGCCCCTCGCGCCCGGGACGGTCGAGACCGTCCTTATAGTCAAAGTATTCATTGCCGAAATTTGACGCTATCTGGGCCAGCACGGCAAAAAGCATACACAGCACCCATGCCCACCAGCGTATTTCATGGTCACCGCCCATAGCCAATCCGAGCGCGGTCACGACTCCTGCCACCGACACCGGGAGCGTCCGCAGCCTCATCGCCTCTACCCATGCCTTGACCTTGCGCATCATTTCTGCTTGTCTGATTGATTACCCGGCGCATCCGATGCGTCAAAGCCGAAGCAGTGTACTATGGCATGACGTATACGCCGCGCTGCTTCGCCATCAGCCCTGAGCAGGTCCAATATGCGACGCAGATAGGCATTTCGGTCCTTCATTCCGCATAGTCCTGCCACATTGCTTCCAGGTACCATCGACTTCTGGTTATACACCCTCAGCACCGACGCGTAGTCGTCGTTGCGCAGGTAATCGTTGAAGTCGCGGCAGAATTTTTCATACATCGCCCTCGGATTGATTTCATGCACCAAGTCGTCGATATGGTCTTCCAACTCGTTGATGTTGTTGAAACGTCCGTCCACACGGTATTCCATGGTGCGCTTCACCCTGTGGCGCGTATGCAGCAGTGCCTGGCGGCGCAGATCGGTACGGAATTGCCCCATGATGCTCTTCTTGACTTTGGCAAACACCACATCCTCGTTCTTGCCGCATGACGATGCCACTGTGCGGATCACCTCCTCAAGCATCAGGATATTCTCGATTTCAGCCACATCAGGCACAAATATGCCCCTGCGCCTGAGATATGCCACTTCAGTGGCATCGCGGCGGTCCCGGTCCACTATGCCATGGCTGTCAAGATGGTGGAAGCCTTTGAGGTCGTTAAACGACCGTGTGGCCTCGATGACCTTATTGCACGAGCCGAGCGACTTGACAGTGAAATCCTTGAATATCAGGGGGTACAGCTTCGCATCGATGCTGTTGACTCCGTCACCTTCGATAAAAAGCACAGGCCGGCGCGAACCGAGTATGGCGAGATATATCTCATCCGTCAGACCCTTTTCAGCCGGCAATATGTCATAGTCCCACTTGACCGCACGCGCATCATAGTCCCTGACCCATATTATAGCTCCGGCATTACGGCTTGACGCAAAGTCGAGGTCATGCGTCGTATATATCAAGTGGCAGTCAGGACGCAGCACTTCAAGGTGGTTCCACAGATTTTCCGCCACCGAAGGGTGCATGAACATGGCCGGATCGTCGACAAACACCACAGACTCCTTCGGAGCAAACAGCATGGCGCTGATGTAATACATCACGGCCTTTTCGCCAGCCGACAGTGCGTGCGGCGAATACGATGACGGATTAGCCAGCCCGCGCTTCAGCAGCAGCTGTCCGTTGACCGGCAGAATCTCATTGTCGGGAAATATCTCCGTCCATACTTTTATCATCCGGTCAAGACGCGTCTGGCGGTGAGTGGATTCGTCGCTGCCGCTGATTTTCCGCTGCATCAGCAGCCCGACCTCCTCTCCGAGGAGCATCCTCAGAAGCATCTCTAACTGGGTGCGCGGAGAGACATACACCTCGGCAAGCGGCATCGAAGCATACATCTTTTCCACCGACACCGGCGAGTCGTCGCGGTAATCGGGGTCAAATAGTCCGTGTAGCCCCGAGACGGTAAACGCCCTGTCGCCGAGTTCGCTGCGCATACGGCGCGTAAACCGCGATTTGCCGCTGCCGTTGGCACCTATTACTATTGTCGGCCCGTTAAGTTCAAGTTGCTTTTCTTGGCCGTTGACTGAGGGAGGAAGGTCTATAACCATAGAACTGATTTAAACTTATTTCAAAATGTTAAATTCAGAACTGACGCAACTCGCTGAGTTAACCTTTCGGCCTGTTTCCGGCCGTTTTCTTCGCTTTTATCGGTCACGATGGAACCCCATCGCTCCCTCAAAAAGCTCAAAAACACCTCGAAACCAGCCGCGAAATGTTAATTTGCAATAAGTTCAAATCAGTTCATGATGAGAGTCTGTTGAGGATAGAGAATGAAGTATTAAATGTTACGGTCAGCCAAACAGGGGCGTAGGATATTCCCCTCGGCGGTGCATGTCGGCCAGACGCTCCACCACGCCCTGACGGTCGGCAGCATAAGTCACCCCGAACCAGCGGCTGTCGGTGTCAAGCACCTTCACTGTAGCTTCGCCGGAAGCCAGCAAAGCATCGACCACCGTAGGTATGCCGAACTCCGACTTGGCCTCACATCCGTGTGCCGCAAGGAAGCGGGCAAACTCGCGCCCGGTATAGTCGAAATAATCAGGAGTGAATCCCCAGAGATTCATCGACACAGGGGTATCTCCGGCAAGTTCGACCGCCGTATCCCCCTCATCATAGACTATCGGAGTGCCGGGACCGTCGACATAGTGTATGGACGTGCGTTCATGTATCTCCGACAGATTCCCGTCTGCATCCTTGGCGCACACGCCTCGTGACACCGAGCCGTTCTCGGTCAGCGTGTTGCCGACCTTGAACCCTACCATGCAGTAATCGCCAGGCTTGCCGCTGTGATGTGCGAGGGCTTTCCCTATCACTTCGAAAGCGTCGCGGCCATAAAAGTCGTCGGCATTTATCACCGCAAACGGCTCTTTCACGGCATCACGCCCCATCCATACGGCCTGACCCGTACCCCACGGCTTCGTGCGGTCGGCAGGAGCCTCGAATCCGTCAGGGAGCGCATCTATCGACTGGAACACGACATCTACCGGCACATGTCCCTCATATTTCGACAGGATTTTAGCCCTGAAATCATCCTCAAAATCATGACGGATGACAAACACTACCTTACCGAATCCGGCACGGACAGCGTCGAATATCGAATAATCCATGATGGTCTCGCCCGATGGGCCTAACGGGTCAAGCTGCTTAAGCCCTCCATACCGGCTGCCCATACCGGCAGCCATGACATATAATGTCGGTTTCATAATAGCTTTATGTGTGTATATAATTTATATCAATCAGAAAAAACTTGAGCCGGACGTCACACGACATCCAACTCATACACGATTACATGGTGGTACCGCTCGCCCGGACGCAATATCGCCGACGGAAACGACGGATGGTTGGGCGAGTCCGGAAACATCTGGCACTCAAGGGCTACAGCCTCATAATCCTTGTAGTCGGCTCCGTGCCGCCCCTCTGGTGTACCGCCCGTAAGCCAGTTGGCGGTATATAGCTGCATACCCGGATAGGTGGTTTTGACAACCAACCTGCGCCCCGATACCGGGCTGTACAATTCCGCGCCTTTGAACAATGTCCCTTTGCCATCATAGGCATCGAAAGCATAGCAATGGTCATACCCCTTGCCATGCACAAGAGCGTCAAAAGGCTCCTTGATGTCACGCCCTACCACCTTGGCCTCGGTAAAATCCATCGGGGTGCCTTTCACCTCCCGGAGTGTCCCGGTAGGTGCAAGCGTTTCGTCAGTCTCTACGTAAGCCGAAGCTTCGACCTGAAGTACATGCCCCATGGCACTCCCTGAGCCTTCACCGTCAAGATTCCAGTACGCATGGTTGGTCATGTTCAAAGGTGTAGGAGCTGTAGCCGAAGCTCTGTAGTCGATGGTCAGCGTATTGTCATCGCTCCATCTGTATGTCACCTCGGCCACTACCTCCCCTGGATAACCGCTATCGCCGTCAGGGCTGCAGAGGGTAAACGTCACGCAGTCAGAGCCTATGTCATACTTCCACAAGCGGTTTTGAAACCCTTCAGGTCCGCCGTGCAGGTGGTGCGGGCCGCAATTGACAGGCAGGCTGTAATCCTTGCCGTCAAGCGAAAAGCGGCCATGGCATATGCGGTTGGCGTAGCGTCCGGGGGTCTTGCCCATGGTCGGGCCGTCATAGAGATAGTCTGCAATATTTTTGTACCCGAGCACCACATCGGCCACCGCGCCGTTGCGGTCGGGGACGTTTATCTCCATGATACCGGCTCCTATGGACGAAAGCACCACCGAAGCACCCCGGCTATTGGTCAGAGTAATGATAGCGGCATCACCCTTGGGTGTGCCGACTATGTCAAGAGTTATTTTCATAAGTAACGAACTATATCAATCGTTTTCACGGATAAGGTAAGCTGAAACAGCGGCTAAAATCCGCTCATTTAAGAGCAAATTTAATCATTTATCCTTTATGAGCATCCGCAATATAGTGAAAAAAGGGCGATGACGACCAAGCCGCCACCGCCCTTTGATATGTTTTTGATAACTTCTACGACCTATCGGCCAATAAATCTATCGCCAGATAAGCGTCAAGCCAAGCAGAGTATCAGAGCCTGTGCCGCCACCACGCGCATAAACATGGTCAGCGGATAGACGGTCGAGTACGCTACCGAAGGTGCATCATGACCCGTAGAGCCGTTAGCGTAGGCAAGTGCGGGCGGGTCGGTATATCCGCCGCTGAAAAGACCCATGATGGTGAGGAAATTGACTTTGAACACTCCTCGCGCTATGATACCTACTATCAGCAGGGGGACCACCGTGATGATAAAGCCCCATATCACCCACCACATGCCTGTGGGGTTGAACACCGTCTCCGCAAATCCCGCTCCGGCAGATATGCCCACCGAGGCAAGGAATAGGCAGATACCGAGTTCGCGGAGCATCAATGAAGCCGACGTAGAAGTATATGTGACCAAATGGACCTTATAGCCGAACCGGCTCAAAAGGATAGCGACAACAAGCGGTCCGCCGGCCAGTCCGAGCTTCATGCCGAAGCCGAGATTGATCGAACCCAGTATGATACCGAACATGATGCCGACAAATATCGTGATGATGTTAGGATGATTGAGACGTTTGAGCGAGTTGCCCAGACGGGTGGCAAGACGGTCTATGTCATTAAGGTCGCCGACCACGGTCAGGCGGTCGCCTATCTGCAAGCGCAGATCAGGAGTAGCGAGCAGGTCTATGCCGGCACGGTTGACACGTGTAGCATTGAGCTTGTACCCTTTGGTCAGACGCAGCGAGCGCAACGTCGCTCCGTCGTATTCGTTTTTGGTAATCACGATGCGGCGGCTCACCACACGCTCAGGCGTCACCTCATCCCAGTCAAACGGCTCGATGGGTCCGACAAGGCTTGTCAGGCGGATTTCGTCCGTCGGCGACAAGCACACAAGTATCAAATCGCCTTTATGTATGGTGGATGAAGCAGTAGGTACATAGGCAACATCCCCTTCCGGCTTGACACGTGACACCACCATGTCGCAGTTGGCTATATTATGCAGCTCAAGTACATTCTTGCCGTCAAGCAGCGGATTAGTCACGCGGTAAGTGGTGATATGCGGAGCATTAGCCGATGCCTCGTCGGCGGCTTCAAGATCCTTGATTTCATTTTCAATCTTGACCTTGAACACCTTCTTCAACACCAGCATGGTCATGATGATTCCGACCACACCTAACGGATAGGCTGCGGCATAACCCATCGACATCACATTGATAGCCTCCGCTGTATCTGCCGTCTGCTGGGCAGCAGCCAATCCGGGAGTATTCGTGACAGCTCCCGACATGACTCCTACGAGAGCTTCTATCGACGTATTACCACCCTCTACGAAATAGATGACAAGCACCGTGGCAACATTAAGCACGATGCCGAGCAGCGCGAGCATATTGAGCCTTATGCCCCCTTGCTTGAACGACGAGAAAAACGACTGGCCAACCTGAAGACCGATAGAGAATATGAACAGTATCAGGCCGAATTCACGTATGAATTTCAGCACGTCGCCATTGACAGTGTAGCCGAAGTGCCCCATCAGGATACCAACAAACAGCACGAATGTGACACCGAGCGACACTCCTGCCACTTTTATCTTGCCCAATGCCACACCGGCCACTATGACAAAGCAATAGAGCACCAGTGTGCTGGCCAGCCCGGTGTTACCAGGCAGAAACAGCTCTGTTATCCAAGAGGTATCCATGTGAAATGATAATTATAAATATATAACTGGTAGCAGCTGGCAAGAAGACCCACCTGACGACACCTAATACTAAACAATATGCAAAGCTACTTATATTTTTGCGAAAAATCGTAACTTTGCCCCAAAAGTTTTCAGAAGCTGTTTGAACAATCAGGATGCCGGCACGTCATCTCTGCATAAAAGCATTGTCATGGCCTATACTGCTTTTGGCGGTATGGGCCATGACAGCATGCAGCACTACCAAACATGTGCCTGACAACAAGTATCTGCTCGACAAGGTGGAAATCGTAATCGAGCCTGACAGCCTCGGCCGGCGGCCTGACAACCTGTCGTCATCCGACCTATACAACTATCTGCGCCAGGTCCCCAACCACAAGGTGCTCGGATTCCTGAAGCTGCAGCTCAACACCTACAACCTGTCAGGCTCCGACACCACAAGCCGCTGGAACCGCTGGCTACGGCGCATAGGACAGGCCCCGGTGATATACGACAGTACATTGACACATGCCTCGGCACGCCAGCTCCGCCTCGCCATGGCAAACAAGGGCTACCTCGAGACCACGGTGACAGTCGACTCGGTGATGCGACCCGACAAGAAAAAGGCTGCCATCACATACCGTGTCAGCCCCGGCACACCACACCGCATATCTTCATTTTCCTACCAGATACCCGACACAGCCATAGCACGCATATTGCTACGCGATACTGCCCGCGCAGAGATACAGCCCGGTGCAATATTCGACCTCGACAAGCTGGAACAGCTACGCGCCAGCATGGCTGCAAGGCTGCAACGCAGAGGCTATTACGGATTCAGCAAGGAATACATCACTTTTTATGCCGACACTGCGGCCAACTCCAAGGACGTGGATCTCACCCTCGAGCTTCACGCCCCACCGGCCAGAGGCTCTGCGAGCGAGGACTCCACTGCCGCACACCGCGTACACCGCATCCGCAACGTAATCTTCATCACCGACTACCACCAAGGGCAGCCCGTGAGCGATGCCGTGGCCCAAGCCGAGGAAATACAGCGCGACAAGGAGGGCTACATCACCGTCTACGGCGACGACCACTACATCAAACCGTCCGTACTCATCGAAAAGTGCTTCATAACGCCAGGTTCACGATACAACTCTGCGATGGTGGACCGCACCTACGAATACATGTCGCAGCTCGGCATAATACGCTCCATCAACATAGAGCTGCAGCCAGTCTCCACCGACGACGGCAATACCGCGCTCGATGCCTACATACTTCTCATCCGCAACCGCAAGCAGTCGGTCGCTTTCGAGGTCGAAGGCACCAACAGCGAGGGCGACTTGGGCTTCGGCGTAGGTGTCACATACCAGCACCGCAACCTGTTTCACGGCTCACAGCTTTTCACCGCCAAATTCCGCTCGAGCTACGAAAGCCTTTCGGGCAATCTTGACAATTTCATCAACAAGCGGTACACCGAGCAGGCCGCCGAAGTCGGCATCACATTCCCGAGATTCATCTTCCCGTTTCTCAGCCGCAGGTTCAAGCACAACATCAAGGCAAGCTCAGAGCTGGCACTGTCATTCAACTACCAGGAACGGCCGGAGTTCACACGCATAATCGCCGGTGCTGGCTGGAAATACAAATGGAACAACCGCTTCGGCACACGCCGAAGCACATGGGACTTCGTCGACATCAGCTATATACACATGCCCAACTCCATCGACGACTTCATCGACCAGCTCAACGCCCGCATACGTTACAGCTACGAAGACCACTTCATCATGCGCATGGGATTCACATATCAGTGGACCAACAGGCGCATACCGGCGGCCACCGGCGGCATCCTCACGCGCAACCGTCTGCAGCCGCGTGTCTACAACATGCGCGCATCGGTGGAAACGGCCGGCAACCTTCTCTATGCCTACTCGTCGGTGTTCAAGCAGAAAAAATCCGACGGGGTGTACAAAATCTTCGGCACGCAATATGCCCAGTATGCAAAAGCCGAATTCGACTACACCGTGCTCCGCAATTTCAACTCCCGTCACGGACTGGCTTTCCACGCCGGCGTGGGCGTGGCGTTCCCCTACGGCAACTCCCGCGTCATCCCGTTTGAGAAGCGTTTTTATGCCGGAGGTGCCAACGGAGTCAGAGGCTGGGCCGTGCGGACCCTCGGTCCCGGAGGCTACCCCGGAGGTAACGACGACTACAACGCCGATTTCCTCAACCAGTGCGGCGACATCAACATCCTGCTCAGCCTTGAATACCGCGCCAAGCTGTTCTGGCTTTTGGAAGGCGCTTTTTTTGTCGATGCCGGCAATATCTGGACCATACGCAGTTATGAAAACCAGCCCTACGGAGTATTCAAGTTCGACAAGTTCTGGCAACAGATGGCCGTAGCCTACGGAGTGGGACTGCGCATGGACTTCACCTATTTCATATTCCGCATCGACCTCGGACTGAAACTCCACAACCCTGCCGAGGGCCAGCTCAAATGGCCCATCACCAAGATGAGCTGGAAACGCGACGCTACTTTCCTCTTCGCTGTAGGATATCCTTTCTAAGGCCGAAGCTGTATTGATTTCGCACATAAAAATCTAACCCTCCAACCTATCTTTATGTCAAAACGACTCGTAATATTCGACCTCGACGGCACACTGCTCAACACCATCACCGACCTCGGCACAGCAACCAACTACGCGCTGCAACAAGAAGGGCTGCCGACACACCCCATGCAGGCCTACCCGTCGTTTGTCGGCAACGGAGTGGTACGCCTGCTCGAACGTGCGCTGCCCGAAAGCCGCCGCACCGCCGACGACATAGCCCGTCTGCGCAAACACTTCACCAAATATTACGACCGGCACGGAGCCGACCACAGCGAGCCGTACAAAGGCATCCCGCAGTTGCTATCTTCGCTGCAAGAGCTGGGGGTCAACCTCGCAGTGGCATCCAACAAGTATCAAAGCGCGGTGGAAGCTCTTATCAGCCGCTTCTTTCCCGACATCCGGTGGGCTGCTGTCGAGGGGCAGAAAGAAGGAGTCCCGGTAAAGCCGGATCCCTCCATCATATTCGAAATCCTTGGCAAATGCCCTACCCCCAAGGACGAAGTGCTGTATGTAGGAGACTCCGGTGTCGACATGGAGACGGCCCGACGTGCATGCGTGGAGTCAGTGGGTGTCACATGGGGCTTCCGCCCCGTCAAGGAGCTGCGCGAATACCAGGCCACACACATCGTCACCCTCCCCGCCGCAATCCTCCCCCTCGTCACCGACTCACTGACCCCCTCCTCGTCGCAGCCCAATTAACGATTCCGACAGCCAAAATCGGCTCAAAAATCACAAAAACAAGCATTTATCGGTTCACAATGAGCCGATTTTCCGTATTTTTGAGCCATTATTGAGCCGATAAACGACATCCTCCCCGTCGCGCAGCGATGCAACACAATAGCTTTACACCGCTACTGCGGTGCACAACCCACATGCGCATGGCTGCACACTGGTGCAGCCGCCCGATTACGTCATATAAACACCCGAATCCGGGGGACACAGCTGTTCCTGACAATCGGCTGCACCCTGTGGTGGTGAACTGCACCCCCTACGTACGGCGGCTCTATTCCCGGGACAAGCTGCGTTTTTGTATGTCGCGGATTCCCGCTGTCACCTTTCCGCAAAATTTTGCGGATTTTTTTGCCGATTTCCTTGCACAACTAAAAAAATTAGTTGCATCTTTGCGACATCAACTAATTCTTACGTCAAACAACCAGCAATATGAAAGCCGGACGTAAACGACAGGTACTTACTGAAAAAGAATCCTACATAATGCAGATGCTATGGAGCCGAGGCCCCATGTTCGTCAAAGAGATGGTGGAACTATACCCCGACCCCCGCCCGCATGTCAACACCGTCTCGACAACTGTCCGAATACTTGAAGACAAAGGGTATGTGGCACACGAATCCACAGGCGGCTCGCACCGCTACTTCGCAGTGGCGCGTATGGAAGATTTCCGCGAGCGTTCGCTGGCCGACCTCGTGCGCAACTATTTCAACAACTCTTACAAATCGGCCGTCTCAGCATTAGTCGAAGACGAAAAAATCTCCATTGACGAACTACGCGAGATAATCGACATCATCGAACGCAAACAAAACCACTAATCGCGCCATGGGCATTCTTCTGTCATACTCCATATATTCAGCCATAATCATGTCCCTGCTGTATCTGACATACAAGTGGGTACTTGCCGGCGAAAACCAGCACCGCGCCAACCGTGCCATACTCCTCTCCATCTATGCGGTGTCGATGGGAGCCTATCCGCTCATGGCATGGATACATTCGCTGGCTGCACGCTCTGCCGACACTCTCTCCGCCGCGACGGTCGATGTAGAGATGCCTGTGCTTGCCGGAGTCGACCTGCATGGCAACACGATAGCCACTGCATTTCTATGGATATATCTGGCTGGAATAATCGCAGTAGCCCTGCACACCGCCGTCATATGGATTCGTCTTGCATCTATCGTAGCCCACGGGCGGCACATGGCCGCAGGCCGCTATACACTCGTGGTGACCGACCGCAAGGAGATAGCCCCGTTCAGCTGGCGGAAATACATAGTCATGAACGAGGACGACTACGCCGAGAGCGGAAGCATCATACTCTGCCACGAGACACGCCATCTGGCACTCCGCCACCCCATAGACCTGCTCGTCGCACAGATCGCTGTCGCATTAGGATGGTGGAACCCCGCCGCATGGCTGATGCGCGAAGAATTGAAGACCGTACACGAATACCAGGCCGACAGCTCCGTGCTTGCTGCCGGCATCAACGCCCGTGACTATCAGATGCTGCTTATAAAAAAAGCTGCCGGCTCGAGATTCCCGTCACTTGCCAACAGCCTCAATCATAGTAAGCTTAAGAAACGTATCACTATGATGTGTACTCAAAAATCATCGGCGAAGCGCCGCTTACGCGCCATCGCTCTGCTGCCCGCTCTCGGAGCAGCCGTGTCGGTAGCCGATCTGCCAGCTGTGGCTTCGGTCATCTCCGAAGCATCGTGTGCCGAACTCTTCAGCCCGGCAGCCGACATGACGGCTGGTACGGCAAAGGAATCCACCACCACACAACCCGGCATTGAACCTACAGTCGTAAAAATCAATGGTAAATCGGGAGCAGCAGGTACCGCAGAACTGCCCGCCAATACCATAGTCAAGGTCAACGGCGAAGTCATACCTACCGAACAGTACAAATCCATCCCATCCTCATCCATAGCTTCCATGAACATCGACAAACGTGACGACCATGCCGTCATCAACATCACCACCAAATAACCCCATATAAGTAACACGATAGCAATAGCAGAAGCCACGGCCCTTTTTCATAGAGGCTCCGTGGCTTCTTTAGTATCTGCAATCCGCCACTTCGCAATCAAGGATTGTAAAGGTCGTGGTTGTAGAAATCCAATATCCCCACCGTATGCTCGGCGAGCTGTGCACCCGGGCCGTCAGGGTCGAGTGACGCGGCCGTATTATAGTCGCTGAGCGCACCGCTCATGTCCCCGGACTTCCAGCGGAGACGGCCACGCTCTACATAAGCCCTGGCCCGCTCCTGCGCGGATGCCGTCGGGGTCTCGATAATCGATGTGAGTTCGTCTGCTGTCATAATCTGCAAATGTAGCAAAATATCTGCAACTTATATTTCGACAGGAGTTACACCGTCACACTTTTTTTGCTAATTTTACCTCATCAAACATAGAAGTCCCACCAAGAAATTCCGCCTAAAAGCATGTCATCACCATACCTGAAACACATCCTACCGTTCGTCCTCATCATACGACCGCAGCAATGGGTCAAAAATCTGTTTGTGTTCCTGCCCATGTTTTTCGGCGGCATGATGACCGACGGCGACTGCTGGCAGAGCGCGGCATGGACTTTCATCTCGTTCTCGCTTATGGCAAGCGCAGTCTACTGCTTCAACGATGTTCGCGATGCCGAGGCCGACCGCATACACCCGTCGAAACGCAAGCGTCAAGTCGCCGCCGGCAACCTCTCCCCTATGCAGGCACTTGCCCTGATGGTCATCCTCGTGCTGATGTCACTGGCCATAGCCACCCAGCTGCTGCCGCGCCGCTGGATGATGGTCGGAGCGGTCATGGCCGGGTATTTCGTTCTCAACATAGCCTACTCTGTCGGACTTAAACGGATTGCCATAGTCGACGTGATGATTATAGCCATAGGATTCGTGATGCGTGTAGTCGCCGGCGGCTTGGCATGTGGCATACCGCTCTCTCCGTGGATAGTGGTGATGACTTTCCTGCTCACGCTGTTTCTGGCATTCGCCAAGCGCAGGGACGATGTGGTCATACGTCTCGACACAGGGGTCATCACCCGCCGCAGCACACTCTCCTACACCCTGCCGTTTCTCAATCAGGTACTGGGCCTGCTGGCTGCCGTCACCCTCGTGGGCTACATACTTTACACGCTGTCGCCCGAAGTAGTGATGCGCGTAGGCAGCCCCTACGTCTACATCACATCCATATGGGTACTTGCCGGGATGCTCCGCTACATGCAGACAGTCATTGCCGACAACCATGGCGGAAACCCGGAGCGCGACCTCCTACGCGACCCTTTCCTGATGACCTGCGTGGCAGGCTGGCTGACCACCTTCGCCATACTGCTTTACGCATGACCAATCCAATACTAAGTAACTGCTCAAATTAAACATGTTACTTATCGCCATACAACGGAAAAAATGAAGCTCCCCGGCCTTTCAGGCGAGGGGAGCTTCTATGCTGGCTCGGGGTTTCCGAGGCGGACGTATGCAGCAGGTACGGCCTGCACGGCTTTCGCTCTGCACCACCTCCGGTTGGCAGGATGGTTATTCCTGTTCGATTCGATTCTTGGTCTTGGCTTTGGTTTTAGAGGCTGACGAGCCCATGTCGCGTTCTTCCTGCAGTTCTATCTCGTTGCGCTTGGAGTCGAGTACGCGGTACTGGAGATATGCGAGGCTCTGGTCAGGGAGAATCTTGAATTTCGACCCGAGTTCCATACGCCATCTGCGGTACATGGATATCAGGCCTTTCTTGATATATGCGTCCACATAGGGATGGACGTACATGACGAAATCCTTTACTTTCAATGTATCCACGAGGTAGTGCAGACGCTCGTGGAGGGTGTCGGTAAACAGGAGCGACGGCTGCACCTCGCCCTTGCCGTAACATGACGGGCAGGCTTCGGTGGTGACAATGTCAAGAGCCGGGCGCACACGCTGGCGGGTAATCTGCATCAGCCCGAATTTGCTCAGAGGCAGTATATTGTGGCGGGCACGGTCATTCTGCATAGCTTCGCGCATGTGGTCATAGAGCTTCTGACGGTGTTCGGCCTTGGCCATGTCTATAAAGTCTATGACTATGATGCCGCCCATATCGCGCAGGCGCAGCTGACGGGCTATCTCATCGGCGGCACGCATGTTGACTTCGAGCGCGTTGGTCTCCTGGTCGTTGGCCGCCTTGGAGCGGTTGCCGGAGTTGACATCGATGACATGCAGAGCCTCTGTATGCTCTATGATAAGATATGCACCGCTCTTGAACGACACCGTCTTGCCGAACGACGACTTTATCTGGCGCGTGATGCTGAATTTGTCAAATATCGGATCCTGCCCCTCATAAAGGCTTACGATCTCGCGACGGTCGGGAGCTATCAGATTGACATACTTGACTATCTGCGCAAACACGTCGGGGTCGTTGACCCTTATGGCCTCGAAATCGGGACTGAAAATGTCGCGGAGCACGCTCACGATGCGTCCTTCCTCTTCAAACACCATGGCCGGGGCTGTGACTTTCTGTGCCCGGGCCACGGTCTCTTCCCAATACCCGAGCAGCGTCTTGAGCTCGTGGTTAAGCTCTGCAACACGCTTTCCTTCGGCAGAGGTGCGGATGATGACTCCGAAATTCTTAGGCTTTATGCTTTCGACAAGCTGGCGCAGACGCAGCTTCTCGCCGGTGGTCTTGATTTTCTGCGATACGGAAATCTTGTCGCCGAAGGGTATCAGCACGAGATAACGTCCGGTAAAAGTTATCTCAGTGGTAAGCCGCGGACCCTTGGATGATATCGGCTCCTTGACAATCTGCACTAATAGCTGCTGCCCGGGCTGCACTTGGTCGGAGATAGTCCCGTGTTTGTCGATTTCGGGGAGCAGCTTCATTTTTGACAGCTGAGGTACACGTTTTGTGTCCTCAAGCATGCTTTTCACAAATTCCACGTATGTGGAGTAACGTGGACCAAGATCGAGATAGTGGAGAAATGCGTCCTTCTCGTAACCCACATTCACGAAAGCGGCATTCAATCCGGGCATAATCTTCTTGACTTTTGCCAGATAGATGTCGCCGACAGCGTAAGCCAGCCCTCTGGCTTCCTTCTGCAAGGACACCAGCCGCCCTTCCTCGGTCTGCGCTATGGAGACCTCCTTGGGCTGAACGTCGACTATGAGTTCACTTCGCATCGGCTTGATTACGGTTAATGTGTGTATCGGTTACCAAGATAGGGGGTAAATGCAACGGAGAACAAACCGTCGGTCACCACCATTGACCTCGCTGTCGGTGGATACCCTCCTGTCTGTTCTCTGTTTCTCTCATGTGCCGGCATTGAGCCGGCTCTGAAGTTGTCGCTGTTTAGGCTCTCTATACTGTTCGGTTGGGTAATAGTCACAAGAGAGGGTATTGCCTAAACATTAGAGAGAGTGTCGTTTTTTTGACACTCTCTTACTTTTTCTTGTGACGATTCTTACGCAGGCGTTTTTTACGCTTGTGTGTGGCCATCTTGTGGCCTTTTCTTTTCTTTCCGCTTGGCATGATTAGCAGTTGATTTATAAAAAGGTTTATGTATTAAAGTGTTTCTTGTCCCATATAGTGTGGTTCACTTCACTTCTTCCATGAACACTTTGGCGGGCTTGAACGCCGGTATTTTGTGTTCGGGGATGATGATAGTGGTGTTCTTGGATATGTTACGTGCGGTCTTTTCAGATCGTGTCTTGACGATGAAGCTTCCGAATCCGCGGAGGTAAACGTTTTCGCCGTTTGCAAGCGAGTCCTTGACCACGTCCATGAATTTCTCGATAGTCTTGAGAACGCTGGCACGATCGATGCCTGTAGACCTTGCGATTTCGTTGACGATTTCTGCTTTAGTCATACTGTGTGTTGTAACTGGTTATTTATGTTGATTTTGAATGTAGGTGCAAATATCGCACTTTTTTTTCAATCTCCCCATAACGGCAAGCAAAAAAATTTCATAAATCGCTATTATGGGTCATTTTGCGCCTCTCACATACGCCTCCACAAAGTCCGAAGCCACGGCTCTCGCTTCGTCATTGGTGGCTACAAGCTGGCCATAGTCAGGCGCGGCTATGAACTCCACGCGGCCGATGGTCCGTTCCAGCAGCGGATATATATCCACAAACTTCAACTTACCAGCCAAAAAGGCCGCTACCGCCACTTCATTGGCAGCATTGACCACACATGCCATGTTGCCACCTCGCTCCAAACAGCGGTGAGCCAGAGCCAGGCATGGAAACCGCTCCGTATCAGGCTTTTCGAATGTCATGGAAGCATACTGCTCCAATGTCAGCCGTCCCGGCAGATACATGCGGGCCGTCTCTCCCAAAGCGTAACTGATAGGCAGCCGCATGTCAGGCACTCCGAGCTGGGCCTTCACACCGCCGTCGACAAACTCCACCATCGAATGCACTATGCTCTGGGGATGCACCATCGCCGCGATACGCTCCGGGGCGACACCGAACAGCCAGTGCGCCTCGATGATTTCAAACGCCTTGTTGAGCATCGTAGCGGAGTCGATGGTGATTTTTGCCCCCATGCTCCAGTTTGGGTGACGCAATGCATCCGACACAGTCACGTCAGCCAACCTGTCGGCCGGCAGCTCCCGGAACGGCCCGCCTGAAGCTGTGATAATCAGCCGCTCGACAGCATCTATATCTTCACCACGCAGACATTGATATATGGCCGAATGCTCGCTGTCCACAGGATATACCTTGGAAGCCGATTCTTTCAGGAGGTTGGTGACGAGTTCGCCGGCCACCACCAATGTCTCCTTGTTGGCCAAGGCGATGTCTTTGCCGGCTTTTATGGCCCTTATCGTGGGGGCAAGCCCGCTATACCCCACCGTAGCCGTCACCACCATCGAAAAATCATCACGGTCCATAGCATCGGCAAGAGCCGATGCGCCAGCGGCTGTCTCTATGCCGAGGGGCTGCAATGCGTCACGCAGACGGGGGTACAAAGATTCATCGGCTATGATGACCATCGATGGACGGAACTCGCGGGCCTGGACTATGAGGTCGTCCACACGCCTCCCGGCCGAAAGCAATCTGACAGCAAAACGCTCTGGATGACGGCGCACTATATCGAGAGTCTGGGTTCCGATAGAGCCGGTACTGCCCAGCACGGCTATATTTTTCATGATTACGAGATTATATCAGCAGGATTATGACACAAAGTTAGCGGTTTCAAAGAATGTCTAAAAATTAAAGTATAAGAAACTGTCTTGAATTACGAAATTAATCTAACAATCACATCACAAATCGGCATACTCCTTCATGGCATCAAAGCTCGGACACGCCTTACGAGCCAGATTACGATGCCCGACAATACGCGCCGAAGGATAGTCGCGGCGCAGCCGTCCAAGCAGGGAGCGCAGGGCGAGCTTCTGCGCCTCCGTGCGGTTGTCCACAGCTGGCAGGTCTCGCCGGGAAGTATCCACTCCTCCCACATACGCCACATGTATAGCATGTTCGTTGTGTCCCTTGACACCGTTGGCTATATCCCAATCAGGCACCACCTGCGCTACATAGCCCGACGGCTCTACTATATAATGGTATCCCGGGGTACTCCAGCCCAACCCTCCGCGCCGGCGCGGCAAAGTATGGTAACGGACGATATCGGCAGCACATTGACTCTGAGGACCGGCGGTGCAATGCACCACTATAAGTGTTATTTTTCGCATAAAAATGATAGTTTTTGAGTGTGACTATAAGAAACTGTTTAAGATCTGTATTCGAGCGTGTTTGGTTTACATCCGCAAAGTAACCACAGCCTAAAAGCCATACCATGCGAAAACATCAGCACCACTTTAAGATACCACAATTTATTAACATACTTTAAGTGTCAAAAACTGTTTTTTATGGATTTTCCCCTTATATTTGATGTCATAAAATACCATTGACGCATCCATGTCGCCCACAGGCGGCACACATGAAAAACTTACCTCATAACATATTACATATCAGTACATTAAAACCCACATTCATATTTAATACCTTAAAGAATATGGATATAAATAATATCATGAGCGCCCTTGAGGCGAAGCACCCTGGCGAAAAAGAATATCTCCAGGCCGTCAAAGAAGTGTTGATGTGTGTGCAGGATGTATATAACGAACATCCCGAATTTGAGAAAGCACGAATCATCGAACGCATGGTAGAACCCGACCGCATCATCACATTCCGTGTGACATGGGTCGACGACAAAGGCGACGTACAGACCAACCTCGGCTACCGCGTACAGTTCAACAAGGCCATAGGCCCGTACAAAGGAGGCATCCGCTTCCACGCATCCGTAAATCTTTCGATACTCAAATTCCTCGGATTTGAGCAGACATTCAAAAACGCCCTCACCACCCTGCCCATGGGCGGAGCCAAAGGGGGCAGCGACTTCTCGCCCCGAGGCAAGAGCGATGCCGAGATCATGCGCTTCTGCCAGGCGTTCATGCTCCAGCTCTGGAAAAACCTCGGCCCTGACCGCGACGTACCCGCCGGCGACATCGGCGTGGGAGGCCGTGAGGTAGGCTACATGTTCGGCATGTACAAGCAGCTCGTGGACCGCCACGACGGCACATTTACCGGCAAGGGTCTCGACTTCGGAGGCTCACTGATACGCCCGGAAGCCACAGGCTACGGCGCATTGTACTTCGTCCAGAGTATGCTCGCCAAGAAAGGCGACGACATCAAGGGCAAAGTCATTTCCATCTCCGGCTTCGGCAATGTAGCATGGGGCGCAGCCAAGAAAGCCACTGAGCTTGGAGCGAAGGTGGTGACCATTTCCGGCCCCGACGGCTACATCTACGACCCCGACGGCCTCGATGCCGAGAAGATAGACTACATGCTCTACCTCCGCGCCACCGGCGACGACATAGTAGAGCCATATGCCGAAAAATTCCCCGGCTCGACATTCTATCCCGGCAAAAAGCCATGGGAACGGAAAGTCGACATCGCATTGCCCTGCGCCACCCAAAACGAGCTCGACGGCGACGATGCAAAGCAGCTCGTGGATAACGGCGTGCTCATGGTGGCCGAAGTGTCGAACATGGGCTGTACACCCGAAGCCATAGACACATTCATCGCCAACCACACCACTTATGCACCCGGCAAGGCCGTCAACGCCGGAGGCGTAGCCACCTCCGGACTCGAGATGAGCCAGAACGCCATGCACCTGCAGTGGTCAGCCGAGGAGGTCGACGACAAATTGCACTTCATCATGAAGTCGATACACGAACAGTGCGTGAAATACGGAACAGAACCCGACGGCTACATCAACTACATGAAAGGTGCCAACATCGCAGGCTTCATGAAAGTAGCCAACGCCATGATGGGACAAGGCATCATCTAATCCCGACGATTCTCTAACCTAAGATAACACAGATTTACCTCACGGGCATCCGCTCCTCCCCACCCAGGAGGGCTGCGGATGCCTTATTTTTAATCCACACTCTAATGATTGTAATTCTCACGGCTTGCGCCGGCAGCCCTTGGCAGGGCTATCCTGTGGGGCGGATTAATAACGGGGCTTGCGCCCCGCCCTACTATTCCTTAGCTCCTGCGGAGCTGTTTTCTTTATGAAATGATATGCGATGAATTTACGAAGCCCCGAAGGGGCGGGTGAACAGTAGGGCGGGGCGCAAGCCCCGTTGCAAGGACATCAGACGGAGTCAGCCCTGAAGGGTCTGACGGTGCAAACCATGAACATCTATATGGAATCCCCCTCGTCAACCTTTTCTATCCGCTGATTTCATCTTGCACCATTACGGGAAATAGCGTAATTTTGCAGGGCAATGGAACCCAGCATTTCAGTCATAATCCCGGTCTATAACAGCCAGCGCTATCTGCCACAATGCCTCGACAGCATCCTGTCCGGCCAAGGCGAGGATGTCATAAAGGAAGTTATCGTGGTCGACGACGGCAGCTCGGACCAGACCCCTGTAATCGCCCGGGCATATGCAGCCGCTGATTCGCGTGTCAAAATCATCTCGCAGCAGAACCGTTGCTGCGGAGGCGCCCGCAACACAGGCATCGAAGCAAGCACCGGCCAGTATCTGGCATTCGTCGATGCCGACGACATACTGATGCCCGGAGCCCTGCCCCATCTGCTGAGCCTGATGGGTCCGTCGGTCGACATAGCCATAGGCCGCTATTTCCGCGATGCGGCGATGACACACCACTATGCAGCCGACAGATCCGAAAGACACACCATCATAGGTTCCGAACTTGCCAACAAGATAATGCTTTACCGCACAGGCTTCATTTCATCGCCATGGGGACGGCTCTACCGAAAATCGGCCATAGGAGACCTGCGCTTCAAAGAAAACCTTTATTACGAAGACCTCGATTTCAACTACAGACTGTTACTCCGGACCAACCAAGTGGCACTCACCCACCGGTGCCTGTACCTCTACCGCCGCAATCCCGACAGCGCAATGAGCCTGTGGGACGACAAGCGTCTCGACGTGCTCCGCGTGACCGAGTGGATAGAGGCCGATGCATCCTCGCGGCACAACCCCTCACTCCTTGCCGCCGCCAAAGACCGCCGTCTGAGCGCATGTTTCAATATGTATGCACTATGCAGCTCGCATCAACGCCACACGATGGCCAACCTCTGCTGGACGGAAATAAAGCGCTTGCGGCGGGACTCGCTGACCAACAGCTCCGTCCGCTGGCGAAATCGAGTGGCCGCAGCCGTCAGCTATCTCGGGCCCACGGTGCTCCGCTATCTCGGCGAGGCATTTTACCGCAATCAGTCCTGACCTTCAAGATTCCGGGGAAAACCGAGTGTGTCGCAGAACCTCCTTATAGGGTTACTCTGCATAAAAACAATCATCGTCACGGCGCGCTTCAACCCTCCGGCAATGACCGACAACGCCGTCCGCTGCGCAGGGACGCACCCCGGTGTGAAGCCGCCCCTCGGAACACCCTCCTACGACATGGTGGCAATGCGACACCGACAAAATTTTTCGCTCAAAAGTTGGAATTTCCAACCAAAACACATATCTTTGTGATATCAAGATAAACGCCACATCAAAGTAGATTGGGAAACTCATCAAATTTTTCTGAAATACCGAGACACAGCGTAACCGTCCAATGGCGGGCCTCACCCGCAAGGGCTGGCTTCCGGGCCACGGAGGATTACAAAGGGCGGCGAGCACTCAAATCCTGTCATTCGGAGTTTCATCGCATCCTTTGGTGTGGTAGCCATAGCAGAGGGCATCAGGCTGACAGTCAGCTCGATGCCCTCTCGTTTTGCATTTCGATCCAGCGACATCACGCCGCTAAATGCGGGTCAGCGGACAGGGACGGTTGGTAACCCCCCTAAACGCTTCTTATAAGATTTATAAGTCTTATTATTCAGACACATCCACCCGGGCCTGCGACATCTCGGCATACTCATCCCATCCGGGGTCATTCTCCGTGTACACCGTCAGCGGAAGCAGCGGCAGGTCGGCAAGAGCCTCGTTGAGCTTGCGCCCGAAGATATGCACACTTGCCGTATAGAATATCCAGTCGCGACGGCCATCGCCGGTGTATATCCCGGTCATCACAGCTACAGGGTCTTTGCGAAACGCGTCGGCAAGGCGGTCGGTAACAGCCTCCATCATGGCCGCATCATCCGCCCCCGGCATTCCTGATGCATCGCAGCCATAGTCCCAGCCCACCTCTACGCGGATGCTGAAACGGGGGTTGTCACGGAATCTGCCGATATCGTCGCGGCCTGTTACCATTATCAGTCTGCCGGATTCGCTCTCGGTGGGTGCGGTCCACCATTCGCCAGGTATATCGTTCATATCGGATTCTAATAGTGTGTTGAAAAAACTGATGCTAATTTAGTGATTTTTTTGTGATTAATATGGATGGACCCGATGTAATTGGCAAAAAATCACTACCTTTGCAGCGCATTATGCGGCAGTGCATCGGCACTACCGCGATGCACCTTATTAATTAACCCTGTTTTATTAACTTTTAAATGACTGAAGAAGTAAAAAATTCTCCAATCGAAGACTTCGACTGGGACGCTTACGAAAAAGGCGAAACCCAAGGAGAAAAATCACGCGAAGAGCTCACCCGCACCTATGACGAAAGTCTCAACACCGTCAAGGACAAGGATGTAATCGAAGGTACCATCATCGCCCTCAACAAGCGCGAAGCTGTGGTTAACATCGGCTACAAGAGCGACGGCATCATCCCCATCAGCGAATTCCGCTACAATCCCGACCTCAAGGTTGGCGACACTGTAGAAGTGTTCATCGAGAACCAGGAAGACAAGAAGGGCCAACTCATCCTTTCTCACCGCAAAGCCCGCGCAGCCCGTGCATGGGAGCGCATCAACGAGGCTCTCGAGAAGGACGAAATCATCAAGGGCTTCATCAAGTGCCGCACCAAAGGCGGTATGATTGTCGACGTGCTCGGCATTGAGGCATTCCTCCCCGGCAGCCAGATCGACGTCAAGCCCATCCGTGACTATGACATGTTTGTAGGCAAGACCATGGAATTCAAGGTTGTCAAAATCAACTCCGAGTTCCGCAACGTGGTCGTAAGCCACAAGGCTCTCATCGAGGCAGAGCTCGAGCAGCAGAAGCGCGAGATCATCTCCAAGCTCGAAAAGGGCCAGGTACTCGAGGGTACCGTCAAGAACATCACCACCTACGGCGTATTCATCGACCTCGGCGGTGTCGACGGCCTCATACATATCACCGACCTCAGCTGGGGCCGCGTAAGCCACCCCGAAGAGGTCGTTCAGCTCGACCAGAAGCTCAATGTCGTTATCCTCGACTTCGACGACGAGAAGAAGCGCATCGCCCTCGGCCTCAAGCAGCTCCAGCCCCATCCCTGGAACGCCCTTGACGAGAACCTCAAAGTCGGCGACAAGGTCAAAGGCCGCGTAGTGGTCATGGCCGACTACGGCGCATTCGTCGAAATCGCTCCCGGTGTCGAAGGCCTTATCCACGTGAGCGAAATGTCGTGGAGCCAGCACCTCCGCTCTGCCAACGACTTCATGAAAGTCGGCGACGAGGTTGAAGCTGTCATCCTGACACTCGACCGCGAGGACCGCAAGATGAGCCTCGGCATCAAGCAGCTCAAGAAAGATCCCTGGGAAGACATCGAAGTGCGCTACCCTGTTGGCAGCAAGCACACTGCTCGTGTCCGCAACTTCACCAACTTCGGCGTATTCGTTGAAATCGAAGAGGGCGTTGACGGCCTGATCCACATCAGCGACCTCAGCTGGACCAAGAAAATCAAGCACCCCAGCGAATTTACCCAGATCGGTGCCGACATCGACGTGCAGGTCCTTGAAATCGACAAGGAGAACCGCCGCCTCTCCCTCGGCCACAAGCAGCTCGAGGAAAATCCCTGGGACGTATTCGAGACCATCTTCACAGTCGGCTCTATACACGAAGGCACCATCGTCGAGATGGTAGAAAAGGGTGCCGTAATCGCACTCCCCTACGGCGTTGAGGGCTTCGCTACTCCCAAGCACCTCCAGAAGGAAGACGGCTCTCAGGCCAAGCTCGACGAGAAGCTCAACTTCAAGGTAATAGAGTTCAACAAGGACAGCAAGCGCATCATCCTCAGCCACAGCCGCATCTTCGAGGACGAGCAGCGTGCCGAGCGTGGCGAACAGCGCCGCCAGAAGCGTGCAGCAGCTCCCCGCGCAAAGCGTGAGGAAGAGGCTCCCGTCCTCAATGCTCCCCTTGAAAAGACTACTCTCGGCGACCTTGAAGCTCTCGCAGCCCTCAAGGAGAAACTCGAAAACAAGTAATCCCAACTACAAGGATTCACAATACCCTCTGCCGATGGCGGTGCTGCTTGCACCGCCATCGTTTTTTTGTAACAACCTCCGTCACTATAAGCGAGTATGCTTTTTTAATTATGAGTTAGATTCAATATTTCTTCAAATATATCGCTAATTTTGCACCTGTCTGTTGAACTTACCGGCTCTACATCTGATAAGTAAATTGTGAAAGCATCTGATTATGAAAATATTCCTTATTTCCATAATACTATTTTTACCTCTATTCGTCTGTGCCCAAAAGTCGACTTTAGAAGAGGTTGATACGGTTAAGACATCATCTGTTACTGATAAAAATTCAAAAGGATGGGACCATGACTACATGGATCGCCACCTTTTGGCTCGTCCGGTATTGCCGGACAGTGCGGATGTTTTGCGCAATCAGAAAAAAAACTTCTGGAGAGCCGGAGCAGAGACCGTAGGCTTCAACATCGGCTTGTGGGCTTTTGACCGCTACGTCCAAAAAGGACATTTTGCATATATCTCATGGAACTCTATCAAGGAGAACTTTAAACATGGCTTTGAATGGGACAACGACCATTTGAGCACCAACATGTTTGCGCATCCATACAATGGCTCGATTTTCTATAATGCCGGGCGTTCAAACGGCTACAACTTCTGGCAGTCAGAACTTTTTGCCATAGGAGGAAGTGCAATGTGGGAGATGTTTATGGAGTGTGAATATCCCTCAACAAATGACATTATTGCCACACCCATAGGCGGGGCGGCGATTGGCGAAGTACTATACCGCACTTCCGACCTCATATTGGATGACAGAAGCAGCGGCGGCGAAAGATTCGGAAGAGAAGCAGCGGCTTTTGTGGTCAACCCCATGCGAGGACTGACCCGTATAATAACAGGTGAAGCATGGAAACGCCGTTCGACTTCCGGACGAAGATTTGGCGTTCCTCCGATAAGTATAGAACTGTCATTGGGAGGAAAGATGCTCACTTTATATGACTATGACGAAGGGACACGCACCGGTGTCTCAGCCGAAATCAATATAGAATATGGCGATAAGTTTGAGGAGGAGACCAAGGCGCCATATGATTATTTCTCTTTTCTGATGGAAATCCAAGGTATCAAGACACAGCCTCTCCTAAGCAGGGTGGAGATTATCGGCCGTCTGCTGGCCAAAGAGGTTGTGAATAAGAACAACTTCAAGGCATCTGTCGGAATGTATCAACATTTTGATTTTTTTGATTCAGATACCATCAAACGACGTGAGCCCAACCTTAGTCCATTGTTTCCATGTGTAGTGCCATACAAACTTGGTGCACCGGCATCGGTGGGAGCAGGAGTCATGGCTCAATATGTTCCATCCAAGGATTTTGTATTTGATGGATATGTTCATGCCAACGGCTTGATTTTAACTGGAATCCTGACGGATTTTTATCGAGACTATCATCGCAATTATAATTGGGGATCCGGATTTTCCATCAAAGCAGGCATCAATGCATCGCTATTGAGAAATCGACTGGTTGCAAACATAGCCAATCAGTTCTATAAAGTTTATACGTGGAGTGGCTATGATCAAAATGCGGATTGGTCGACCACTCCAGAGGGCAAACCAGTCAACATTCAGGGCGATAAATCAACCTCGACATTCAACCACCTGGAAGCAACATTGAAATACCGATGGTGGAAAAGGCTATATCTATCTGCCGGAGTGGATTTCTATTGGCGTACCACAAGTTACAAAGCCTTATATATCAGCAATACAGTGGGTCCTATAATCCACAGCAAACAAATCGGCGCACATCTGATGCTGTCGTATATATTGTGAACGCGGTTAAATGATTATTGGCGCAAAACAGGAAGTGCATTGTAATTGGATTTTCGTATATTTGCATAAGTGATAGACAACAATACATTCGGCACACGGAGAGTCTTGTACAAGACATTCGGGTGCAAACTGAATTTTGCCGAAACCAGCTCCGTAGGCCATCTGCTCGCGGAGAGGGGGTTTGTTCGCGCCACCGACGGCGACAAGCCCGACATCATAGTAGTCAACACTTGCAGCGTCACCGAGCTCGCCGACCGCAAATGCCGCCAAGCCATCCGTAGCCTCGTCCGCCGGTTTCCGGACGCGACAGTACTCGTGACAGGATGCTATGCCCAGCTCAAGCCCGGCGAAGTCGCCGACATACCCGGAGTAGACATCGTCGTCGGGACAAATGCCAAAGCGCGTCTGGCTGAATATATAGAGCAGTGGGATGCGGCACACTCGCCTATCAACGAGGTAATCCCGGCCAAGGATCTGCGGGAATTTGTCCCGGCATGTTCCGCCGACGACCGCACCCGCCACTTCCTGAAAGTGCAGGACGGCTGCGACTACTACTGCAGCTACTGCACCATACCCATGGCCCGCGGACGCAGCCGCTCGGGCTCCATCGACTCGTTAGTGGCACAAGCCGTCAGCGTGGCAGCCGAAGGAGGCAAGGAGATAGTGCTTACCGGGGTAAATATCGGCGATTTCGGCAAAGGCCGCACCGACAGGCTAATCGACCTCATCCGCGAGCTTGACAAGGTCGACGGAATAGAGCGTTACCGCATCTCCTCCATAGAGCCCGACCTGCTGACCGACGAAATAATACGTTTCGTGGCCGATTCCAAGCGGTTTATGCCGCACTTCCACACACCGCTCCAGTGCGGCTCGGATGAGGTGCTGCGGCTGATGCGCCGCCACTATGACAGCCGCCTGTTTGCCGACAAAGTACGCGCCATACGCGAGTCCATTCCCGACGCTTTCATAGGCGTGGACCTCATAGTGGGTACCCGAGGCGAGACCGACGAAGAGTTTGAAATATCTCGGCGGTTCATAGAGGGTCTTGACATATCCCGGCTGCACGTATTCCCCTACAGCGAACGCCCGGGTACTCGCGCCTTGCAGCTCGGAGGTGCCGTCAGCCAGGCCGACAAGCAGCGCAGAGCCGCCGTGATGCTGCGCATGAGCGACACCAAGCTCCATGGATTTGCATCCCGCTTCATCGGCTCGACGCGCCCTGTGCTTGTAGAACACGCCCGCCCCGACGGAAAGATGTTCGGACTGACCGACAACTATCTGCGAGTGGAGATCACGCGTGACGACACCTTGGCCAATACGGTAGTCCCTGTCACCCTTACCGCCATCGAAGATGTGGATGACGGCGGCGAATGTATCATCAGAGGGGAGGTGGCGCTATGACACTCATGCCGCCGCTCGGCATCCTCTACCGCATCAGCGACCTGCTCGCCCCGATAGTGTATCACGTGGTAAGATACCGCCGTCGGCTCGTGCGCAAAAACCTGACAGAGTCGTTTCCCGACAAACCGCTCAGTGAGATCAAGCATATCGAACGCCGGTTTTACCGCAATTTCACCGACAATTTCATCGAAGCCATCAAGCTGCTCGGCATCACCGACCGCGAGATGCGTCGGCGTGTAGTATTCGGAGGAATCGAAAAGGTCGACGAATACCTCAGCCAAGGGAAGACCATAATAGCATATTTCGCCCATACAGCCAACTGGGAGTGGGCTCCCTCAATCACCCTATGGACTTCCAAGCAGCGTGACAGCGAAGCGGTCTTCGCCCAAGTCTACCGACCGCTGCGCAACCGGCATTCCGACCGCCTGTTTCTGCGTCTGCGCAGCCGTTTCGGAAGCCACAGCTTCAAGAAAGCGACCGTCATGCGCGACATCATCAGACTGCGGCGCGACGGTATGCCCTCCATGACCGGCTTCATGAGCGACCAGAAACCGAGCCACGGCGATCCGGGCCACATCACCACATTTCTCAACCACCCCACAGCCATGATTTCCGGCACCGAACACCTCGCCCGCCGCCTCGGAGCTGCGGTGGTGTACATGGACATGACGCGCATACGCCGGGGTTACTACCGACTCGACATCGTCGACATGGCTGCCGATGCGTCGCTGACGGCTCCGGGTGAGCTGACCGAACGATATGTCAGCCTCCTCGAGCGGACCATAAAGCGCGACCCTGCGGGATGGCTCTGGACCCACAACCGATGGAAATACCCCGTCACTCTCCCTGACACGAAATGAAACCCGTAGCTGTCATAATACTCAACTGGAACGGTGCCGACATGCTCAGCCGCTACCTCGGCAGCGTAATCAGGCATACGCCGGCCGACATCGCCGACATCATCGTGGCCGACAACGGCAGTACCGACGGCTCCATGACGCGCCTTGCCGACGAATTTCCCGATGTGAAAGTCCTCGCCTTCGACAAAAACCTCGGCTATGCCGGGGGCTACAACGAGGCCATACGCCGCGCCGGCAGCCGATACACCGTGCTGCTCAACAGCGACGTGGAGGTCAAAGGCGACTGGCTCACCCCCCTCTACCGCTATATGGAGACACATCCCTCCATCGCGGCAGTGCAGCCCAAGATACTCAGCATCGCCGAGCCTACGAAATTCGAGTATGCCGGAGCTGCCGGAGGTTTCCTGGACCGCAACGGCTACCCCTACTGCCGTGGCAGGATTTTCGACACCGTAGAGACCGACCATGGGCAGTATGACTCGCCCATGGAAATTTTCTGGGCGACCGGGGCGGCGCTGATGGTGCGTACCCAGCTCTACTTGGATGCCGGAGGGCTCGACAGCCGTTTTTTCGCCCACATGGAGGAGATAGACCTCTGCTGGCGGCTCCGCTCCATGGGCTACGGCATAGCTGCGGTACCAGCAGGGGCAGTCTACCACCTCGGCGGTGGCAGCCTGCCGGCATCGTCGCCTCGCAAGACCTACCTCAACTTCCGTAATTCGCTGCTGATGCTATATAAGAACCTGCCCCTGCGCGAGCGGCGCGGCTTCCTCATCCGCCGGCGGCTGCTCGACACGCTCGCATGGGCAAAATTCATCGCTACGCTCGATTTCCGCAACGCATCGGCCATAATCGGAGCCCACAGGGATTTCCGCCGCATGGTGCGCGAGCATTACAGCGACATACAGCCCCCGGCTGCCAACATGCTCCCCACCCTGCCATGGGGTCGGCGCAACATACTCCGCGACTACTACCTGCGCGGTCTGCGTAAGTTCAGCGACCTCACATGATCTCACAATCAAAACCAATACACTCCTTATGATATGAAAAACGGATATTTCCGCGTTGCCGCGATAGTGCCTCCCGTCGAAGTTGGCGAGGTCGATGCCAATGTCAACGCCATATTGGACTTCATCCCACGCCTGATAGAAGAAGATGTGGAAGTCGCCGTATTTCCTGAAATGTGCATCACGGGATACACATGCGCCGACCTGTTCCACGACTCCACGCTTGTGCGGGCAGCTGCTGACGGAGTGCAGCGGCTCATCGACGCAGCTGCGGCATGGGGCGACACGTCCATCATCGTGGGTTATCCTAAAGTTGACGGCGCAGGTGCGATGTACAACTGCGCAGCTCTTATCAACCGCCTTGGCATGAAAGAGGTGCGCAAAACCTATGTGCCTAACTACAACGAGTTCTACGAACGCCGTTGGTGGCGGCCGGCTCCGCCCTCCGACAGCATCGACCTGATTGCCGTCAACGGGGTCAACATAGGCATAGAAATCTGCGAGGATCTGTGGGCTCCCGTACCGCCCTCCACGCGGCTCGCCATGGCAGGAGCCGATATAATCTTCAACCTCTCAGCCAGCGATGACGTGATAGGCAAATACGACTACCTGCGGTCGCTCGTGGTGCAGCAGTCGTCGCGCTGCCTGTGTGGATATGTATATACAAGTGCCGGATTCGGCGAGTCGTCGACCGACTTGGTATTCGACGGCAAAAGCATCGTCGCTGAAAACGGCCACATCCTCTCCGAGAAGCCTCGCTGGGACACCTCTGAGCAGATGGTGATAGCCGACATCGACATCGATGCCCTGCGCCACGACCGCCGGCACTACACCACATTCGGCGACTGCGCCGAGCGTGAACTCGACGGCCTCAAGGTCTGCGTGGACGGCGGACTGTCGCCCCGTGACGGCGCGGACGATGATGACGGCTTCACCCCACGGTTCCGTCCTGTCAACCCCTACCCTTTCCTTCCTGCCGACGACTGCCACGCAGCAGAGCGTTGTGAGGAAATCCTCAACATACAGTCGGCAGGACTCGCCCGCCGGCTCAGCTTCATCCACGGCAAGAAACTCGTGGTAGGCATCAGCGGAGGCCTTGACAGCACACTGGCCCTGCTCGTGGCGGTCAGGACATTCGACCGTCTCGGCCTCGACCGCAAAGGCATTATCGGAGTCACGATGCCCGGATTCGGCACCACCGGGCGCACCCACACCAACGCGCTGGCTCTGATGGAACACCTCGGTGTCACCTCGCGTGAAGTGTCGATAGTGCCGGCAGTGATGCAGCATTTTGCCGACATAGGCCACGACCCGCTGGTACATGATGTGACATACGAAAATTCGCAGGCCCGCGAACGCACTCAGCTCCTGATGGACATCGCCAACCGCGAAGGGGCGATAGTCCTCGGCACCGGCGACCTGTCGGAGCTGGCTCTCGGATGGGCTACCTACAACGGCGACCACATGTCGATGTACGGCGTGAACGCCGGCGTACCCAAGACCCTCGTCAGCCGCCTTGTGCGTCAGGTGGCGGACACCACCGACTGCGAAGCCGTGCGCCTCGCCCTGCTCGACATCATCGACACCCCTATCAGCCCCGAACTGATTCCGGCGGACGAACACGGCGACATAGCGCAGAAGACCGAAGACCTCGTGGGCCCGTATGAGCTGCACGATTTCTTCCTTTACAACATACTCCGCTACGGCCACCGTCCGAGCCGGATATTCACCATGGCATGTCTCGCTTTCGACGGCAAATATGACCGCGCCACGGTGTTGAAGTGGCTGCGCACTTTCTACCGACGATTCTTTGCCCAGCAGTTCAAGAGGTCGTGTTTGCCCGACGGCCCGAAAGTCGGCAGCATCTGTCTGTCGCCACGCGGTGACTGGCGTATGCCCTCCGATGCCAGCTCGCGCCTATGGCTCGCCGAGCTCGACAGCCTCAGCTGCGAGTGATAAATTCTTATAAGTCTTTTTCCCGCTGTCCGCAAACTTTAAGCGGACAGTGGAATCTTATTTTCCCGAGGTAACACATTAATAATAAAGTTCATATGATATAATATCAAAATAAGCACATTTAAACATGCTTATTTGGACACAACGTCACAGACCATGTGAATTCTTTGTCTGATTGATGGTGTTCTCTCCGACTATATAGGCATAGCAAGCCACTGGCATAAAATGAAGATTACATCCATTGATGTTCCTGACTCCGCTTTCGGTTATGCTTGTTATCAATGCTTCATTCATTAAATTTTTATCCATGAAATACATGAGAGACACGAGATCTCCTGGATTATCATAGAACTTATTCGACCATTTAATTTCCACTGCCCACGCAGGCTTTTGCCGCGCGATATCAAGGCCAACAATATCCACTTCTCCCTGCTGTTTTCCTTGTCGCCAATTAGCATATCGTAATTCTACACCTTGACGAGGAAACCATTGAGCATAGACCGCAGTCTCAACCATATCTCCAATCTCAATATCTTGTTCTTTAATGGGGTTGAACAGTGCACACCGCAAAGATGGATTTGTCAAGTATATCTTAAATTGAGTTTCCCTTTGATATGATTTTGCCGTATCATCCGTCCGTCTTACAACCTTTATTAAAAATGCAGCTTCTAAATAATTGATGTATTTTTTCAAAGTCTCTTTTTTTACACCTGATTCCTTTGATAATTTTTCATACGAAAATTGCGCGCCTGAATGATATGCTATCATTGTGAACAGCGAATTTAATTCCTGCACATCACTAATTCCATAAAGACTTGGTAAATCTCTCAACAATACCTTATCAATAATATCATGACGTATAAACTGCCCAGGGTTCTCACGAATTTTATCAGAAAAAACGACTTCTGGATAACCTCCATAATTAATGTAATCAATAAACAATTCATTCAATCGCGATATATCTATGGTATTATATACACTTGCAACGCAAGTACCCCATTGCTCACTTACCCTTGTCATAATATTTGAATAACCTTTTAAATGAATGTATTCATAGAATGTCAATGGAGGGAGACTGAAATCCGAGAAACGACCAGCACCACTCTCGTCACTTCTCCTTTTAAGTTCAGCTGCAGCAGACCCTGACGCAATAAATTTCACATTAATATATGTATCAACAAGAGATTTAAGTTCGACTTCCCAATTTTTAAGGTATTGTATCTCATCATATAGTACATACATTTTTTCTTTACCTGCTGATTTATTTAGAATCTGACAAGCCAACTGGAATAATTGCTCAAGATATATTTTGTTATATATCGGAGTCTCCACCGAAATATAAATAATATTTTGCGCCGGAACACCCTCCTCAATCAGACGCTGTATCGTATGGTACATCATCACCGTCTTGCCTACACGACGAGGACCCATTAGTATTAAAGCCCTTCTTAATTCCGTTGCTCGAACAAGAGGATAGAAAATATCCAGATATAATCGTGGTGTCATTGAAGCATAGAAATCCGGAATTCGACCCTCAGACCACCAAGGATTGTCAACCTTTAACCTGCCTATTATCTGCTTTTCAAGAAGATTCGTATATTCCATAAACATATTATTCTTCTGCAAAATTACCAATATTATTCCAAATAAGCATAATCAATAATACTTATTTTAACCAAACACAACCAATATGCCCATTAACAACACCTTACTTGGGATTAGTAATCCTCATCGCTATCGTCACCCTCGGAGCCTTCGGGCACATCGGGGATGGCGATAGGCGCTTTTACACCCGGACGTGTAGGCAGGAATCCCGGAGCTACAGGCTCGGAGTAGTCGTCCTCGTCCACATCGAAGATTGTCGGGAGCGACTGCGGAGCTGCTTGGGGTGTAGACTCCGGCTTTGTTTCGGGCTGCGACTGCGGAGATGCCTGGGGCGTTGGCTCAGGCGCGGTGACGCTTTGTGGCTGCGGAGCTACCGGCGCAGCCTGTGGGGTAAACTCCGGCGTTGGCTCAGACTGAGATTGAGGCTCTGATTCTGTAGAGGATTGCGGCTCAGACTGTTGCTGGGACTGTGGAGCGGACTGTGGAACAGGCTGCGGCTCATTGTCGATGGCTTCCTGCGGCTCGGCGGGCTTCGGAGCTGAGGGAGGCGTGAGGGGGATGGCATCGAAGATGCGTTCAAACCGCTCTTGATCGGTTTCGGGGCGGGTCTCGGGCGCGGATTCTGTCTCAGATTGCCTGTCTTGCAGGGTGTCGACTTCAGATTCAGTGACAGTTTCGGATTCGGGGAGTGCGGTAGCCTCCGACTGGTCCACCTCAACGGACGGCAAGGTATACGGTGCGGACGGCTCCGAGGGAGTTTCCCCCGGGCGTTCGCCCGGAGCATAGGCATCATACATCTCTGCTGCCGGCGGATAGTCGGCATCGGCAGGAAGAACCGCCTCATGGGTGAAATCGATGGCCTGCTCTCCCACAGCCTGGAAATATTCCTCAAACGAGCGTCCCTCTTTGAGCAACTTATCAAAATTAGCCACACTGATGACCACCGGGCGCACATACTGCGGCAATCGGAACTTCGACCGCTCCATGGACGTGCGGTAACGCTCCAAGTCGAGCGCGTTGGCAAATCCCTTGACAATCGTGACCCCAAGCTGGCCGAAAGTCATCTGCTCGAGGTCGAAATCACGCACCGAGAAAGTGGAGAAATTATACCGCGCCACCTCGTAGAGCAACGCCGCCGGATTGACACGGTCAAGCGGATAGAGCATCACGAACAGCTGCGGAGCCTCCGGGTCGAGGGTGACTTTGAGTGGGGCATCGAGGTCTACGGTGGTGGTGTCGCCTGTAGAAATCAGGCGTGTATTCCAGAGCATACCGCGCACGTTGGTAGCCGACTGGTGGAGCTTGCGCCCGGATGTGATGCCTTTGAGATAGGCACTCGCCATGGGAGTCAGGTCGGTGTCGGGATACTTTTCAAGCAGCTCGCGCAGACGTGCGGCAAACTCCTCCGGCTTGTTTTCGGTGACATAGGTCAGCGCATCGAGAAACATGAATTTGGGCATTATTTTGCTCAGAGGATAGTCGCGCTGCATGGTGCGGTAAGCCTCCTGCACCTCGGCGTTGCGGTTGTCCAAGTAGGCTTGCCACGTCTGCTCGTAAAGCTGCTCCTGACGCGAGTCCATGACCTTAAGATTCTCCAAATAGTCGGGATTGCGCATCGCCTGTCCGAGCTGGCTTTCGGGAAACTCCGTGAGTATAAGCTGGCGGTAACGCTCCGCACCTGCCATGTCTCCGTCATGCACCATCATCAGGTATATGTTATAGTACACGTCGAGACGGTAGACATTGTCGGGGAAACGCTTCATCAGGTCGTCAAATTCGGCGAGAGCCGCCTGAGTGTCGCCGAGTTTGTCCTTCAGTATAAGTCCCATGTTGTACAGCCCCTCCTGCACGATGTCGGCAGCCTGCGCCTTCTCCAAGTCGGTCTTTGGGATGTCCTTCATGTAATATTCGGCATTGGCAGGGTCGTCGGTGACAGGGAGCTGCTTGCCGTCATCGTCAGTCGGTTCCTCCGATTCGCTGTCCGTCTCACCGTCCTGTACCTCGCCATCGCCGGAGTCATCCTCCGTGCCGAAGTCCGACATCGAGAAGTCGCTCTTGTTGCGGCGGCGCCAGTTGTCCTCGTTGCGGCGGGCTCCCCACAGGCGTTGGAACTGCTTCTTGCCCTGCGCCACCGACGTGGGGTTGTAGAAATACCACGAATCGTCGGTGTTGATGCGCTGGATGTTAGCCACGTTGTCGTCAGGTGTCACGAGGAGCTGGTTTGCCTCCTGCTCCGCCCGCTGGGCTTCGCGGCGCATCTGCTCTTCCTCAGCCTTCTTGCGCTCCACATACTCGCGGGCCATGCGCTCGCACACCGCCCTCTGCTCCTCGGGCGACAGGGCAGCCAGAGCCAGCAACGAGTCCTGGAGGTGGACGTTCTGTGCGTAGGTCGACAGTTCGTCGAGCACATCGCTGCGCATACGTATCGAGTCAAGCCCGGGGAAGTCTTCGGGGAGCTGCGGCACCGCCTCGGCTATGCACGGCTGCGCCAAGTCGTAGCGGTGCTGGTCGAAGTAGAGGTTGCCCAACGCCAAGTTGGCCAACGCCTTGTCATAGCCCTCGCGTGTGCTCTTGCTGACCGCCAGACGGTAGTTGGCCATAGCCTCGGTGGTGTCGCGGCGGCTGAGATAGAGATTGCCTATGGCATAATATATCTGGTCGAGGTACTCGGCATTGCGGTCATAGCGCACCATACGCCGCAGAGCCTTGACCTCCGGCTCGATATTGTCGCCCTGATACACCTCGCTCTGGCGTATGCGGGCGTTGAACTGCATGGCGTAGTCGGACTGTGCCGAACGTCCGGCGCGGCCGAAAGCCTTGTAAGCCTCCCCTTTGCGGCCGAGGCGTGTCAGTATCTGCCCCAGCAGGTAGTTGAGGCGCATACGCTGGTGCGAGTCGCTGAGCGAAATCAGGGTCTGCAAGTGCGGCACCGCCTCGGCATACTGGTCGGTGCGTATATACAGGTCGGCGTAGTCGAACGCATAGAGGCGGCGGAGCGTCTTGGTGGTCAGCTGCTCCGGCTTGATGCGTGACACTATCATCTCGGCCTCATAGGTCCAGTCATCCGCCAGGTATGCCCTCGCCTGCCACAGCTTCGCCTCCGTGACCACGTCGGGAAGCCACTTGAAATTTTTGGAAATATAATAAAATGTCGCCGCAGCACCGGTGAAGTCCCCGTTGTGGTACTGCGAACGCCCCATCAGCATCCATGCATTGTGGAGGAATGGGTTGTACTCCGTGCGGCGCATCCACTCCTTGTAAGCCTCGTCATACGACTTGCCGGGCTGCTTCTTGGGCTTGCGCTTTATGGAGCGTATCTGTATGGCCTTGGCGGCTTTGTCGATGGACCGCTGGAAACTGCCCGACGGCTGCGGAGCCTTTGGGTCCGCCTTGGCTTCTATGGGCGAGAGGTAGAGGGTGCGCGACAGGTCGTCCTTGTACGTGGTTTCCTGCTCGCGGAGGGTGTATTTATAGTGCTCGTCGCCGTTGTAGTACACGTTGTAGCGCGTGATGAAAGCCATGTAGTGACGGGTGACGGCAGTGTTTTTCTTGAGCGAACAGCCGTGCATGAGCATACATACCCACACCACAGCCATCACGGCCATGGCGGCGACAAGAGGATGTCTACGAGGGCGACACATTACATATATAACGTAGACGGTAGCGGAAATCTTATAAGAGCCGACAGGAAACTTAGGAGGCTTAGGATTCCTATGATTCCTAAGCCTCCTATATCCTATCGCAAGCAAAAAAGCCTCTGGGAAATGATCCCAGAGGCTTTTTTTGATAGATAGCGGACAGCCGAGGTTATTTGAGGAACTTGGCACCGCCGAGGTTGGTGCTGACGATGTAGGCTCCGCGGGCTATGTCGCTCACGTCGAGCACTATGGTGCGGTCGTCGACGCGGTCGGCTGTGGCTGCTGCCA
>ERZ779874.64-NODE-64-length-115414-cov-58.996810_pt1 | contig 115414 bp, 76 predicted proteins | sample MGYA00511031_ERZ779874 | MGnify/ENA primary metagenome ERZ779874 (study PRJEB29588, sample SAMEA2156850) | human gut metagenome | biome: human gut; feature: human-associated habitat; material: faeces | place: Denmark | collected 2008/2010 ...
CTCAAAGCCTTTTTTATTTACTTCTCAGCGAAATATTCTAAATCCGAAACTTGAGACGATAATTCCGAACCTGCCTTAAATTTGACAACTTTCTTCGCCGGAATCTCAATCATCTGCTTCGTAGCCGGATTAACTCCTGTACGAGCCGCCCTCTCAGTCACCGAAAAAGTCCCAAATCCCACCAAAGTCACCTTATCGCCCTTCTTCAACGCATCGGCCACTGCCTCCATAAATGCATTCAAAGCCTTTGCAGCATCCGCCTTCGCCATTCCACCACTGGCAGCCATGGCAGCAATCAAATCAGTCTTATTCATAACCTTAGTTCTTTTGAAATGTATATTGTTTAACAAGAAAAGTATTCCGAGCCAGTCCCCACAAAAATATAGCAAATATTCTGAATATCAAATAAAAAGAGAAGAAAAAAGAGCCCAAAAACTGAAAAAGAATCAACAAGATACACTTTTCCTGTTGCATAACAGAATTTATTCGTATTTTTGCAGCCTTGATAAATCAAAAGAATTCTATATGAACAACATTCCGACAGTTACCAAAAATCTGCTGATTATTAATGTACTGATGTTTCTTGGTACGCTTGTAGCCGAAGGCTATGGAATAGATCTTGCCGATTACCTGGGACTGCATTTTGTACTATCCGACCGGTTCAATGTCGGCCAGCTCATCACCTACATGTTTATGCATGCCGGTTTCACACATGTTTTCTTCAATATGTTCGCCGTATGGATGTTCGGACGTATTCTGGAGCAGGTATGGGGTCCCAAGCGTTTTCTGGCCTACTACATGATTTGCGGTATTGGCGCCGGCCTGATACAGGAAGCCGTAACAGCCGTCCGCTACTTCACCATCGAATCGGGTATGAGCCCGGAAGCCATCCAAGCCGTTTTTGAACAGGGATCTAAAGCATTGCAATCGAACATGAATTTTGTAGATCCTGCGATGGCCAGCCTGAATCTGGTGCTAAACTCATCTACGGTAGGAGCTTCGGGAGCGGTATATGCCATCCTGCTGGGTTTTGGCATGCTGTTTCCCAATCAACCCATGTTCATCTTCCCCTTGCCTTTCCCCATCAAGGCCAAGTATTTCGTCATGGGCTACGCACTGATAGAACTCTACTCGGGACTGGCCAACAGTGCCGGCGACAATGTTGCCCATTTTGCCCACTTGGGTGGAATGATTTTCGGATTCCTTTTGATTATGTACTGGAGAAACAAAAACAGAGGAAATGGCTACTATTATAACTGATTTAAAAGAAAAGTTCCGTAGAGGTAACATCTGCCTGCGGTTGGTCTACATCAACGTTGCCGTCTTTGTTGTAGTCACGCTGGTCAGAATCCTGTTCCAGTTGTTCAACCATTCATTAGGCAGCTGGATCAGCTGGTTGGAACTTCCAGCCTCGTTCAGTCGCTTCATCATGCAACCCTGGACGATCCTGACCTACATGTTCATGCATGCGGGACTACTGCATATTCTGTTCAACATGTTGTGGCTCTACTGGTTTGGAACCCTGTTCCTGCAATTCTTCTCCGCCAAACACCTGCGTGGCGTATATTTGCTGGGAGGTATCTGCGGAGGATTGCTCTATATGGTGTCTTACAATGTATTCCCCTATTTCCAATACATGATAGAAGGCTCTTTCCTACTGGGAGCATCGGCATCGGTATTGGCTATTGTTGCTGCTACCGCATATAGAGAACCTAACTATCCGATACAGCTCTTCCTGTTTGGAACCGTTCGGCTGAAGTACCTGGCCCTGATTGTTATCGGTATGGACCTGCTCTTCATCACCTCCAGCAATGCAGGAGGACACATTTCCCACCTTGGTGGAGCATTAGCAGGTTTGTGGTTCGCAGCTTCCCTTAGCAAAGGAAGAGACATCACCGCATGGATCAACCGTTTGCTGGATGGCATAGAAGGCCTCTTCAGCCCCCGCCCTCGCAAACCGAAGATGAAAATAAACTATGGCGGAAATCGTCAGAAAGACTACGAATACAACGCACGGAAGAAAAGCCAGTCGGACGAAATAGACCGCATCCTGGAGAAGCTGAAGAAATCGGGATACGAAAGCCTGACTGCTGAAGAAAAGAAAAGCCTGTTCGATGCCAGCAAAAGATAAACAACGCACATGAAACTTCTCCGAAATGTTGCAGCACTCACAATCGGAGCCGTGAATGCCGCTTTCACAGCGGCATTTCTGCTCACGGCCTACAGTCCTTATATTCAACCTGTCGAGCACCCGTTGCGATCCTGCCTGGGCCTGGCTTTCCCTATTTTCCTGATAGCAAACATCTGTTTTTTGTTTTTCTGGCTAATCATACAACACTACAAGCTGGCTCTATTGCCGTTGGCAGGAATGCTGTTGGCATATCCGCAGATACGCACCTATATGCCCGTCAATTTCCATACCGACCACCTGCCGGAAGAAAGCCTGAAAATCCTTTCATACAATATCATGGGCTTTGACGGATGCACGAAAAAAGACGGAAAAAACCCTATACTCACCTATCTTCAAGAGAGCGGAGCTGACATTCTGTGCCTGCAGGAATATACCACTTCCAACTCCAAACAACATCTGACACAGAAAGATATCGACCACGCCCTGAAAGATTATCCCTACCACCGTATCGACAAATTGGGAAATTCGCAAGCTACCACGAACCGCATAGCCTGTTACTCAAAATACCCCATCCTATCCACTCGCAAACTGGATTACAAAAGCAACTACAACGGCTCGGTCGTCTATGAACTGAAAATAGGGAAAGACACACTGACCCTCATCAACAATCATCTGGAGTCGAATAAACTGACCAAAGAAGACAAAGTCGTCTACGAAGACATGCTGGCCTCTCCCCAACGCGATAAAGTGGAAAGCGGTGCGCGCCTGCTGCTGGGAAAGCTGGCCGAAGCCTCAGCCCTGCGCGCCCCACAAGCCGATGCTATAGCTCAGGCTGTCGAACAGTCGAAATATTCCACTGTCATCGTCTGCGGCGACTTCAACGACACCCCCATCTCGTACACCCATCGCGTAGCCAGTCAAGGGCTGAACGATGCCTTCACCCAATCGGGACAAGGACTGGGCATTTCGTACAATCAGAACAAGTTCTATTTTCGCATTGACCATATCCTGACCAGCAAAAACCTGCAAACCTATAACTGCACAGTGGACAAAAGCATCAAAGATTCTGACCACTATCCCATCTGGTGTTACTTCACTTTCAAAGAGAAATAACAGCGTCAAGGCTTCTGAGATTTAAAAAAATAAGGCCACGAAGTAATATATTGTGAAAAAAGAACTATATTTGCAGCCTTGTAAATGCGTAGAAATTAATCAATAAAGTAATCATAATAAACTAAAAGTAACATGCAAAACAAAGGATTTGTAAAGGCTTTTGCCATACTGCTGACCTTGGTATGCGTGTTCTACCTGTCCTTCTCCTTCGTGACCCGCCACTATACGAACAAGGCGCGTGAGATAGCAAACGGAGACCCACAGGCAGAGCAGAATTATCTGGACTCGCTGGCCAATGAAAAAGTGTGGTTATGGAACTGGAGCCTGAAAGATTGTAGAGAGATGGAAATTGGTTTAGGTCTGGACCTGAAGGGTGGTATGAACGTCATCCTGGAAGTTTCTGTACCCGATGTCATCAAGGCACTGGCAGACAACAAGTCTGATGAGACATTCAACCAGGCACTGGCTACAGCAGCCCAGCAAGCTACTACCAGCCAAGATGACGTCATCACGCTTTTCATCAGAGAGTATCACCGTCTGGCTCCGGACGCTCCGCTCGCACAGCTGTTCGCTACCCAGCAACTGAAAGACAAAGTCAATCAGAAGTCGACTGACGCAGAAGTAGAAAAAGTACTGCGCGAAGAAGTAAAAGCCGCTGTAGACAATTCATATAATGTACTTCGTACCCGTATCGACCGCTTTGGTGTGGTTCAGCCCAACATCCAAAGTCTGGAAGACAAAATGGGACGTATCATGGTAGAACTTCCGGGTATCAAAGAACCTGAACGTGTAAGAAAATTGTTACAAGGTTCTGCAAATCTGGAATTCTGGGAAACTTACAACGCCAACGAAATCGCTCCTTATATGCAGTCGGCCGATGCCAAGCTGCGCAGCCTGCTGGCCGCCAACGACACGACCAATACAGCCGCTGCCATCGACACAACTGCTGCCGTTGCCGCAACAAGCGCAACCGACAGTCTTGCAGCTGCTCTGAAAGGTGAAAGCACTGCTGCACAGGAAGCTGACCTGGCTCAGTACAAGAAAGATCACCCACTGCTTGCTATTCTGCAAGTAAATCCCAATGTTGGTCCGATTGCAGCCTATGCGCTGGCTAAGGATACAGCTGAGGTGAACCGCTACCTGGCTATGCCCGAAATACAAGCCGAGTTCCCGAAAGATCTCCGCCTGAAATGGGGTGTATCCGCCGCTTCTTTCGATCCCAAGAAACAAACCTTCGAACTGTATGCCATCCGGGCCACCGAGCGTAATGGCCGTGCTCCATTGGAAGGCGATGTTATTGTAGACGCCAAGGACGACTTCGACCAAGATGGTAAGCCGTCTGTAAGTATGTCTATGAATACCGACGGTGCACGCCGCTGGGCACAGCTGACCAAGAAAGTGGCTGTTACGCAAGGTTGCATCGCCATCGTATTGGACGGTTACGTATATTCTGCTCCGACTGTATCGAATGAAATCACCGGCGGTAACTCACAAATCACCGGCCATTTCACTCCCGAAGAAGCCAAAGACTTGGCCAACGTGCTGAAGTCCGGTAAGATGCCTGCCCCGGCTCACATTGTTCAGGAAGATATTGTAGGACCGTCACTGGGTCAGGAGTCTATCGAAGCCGGTATCATTTCCTGCATCGTCGCCTTCATCCTGCTGATGGTATACGTGTGCTCCATGTACGGTTTCACAGCCGGTATGGTTGCCAATGGCGCCCTGCTGCTCAACTTCTTCTTCACCCTCGGTATCCTTTCTTCCTTCCAGGCCGCATTGACCATGTCCGGTATCGCCGGTTTGGTATTGTCACTGGGTATGGCCGTGGATGCCAACGTGTTGATTTTCGAACGTACCAAGGAAGAACTTCGTTTAGGCAAGAAAGTGAAAGATGCCTTGAAAGACGGTTATTCCAACGCCTTCTCCGCCATCTTTGACTCCAACTTTACGTCTATCATCACCGGTGTCATTCTGTTCTACTTCGGAACGGGTCCTATCCGCGGATTTGCCACGACGTTAATTATCGGTATCGCCATTTCGTTCTTTACCGCCGTGTTTATAACCCGTCTCGTGTTCGAGCATTTCATGAACAAAGACAAGTGGTTGAACCTTACGTTTGAGACTCCTCTGTCCAAAGGCGTGCTGCAAGATACGAAGTACAACTTCATGAAGTATAATAAGACATGGCTTTCCAGCGGATTGATAATCGTCCTGATTTGTGTAGGCTTCCTCTTCGTTCGAGGCTTGAGTCAAAGTATTGACTTCACTGGTGGCCGCAATTATCAGGTGCGCTTTGAACAGTCCATCGAGCCCGAACAAGTGCGCGAACTCATAGAAGGCCAATTCGAGGATGCCAACGTAACGGTTATCGCCATCGGCACCGATGGTAAGACAGTGCGTATCAGCACCAACTACCGCATCAACGAAGAAGGCAATAACGTAGACTCTGAAATCGAAGCCAAGCTGTATGAAGTATTGAAGCCGTTGCTCACGAAGAATATCTCGTTGGAGACCTTCATCGACCGCGACAATCACACGGGCGGCAGTATCATCAGTTCGCAGAAAGTAGGTCCGAGCATTGCGGATGACCTTAAGGTAGCAGCCGTATGGGCCGTTATCTTTGCCGTGCTGGGTATCGGTCTTTACATTCTCTTCCGCTTCCGCAACATCGCTTACAGTGTAGGTTCCATTGCAGCATTGACATTCGACACGATTTTGATATTGGGTGTTTACTCCATGTTCTGGAACATTCTTCCGTTCTCCATGGAGATTGACCAGACCTTTATCGGTGCCATTCTGACTGCTATCGGTTATTCTATCAACGATAAGGTGGTTATCTTCGACCGTGTACGCGAATACTTCCACCTCTATCCCAAGCGCAGTACATTCCAGTTGTTCAACGATTCACTGAACTCTACGCTGACCCGTACATTGTTCACCGGTTCATCTACACTGATTGTGCTGGTTGTCATCTTCATCTTGGGCGGTGAAAGCATCCGTAGCTTCTCGTTCGCTATGATTTTAGGTGTTGTGTTCGGTACCTTCTCCTCCTTGTTCATCGCTTCGCCGATTGCTTACAAGTTAATCAAGAAGAACGCCGCAACAACGGAAGAGACAAAGAAATAAGCGAATTATTTCCAACTATCAAAATAGACGAGGGCGTGTCTGCTTTTGACACGCCCTCGTTTTTTATTCTAAAGAGGATACATCAAGATGAACGTCCGCTTTTTCAGTCACGGATTACACGGAGCTGTCATCCCGGCCTTGAGCCGGGGTAAACCGTTTGATCTGTCAGTTCGTATCGTTTAAACTGACGCTTTATTGATTTCCTGGGAGAGAAAAGGACGAAGGCTGTATCACAATCTGACGATACGCTTCATGAGGTTGTAACGCCACGCTTCGTTAGCAGGTATGGAAATATGGCGTCAGAGTACGATTGCAGTTGTTTGCATCTGTAACGGTAAAAATGAAAAATCATATCGGCTTTACATAAAGTCATCAGTGCTTCTTGACACACCTCCGTTGTTCAGCCGAATAGAAGAGTGAAGCAGGAACCTTGCCCCACGGTAGACTTCACCGTGATATTCCCGCCATGACGGTTCATGATTTGTTTACACAAGCTCAGTCCGATGCCCTGCCCACCGGATTTAGTGGTAAAGAAAGGAACAAAAACTTTGTCCAACACCTCAGGTAAAATTCCCTCACCGTTGTCACTGACCGCAATGCGGCATTGCCACGACTGTGCAGGCAGCACTTTAATCTCAATTAAAGGATGCTCACACTTGGCACATGCCTCACGCGCATTCTTTATCAAATTGATAAGCACCTGTTCAATCTGTGTACGATCTATCTGCAAAGTACGGTCTTCGGTCGGGAGTTCGATGTGGATGTAGTCCTCAGGAAAGAGCTTGCGCAGGTCCAGCAACAACTCAGTAAGTAATACCGGACGACGCACGGGAGCGGGCAGGCGAGTCAGTTTGCGATAATTCTCTACGAACTCCAACAAGCCCTTGCTACGCCGGTGGATGGTCTGCATACCCTGATACATCAGGCTGTAACTACGCTCGTCTACCTCACGTTCGCACAGCGTCTCGGACAGGGAAATGATGGGCGTCAGCGAATTCATGATTTCGTGTGTCAGCACACGTATCAACTTCTGCCAGGCTGCCATCTCGTTGTGTTCCAACACGTGGGTACGGAAGTTCCGCATGGCTTCACACAACTCGTCCACCATCTGTTCCATCGAGCGATTGCGATAGGGCGAGCGGAAAGAAAGCATCATGTCATCGAAGCGCAAACTTTCGGCCAGGTGACGCATCATGCGTATCTGGACCATCTGCATACGGTAGAGGTTGAAACCTACAGCTACCAACACAAGAAACACCATCAGGGCACTGAACCACAGCTCCCTGACAGCCAACAAGTAGACGCCTACCGCCAGCAGAGCGATGGCAAGAACGTGAAGAACAACGATGAATGAATAGCGTCTCATAAGCCTAACTTTTCAATTTTTCGGTATAGGGCAAACCGTGTAATACCCAAATATTCAGCCGCCTTAGTCATGTTCCCCTCACTCAGACGCATGGCACGCTCCACAGCCTGCCGCTCCAGCTGCTCCAGATTGAGCACTTCCTTCTCCTCCTTGTGCGGACGTACAGCAGGAGCCGTTGCCTGGAAGACGAAATTCTCGGGACGAAGCAGGGAGCCGTCGCCCAAGATGACGGCACGCTCCATCGTGTGTTGCAGCTCACGCACGTTGCCCGGCCAAGCATACTTCAGCAACTTGTTCTTGGCCTCCCGCGTCAGGCCGCGCATCTCTTTCTGATACTTGCGGGCATAGCGTTGCAGAAAATGGTCAGCCAGCAGCAGGATGTCGTTGCCGCGTTCGCGCAGGGGCGGGATGTGCAGTTCGATGGTGTTGATGCGGTAGAGCAGGTCCTGCCGGAAACGCCCTTCCTCCACCATTCGTCGGATGTCGGCATTGGTGGCGCAGATGAGCCGCACGTCGATAGGCGTACTCTGTGTACTGCCCAACCGACTGATTTGTCGCTTCTCGATGGCGGTGAGCAACTTGGCCTGCATAGGCAGAGAGAGGTTACCTATCTCGTCGAGAAACAGCGTACCGCCTGTGGCTACTTCCATACGTCCTGCCTTGGCCTTGCGGGCATCGGTAAAGGCGCCTTTCTCGTAGCCAAACAACTCGCTTTCGAACAGTTGTTCGGGGATACTACCCAAGTCGATGGTGACGAAAGGCTTTCCCGAGCGAGGTGAATGGCGGTAGAGCAGGCGGGCGATGATGTCTTTTCCCGTACCGTTCTCACCAAGAATCAGGATGTTAGCATCCGTGTCGCGCAGCTTCTCCACCGTATCAAAGATGGCCCGCATGGCATCCGATTCGCCGATGATGCGTTCGTCGGCATTGCCGTCGCTCAGGGCTTCCACCTGCTCCTTCAGCAGGTTTACTTCGCGTTGCGAGCGGCGCAGCTTCATACCCGAAGACAACGTGGCCAGCAGCTTTTCCTTCTCCCACGGTTTGGGGATGAAGTCCGTAGCACCCGCCTTGATAGCCCGCACGGCCTTGTCAGTATCCGAATAGGCAGTCATAAAGATGACCACCGCCTGCGGGTCGATGTGCAGAATCTGTTTCAGGCAGTCGAAACCTTCCTGCCCGCTCACCACGTCGCGGCTGAAGTTCATGTCCAGCAGGACAATGTCGGGCTGGAACGTGGTCATGAAGTATTCCAGCCGTTCGGGGCCGGTGCTTACCTTTATCTTCTCAGCGTAGGGCTCAAGCAGCAAGTTGAGGGCGAAGAGCACATCCTCGTTGTCATCTACAATCAATATCTTACCAAATTTCTCCATAATCATGATACATTGTGTGTCGGGACAAAGATACGTATAATATCCGTGTGCTGTACGTGCGCTTCCGCACTATTTTTGTGCGATAGTGCACGTAAGCCCCCCACAGAATATTTCGCTTAATTACTGGTCAACAGCCAGTTAACCATTTGGCACGGATTTTGATATCTATTTATAAAATAATGGAAAAACTATGTTCAAACGTATCCTTTTACTGATAGCGGCCACTTGCGGCATGGGGACAGTCCTCCACGCCCAGGAGGCCCTGGAACTGACCCTGCAACAGACTATCCACCATGCGCAGGAAAAGTCGCCCGATGCACAGAGTGCCCGCCACAGCTTCCGTTCCTCCTACTGGAACTATCGCTACTACCGAGCCAACTACCTGCCCAACCTGACGCTGACGTCCAACCCCTACCTGGATCGCGCCATCAACAAGGTGACAATGGGCGACGGCAGTGTGAAGTTTGTGGAACAGAATCTGCTCGCCACCGACCTCACCCTGAGCCTGACGCAAAATGTACCCTGGACAGGCGGTACCTTCTTCGTGGAGACCTCGGCCCAACGCATCGACCTCTTCAGCGACGATAGTCACTCTTACCAGACATCACCCGTCAACATCGGCTATCGTCAGTCACTCTTCGGCTACAACTCGCTGAAGTGGGACCGCCGCATTGAGCCCGTACGCTACCGCGAGGCGCGCAAACGTTACGTCGAAACGCTGGAGCTGGTAGCCGCCGCCGCCACACAGAAGTTCTTCGCCCTGGCTACGGCACAGAGCAACTACGAGATAGCCAGCACCAACTACGCCAATGCCGACACACTGTATATGTATGCACGCGGCCGCTACGACATCGGCACCATCAGCGAGAACGAGATGCTGCAACTCGAAATCAACAAGCTCACTGAGGAGACCAACCGCATGAACGCCCGCATCGAAGTGGACAACGCCATGCAGGAACTCCGTTCGTACCTGGGCATCCAGCAGGACGTGGAACTGAAGGTGCGCATCGAGGATTTTGTTCCCGATCTTCAAATCGACCTCAACGAGGCGCTACTGCTGGCCGCCCAGAACAGCCCCGACATCGAGAACATGCAGCGCCGCAAGTTGGAAAGTGAAAGCGCTGTGTCCCAGGCTCGTGCCAACGCCGGCCTGAAAGCCGACATCTACCTGCGTTTCGGCCTGACGCAGACTGCCGACCGCTGGAAGAACGCCTGGCGCAACCCCATGGAGCAGCAATACGTCAGCCTAGGCATCTCGCTGCCTATCCTCGACTGGGGACGTGGCAAGGGCCAGGTACGCGTAGCCAAGAGCAACCGCGACCTAGTACATACGCAAGTGGAACAGGACAAGACTGATTTCGACCTGAACATCCGCAAACTGGTGAAGCAATTCAATCTGCAAGCCCAACGCGTACACATTGCCGCCCGTACAGACACCACCGCCCAGCGCCGTGCCGACGTAGCCCGTCGCCTCTACCTGCTGGGACAGTCCACCATCCTCGACCTCAACGCTTCCATTACCGAAAAGGATTCCGCCCGCCGCAACTACGTGACGGCCCTCTACGACTACTGGAGCCTGTACTACACCCTGCGCAGCCTCACGCTCTACGACTTCAGGCAGGACCAACCGCTGGAGGAGGACCTGGAACGGCTCATCAAGTAAATCAAACCACAGAATAGTATCCCATTTTCAATTATCAATTTTCAAATTATCAATCAATAAAATGGATATCAAACTCGAAAAGAAACCCTGGTACATCCGTTACCGTTACTATCTGGCAGGCGGAGTGGTATTTGCCGCCTTCCTGATTTACGTTATCATCCTCTCGGCCGGACCGCGCAAGCTGCGTATCGACCCCGAGAGCCTGCAAATGGCTGAAGTGAAGAACGACAAATTCATGGAATATGTCGACGTCGAAGGACTCGTGCAGCCCATCCTCACCATCAAGGTCAACGCCCGTGAGGCAGGTAGTGTGAGCCGCATTGTGGGCGAAGAAGGCAACATGATGAAGAAAGGCGATACCATCCTCGTGCTGGAGAATCTCGATCTGCTGCGTACCATCGAAGACCAACGCGACGAGTGGGAAAAACAGCTCATTACCTACCGCGAGAAGGAAATCGAAATGGAACAACAAAGCCTCACCCTACAACAGCAAGCCCTGCAAACTGACTACGAACTGGAGAAGCTGCGCAAGAGTTTTGAACTGGAGAAAGAAGAATTTCGCATGGGTATCAAGAGCAAGGCTCAGCTCCAAGTCTCCGAAGACGAATACCGCTACAAGGAAAAGACAGCCCGCCTGCAACGCCAGAGCCTGCGCCACGATTCGGCTGTCTCCATCATCCGCCGCGACCTGCTGCTGAACGACCGCGACCGTGAACAGAAGAAGTACGAACGTTCGCGTCAACGCCTGAACGACCTGGTAGTATGCGCCCCCATCAGCGGGCAGCTCAGCTTCGTCAGCGTGACGCCTGGCCAGCAGGTACAGTCCGGCGAAAGCATCGGCGAAATCAAGGTACTCGACCAGTTCAAGGTACATACCTCGCTCAGCGAATACTACATCGACCGTATCACCACCGGCCTGCCCGCAACCATCCTCTACCAAGGCAAGCGCTATCCGCTGAAGATCACCAAGGTGGTGCCCGAAGTGAAGGACCGCATGTTCGACGTCGATCTCGTCTTCACCGCCGATATGCCCGACAACGTCCGTGTGGGCAAAAGCTTCCGTGTACAGATCGAACTGGGGCAGCCCGAAGACGCCCTCGTCATTCCCCGCGGCAATTTCTACCAGGCTACGGGTGGGCAGTGGATCTACAAGCTGAACAAGGACAAGACGCGTGCCGTGCGCGTGCCTCTCACCATCGGCCGACAGAACCCGCAACAGTACGAAGTTACCGACGGCCTCCAGCCTGGCGACTGGGTAATTACAACCGGATACGATAACTTTGGCGATGCCGAGGAGCTGGTGTTGTAAACGGGACATACCATTTCGATTTTGACACTTTTCAGAAAAAGGACTATAAGAAGAATATTGCAGAATAGAATATGATACTACATTACGTTACACTTGCCATCAGAAACCTGCTGAAATACAGAACACAGAACATCATTTCCATCATCGGGCTGGCCGTGGGCCTGTTCAGCTTCTGCGTCTGCCTGTATTGCAGCCGTTTCATACAGTCTACCAACCATTGTTTCGACAATTACAAGCGGATTGTACTGGTTAGTTTGTACGATAGCGAACAGGACCATTATTTCTCCGGCACGCCCGCACCGCTCTGCGAGGACATGCGCGGCTGGGCAAAGGGGGTAGAGGCCCTTTCGTTCGTCTCCTATCCCCGCCAAATGCCCTTCGACATCGAGGTAAGGCCCGGCAAGACCTTGCCCTACGAGTTGAGGCGGATGGAGACGGACAGCCTCTATGCCCGCATCTTTACGCCCCGCATCGTGGCCGGAAGCTGGGAGGGGGCCAGCCATACGCCCAATGCGCTGGTGATGAGCCGTTCAACGGCCGTCCGCATCTTCGGCAGCGAGGCCGAAGCCATCGGAAAGACGTGTGTCATGACCCGCCGGCTGCCCACTTCGCCGTCGACCACTCCCCGCGACGGAGGCATCACCTATACCGTGCAGGCCGTCATGGACGACACGCCGCTCAACAATTCCCTCCACTTCATGGAGACGATGGACATGCTGGTGCTGAACGACAGCGAAGGCCTGCTGCAAAGCAACAGACGCCACGAGATGACGGGAGGCAACACATTTGCCCTGCTGGCACCCGATGCCGACATCCGTCAGTTGGAAGAGCAGTTCATGCAGCGCGACTACCGCTGGCGGCTGTACGACAGGGACTATGAAGCACAAGTATTTCCCATCGGCCGCTTTCCCTACGAGCACAGGCAACTGTCCGTCACCAGCTGGATTACAGGCACCATGGGACTGCTCATCCTGCTGGTGGGTCTGCTCAACTTCTTCCATTTCCTGATCGGTTCCTACTTCAACCGTACGAAAGAGTTCAGCGTGATGAAGGTGAACGGATGCAGCGGCGGACAGCTCTTTACCCTGCTCTTCGTACAGTCTTTGCTGGTGGTACTGGCAGCCTCGCTGCTGATGCTGTGGGGCATCGAAGTGACCGACGGGCGGTTGGACTATTCCGTCGAATTCATGTCGATGACGTTCAGCAAGTCGCTGCTCATGCGCCATGCCGCCCAATACATCGGGTTGCTGGTACTGCTTTGCGCAGGTATCTGCCTGGTGGCCACACTGCGCATCCGCCGCATATCGGTGCAGGACGGACTTGGCGGAGGCCGGCGCAGGCGGCAGAGCCATCGGGGGCGCAACTTCATGCTGGGGGTACAGTTCTTTCTCTGCTGGCTGTTTGTCGCCCTGTCCGCGGCCCTCTACCTGCAGTCCGAAAAAACAAGCGGCACCCTGCTGCACACCCTCTCCATGCAGGGGAAGGCTTCCATCCTCAGCATCCCGCTGGATTACTCCTGCCTGAACAATGCGGAAAAGCAGAGCCTGGTCGGCCGCTTCAAGAGCCTGGCTGCTGTAGAAGATGCCCTGCTGGCAGACGTCAGTTACCTGGGAGGTTCATCGGGCAACCTGATGATGACCGAGAAAGGCAACGACAACTCATGGATAGAAGTTGAGGTGATGCGTGTCCCCGCCAATTTCTTCTCCTTCATGAATATCCCGCTGGAGCAGGGACGCGCTCCGAAGACAGAAGCCGACATCGTGGCCGACCGTACCTGGCAGCAACGGATGGAGAAAGACATACTGGGGATGCCTCTTTACGACTCGCAACGCGACTATACCGTATGTGGCATCTGTGCGCCTTTCCAGACCGACACCTATTCGAAGAGCATCGGTTACGTCTTCCTCCCTTACAATCCGTCCGACTACATCGGGCACTGCTATCTGAAGTGCCCCAGTGGCCAGGTACAGGAAGTCCAGGCGCGGGTGGAGCAGCTGCTCCGTGAGGCTTTGCCCGAAAGCGTGCCTGTGCGGGTAGGCACACTGCTCGACGACATCCACGACCGTCAGCCGCTGGAATACACGATGAAGAACATCGTGCTGTTCTTTGCCGTGGTCAGCATCCTCATCACGCTGCTGGGCGTCTATTCGAGTATCACGCTCGACACCGAACGCCGGCAGAAGGAGGTAGCCATCCGCAAGGTGAACGGAGCGGGAGTGCCGCAGATCATGCTGCTCTTCGCCCGCCTGTACATCGTGCTGCTGGCCGTCAGTGCCCTGCTGGCCTTCCCGCTGGTCGGGTTCCTGCTGCAGCAATGGAAGCGGATGTACATCGTGTTCTTCGACTGCGGTTTCTTCTATTGGGCCGGCGTCTTTGTTCTGGTGGCAGCTGTTACGGCGCTGACGGTTATCTTCCGCATCCTGCGTACAGCGCGACAGAATCCGGCGGAGGTGATAAAGAGAGAATAATATGATAAGAAGTTAAAGAAGTTAGATGAAGTTAGAGAAGTGAAAGCCGGTAGTGCTGCAAACGGATGTGAATAGTCGGGATGTATCGGCTATAACTTCTAACGGAGCGAAGCGGAGTGATAACTTCTTTAACTTCTATACCTACTAAATACAACATAAAAATATGATACTACATTACCTGAAAGTGGCTGTCCGCAGCCTGATGAAGTACAAGATGCAGAACCTGATCGCCATTTGCGGCGTGTCGCTGGCGCTGTTCAGCTTCTGTGTCTGCCTTTATTGCAGCCGGTACATCTACGGCACAGACGAATGTTTCCATAACCGGGAACGGATTGTGGAAATCTGCGTGAAGAATGCGGAAGGCGAACTGTACCGGAGAACTCCGGGTGGGCTGTCTGCCTACCTTCGCGAACAGGGCCTTGAAGCAGAGAACTTCTGCACGGTGGACGGACCGGAGTCCCGTACCTTCAACGCTGTGCTGTCCGAAGAAAAGATGCAGCCTTACGACCTGGATGTGCTGGAAACGGATTCAGTTTTCTGTACGGTCTTCACTCCCCGCATCCTCTGCGGTGAGTGGAAGCAGGTGGCACATACGCCCAACGCAGTAGTGTTGTCCGAATCGGTAGCAAAACGGATCTTCGGCTCGACTCCGGAAGCAATAGGGAAGCAGCTCATACTGACTCACCGCCTGTGGTCGTCACCGGATACAACTCCCGAAGACGGAGGAATTGCCTATACAGTACTGGCCGTCATGGAGGACCTGCCACAGAACAACAGCCTGAACTTCCTGCGCCAGACTGATGCCCTGATTGTGAACGACAGTGAGGGAGTGATTCATACCGATGCCGACAAAAGTGTGAGCGGTTCGCTGACTTATACCTTGCTTCCCGAAGACAGGTCGGTAGCGCAATTCATGGAGTCTGTCGAGAGGAGGCAGCTTGTCTGTGAAGTATTGGGGCGCCGTGAATATACAGTCTGTGCCTATCCGTTCGGAAACGGCTTGTGGGAAAACGGTCCGGCTCCTTACTTTGCGGGCATTACACTGGTAGCCGGCATTCTGGTACTGCTGGTGGGGCTGCTGAACTTCTTCCATTTCGGAATCGGCTCGTTTTTCACCCGCATCCGCGAGTACAGTATCCGACGGGTCAATGGAGCCGGTTTCCTCAGCCTGTCCGCCTTGTTGTTCATGCAGATGGCCTGTTCCATGGTGGCCGCCGGTTTCCTGACTTATATCCTGATAGAACTGCTTACACCGAGCCTCCAGCTTTCGTTGCACGACTTTACCCTCCGCATAGAGGCTGCCCTGCTGATGAAGCAGACCGCCGTCTATCTGCTGGGCTTGCTGGGCGTATGTGCGGTGGTCAGCCTGCTGGCCATGCTCCGCATGCGGCGGACGGACATCCGTATCGGCTTGTTTGGCGGTGTAGGAAAGTACGGGCGGCATCGCATCCGCAACCTGCTGCTGGGGGTACAACTGTTCATCGGTTGGATATTCCTCACGCTGACTGCAGCCCTTTACCTGCAGTCGCGCCACACGGGCGACCTGCTGTTTGGCACCCTGACAATAGCGGAAAAGGAACAGATATTCAGCGTCCCGATGAACTACAAGTTCCTGACAAACGCGGAACGCGAACGTCTTGTGGCCGAGATGCGCAAATGTCCCGATATCGAAGAAGTTCTGCTGGCCAACAATAATTATGTGGAGGGAGCCTGGGAAACCTCCATTTCTCTCACCGAAGAACTGACGAAGGAGTCCAGAATGGATGTGAACGTTGTGCGCGTCAGTCCCAACTTCTTCCGTTTCATGAAGATTAGGATGAAGTCGGGGAAACCGCTGGAAAACATGCACGAGATGGTCATAGACAGCAAGCTGCACCAACGTATCGGCAAGGATGTATTAGGTACGACCCTATACGACTATAAGGATGGATACACGGTAACCGGCATCTGCGAAGAACTTCAGACCGATGCCTACAACCGGAGCAAGGGCATTATATTCGTACCCTTTTATTCCGAAGGGAACTTTGGTCATTGTTACCTGAAGTGCGGCCAAGGCGGCGAAGAGCGTGCCAAGGCATACGTGGAAGATGTGCTCCGCCGTTCGTTCCCCGAAAGCATTGTTCCCCGTGTACAGACGTTCATGGACGACATCCGCGAGGAGCAGGCACTGGAGTTCAAACTGCGGGGCATTGTTCTGTTCATGGCTGTCCTGACCCTGCTCATTTCGATGCTGGGTATCTATTCCGCCATCACGCTCGACACTGAATACCGCCGCAAGGAGATGGCCATCCGCAAGGTGAACGGAGCCGGCGTCCGGCAGATAGCCCTGCTCTTCGCCCGCCTCTATGTGGTATTGTTGGTGTCCACTGCCGCATTGGCTTTCCCGCTGACGGGATGGCTGCTACAGGCCTTCAGCAGCATGTATGCGTCGTTCATCTCAGTCGGCCCGCTGTTCTACGGCAGCATATTCTTGAGTGTGGTTCTCCTCACGGTCCTGACGGTGTTTGTACGCATCCGGAACATTACGAGGGTGAATCCGGCGGAAGTAATAAAGAGAGAATGATAATTAAAAAACAAAGATATGATACTACACTACCTGAAAATCGCCTGGCGCAACCTGCTGAAATACCGCACACAGAGCGTCGTCAGCATCCTGGGACTGGCTGTGGGCCTGGCCTGCTTTGCCCTTTCGACCTTCTGGGTGCACTACGAGATGACTTATGATAGTTTTCACCGCGATGCCGACCGTCTGTATCTGGTCGGGGTGAACGATGACAGTTTCGGAGGCTCCTCCGCAAGCTACACGCCCCAAGCGTTGGGCCGTTACCTGAAAGAACACTATTCGGAGATTGAGGACTACTGCCTGTTCGAGATGGGGACATTCTTTGTCGTAAAAGACAACCGGATGCTAGAGCTTCCTATGCTCAAGCCCGACACTACTGCCCTGCGTATGCTGGATATCCGGACGCTGGACGGTGACGAGAGTTTCCTCCGCTCCGCCAGTGAGGCAGACAGCCGTATCGCCATTACTGAGAAAACCGCACGCCTGCTGTTCGGCACGACGGATGTCATCGGCCAGACCGTGACCAACCCCAACTGGAACAAGGAATACACCATCGGTTCCGTAGTGAGCGACTGGGGAGCGCACACCAATTTCCCCTACGCCTTCCTGGGCAGCGGAAGCAGCCGGGCAGGCTGGGACGACTACACCTACCGGACGCTTGTCAAGGTGAAGCCGGGTACGGATGTCTCCCGTCTGCTGGAGAAGATGAATGCCCACTTCCCCGAAGAGCTGACCAAAAGCAAGTACCGGGCAACTACAGGACTGACCCGTTTCTATCTGGAACCGCTGACGGGTCTTCGTGCCACGGAGGGCTTTATCCTCAAAAACAATCAGACGGTGCAGTTCCGTTACATCACCTGGTTTGCCGCCGTGGGGGTACTCATCATCGTTTGTGCCTTCCTCAATTACCTGACCATCTACGCCGACCGCTTCCGTACGCGTCGCAGGGAAATGGCTTTGCGGCAGATCTGCGGAGCAGGCCTGCGTTCGCTGGTTGCCCTGCTCTGCACCGACTTTCTGCTCACCGTGCTGGCCTCGCTGGTGGTGGGCATGGTACTGGTGGAATTGCTGATGCCGGCTTTCCTGCGCTATTCTCTCATTCAGGACGCCGATTTCTCGGTCTATCGTTCGGCGCTGCTCTACATCACGTGCGTCTCGGCAGTCATGATGGCCGTTGTCGTCCTGTCGGTATGGCTGTTCCAGAAACGGTCGTTGCACGGAAACATCCATACGGGTAACGCCCTCTCGGGCACGGTCTGGCGTAAGGGGAGTGTCGTCCTACAGCTGACGGTCTGCCTGGCCTTCATCTTCTGTACGGTGGCCATGCAGATGCAGCTGCATCATTTGCGTAGTGTGGATACAGGGCTGGACTATCGCGGACGGGCGGCCATGAGCATCTGGATGGGTGTGGACATGAACGTGTGGGCCGAGAAAATCAAGGCTCTGCCTATGGTGACGGAAGTGGTACGCCCGGCCTATTGGCCGCTGTTGGGCGAGGGGGCTTATTCGTCGTACCAGATAGATGGATGCACGGGCATGGAAGGCCGGCTGGAGCAACCTTTGACTTTCGACGAAGTGCTGGCCGGTGAAGAGTTCTTCCGCTTCTACGACATGCAGCTGCTGGCCGGTGAATGGGTATCGGCCAAGTCGGAGTACCGGCAGGTGAACATCATGGAGAGTACGGCCCGCCGCATGGGTTGGAGTCCCGAAGAGGCAGTGGGCAAGCAGCTGTTCTTCGTCAACCGCAAAGTGGAGCCGATGACCGTCATCGGCGTGCTGAAGGACTGTGCCTACAAGTCGCCCACCGCCGAACTGCCCAACACGGTATTTGTCAACACTGACCGGATGGAGTGGATGCACGCACGTTGCTTCGTCCTCTTCAAATACCGTCCGGGTACGTGGGACGAATGCCGCCGTCGCATCGAGGAGATGCAGCGTGCCGAACTGCCCGACCGCAAGCTCTTCCTTTATAGCGAAGAAGAATGTTACAACAACTATCTGAAGTCGGAAGACGCCCTGTCATCGCTGCTTGGGTTCTCGTCGGTGGTATGCATCTTCATCTCCATCTTCGGCATTTACTCGCTGGTGACGCTGGCCTGCGAGCGTCGCCGCAAGGAGATTGCCATCCGCAAGGTGAACGGCGCCACGGTTAGGGACATTCTCGCTTTGTTCTTCCACGAATATGCCCTACTGTTGGTCGTTTCTTCACTGATCGCTTTCCCCGCCGCCTGGTGGGCGATGAAGCGCTGGATAGAGAATTATAACCGTCAGGTGGAAATCGGTGTACTGCCATTTCTGCTTATCTTTGCCGGCATTGCCGTCTGTGTGGCTGCCAGCATCGGTCACCGCATCTGGAAGACGGCGAACGAGAATCCGGCTGAAGTGATAAAGAGTGAATAATAAGAAAGATAGATAAATATGATACTACATTACCTGAAAATCGCCTGGCGCAACCTGCTGAAGTACCGCATGCAGACCGCCGTCAATGTGGTGGGGATAGCCGTTGGCTTTGCCTGCTTCGCCTTTGCCAACCTGTGGATGCGCTACGAAGCATCGTTCGACAGCCGTTACGAAGCGGCCGACCGCATGTATTTGGTTTACACCGAGCAGCCTATCAAAGCCGGAGGTCTCTCACCCAATGTGCCTTATCCTACCTCCACGCTGTTGAAGCAGGAGTTTCCCGAAGTGGAGGCGGCCTGTGCCTTCACCCGCTATACGAAAGCTGACAAATTGGAATTGGAGGGACAACCTGAGGTGGAGCTGCCCAGCATACAGTTGGACTCTTGCTTCATGAACCTCTTCGGCATCCGTGTATTGGCAGGCACGAACGATTTCCTTTATACCAACGGACAAATAGCCCTGACGGAACGGACGGCGCGGCGCTTGTTCGGCACAACGGATGTGCTGGGCCGCACGGTTGTGTATAACGACCAGAAAGCTACCGTCTCCGCCGTCGTCAGCGACCTGCCGCACAGCAATTTCTCGTTCGGCTTCATCTGCGAGGGAGCTTACTTCCGCAAGTGGCAGGACGTGTGGTACAACGCAGGCTTTGAGGTGGTGATACGCCTTGCCCCAGGTGTATCACCCCAGGCACTGGAAGAGAAGTTCCGTGCTTATGCCGAGCAGACCGACGACCGTTACCGCAAGATTACCGGTCGCCTGCGCCTGATGCCTCTTTCCGAAGTCCGTCAGGCTCCGTTCAACGAGGAACGGCTTGTCAGTTTCTCCTACCTCGTACTGTTTGCCGCGGCAGGTGGGCTGGTCATCCTCTGTTCGCTGTTCAACCATCTGGCCCTCTTCCTCTCGCGCATGGACATCCGCCGTCGCGAGCTGGCCTTGCGGCGCACGTGCGGTTCTTCCGGCAGGGGGCTCTTCGCGATGCTCACCACCGAATATTCCCTGCTTGTCCTGCTGTCGGGCTTCCTGGGCTTTGTGCTGGTCGAGCTGTTGCAGCCGTCCTTCCAGCGGCTTTCGGGCGTGGAAGGCAATGTATATGGCGAGTCGCTGCTCTATTTCCTGATGGTGCTGGCACTCTCCCTGGTATTGTTGCTGCCCTTCGTCTTCCGCTATTCTTCCCTGCGGCCTGAACGCCGTCAGTCGGGCCGCCGTCTCAAGGTGATGGTGGGCCTGCAGCTCTTCATCAGTCTGCTGGCCATCTTCTGTACGGTGGTGCTGATGAAGCAGCTGAACTATCTGCAACACACCGACCTAGGCTGGGAACGCCGCAACATCGCCGCCTTTACCTTCCTTTATCCCGACAATGCGAAGGACGAGATTGTGGACCGTGTCCGCCAGATGCCTTTTGTCAGTCGGGTACTTACGGACTATACAGGCCTTTTGCCCGAAGGAGCTGTGGCCGCCACTTCCATCGACTGGGAAGGAAAACCGGAAGGCCTTGAAATCAAAAACATGCGCATGGCCTGTATGGACGATACACTGGCCTCTTTCTATGGCATCCACTTAGCGGCAGGCAAATTTATCCGACCTAATAGCGGTAGGGGAGAGATTATGTTGAACGAATCGGCTGTGCGGGTGATGGGAATAGCCAATCCGGTAGGAATGACCGTTACTTATCGCGACAAACGGCAAGCCACAATAATCGGTGTAGTACGCGATTTACATATCACTGCTCCTACCATTCCTATACAACCGACGCTTTATGTATGTCAAACTGAATGGATTGCCCATGACGATATTCTGTTGAAGTACCACGAAGGAGCCTGGCCCGAACTTCGTCATCGCGTAGACAGCCTCTTTGCCAAGGACTATCCCGAAGTGCATTACCGGCTGGTAAACGTCATGGACGAGTACAACGCCTACCTCAAGGCCGAGACACTGCTCCTCCGTCTGCTGGCCTTTGTTTCCACCGTCTGTATCCTGGTATCAGCTTTCGGCATCTTCTCCATGATTACCCTGAGCTGCGAACGCCGCCGCAAGGAGGTGGCCATCCGCAAGGTGAACGGGGCACGGGTGGGCGACATCCTCGGCCTCTTTGCCCGCGAATACCTGTTGCTGCTCGCCGCAGCTGCCGTGGTAGCTTTCCCCGTGGGCTACGTGCTGATGAAACGCTGGCTGGAGAGTTATGTGGAGCAGACACCCCTCAGCTGGTGGCTCTATGCCGTCATCTTCCTCGGCATGGCGCTGCTGGTAGCCCTCTGCATCGGCTGGCGCGTGTGGCGGGCGGCGAACGAGAACCCGGCGGAAGTGGTGAAAAGAGAATGATGCCTACTAAATAAAAAAAGAATATGATACTACACTACCTGAAAATCGCCTGGCGCAACCTGCTGAAGTACCGCATGCAGAGTTTCGTCAATATATTTGGATTGGCTGTTGGCTTTGCCTGCTTTGCCTTGTCAGCCATGTGGATGCGTTATGAACTGAGTTACGACAACTACCATGAAGGCGCAGACCGAATCTATTTGGCCTATCGAATCAGTACAACACACACGGGTGGATATGATTTGCAGACAACAGATGTTATCCCCCTGCTAAAAGAGAATTTCCCAGAAGTAGAAACTGTGTGTGGTATCAGCCGAACAAAGAATCGGGAGTTGGAGGTTGAAGGACAAGTACCCATCAAAGTGACTGGCCTGGTAGCAGACACCACTTTCATGAATTTGTTTGGTATTAAGGTCTTATCGGGTGATACAGATTTTCTACATAACGACCGGAAAATAGCAATAACAGAAGAAACAGCTTTGCGTCTGTATGGTACAACTGATGTCATAGGAAAAGAATTAAGAATTTTCCGAAAAGTGACTGTTGGGGCTATCATCTCTGCACTACCTCACAGCAATTTAACCTTTGATTACTGGACAAGCGAAGGGAACAAATATTTCGCCAGTTCTGGCAATCCACTCCTCATCCGCTTACGGGAAGATGCAGATATAGAGACACTAAGCCGTAAGCTGGAAGCGTTTCGACAAATAAAGGATGGAAAGGAGGCATTTCCATTTAAGAATATACAATGGATGCCATTAACGAAATACCGTTGTTCAAAGATCAATACGGAGCAGACAGTCAGATTCACGTATCTGTTAATGTTCTCCACAATCGGAGGACTAGTAATCATTGTCACCTTGTTCAACTATTTATCGTTGTTCGTAGTACGCATGAGGATACGCAACCGCGAGATACAGCTTCGCCGCGTCAACGGTTCTTCCCGTAGAAGTCTATTCCTGCTTTTTGGAACAGAATATACAGCATTGGTATTGTTTGCCGGATTGTTAGGGATGGTATTGGTAGAAATCATCTTACCCTCTTTCCGCAGTATGTCAGGCATCAGTGGAACGGTCTATCAGGAAGCCTTTTCTTTTTTCCTGCCGGTGCTACTGTTGTCTTGGTTAATGCTATTGCCATTCATTGTCCGTATTCGAAATATCTGTCAAACCGGACGTAGTTTCTTCCGTCCATTCAGTATAGGCTTGCAGATGAGCGTCAGTATCTTTTTTCGTCTTCGTGACGGCTGTACTGATGAAACAATTATATTACTTGTCCAATACAGACTTGGGATGGGAACGCAAAAACATAGCCTCGCTCCTGGTAGTAAGAATGAACGACACGGAAAACATCTTTAAAAATATAGCAGCCTTGCGAGATGATATAGCACGTCTTTCCTACGTTACTCAGACTATGGACAATCATTGGAGTCTTCTCGCACAGCCAGCAATTATGCGGGGTGAGGTAACAGACTGGGACGGACGTCACCCGGATGAAGCCCCCATACAAATGGTGATGCCGCAGGAAAGTGGTGTCTTTACCGACTTTTATGGCATGAAGTTACTGGAAGGGCATATGATGACACCAACCGACAAACGCTATGCCGTTATCAATGAAACGGCAGCACGTATGATGGCCATACGCCAACCAATAGGTAAACACCTTACGGTAAAAGGAAAGACATTGGAAATCGTAGGGCTGTTGAAGGATTTCCATATCAATGCGCCCACAATGCCTGTCCAACCTATGTTGTTTATTGGTGAAAATGGTTTGGGATGGAAAGAGGAAATGGCAGCAATGGGATTCATGGATTCTCATAACGGACGGATTCTCATCAAATATCAAGACGGATACTATAAAGAACTACAAAAAGATTTGGAGCTGTTGTCACAGAAACATGGACTGCAACGTTACGACCTGGAACGTACTGAGGACTTGTATCAAGAGTACTTACAGTCGGAACATCTGCTTCTCCGTCTGCTGGCCTTTGTCTCCACCGTCTGCATCCTGGTATCTGCTTTCGGCATCTTCTCCATGATTACCCTGAGCTGCGAACGCCGCCGCAAGGAGGTGGCCATCCGCAAGGTGAACGGGGCACGGGTGGGCGACATCCTCGGCCTCTTTGCCCGCGAATACCTGTTGCTGCTCGCCGCAGCTGCCGTGGTAGCTTTCCCCGTGGGCTACGTGCTGATGAAACGCTGGCTGGAGAGTTATGTGGAGCAGACACCCCTCAGCTGGTGGCTCTATGCCGTCATCTTCCTCGGCATGGCGCTGCTGGTAGCCCTCTGCATCGGCTGGCGCGTGTGGCGGGCGGCGAACGAGAACCCGGCGGAAGTGGTGAAAAGAGAATGATGCCTACTAAATAAAAAAAGAATATGATACTGCACAATTTGAAAATAGCCTGGCGCAACCTGCTGAAATACCGCATGCAAACCGCCGTCAGTGTTTTGGGATTGGCGGCCGGATTCGTCTGTTTTGCGCTGTCGGCCTTCTGGATACACTACGAGATGACATACGACAGCTTCCGCCGCGATGCAGACCGCCTCTATGTGGCCAGGGTAAACGACGGCTACAAGGCCGGAAAGATGACCGAAAGGCTTCCGGTACCGATGGCCGCTTACCTGAAGGAGCATTATCCCGAAGTGGAGTCTGCCGCCTATTTCAGGATTACAAGCGAAAGGGTTGAGGTGGACGGAGTGGAACGGAAAGTCAACGTGTCGTCGGCAGACAGTGCCTGGATACAGCTGCTCGATGCGCAGCTGGTGGACGGCAGCTTCAACTTCATGCAGAGACATTCCGACGAGGTAGCCATTACCGAAGAAGCTGCCCGGCAGTGGTTTGGCAAGGAAAGTCCGCTGGGCAAAGAGGTGGACATGAAGTCGGACGGAAAGAAAAAGATAGGAGCAGTCGTCAGGGTGAACTGCCGCCACACGAACTATCCCTTCTCGCTGATGCAGGAAACGAGCAGCGGAAGAAACAACTGGTGGTATCACCTGTGGACCATCGTGCTGAAGCTGAAGGAAGGAACGGACGTCGTCGGGTTGCAGGACAAGATGACTGCCTCCCTGCCGCATGAACTGATTCACCCGACCGAGACGCGCCACACCGGAATTGAGCGCCTGTCTCTGACCCCGCTGACAGAATTGCGCAACACCAAAGACTTCCGCGACAGCCGCAAGGGAGGCATCACCTTCCGCTACATTGTCTATTTCTCGCTGGTGGGTGTGCTGGTCATCGTATGCGCCCTGATCAATTACCTTACCATGTTTGTCAACCGCATGCAGGTACGCCAACGCGAGATGGCGCTCCGTCTGGTGCATGGCGCGTCGCTCCGTTCGCTGGTGCGGATGCTGGGAATGGAATTCCTGATGCTGATGCTTTCAGCCCTGTTCGTGGGCATGATTCTGATGGAACTGTTGTTTACCACCTTCATCCGGCTGGCAGAGATAGACATCACCCGCACGATGCTCTATGGCGAGGCAATGGCTTTCCTGGGCCTGATGATGCTGGTGCTGCTGGTGGTGGCCCTGGGATTCATCTACCGCATGCAGCAACAATCCCTCAGCCGTTCGGCCGGTGCGGTCGGTCACCATCGCCTGCGCTCCGCCTTGCGCAGGGGCAGCCTGGTGTTCCAGCTGTTCGTGTGCATGCTGTTCGTCACGGGCACGCTGCTGATGAACCGCCAGCTGGATTACCTCCGTCAATACGACCTGGGTATGGAGTTGGAGAACCGAGCCTATTTTGCCCTTGAGACATCGGCCGACACTTATCCCTTCGAAGCGAAGCTGAAAAGCCTGCCGCTGATTACGGAAGTGCTTCCTACGGCCTATCATCCCCTGGTTTCCATAGGTCCGCAAGCCATCGGACAGATACTCAGCTGGGAGGGGGCAGAACATCAGCCGGACGCGCCGCTGCCCGTCAACCTCTATCTGGCCGGAAACGACTTCTTCCGCTTCTACGGACTGACCCCACTGGCCGGTGAGTGCACGCTGCAATCCTATCAGGACATCGTGCTCAACGAGTCGCTGGTACGCCGCATGGGCTATACGCCGGAAGAAGCCATCGGGAAACACATCCGCACGACCAACATGGTAGCCGACAAAACGATTACGGGAGTCGTGAAAGATTTCCAATACGTTCCGCCTACGGAGCCGATGCCTGCCACCGGTTTCATCTTCGGCGAAGAAGTGGGTATCTTGGAACGTTTTGCCGGTATTCTCTTCAAATATAAGGAAGGAACATGGGACGAGTGCCGCGCCCTCATTGAAGACCTGTGCCGCACGGAGGCGCCCGGAAAAGCAATGCAGCTCTACAACGAAGAAGAGTCGTACAACGAGTTCCTGCATTCGGAGCGGATGCTTTCCCGCCTGCTGACGTTCGCATCCCTGGTGTGCGGGCTGGTGGCCGTCTTCGGCATCTACTCCCTCATCACCCTCACCTGCGAACAGCGCCGCAAGGAGATAGCCGTCCGCAAGGTGAACGGTGCTACGGCAAAAGATGTGCTCTCCATGTTCTGCCGCGAATATCTGGCCATTCTGGGCGTGGCGGCCCTGTTGGCCTTCCCGGTTGTCTATGCCGTCGTGAAGCGCTGGATGGAGACCTACACCCGTCAGGTGGAAATAGGCGTGCTGCCCTTCCTCTCCGTATTTCTGCTGATGGCCGTCGTGGTCATGGCAAGCATCGGACGAAGCGTGTGGCGGGCGGCGAACGAGAATCCGGCGGAAGTGGTGAAAAGAGAATAACTGCATGCCTGACAACAACACGCTTCGTGGCACCAGTACAACCCGTTTAAACCGGCAGTTTACTCCGTTTAAACTGATAGTTTAGTCCGTTTAAACTGACAGTTTAAAGCCATTAAACTGACAGTTTATTTCGGATAAACTAAAATAAACTGATTAACGACTGAATAACAACATATTACAATAACGACTATGATACTGAACGTAACACTGAAAATGATTCTCAGGAGCTGGTGGCGGAACAAGGTGTTCTTCCTCGTCTCCGTGGCCAGTCTGGCCTTGGGGTTGGCATGTACCAATCTGCTGACGACGTATTTCGTACATGAACACGGGCTGGAGGGGCGCAACCCCGACCGCGACCGCATCGTCTTCCTGCGGCAGGACGACCCGATGAACGAGGGCAAGCGCGTGGCCTACGCCGCTGCCGAGATTCCCCAGCGGCTGAAGAACAGCTATGCCGAGGTGGAAGACTACCTGCGCATGGGCACGTTGCACCTGCTCAGCTGCAAGGTGGACGGGCAGAAGGTGGAAAGCAACTTCATCGTCCTCTCGACCGACACGACGCTGACCCGTTTCTTCGACTACCGTGCGGCGGAAGGAAACCTGGAGCAGGCACTTCGCCAGCCGAACAAAGTGGCCTTGAGTGCAGCCTGTGCCCGCAAGCTCTTCGGAAGCAGGGAGGCCGTGGGACAGCACATCGAGGTACAGATGGAAGGCGGGGACAGGCAGACGTACGAAGTGGCGGCGGTGCTCAAGGAACGAGGTCAGTCGCTCATGCGCTTCGACATGCTGATTGCTCATGACCCCGACTTCTTCTGGGGAGGACTTACCCTGCTGAAGCTTTCGAAAGGAACAAACGCCGCCCGCCTGGCCGACAAGATAAACGCCGACAAGGTACCTACTCTGATGCCCGACCAGACGAAGTATTACCTCGACCCGCTGGAAGCCGTTTGCTTCACCACGCCCGACGACGCTTCGCAGCAAGTTCTCGACTACATCAGCCAGACGCCCGTGCAGACGCTCTACATCAGTCTGCTGGCAGCGGTGCTGATACTGGTCATCGCCTGCTGCAACTACACCAACATGAGCCTCTCGCGCCTGCTGCAACAGCTCCGCATGATCCACGTGGAGAAGCTGATGGGCAGCACGCTGCGCAACATCCGCCTGCAACTCTTCGGCGACGCCTTCCTGACGGTGGTGCTGGCGTTCCTCCTCTCCATCCTGCTGGTGAACGACTGCCTGGCGGTGTTCAACGGCCTGCTGGGCTCGCGGCTCACGATGGGCTTCTTCTTCAGCAGCCAGATGCTTCCCTGGCTGTTGGTGTTCATCCTGGTGATGTCCGTCATACCGGCCTGGTACATCAGCCGCCGCCTGTCGCGCCTGTCGTTCAGCCAGTACCGCACACTCTACGGCGGACGGCGCAAGCAGCGCTTCGTGGCCGTGCTGGTGACGGTTCAGTTTGCCATCTCCATCGGCCTGCTGCTGGCCACCCTCGTGGCGCGCAACCAGATGTCTCTGACCGAACGGCAGGCCTCGCGCTACGAGAACTGTATCGAGATAGGGGATGCGTTTGGCGCCCCACTGGCACCCTTCAAAGCCGAGTTGGAAAAACGGGGCAGGAATATTGAGTCTATGACCCTTTCGAAATCATCCATATTGAATGCCTGGATACGCCAGCTGAGTATTCAGACCGCCGGTGGCGAAGAAGTACGCACAAACCTGCTGACATTGGAAGGCGATTCGACCTTGCTTGGTACCATACGTATCGAACAGTTGAGTGGTGACCGGCCGGACCGTCTGCTGGATCGGCAAGCCCGCCCGATACTGGTAAACGAAAGTTTTGTCCGTTTGCTGATACCTGCGGGTACAGAGTTTATCGGTCATTCGTTGCGTGAATTTGATGCGGAGGCGTCTGACAGCTTAGCGGTGATAGCTGGCGTGGTACGTGACTTTCCTGTAAACTCGTTGGAAGAATCTGTTACGCCGCTTATTATCAAACTGCTTTCAACAAATGATTTACAAAAAGGATTTTATGTACAAATCCGCCTGCGCCCCGAGAACCGTGCGGAGACACTACAACAGATTGAAGCCGTGTGGGACGAGCTTCATCCCGGCCAACCCTTCCAATACACGGACATGCACCAGGACTTCATGAAGCGCAACGGGAAGGTGCTTTCGCTGTCGCGCATCCTGACGTTCTACGCCCTCATCGGCCTGCTGCTGACGGGCTTCGGCCTGTTCGGCATCGCCTGGTATGCCACCCGCCAGCGGATACGCGAAATCAGTATCCGCAAGGTGCACGGCGCCACGCGCGGACAGATCATCTGGCTGCTCAACAAGCCCTTCTGCCTCTACGCCGCAGTGGCCTACGTGCTGGCCATGCCCATCGCCTGGTGGCTGATGCAACGCTGGCTGGAGCAGTTTGCCTACCGTGCTCCGCTTTCGGCCGGCATCTTTGTGTGGCCGCTGGTTGTGGTGTGGGGCGTGTCGGCCTTCATCGTCTGCCTGCAAGGCTGGATGCTGAGCCGGGTGAAGCCGGTGGAGGCGATGAAGAATGAATAAATAATGAATATATGAAAGCATTACTCCTATCCATCCGTACCATCCTGCGCTTCAGGACCTACACCGCCATCAATGTGCTGGGACTGGCCCTGAGCCTGGGTTGTGTCTTTGTGCTGGTGCGTTACATCCACCAGGAGTGCACAGTCAATCATTTTGTGCCCGAGGTCGAACGGACCTTCCTGACAGCCATTTTCAAGGAAGGAGAACCGAGAGGGTCATTGGGCGAGAGCGAGGACCGGAACAACGACCCCAATTACCGCAATCCGCTGGATCATCCGGCAGTGGAGGCGTTCAGCCGGTTTATGACGTTTGACGATGACTTTGTGACGAAGGACAACTATCGCTATGCGGTAAACACTATAGTGGTGGACAGCCTGTTCTTCGACCTGATACCTTACGGCTGCAAGGAAGGCAGTCTGCAACTGAAGCCCGACGAAGCCCTGCTGACGCCACAGGCCGCCCTGCGGATATTCGGGACCGAGCATGCGGTGGGCAAGGAGCTGGTCACGTCGTCGGGTAAGCCCGTCCGTGTGGCAGGTATCCTGAAGGAGCCGTCCACGAAGTCCTCTTTCCAGTTTGATGTCGTCTTGTCCGTGTACCTGATGAAGGACTGGAGCCGGGTGGCCTACGAAGTGGTACGCCTGCATCGCCCGGAGGACGGGGACGAGATAAACCGGGCCAACCGCACGCCCATGAAACTGTTATGCTATGGGCAACAGGCCGTCTATTACCAGCTCGTCCCGCTCAAGGACTTCTACCTGAGCAGACAGGTATCTGCTTATGCCGACTCGGTAACCCAGGGCCGGCCGGACGTGCTCCGACTGCTCGGACTGGTGGCGGGGCTGATTCTGCTGGTGGGCCTGCTCAATTACATGAACCTCTATTCGGTCGTGATGCTGAAGCGGGGACGCGAACTGGGCATGAAGAAGGTGTTGGGAGCCGGCAAGGGACAAATCTTCCTCCAGCTCTATGCGGAGAATGTCTGCCTGAACGCGGCGGTCGTCTTCCTGGCCTGGCTGCTGGTAGAGGTGACGCGGCGGTTGGTGGACGCGTGGTTCGACATTCCCGTACAGGGCGAGCTGCGCTTCGACCTGCTGCTGTCCGCGGCTGTACTGTTCCTGCTGCCGCTCTTCACCATGCTGCCGCCTTACTGGCGCTATGCGCATGCCGCACCCATGCGTTCGCTCAGCCAGGTGGGGGTAGGAGGTAAGGCAACCCGCTCGCGCACGGTGTTCCTCTTCCTGCAATACGTCATCGCCTTCTGCCTGACGGTGGCCGCCATCTACCTGAGCCGCCACTTGCAGTTCCTGCTGCATACGGACGTGGGCTACCGCACGGAGGACATCATTCAGTGCCCGTTCTGGAAAGAGAATCCGGCAGCCACAAACGACTGGGAAATCAGACAACAGGAGACGAAGAAGAAGGAGGCCGCCTTTGCCCTGCTGGAAAAACGCATCGGGGAGTCACCCTTGTTTACGGGGATGACTTATGGCATCCCGCCCTACAATCTGCAACCGGATACCCGCTTCCGTACGGACGACGGTCAGGAAGTGGAGGCCTGCTACCTCTGGGCTTCGCGTGAATACATGGACTTCTTCGGCTTCCGGCTGCTGGAAGGCCGGGGATGGAACGAGGACGAGGACGAATATGCCTGCAAGCTGATAGCCAACCGGGCTTTTCTCCAGGCCCTGCACATCCGGGACTGGCGGACGGAGAAGGTCACGCCGAACCAACGCTTCTGGTACCGTTCGGGTGACGACTGGAACAAGGTACCCTCCTACGACATCATAGGCGTGGTGGACGATTTCCGCACCGGCCACTTGTCGGGCGGGAATCAGCCGGTTGTCTTCATTTATCAAGACGGCTGGCGCGACTTCACGTTCCTCTCCATCGCCCCCGGCAAGCGGAAGGAAGCCATCGCCTTCCTCAGCGACCTCTATCAGGAAGCTGTGGGCAGGGGCGACTTTGAGTATTCGTTCATCACGGACGAGATAGCCCGCCTGCACGAGGATGACCGGAAGGTGACGCGCATCGTCATCACCTTTGCCCTGATAGCCATCGTCATCGCCTGTCTGGGACTGTTCGGTCTGTCGCTCTACGACATCCGCCAGCGCTACCGCGAGATAGCCCTGCGCAAGGTGCACGGCGCACAGGTGGCCGACATTTGCCGCCTGCTGCTGCGCAAGTACCTCGTCTTGCTGGGAGCTGCCTTCGTGACGGGTGCCGCTGTTGCCTACGTCGCCATCCACCGCTATATGGAGGACTTCCCCCATCATGCCCCGCTCTCGCTGTGGATTTTCCTCGTGGCGGGCCTGACGGTGGCCGTCATCGCCCTGCTCACGGTGCTGTGGCAGATACGCCGGGCATCGCAGGTCAATCCTGCAGAGGTAATGAAGAGGGAATAAGAAAAATAAAGAACACTGAAGAACTGATTTTTATAAATTAACCAGTATATTTAATCCGTCTTTCTCCATCAAATGGGAAAGATACAAAAACTTTAAGATTATGATCAAGACAGTAAACTTGCAGAAAGTATTCCGTACAGAAGAAGTACAGACATTGGCCTTGAACAATGTGAACATCGAAGTGAACGAAGGAGAATTTGTAGCCATCATGGGACCGTCAGGTTGCGGTAAGTCCACCCTGCTCAACATTCTGGGGCTGCTGGACAACCCCACGGAGGGAGAATATTACCTGAACGGCACGGAAGTGTCGAAATATACCGAAGCCCAGCGTACCAGCCTACGCAAGGGTGTCATCGGCTTCGTATTTCAGAGCTTCAACCTGATTGACGAGCTGAACGTGTATGAGAACATCGAACTGCCACTACTCTACATGGGCGTGCCTGCCAGCGAACGCAAGCAACGCATCGAGCAGGCAATGGAGCGCATGGCCATCAGCCACCGTGCCAAGCACTTCCCGCAGCAGCTCTCCGGTGGTCAGCAGCAGCGTGTGGCCATTGCCCGTGCCGTAGTGGCCAACCCGAAACTGATTCTGGCCGACGAACCGACCGGTAACCTCGACTCGAAGAACGGTAAGGAAGTGATGGATCTGCTGAAGGAACTGAACAAGGAGGGTACTACCATCGTCATGGTGACGCACTCGCAGCACGATGCCGGCTTTGCCGACCGCGTCATCAACCTGTTCGACGGACAGGTAGTAGCCGAGGCAAATCTGTAACAACAAAAAAACACTGCATGTTTCCCTGTCTGATTTCTCTTTCAGGGACACATGCAGTGTTGTATGAAACAAGAGCTCTGTAATTATTATGTTATTTGTATCTTCCAGCCTTGGCTATGCGCTTGGGAATATCCGTATTATCCATCTTACCCATAAATAATTGAGATCCGGCTCCTATGGCATAAACAGGAACATACTCTGCCGTATGACTTCCACTGGTCCATCCCAAATGAGCGATCTGACTCATTACTTTTTTGGCTGCTGCAGCCAAGGGTTCGGTCTTGGAATAAAGACTTTCCTCAAAAACGACCTTATTCTTTACAAACGAGTCTTCGAACTCATCACGCAACAGTCTTTCTTGCTCCCAAGTCAGTTCCAGATCTTTCCAAAAGCCCATACGCTCCGTCAACAAAGCCTTCATTTCCTCCCATGTCACCTTGTTGCCTTTAGCTTTGCGCAAATCGGTCATGGCACGCGACAATAAATCAACAGACTGTTTCTGGTAATCCAACGCTTTCAGGTTCAGTGTGTATGTACCGGTACCCATACCCAAGCCACCAGTTTCATGATCAGCAGATACGACAATCAGGGTTTCCTTCGGATGTTTCTGATAGAATTCGTATGCCACACGAATTGCATTGTCCATGTCGATCACTTCCTTCACGACTGTAGCTGGATCGTTGCTGTGGCAAGCCCAGTCTATCTTTCCGCCTTCCAACATCAGGAAAAATCCCTTGTTATTATCCTTAGTCAGAAAATCTATCGCATTTTTCGTAATATCCGCCAAAGTCAAATCACCATCTTTACGGTCAATGGCATAAGGCAGACAATCCGCTGAAGCTCCTTCGGCTTGAAGGAGTATCATTTTTTTTGCAGAAGCAACTTTTTCTTCATACTCTTTCAATCCACGTGCAATGGTATAACCGGCCTCTTCCATGATAGGATAAATAGAAGGAGCTTCCTGCTTGTCATAAGTCGTCGCAGGCTTCAAGAAACCAGCACCGGCAAAAAAATCGAAACCGCTCTTAGGCAATTCCAAAGCAATCTCATAATACATATTACGATCGGGCTGATGAGCATAAAAAGCTGCCGGCGTAGCATGGTCTACACTAACCGTGGTGACAACACCAACCTTCTTTCCACTCTTTTTAGCCTTATAAGCCACACTTTCCAGAGGTTCTTTATCAACGCCTACACCGATGGCACCGTTATAGGTCTTCGAGCCTGTAGCCAACGCAGTACCGCCTGCCGAAGAGTCTGTTACCGAATTACTAGCAGAATAAGATGTAGCAATGCCGGCAGCTGGAAACGAGCCGAACAAAAGCTTCTGAGTACCGATACGTCCATTTTCCATTTCAGCCTGAAACATTTCAGTGGTATTCACCTGATTCACTCCCATACCGTCACCGATAAAGAAGAATACATACTTGGCCTGCTGGGCATACGTCATACTTGCCATCAGGACAAACAGTAACAAATAAGTCAATCTCTTCATAATGATACTATATTTTAATGGATATTACTTTTTTTGACTGGACAAAGATAAGAAATCTCCTCCGTCAGAAAATGAAGATTATGTTAAAAAAAGAGGATGCATCCATCAGGATACATCCTCTCTAACACGATTAGTAAAATCGATTTATGCTTCTTTGTTCAAAATAGCCATGGTGTCAGAAGCAATCATCAGTTCTTCGTCAGTAGGAATTACAACTACCTTAACTTTCGAATCGTCGGTCGAAATAACCGCTTCCTCACCACGTACCTTATTCTTTTCAGCATCCAGTTTCACACCCATATATTCCAAACCAGAGCAAGCACCCCAACGAGCTGAAGCCTGATTTTCGCCTACGCCACCTGTAAAGACAATGACATCAACACCACCCAAAGCAGCAGCATAAGCACCAATGTATTTCTTAATGCGATAGAAGTACATATTTTCTGCCAGAATAGCTTTCGGATCACCTGCAGCTACGGCATTCTCCAAGTCACGCATATCGCTCGACTTGCCAAAGATACCCATCACACCACTCTTCTTGTTGAGCAGGTTAGATACACCGGCAGCGTCCAGATGTTCTTTTTCCATAATGAATGTTACAGCACCACCATCGATGTCACCACTACGTGTACCCATCATCAAGCCTTCCAACGGAGTAAGTCCCATACTGGTATCTACACATTTACCATCCTTGATTGCCGAGATAGATCCACCATTACCGATATGGCAAGTGATGATTTTTGTGCCTTCGGGCTGAATACCCAGGAACTCGCATACACGTTTTGACACATAACGGTGAGAAGTTCCGTGAAAACCATAACGACGTACACCATACTTCTCATAAAGTTCGTAAGGAATGGCATACATGTAAGCATAATCAGGCATCGTCTGATGGAAAGCCGTATCGAATACACCGATCTGAGGTACGTTCGGCAGAATAGCATCGATCGCATGAACACCTTTCAGATTTGCCGGATTGTGCAGCGGAGCCAAATCATTGCAAGCAGTAAAGGCATCGAGCACTTCTTGGGTCAGCAGAACAGACTTGCTGAACTTCTCACCGCCATGTACCATACGATGGCCAACAGCATTGATTTCATCCAACGACTTGATAGCACCATACTCAGGCGAGATGAGAGTATTCAGAATGAACTCTACACCTACCGTATGTTCTGGAATATCTTTTTCCAGAATTTTCTTTTCACCATTCGGTAAAGTCAACTTCAGAAATGAACCAGGCAGACCGATTTTCTCAATACCACCCTGTGCAATGACAGCTTTATGGTCCATATCGAACAATTTATATTTGATAGACGAACTACCGCAGTTGAGAACTAAAACTTTCATAATCTTACTTTCTATTTAAGGTTAATCATTTATTGGCTTTTGCTGCAATAGCCTGATTGGCTGTAATGGCAATCATACGGTATACATCTTCGATAGAACATCCGCGTGACAGGTCGTTCACCGGACGGGCAATACCCTGAAGGATCGGACCTACAGCATCGGCATGTCCCAAGCGTTGTACCAGCTTATAAGAAATGTTACCTACTTCAAGACTCGGCACAACCAATACGTTGGCATGTCCGGCAATGGACGATCCGGGAGCCTTGCTGGCACCTACTTCGGGAACCAGAGCTGCATCTGCCTGCAATTCACCGTCAATGGCAATATCAGGAGCCATTTCCTTAGCGATCTTCAAAGCCTCAACAACCTTGTCTACGACTTCATGTTTAGCCGAGCCCTTCGTTGAGAAGCTCAACAAAGCAACTTTCGGATCAAGACCGGCAACAGCGCGTGCAGTACGTGCAGTACATACAGCAATCTGAGCCAATTGTGAAGCATCGGGTACCGGAGTTACAGCAACATCACCCATCACCAGAATACCGTTCTTACCATACTCAGGAGCATGAGTCAACAGCAACATAGCACCAGACACGCATGTAATGCCCGGAGCTGTCTTAATAATCTGCAAAGCAGGACGCAACACGTCGCCTGTTGTATTACGAGCACCCGCCAACTGGCCATCGGCATCACCATTCTTAATGATAAGGCAACCTAAATAGAGCGGATCGAGCACCAGTTTGCGAGCTTCTTCAATGGTCATGCCTTTCTTCTTACGCAGCTCACACAACAGCTGTGCATACTCTTCCTGTTTCGGATGATTGGCAGGATCAATGATAGTAGCTTTACTAATATTGCCTAATCCCCATTCTTTGGCACAAGCATGGATCTCATCAGGATTGCCCAAAAGAATCAGGTCAGCAATTCCGTCTGTCAAAATTTGATTAGCGGCTTTTAAAGTACGTTCTTCAGTACCTTCGGGAAGAACAATGCGTTGGCGATCAGCCTTCGCGCGTTCAAGAATTTCATTAATTAATCTTTGCATGATATATTAAGATTGTGGATTAATAGTCGGTAAAACGTGTTTATCACGCTGCAAAAATACACAATTTTGCAATATCCACATTGCAATTCCGAGAATATTTGCCAGTGGGAATCTAATTATTATAATATTTAACACTACAATCCTTTCCAATACCTTATATCCCTAAACCAACCAGAAGAAAATACAGCAAAAGAGTACACTCTATAAGCAGAATGACTACCTTTGCACCCGTTTTCAATAGAATAACATAAGGTATTAGTTTTTTAGTTATGATTCGTCAATGTGCCATTCTTTTCGGATGTTTGGCTTTGGGTGAACTGATTGTCTGGTTAACAGGCATCAAACTTCCGTCAAGCATCATCGGCATGCTGTTACTTACCCTATTCCTCAAGTTAGGTTGGATCAAATTACATTGGGTACAAGGTATGTCCGACTTTCTGGTTGCTAACCTTGGTTTCTTCTTCGTGCCGCCAGGCGTGGCACTGATGCTGTACTTCAACGTTATTGCGGCTGAATTCTGGCCCATCGTCACCGCCTCGCTCGTCAGCACCCTATTGGTAATAGTAGTCACTGGATGGGTTCACCAATTAACACGTAAAATCAAATGAACTTCCTAGAAAACGAATTTTTCTTGATAGCCATCACGTTCGGCATCTTTTTCTTCGCCAAGCTGTTGCAGAAAAAGACAGGCATCATGTTGCTCAACCCCATATTGCTAACCATTGCCCTGCTTATCTTGTTTCTGAAAATGACAGGTATCAGTTATGAGACCTATAACCAAGGCGGACATCTCATTGAATTTTGGTTGAAACCTGCCGTTGTAGCTTTAGGAGTCCCCCTCTATCTGCAATTGGAAACGATCAAAAAGCAACTGTTGCCTATCCTATTATCCCAGCTGGCCGGCTGTATCGTGGGTGTGGTATCTGTCGTATTAATTGCCAAATGGATGGGAGCCTCTGATGAAATCATCTATTCTCTAGCCCCCAAATCTGTCACTACCCCCATTGCGATGGAAGTAACCAAATCGTTGGGCGGTATTCCTTCACTTACGGCTGCCGTAGTAGTCTGCGTCGGCTTGCTGGGAGGAATATTAGGCTTTAAAACCATGCGACTGACTCATATTGGAAGTCCAATGGCGCAAGGATTGTCTTTGGGAACAGCTGCCCATGCCGTCGGCACCTCAACAGCGATGGAAGTCAGCCGAAAATACGGCGCTTTTGCCAGCTTAGGCCTGACCCTAAACGGCATCTTTACCGCATTATTTACTCCTACAATTTTAAGGCTTCTGGGACTACTTTAGCAAAATCTTCCTATCTTTGTCATTCTAATAACAGGCCCCTTACAACAAACGGTTATGATTGACTTTAAAGATATCACCCCCAAGGACAAAGAATTAATAACCTCCTTTACACAACACAGTTTAAGAAGGAACTGTGATCTGTCATTCTCGAATCTATGCAGCTGGCGTTTCCTATACAACACCCAGTTTGCTGTCCTGAACGGTTATCTGCTACTGAAGTTCTGGGCTGAAGGCGAATTGGTATACATGATGCCTATCGGACAAGGCAACCTGGGTCAAGTGCTGGAGGCTATGATACAAGATGCTCATGAAGAAAAGGCACCTTTCTGCCTGCTAGGTATCTGTACAGACATGTGTGAAGAGCTGGAGGCTTTAATGCCCGGTCGCTTCCTGTTTACAGCCGACCGCGATTATGCAGACTATCTGTATCTGCGTACTGACCTGGCGACATTGGCAGGAAAAAAATTCCAACCCAAGCGCAACCATGTGAATAAATTCAAGCGGATGTATCCCAACTACGAATATACTCCCATCACCCCCGACCGCATTCAAGAATGCCTCGAACTGGAAGCCGAATGGTGCAAGGCCAACAACTGCGACCAACATGAAGGAACGGGTAACGAACGGCGGGCACTGGTCTACGCTCTCCACCACTTCGAGGAATTGGGTCTGACAGGAGGTATTCTACACGTAGACGGACGTATCGCAGCTTTTACGTTTGGCATGCCCATCAACCAAGACACATTCGGCGTACATGTGGAAAAGGCAGATACTCGTATTGAAGGTTCGTACGCCATGATCAATTATGAGTTTGCCAATCACATCCCCGAACAATACGTCTACATCAATCGAGAAGAAGACCTAGGCATCGAAGGACTACGTAAGGCCAAGTTGTCTTATCAGCCTGCCATTATTCTGGAAAAATACACCGCCTGCCTTCGCGACGAGCCTGTAGAACCTATCAAATGGTAAACATAGCATCATGAAAGAGAAAGTCAGACAACTATGGGAACGATGCTTCCATGACAGTCCCGCCTTCACCGACTTGTATTTTCGGATGAGATACAGCAACGAGGTTAATATCGCCATCCAAAGCGGCGAATCTGTCATTGCAGCCTTGCAGATGCTTCCCTATCCCATGACTTTCTGTGGAAAAACGATAGACACCTCCTATATATCGGGGGCGTGCACTCATCCTGATTTCCGAAGTAAAGGCGTCATGCGTGAATTGCTGGCCGAGTCCTTTGGACGAATGCACACTCAGGGCGTACTGTTGTCCACGCTCATTCCTGCCGAGCCCTGGCTCTTCGATTACTATACACGTAGTGGATATGCTCCTGTCTTTCATGTGCAGACTGATATCTTCACCAAAGATACCGATTCCATCCTGACACCTGACTATTCAATTACAATTACAGATAGTTTCGATCCACAACTCTACGCCTGTTTCGAACAAAAGATGCAGCAACGCCCCTGTTGTATCCAGCATACAGCGGAAGATTTCAAGGTGATCCTAGCCGACCTGCAATTGAGCGGCGGCCATATCTATCTTCTGCATCCGATGCAACAATACGATGCCACAGCAGCTATGGCTTTCGTTTATCCAGACGAACCAAATGGTCTGCTGGTAGGTGAACTGCTGGCCGACTCGGAAAAAGAAGCCCGCCTTCTGCTTCAGCATATTTGCCAGATGAATGGGCAAACCAACCTGCGTCTGCTTTGTCCTGTTTCCAAAGAAAGGGAAGGGGAAAAGCTGGGCATGGCCCGTATCATCGACGTCCATGCTGTCCTTCAACTCTTCGCCGCCACCTATCCGAACATCGAATGGAATCTTACCATTACAGATGAACAGCTCGACGTGAACAACGGCTATTACTACCTGAACAACGGGCACTGTATGAAAAGTGCCAAACGACTGACGGGCAGCCATCTGGAACTTACGATCTCTGAGCTCACCACAAAGATACTGGCTCCCCAACATCCCTACATGAGCCTGATGCTTAACTAATGGAGATTTAAGCCCACATTATCAATTATCTTTCGTCAGCAGACGCTCCAGCTCTTCGGCATTCAGACGGAGGTAGAACTGCCCCTTGTGGGCCACAGAGATAGCGCCTGTCTCTTCGGACACAATGATGGCGTGTGCATCAGACACCTGCGAAATACCCATCGCCGCCCGATGGCGCAAGCCCAGCTCCTTAGGGATGTCCAAGTTGTGAGACACAGGTAAAATACAACCAGCCGCCTTGATACGTTGTTTACTGATAACCATCGCTCCATCGTGCAGGGGGCTGTTCTTGAAGAAGATGTTCTCAATGAGCCGCTGGTTGATGTTGGCATCTATCACATCGCCCGTACGCACCACGTCGTCCAGCGGCATGTCGCGCTCGATGACAATCAATGCACCCACTTTTTGCTTGCCCATACTGATGCAAGCCATCACGATAGGCATGATGTCTTCGTGCTCCATACCATCTTTCTTATTACCTGTGAAGAAGCGTACCAGCGCACTGGCATGATGGTGCGAGCCAAGCGTCACGAGGAAACGACGGATCTCCTCCTGAAAGAGCACAATCAAGGCCAGCACTCCCACACTGACCAACTTATCAAAGATGGAGCCGAGCAGCTTCATCTCGAGCACCTGCGACACTACCAGCCATATCAAGATGAACACCAGGATACCCGTAAAGATATTGATCGAACCCGATGCCTTCATCAGCTTGTAGCTGTAGTACAACAGGAAAGCCACCGACAAGATGTCTATAAAGTCTTTTATGCCAAACTCGAAAAACACAATCTATACGATATAAATAATGATAAAACTATATTCTAATCGCCAACTGACGCCGCCTTCATCGCCTCGACAATCTTCACCGCCTCGACGGCCTGGCGTACATCGTGCACACGCAGGATGTCGGCCCCCTTCATCAGGGCCAGCGTATGGAGGACAGTCGTGCCATTCAAGGCCTCCTGAGGTGTCGTGTCCAGCAAGCGGTAGATCATTGACTTGCGCGACACGCCCACCAACAAAGGCAGTTCGAAGAGGCGGAATTCCTCCAGATGGGCCATCAGCTGGTAGTTATGCTCCAGCGTCTTGCCAAAGCCGAAGCCAGGGTCGAGCACGATATCCTTCACACCCAAGTCGCGCAGCTGCTGCACCTTGCGGGCAAAGTACAGGAAGACCTCGCGCAACAGGTTGTCGTAGTGAGGATGTTGCTGCATGTTTTGGGGTGTTCCCTGCATATGCATCATGATGTAGGGGACATTCAATTCGGCTACCGTACTGAACATGTCGGCATCCATTTCACCCGCCGCGATGTCATTAATGATAGCCACGCCATACTCTTCGACACACATCCGCGCCACATCTGCCCGAAAGGTATCGACCGACACGATGGCATCGGGAGCCGTGCGGCGCAACACGTCCAACCCCAGGCGCAAACGATTCATCTCCTCCTCGGCCGACACATGATCGGCATTGGGACGCGAAGAATAGGCACCCACATCGATGATGGCCGCGCCTTCCTCCAAAATCTGTCGTACGCGAGCTTCTATCTCCTCCTCCGTCTGCATGCGGCTCCCGCTATAGAAAGAGTCGGGCGTCACGTTCAGAATACCCATCACACAAGGCGTCGAGAGATCGAGCAGCCGGCCGTTGACATTCAAGTATTTCGTTTGTTCCTGATTCATGGAAATCGTCTTTCTACAATTAATCCCTGCAAATGTAAACAAAAAGAAAGGCACGACCGCAAAATCGTCCCATTATTTTCGGTTACCCACTTTCTGTTTCACTAAAATATCTTCTTCCAAAATAAAGCACCGTTTTAAAGGCGTTAAAGCAATGCTTTACGACCAGGAAAGCATTGCTTTAAAAACCACAAAGCATAGCGACCTCTACAAACAGACACGGAGTATGCGGATAGATAACCTCCATCCGAACACTCCGCGCCCCATACAGATGCGACAAACTTAGTTTCAATCCTTTGCCTGATGTACTGTGAGTTGTGGGAAGGGGAAGCCGATACCTTCCTTGTTGAAAGTGTCATAGACGAGCTCGTTCACTTCGAACATCACGTCCCAATAGTCTTCTGTCTTCGTCCAGACACGAACCATGACATCCACACTGCTGGCATTCAGTGTCTTCAACACGATCATCGGAGCAGGTGTAGTCAGGATACGCGGGTCGGCATCAACGATTCGCTGGAGGACGGCACGCACCTTCTGAACGTCTTCACCATACTCCACGCCGAAAACCCACTCCAGACGACGCGTCTCCTGCTTGTTGTAGTTGGTCACGGCATTGCTGCTAAGCGAACCATTGGGGATGTAGATCATGCGATTATCCGTCGTGGCAATCAGCGTATGGAAAATCTGAATCTCCTTAACCGTACCACTTCCGCCAGGAGCGTCGATATAGTCGCCCACCTTGAAAGGCTTGAAGACGAGAATAATCAGTCCGCCCGCAAAGTTGGACAGATTGCCCGACAGAGCCATACCGATGGCAACACCCGCGGAGGCCAACAGGGCAGCAAAGCTGGTAGTCTCGACACCCAACTTGCTGATGATGGCAAAGGCCAGTATCAGGTTCAGCACTATTTTCAGCAGGCTGCGCAGGAAGGTCTGCACACTGATTTCCACCTTGCGCTTCACCATCAGGGAAGTGATGAAACGCAGGATGTACTTGATGATAAAGCGACCGATAATGTAGATGACCAAAGCGGCCAGCAGGCTCTTACCCAGCTCGATACCATAGTTCAGCAGGCGGTCCAGCAAATTCTCCACGTTGATGACAGACGCGGCACTCAATAATGAAAACATCATACTCTACAATTTTATTTAGTTTGACTTCAATAATGATTATTTCCTGAATTCAGGGCGAATATACAGAAAAAACACATGCATAAGTAACACCAAAAAAGGAAAAATGTTTGCGACTAAAATTTTCCTTTCCCTATTCTCGTTTCTTAATTAAAAACTACCTTTGTAGCCGTCAATCACAAAAACAGAAAAGATATGGAAATTTCGACTCTTTACCAGATATTCAACCAATGTAACGGCGTGACGACCGACAGCCGTCATTGCCCCAAAGGCTCCCTCTTCATTGCCCTGAAGGGAGACACATTTAACGGCAACGCCTTTGCCGCCAAGGCATTAGAAAGCGGATGTGCCTACGCCGTCATCGACGAAGCCGAATATCTCGTGCCTGGCGACGACCGCTACCTGCTGACCGACAACTGCCTGCTGACGCTCCAGCGCCTGGCCCGCCATCACCGCCGCCAGCTGGGTACACGCATCATCGGCATCACTGGCACCAACGGCAAGACCACGACCAAGGAACTGATAGCCGCCGTACTGAGCCGTCGCTACCATCTGCTCTACACGGAAGGCAACCTGAACAACCATATTGGCGTGCCTCTCACCCTGCTCCGCCTCAAGCCCGAGCACGAACTGGCCGTCGTCGAGATGGGTGCCAGCCATCCAGGCGACATCCACGAGCTGGTGGAGATAGCTGAGCCTGACATGGGCCTCATCACAAACGTAGGAAAGGCACACCTTGAAGGCTTCGGCTCGTTCGAAGGCGTAATACGCACCAAGGGCGAACTCTACGACTGGTTGCGCAAGCTGCCCGCTCCCGTCATCTTCCTGCATGCCGACAACCCCTATCTGACAAAGATGGCCGCAGGCCTGCCGCACGTGACCTACGGCGAAGAAGCCACCAACTATATCTGTGGCCAGCTGACCAATTGCTCGCCTTTCCTAGCCTTTGCATGGAAAAAACAGGGAGAAACTGAAACACATCAAGTCCAAACCCAACTGATAGGCAGCTACAACCTGCCCAACGCACTAGCTGCCGTCACCATAGGCACTTATTTCGACGTGGACGCCGCCTTGATTGACCTAGCTCTGACGGAATATGCGCCCCAAAACAACCGCTCGCAACTGAAGCAGACGGCCGACAACACCCTCATCATCGACGCCTACAACGCCAATCCCACGAGCATGATGGCCTCGCTGACCAACTTCCGACAAATGGAGGTGGTTCACAAGGTAGCCATCTTGGGCGACATGCGCGAGCTGGGACAAGACAGCGCAGAGGAACATCAGAAGATTGTGGATTACTTGGAAGAATGCGACTTCGAACGCATTATCCTGGTAGGCAGCCAGTTTGCCGCCACGCGCCACAGCTACGAGACGTATGCCGACGCTCCCGCCCTCATTGAAGCGCTGAAGCAAGAAAAGCCGACAGGAAAAAACATTCTCATCAAGGGGTCCAACGGGATACGACTGAGCACAGTCGTTGACTATTTATAAAGAGGGATGACGCCTCATCCAATACCAGCCAATGAGCGATGCCAACGTAGCTCCTGAGGTATTGGCAGCAAAGTCCCACCAGTCTCCACCTCGATAAGTCGTACAATAAGCCTGGAGTAACTCTACCGCCCCACTGAACAATACGGGGCAGAGCCAGGCTCCCAACCACGCGTGCCACATCGGTACGCGTGCTTTTTTATGTGCCCGTATAAACTCCAGCCATAACATACCCGACATTCCAAAGTACATACACACATGCACCACTTTATCGATGCCAGGAATGGATTCCATCTCCGTCTGGGGCGGCTTGAAGAAAGACAAATAGATTACCGTCAAGATAATGAGAAGCGAAACGGGATATTTACGAATGTAATACAGCATATTCAAATATATTTCAATACGAGATGCAAATGTACAGAACATTTTCTATATTTGCGATTTCTTGCAGGTATTAGTAACAAATTGAAAGAAAAAACCACGATTTATGACAAAGAACAACAGAGCAAACTTCGGAAGCAAGCTGGGTGTCATCCTGGCTTCGGCAGGTTCGGCCGTAGGATTGGGCAACATCTGGCGTTTTCCTTTTGAAACGGGCAACCACGGCGGTGCCGCCTTCATCCTGATCTATCTAGGATGTGTTCTTTTCTTCGGCATCCCCATCATGGTAGCTGAATTTTCCATCGGACGACACTCACGGGCCAATACGGCTGGCGCCTATCAGAAGCTAGCGCCCGGCACCCACTGGCGCTGGGTGGGCCGCATGGGTGTGCTGGCAGGTTTCCTGATCCTGGGCTACTATTCAGTGGTGGCGGGCTGGACGCTGGAGTACATTGTACAGGCAGGCACGAATACCTTTGCCGGGCAGTCGGCCAACGACTTCATCGCCTCGTTCAACGGTTTCATCGCCCATCCGTGGCGGCCGGCCTTGTGGATGGTGGCCTTCATGCTGATGACCCACTTCATCATTGTGAAAGGTGTAGAAAAAGGCATTGAGAAGTCAGCTAAAATCATGATGCCAATGCTCTTCCTGCTGCTCATCGTACTGGCTGTCTGCTCCGTATCCCTGCCAGGTGCGGGGGCAGGCATCGAATTCCTGCTGAAACCCGACTTCAGCAAGGTGAACGGCAACGTGCTGCTGGGCGCTATGGGACAGGCTTTCTTCTCGCTCTCGCTGGGTATGGGATGTCTCTGTACGTATGCTTCCTATTTCCGCAACGACACCAACCTGCCCAAGACGGCACTCAACGTGGGATGGATCGATACGATGGTGGCCATCTTGGCTGGTTTCATCATCTTTCCCGCCGCCTTTTCGGTGGGCATCCAACCCGACGCAGGTCCCAGCCTGCTATTCATTACGCTGCCCAACGTCTTCCAGCAGGCCTTCGGCAACCTGCCCTGGCTGGCAGTCATCTTGTCCATCATGTTCTACGTGCTTCTTGCCCTGGCCGCACTGACATCGACTATCTCCCTGCACGAAGTAGTGACAGCCTACTTGCACGAGGAGTTCAACCTAACTCGTGGACGAGCTGCCAAATTGGTAACAGTGGGCTGCACTATCTTAGGCGTACTTTGCTCGCTCTCGCTGGGTATAGGCAAAGAACTGACCATCTTCGGCCTAACTCTGTTCGACCTCTTCGACTTCCTGACGGCCAAAATCATGCTCCCATTGGGTGGCTTTTTCATCGCCATCTTCACTGGCTGGTATCTGGACAAACGTATCGTATGGGAAGAGGTAAGCAACAACGGTACTCTGCCAAAAGTAGTCTATCGTATCTGGCTATTCCTACTGAAGTACATAGCTCCGATAGGTATCGGCTTCATTTTCATTAATGAATTGGGACTACTAAAATAAAAAAGGTAATTCATGCGAAAGTGGTTCAATGAATTTTTCTATTACTCCCGAGGGGAAAGACGAGGCATTCTGATGCTGCTGGGCATCTTCCTCCTCTTTTTCCTGGGAGGAGAGATATACGTTCATTTAAAATCAAAGCAGGTAGACAAATTTGACGACCAGTTAAGACAACAACAGGCGATGGAGGAATATAGAGCCTTCAGCGCTTCCATCCGTGAAAAAGAGAAAGAGGAAAAGGAGAGCCATAAGTCCCACTATACAGCATGGAAAGAGGAAAACGACGTGCCGCCCATACTTGTTCCCTTCAATCCCAACACTGCCGACTCAGCCACTTTCCGCCAACTGGGCCTTCCTGCCTGGATGGCCCGCAACATCCTGCGTTACCGTAAAAAGGGAGGTGTCTTCCGCCGAACAGAAGATTTCCGCAAGATATACGGCCTGACAGAAAAACAATACAACGCATTACGGCCCTACATCCGTATTCCAGCCACAGACAGTACCGACCATAACCCTTCCCTCTTTTTGGCCAAACAGCACAAGGACAGCATCCAACAGGCAAAGCCGTTGAAATACGCACCTGGTACTTTGGTCGACCTGAACCGTGCCGATACCACCGAATTAAAAAAGATTCCTGGCATAGGAAGTGGAATCGCACGTCTCATCAGCGGATATCGCCAGCAGTTAGGTGGTTTCTATAGCCTCAGCCAGCTGGAAGAAATTAATCTCGATTATCGCCAACTGAACGACTGGTTCCGTATCGACACCACCGCCATCCGCCGCATCCCCGTCAACCGCGTCAGCGTGGACCGCCTGCGCCGCCATCCTTACCTCAACTTCTATCAAGCAAAAGCACTAATAGAATACCGCCGCAAACACGGTCCGCTGAAAAGCCTCAAGCCGTTCGTACTCTATGAAGAATTTACACAAGAGGACCTGGAGAGAATTGGACACTACCTAAGTTTTGAGTAATATTGTCTGCTACGACCTCTCCGTCTTTCAAATGAATGGTGCGGTCGGTGATGGAAGCCAGGCTTTCGTCGTGGGTCACAATGACAAACGTCTGCCCCAGACGGTCGCGCAGGTCGAAGAAAAGCTGGTGCAATTCAGCCTTGTTGTGGGTGTCGAGGCTGCCCGATGGCTCATCGGCCAACACAACGGCCGGCCGATTGATAAGGGCACGCGCCACGGCCACACGCTGTTTCTCGCCGCCCGAAAGTTCGTTGGGCTTGTGCGAGGCACGGTCGGCAAGGCCCATCATCGTCAGTATCTCGAGGGCAGAAGCCTGGGCTTCGTGACGTCCCTGCCCGGCAATGAAGGCAGGTATCATGACATTCTCCAAGGCAGTAAACTCGGGCAGGAGCTGGTGAAACTGAAAGACGAAACCAATGTGGCGGTTGCGGAAAGCGGAAAGCTCGCGCTCCTTCAACCCGTCGACACGTACGCCGTCGATGCAGACCGTACCCGTATCGGGGCGGTCGAGGGTACCCATAATCTGAAGCAACGTGGTCTTGCCGGCACCGCTGGGGCCGACGATGCTCACCACTTCGCCTTTCTGTATCTCGAGGTCGATGCAACGCAACACTTGCAGGCTGCCAAAACTTTTGGTTATCTGTTCGAGTCGTATCATAACTTCTTTATTATTATAGCCGGCGGATGACGTACTCCGCCAGGTAACAGCCGAAGACGGCGGGCATGTAGCTCACCGTGCCGCAGGTCGATTTCTTGTTTCGTTCGTCGTCGGTCAGAAGCACGGCCTTGGGGTCGGCCTGCTCGGTGCTGAACACAACGGGGAGTTTGTGACGGATGCCCATCTTCTGCAACCGCTTGCGCACGGCCTTGCTCAGGCCGCAATGGTAGGTGTCCCAGATATCGGCAAAGCGTATCTGCGTGATGTCGCTCTTGGCGCCCGCGCCCATGCTGGATACAATCTTGATGCGCCGCCTCAGGGCCTCGGCTATCAGGTAGCATTTTGGGGCCAGGGTGTCGATGGCATCGACCACAAAGTCGTAGCGGGCGGCATCAAGCAGCTGGGGGATGTTCTCGTCCTTGAGGAAAACGGGCAGGACGGTAAGTTCCACCTCGGGATTGATGTCGCGGAAACGGGCGGCGAGAACTTCGACCTTGGGTTGCCCCAACGTGGAGTGCAGGGCCGGAAGCTGGCGGTTGATGTTGGTGGGCTGGACGGTGTCGGCATCGACCAGCGTCAGGCGACCTACCCCCGCACGGCAAAGCATTTCGGCCGCATAGGCTCCCACACCTCCCACGCCAACGACCAGCACATGGGTCTGGCGCAGGCGTTCACTCTTTTCTTCGCCCAGCAGCAGGCGTGTACGTTGTTTCCAGTCTTCCATCAGTTTTCTTTTTTAAACCATTTATAGAACCACCGGCCCACCTTCTCGTAGTGCTGACTCTCGTTACTGCCCTGCGGATTGGAGAACGACAAGGCATCCTGCGGGTCGCCCAGCTGGTCGGGATACAGGACGATGAGGCTGTTGTTCGTGAAGTAACGGCCCAACTGGCTGGGCAATTTCTCGAACGAGCTGTCGTAGGAGATGGAGCCGCGGCGGGCGCTGATAACCACTAGCAGGTGGTCGTAGTTCACCTGGCCGGTCAGGAGCAGCAGGTCTTCCCACTCGTCAAGGCGGGAGAACTCGGTCAGCGTGTCGCTATGTTTCTTTTTGACGAGGCCCTGAAGCAGGTTGCCCGTCTGTTCGTTGGCAAAGAAGTGGACGCGACATCCCAGCGTGGTGCCCATGCGGCAGAAGTGGTCCACCCACTTCTGGAAGCCGGCCTCGTACTCGGCCTTGGGCGGCACGGCCACGATGATGCGCCGCAGGGTATTGATGGGTATCAGGAAGCGGGCCACCATCACCTCGCGATGAAGTCCCTTGAGCAGGTTCTCGGTCAGCATACCGAAGAAGGAATCCACGATGTTCACCTTCCAGTGGAGGCCGATGATGACGTCCGTAGCTCCATGTTCCTTGGCCGTGTGGATGATGCCCGCGGCAATGTTCAGGTCGTAGCGGCTGATGCACTTCAGCTCCACACCTGCCGAGGCGGTGATTTTGGCAGCACGCTCCAGGTAGCGCTTGCCCTGCTGCTCGAGGGCTTCGGTGCCCGAGTGGTCGTTGATGACGTTCAGAGCCAGCAGGTTGTCCTTCTGTTTGGGGTCTCGGATGACGAGCGACAGGTTCATCAGGTATTCGATGGTATTGGGATTGGCCACAGGTATCAGAATCTTTTCGGGCTCGCGCGAACGGTCTTCTTCGGGATGGGCCTCGCCCATGGCCATCTTGCGCGCCGCCCGCTCGGTGGTGAAGGAGCTGACGATGCAGGTGACGAGGATGAGGAGCACCGTGCCGTTGAGCACGTCTTCGTTGAGCAGACGGCTGCCATCGGGCAGGATGATGTTGTAGCCCACCAGCACCGCCGCCAGCGTAGCCGCCGCCTGTGCGTTGCTCAGGCCGAACATCAGCTCGCGTTCGAGCACCGACATACGATATATCTTCTGCGTCAGCCACGAAGCAATCCACTTGCCGCCCAACGCCACCACAATCATCACGCCCGCCACCTTCAGGGCATCACCGCCACCGAAGATGACTTTGACATCAATCAGCATGCCCACGCCTATCAGGAAGTAAGGGATGAACAGCGCATTGCCCACAAACTCCAGATGGCTCATCAGCGGCGACACGTGAGGAATGAGGCGGTTCAGCACCAGACCAACGAGGAAAGCCCCCAGGATGCCTTCCATGCCGATGAGCTCCATCAGCCCCGCGCCGAGGAACACCATGGCCAGGACGAAGATGTATTGCATCACATTGTCGTCGTAGCGGCGGAAGAACCAGCGCCCGACGCGTGGCAGGAAGTACATGATGAGCATGGCCAGCACCACGAAGCGCACCACCAGCCAAAGCCAGAAGAGACCGCCCGCCTCGCCCTTGAACACACCGCTGATGACGGCCAGCACGAGCAACGTCAACGTATCGGTGACGGCCGTACCGCCCACGGCAATGCTCACACTGCGCTGGCGCGAGATGCCGTAGCGGATGACGATGGGATAGGCCACCAGCGTATGCGAGGCATACATACTGGCCAGCAGGATGGAAGTGATGAGGCTGTACTTGAGCAGGAGCACATTGGTCACCATACCGATGCTGATGGGGATGATGAAAGCCAGCAAGCCCAACGCCACCGCTTTGCCACGGTTCTTCTTGAAGTCGGCCATATTCATCTCCAGCCCCGCCAGAAACATGATGTAGTAGACGCCTACCTTGCCGAAAAGCTCGAAACTGCTGTCGCGCACCAGGATGTTAAACCCATGCTCACCGATGGCCAGTCCGGCCAGAATCATGCCGATGATGTGGGGGATGCGCAGCTTAGTCAGCAGGATAGGCGCAAACAAAATGATGAGCAGTACAAGGAGGAAAATCCATGTAGGGTCGGTTATGGGAAGTTTCAAACTGAGGTCTAACCAGTTCATAGGCTTGCGTCATTTTAAATTCTTGTGCAAAAATAGCAAAAAACTTTTCACTTCCTACCACCCGCTCCACCTACTTTCAGGAAAACGCCCTCTTTTCTTTGATGGAAAGCGATGCTTTCCGAAGGCGAAAGCAACGTTTTCCGAGGACGAAAGCAATGCTTTCCGTCACCCGCCGCCAGAAGTCCCTACAAGCAAGGTGTGTTTTTATCAAAAAATAAAAACGACTTCTGTGGTTATAATCGCAGAATGTTGTAAATTTGCGCCTTGAATTGACTTTTTTACAAACCACTTAAAACAAAGAAAAAGAAATGAAAGTAGCAATTGTTGGAGCAAGCGGAGCCGTGGGACAAGAATTCCTGCGTGTGCTCGATGAAAGAAATTTCCCGTTGGACGAGTTAGTTTTGTTCGGTTCTAAACGCAGCGCCGGTACCAAATATACCTTCCGCGGCAAACAAATCGAGGTCAAACTCTTGCAGCACAACGATGACTTTAAAGGTGTGGACATCGCTTTCACTTCCGCAGGCGCAGGCACATCGAAAGAGTTCGCCGAGACCATCACCAAATACGGAGCCGTGATGATAGACAACTCCAGCGCCTTCCGCATGGACGCCGACGTACCCCTGGTAGTGCCCGAAGTCAACGCCGCCGACGCCAAGGACCGTCCGCGCGGCATCATCGCCAACCCCAACTGTACTACCATCCAAATGGTAGTTGCCCTGAAAGCCATCGAACAGCTTTCGCACATCAAGACCGTACACGTAGCCACCTATCAGGCAGCCAGCGGTGCCGGAGCCGCCGCCATGGACGAGCTGTACACCCAATACCGCCAGGTACTGGCCGGCGAGCCTGTCACCGTCGAGAAATTCGCCTACCAGCTGGCCTTCAACCTCATCCCTCAGATTGACGTCTTCACCGACAACGGCTATACGAAGGAAGAGATGAAGATGTACAACGAAACGCGCAAAATCATGCACTCCGACGTCAAGGTGAGCGCCACCTGCGTCCGCGTGCCCGCCCTGCGCTCCCACTCCGAGAGCATCTGGGTGGAAACCGAACGCCCCATCTCCGTCGAAGAGGCTCGCGAAGCTTTCAGCAAGGGCGAAGGACTGGTGCTGATGGACAACCCCGCCGAAAAGGAATACCCCATGCCGCTCTTCTTGGCCGGCAAGGATCCCGTCTACGTAGGCCGCATCCGCAAGGACCTGACCAACGATTGCGGACTGACCTTCTGGATTGTAGGCGACCAAATCAAGAAGGGAGCCGCCCTGAATGCCGTCCAGATTGCCGAATATCTGATCAAGGAGAACGCCCTCTAAAAGAAATCGCAATAGTTCAAAAGCTCCCGGCTTTTCCTCACGAAGAAGCTGGGAGTTTTTTAGTTTGAATCCCTATAATTTGAAAAGAAACCTTTAAAGAGGAATAGGAATATCTAAAAAAAACTATATATTTGTACGTAAATCTAAAACGACCATACCATGAAATTAATAGCTGAAAGCGGTTCAACTCGGACAGAGTGGGTTTTAGTCGAGGATAACAACTTGATACAAAGAGCCTTTACTGAAGGCCTCAACCCTTTCTTCCAAACCCGACGCGAGATCAGCCGAAGCGTACGACTGGGACTGCCTGAGCTATTTTTCAAGAAAAAATTGGAGCAGGTATATTTTTACGGAGCCGGATGCTCCTCCCATGAAAAGAAAAACATATTGGGTGCATCACTTGTAGCCCAATTTAAGACCCCCATCCAGGTAGAAAGCGACCTGTTGGCTGCCGCCCGAGGCCTCTTCAAGTGTGAAGCAGGCATAGCATGCATTCTTGGAACAGGCTCTAATTCATGTTTCTATGATGGAAAAATCATTGCCAAAAACGTCAAAGCGGGTGGCTACATCTTGGGAGATGAGGGCAGTGGAGCTGTTATGGGCAAGCACTTTCTGTCCGACGTATTAAAAGGCCTTGCTCCCAAAGACATCACGAATGATTTCTACGACAAGTTCCGCATCAACGCCAACGAAGTAATGGAGTCTGTTTACAACCGTCCCTTCCCAAACCGCTTTCTAGCCACTGTTTCTTATTTCTTAGCAGACTATCTGAATGAAGACTACGTCTACAACCTCATTACCAGCAATCTACGCAGCTTCTTTACACGCAATGTCTGCCAATACGACTATCAAAACTACCCTGTCCGTTTTGTTGGCTCGCTCGCCCACTATTATGCCGAGTTGCTACGTGAAACAGCCAAAGAATTTGGTATCGACCTAAAAACAATAGAAGAAACTTCCATCAACGGTCTGATAGAATACCATGCAATGAATAGAGAAGAGGTATAATACAATACCCCCACACGACAAATCCCTATAAGAGAGCTATTTTCTACAACACCATACCCACATCTGTCTATCAAGATATTCACAATTTTACAGGTCAGAAAACATATCGGTCTATTATTTAAAAAAACATAAAAACATGTATCTGATACTTAAATAAGGCAAGAATAATGTTTCATTTTAAAAAAAATAAAATACCTTTGTTGAGACACAAAAGAAAATGTGAACCCACATTATAAACATTTTCCGATTTAGAAACAATTATTAACAAGTTAACCCTTAAAAAACAATGTGCCTATGAATATAAATAAGAGGACTTTTTACAAATCAACCTGATTCGTTCAATATCAGGAACAGCACTTATTCACAGGACAGGCAAGCAATTATCCGCCATTTTGGAATACAACCTTGTCAGACCCTTATTACCAACCAACTTAAAAATCCTTTCTTTTATGAATGAAGATCACAAACAAACGAGATTTACCTACAGAGGTAAACTTCTCACTGCAGCAGCCATATGTGGCACACTGCTCTTCGGCAATGGACAAATCTATGCCATCCCTACCATTCCAAGCCAAAACTTAGGAATTACAGAACAAATGCAAACAATAACCGTAAACGGCTTGGTAACTGACCACAACGGAGAACCTATTATTGGCGCAAATGTTCTGGAAAAAGGAACCAGCAACGGTAGCCTGACAGACATAAACGGAAAATTCACCTTGAACGTACAACAGGGAGCCATCCTGCAAATATCATTCATCGGGTACAAATCACAAGAAATCAAAGTTCAACAAAGCACCATCAAAGTCATACTTACGGAAGACAATGAAATGTTGGACGAAGTTGTGGTCGTAGGTTACGGTTCACAAAAGAAAGTCAATGTAACAGGTGCTGTTTCTACAGTAGATGTAAATAAAGCATTGGAAGCCAAGCCCCAAATGGATGTAACCAAAGCTTTACAAGGTGTAGTTCCCGGCTTGACTATTCTGAATACACAAGGAGGTATTAATGAGCAGCCGAGTATGACAATTCGTGGTGTAGGTACACTGAGTAATAGCGAAACCAGTAACCCCTTGATTATCGTCGATGGTGTACCTTTGGATGACCTTTCGCTCATCAATCCACAAGACATTGCTAGCGTTTCCGTTCTAAAAGACGCTGCCTCTACCTCCATATACGGCTCGCGCGCAGCTTTTGGTGTGGTATTAATCACAACCAAACAAGGTACTAAAAAAGATAAATTTACGATTAACTACTCTAACAATTTTGCATGGAGCACTCCAAGCATTTTGCCTGACTATGCAGACGTACCATCCCAATTAAGAGCTTTAATTGAAGTCAACGAACGTAATGGTACAGATCCCGAATTATTTGGTATGTATTTGGACAAGATGCTCCCCTATGCCGAAGCCTGGCAAGAACAACACGGCCATAAAAAAGCTGGATATCGTGAAATGCAGCCCTTCCAAAGTATGGATAATGTAGGAGACTATTACTTGGATCCTACAACAGGTACTGCCATGTTCTATGCTGATTGGGATGTCGTAGGCATTATGTATCAAAATTGGGCCCCCTCACAAAGTCATAACGTAAATGTACAGGGTACCAGCGGGAAAACAACCTACTATCTATCTGTTGGTTATGACAAGAAAGAAGGACAACTCAACTTTAATCCAGACCAACTGAAACGTTACAATGTAAACGCAAATATCACCTCTGACGTAACCGACTGGTTACAAATTGGTGGTAGATTCAATTTCACAGATCGTACTTATACAAAACCGAATACACGTCGTACTCCCTATCAATATATGTGGAGATGGGGAAGTTTCTTTGAACCATTGGGTACCATTAACGGTACAGACTTGCGCAATACCATTATGTATCTGAAGCAAGCTGGTGACACAGAAACCTCTACCAACTATGTCCGCATGACAGGTTTTGCAAAAGCAAAACTAGCTAAAGGCTTGACGGTGAACGCAGACTATACTTATAACGTAAAAAATCTTTTCCAAGATATGGTAGGCCTGCCGGTTTCAGGATATAATACATGGGGTAATATGTCCGCTCCAACAGATATCCAAACCGACTCTTATCTGCAGCAACAAAGCGAAAAGACGACTTCTTATGCTTTTAACCTCTATGCCAATTATGAATTTACCTTGGCCAATAAACATAACTTTAACATTATGGTCGGTGGTAATGCAGAAGGAGAAGAATACTATTGGCATCGTTCTAAGAGAGAAGGCTTACTGAATCCAGATCAGCCCGAATTCAATCTGTCCAATGGAACACAAACGGTTAGCGGACGTCATATCCACTCTGCTACAGCAGGTTACTTCGGCCGAATCAATTACAACTGGAATGAAATCTGGTTATTGGAATTGAACGGCCGCCTCGACGGTTCTTCATCTTTCCCCTCCAGTGACCGCTGGGCTTTCTTCCCGTCAGGTTCATTAGGTTACCGTTTCAGCCAAGAAGGTTACTTCGACAATCTGCGTAATATCATCAGCAATGGTAAGCTCCGTGCTTCTTTCGGAGAAATCGGTAATGAAGCTGTCGGCGAAGACATGTTTATCTCAACCATCAATTCATTAAGCGATAGATATTGGCTGGGAAGTGACGGGACTTTTGTAAACATGTATGATACTCCATCGTTGGTATCCAGCACATTGACATGGGAACGTATCCGCACCTTTGATATCGGTTTGGATTTAGGTTTCATGAACAACGAACTGAATGTATCATTTGACTGGTATCAACGTAAAACATTGGATATGTTGGCTCCAGGTGTAACTCTGCCCGACATGTTGGGAACAACCGAGCCCTATACCAACGCAGGCTCACTCCGCACACGCGGTTGGGAATTGAACGTCAGCTGGAACAAGCGATTTGGTGACTTTACTGTATACGCAAACGGAAACCTTTCTGACTATAAAACAGTCGTAACTAACTGGAATAACCCAAGTGGTATCCTAAGCGATTACTTTAGCGGTAAGGTATATGGAGATATATATGGTTTTGAGACTGATCGTTATTTCACAAAAGACGACTTCACTTACGATGCCAACGGCAATCGTACAGGTTATGCACAAGGCGTAGCTAATCAAGATGGTCTTGTCAGTGGAGGTACATTTGAATATGGCCCCGGCGATATTAAATTCAAAGACTTAAACGGAGATGGAGTCATCGATGGCGGAAACGGTACTAAAGATGACATGGGTGACCTGAAAGTTATTGGTAACTCTACTCCTCGCTTCCAATATGGATTCCGCCTGGGAGGCTCATGGAAAGGTATTGATCTCGACATGTATTTCCAAGGCGTAGGTAAATGGGATCAGTGGTCAACAGGTGCATTCGTAATGCCATTCTCACGTGGTGCTGATGGTATCTATGCCAACCAAATGGATTACTGGACAGAAGAAAACACTGATGCTTTCTACCCACGTTTATATCCAGGCAACGGAAGTGGAGGAACAGTTTCTGGCATCGCAGATGGAAAGAACAACTTCTATCCTCAAAGTAAATATTTGATCGACCGTTCATACCTGCGTTTCAAGAACTTAACAGTAGGTTATACCCTGCCTCAAGAATGGACTAAAAAATGTTTCATGCAGAAAGCACGTATCTATTTCACTGCTGAAAATCTTTGTGAGTTGATTAACAACAGTTATGCACCAGTAGACCCTGAAATCGATGCCAGCGATACGGGCAGCAACAGTAATGGTGTATGGGGACGCGTAGCACCTATCACACGTACCATCTCATTCGGACTCCAAGTAACATTCTAAACTTTAAAGACAAGAATCATGAAAAAGAAAACATTTTTATATAGTGCACTATTGCTTGGTTCGCTTTCATTGTCAAGCTGTACTGACATGCTCGATAAAGAACCACTCGACAAATTTACAGATAGTCCTTTATTCTGGAATAACCCATCCAGTGTAGAAGGTTATGCGGCTACTTTCTATAATCTGTTCACAGGTTATGGTAATGGTGGTGGAAGCGGAGATTTCTATTTTACCTCTCTCAGTGACGATCAAATAGGTGCTGGATTCAAGAATTGGAAATACATCAATGTTCCTGCTTCGGACAGTAACTGGTCATCTACTTGGGATGAAATACGTCGCGCCAATGCCATGATCAGCTCCTTGACTACTCAAGCAACAGACATGGATGAGGCTACAAAAAACCATTGGATAGGTGTAGCACGCCTGATGCGTGGCTGGCAATATTGGGATTTGGTTCGTAAGTTCGGAGACTGTACATGGCTCGATCATGTACCCGACACAAATGATCCGTTACTGTATGCCGCGCGTGAGGATCGTGATGAAATCATGGACAAGGTTTTAGAGGACTTGAATTTTGCCTGCAACAACATCGAAGATGTCAATTCACAAACGACATGGTCACGCAACATGGCTAATGCCTTAAAATCCCAAATCTGCTTGTGGGAAGGTACTTTCCGCAAATATCGCACACAAGAAGAGAATGGAAAACCTGCTGATTTGGAAGGAGCCAATCGGTTCTTACAAGCTTGTGTAGAAGCCTGCGAACAAATCATGCCAGACTATACACTGGGTTCAGATATAGCCAGTTATCGTGCTATCTACAACTCTGAGACATTGTCAGGAAACTCCGAAATCATTTTCTACAAAGAATACAAGAAAGATTATTTCGGACACTCCACAATTAATTACACTTGTAGCAGTACTCAGATGGACGGTATCTCAAAAGATGCTTTCGACTCCTTCTTGTTCTTGGATGGAAAGACTGCGGCCAACACATCATATGACAATACAGATGCAGGTATCATGAAATTGTCAGCCAGCGATGGCGCTCAACATCTGAATATCCAAAACCTGTTGGAAGTACGCGACAAGCGTTTAGGTCAGATAATCGACTCTGTACTTTGTTACCAAGGCCATGCATGGCAACGCATTGCAGGCGGTATAGCCATGACAGCTTCCAGCGGCTATGGTATCTGTAAATTCGATAATGTAAACATTGATCCAACTTATCGTGAAACAGGTGGCAAGAACTACACATCAGCTCCACTCTATTGGTTGTCTGTAATTTACCTAGATTATGCCGAGGCAAAGGCTGAGTTAGGTACTATTACAAACGATGATCTGAACAAGACTATCAACAAACTGAAGAGTCGTGCTGGCCTTCCCTCTATCACGGTCGACGTTGCCGACGCAGGCGATAACGATATGGGTGTAAGCCCTCTGATTTGGGAAATCCGTCGTGAACGCCGTTGCGAACTGATGCTCGACAATGATTTCCGTTATTGGGACCTCATCCGCTGGCATCAACTTGACAAGTTGGATACCAGCAAGAATCCTGATATTCGACTGGGAGCCAACTATGTAAACGATCCAGAATGCGGATTGACACTGGATGGAAACTATGTAGACGGATATGGAAACAATGAACGTGTTTACGACAAAAAACATTACCTCTACCCGATACCTAGTGGACAAATTACCCTCAATCCAAACTTAGAACAAAATATTGGCTGGAAATAAGTGAACAGATAGTCAAAAGAACCCTACTGTACCAGCTACAGCGGGGTTCTTTTCTTACTATTTCCAATCTAACGTTACCTTAAACGAACCATTACCAACCTGTAAAATGATTGAATATGTATTCCTGACATAAGAATAATTCCTATCTTTGTAGAATGTGAAACAAAAAACAATCCACAGACAACCATGAAAAAATTTCTCATATTCTTATTGTCCATCCTATGCTGGTGCTACGAATGCCGAAGCCAAGAAGGCAGGATCATCCTCGGCGACGAGCAAACCTCCGAATACTTCCCCATTCTGAAGGGAAAACGGATTGCCGTTTTTTCTAATCACACGGGTATGATTGGCAACAAACACTTAGTGGATGTCTTGCTGGAGAACAAGTTCAACGTAGTGGCCATCTTTTCGCCCGAACATGGTTTCCGAGGCAATGCAGATGCAGGCGAGCATGTATCAAGTTCCGTAGACTCAAAGACGGGAGTGCCCATCCTGTCGCTTTACGACGGCAAGCTGGGTAAACCAAGCGAACAATCCATGCGCAAATTCGACATCCTCATCGTCGACATCCAAGACGTGGGACTTCGCTACTACACCTACTACGCCTCCATGTGCCGCCTGATGGACGCCTGTGCCGAGTACAACCGCAAGATGCTGATACTCGACCGTCCCAATCCCAACGGACACTACGTGGACGGACCGATACTGGACATGAAGCATAAGTCGGGCGTGGGCTGGTTGCCCATCCCCATTGTACATGGCATGACGCTAGGCGAACTGGCACTAATGGTCAACGGCGAACGTTGGCTCCCTGCCTCCCGCGTGTGTGACGTAACCGTCATCCCCTGCAAGAACTACACGCATCAGACGATGTACCAGCTTCCCATTCCCCCATCGCCCAATCTTCCGAACATGAAATCAATCTATCTGTATCCTTCGACCTGCTACTTCGAGGCGACACCTGTCAGCTTGGGACGAGGAACGGACAAGCCTTTCCAAGTATATGGCCATCCCAACATGAAGGGCTACGATTTCAGCTTTACGCCACGAAGCGTGCCTGGCGCCAAGAACCCACCCCAGCTCAACAAGTTGTGCTACGGCGTGGATCTAAGCAACATGAGCGATGAAGAGATTTGGAAACGGGGCGTAGATCTGACATACGTCATTGATGCCTACCGCAACCTGAATTTGGACGACCATTTCTTCCGTTCTTTCTTCGAAAAACTGGTAGGTGTGGATTATGTACGCAAAATGATTGAAGACGGAAAAAGTGCCGAAGAAATCAAAGCCATGTGGCAAGACGACGTAAAGAAATTCAAGGAGCAGCGCAAGCCCTATTTGCTCTACGAAGAATAACCAAAAAGAAAGCATTGTTTTTTCAACCCGAAAGCACTGTTTTCCGACCAGGAAAACGATGCTTTCCCAAACAAGAACAAAAGAATACTAAATATGACTACCGTTTGGATCATACTCGCTACCATCGCATGCTACTTCGCACTGCTATTCATCATTTCTTGGATAACAGGGCGCAAGGCTGACAATGCCGGCTTCTTTACAGGCAACCGCAAGTCGTCCTGGTACATGGTGACACTGGCCATGATTGGAGCTACCATCTCGGGCGTGACCTTCATTTCCGTACCTGGCGCCGTCCTGGCGGGCGGATATTCCTACATGCAGATGGTGCTGGGCTTCTTTGTAGGCTCCATTCTCGTGGCACTCGTACTGATACCTTTGTTTTACAAGATGAACCTGGTCAGCATCTATGGTTACTTGGAAAGTCGCTTCGGATTGGCCTCCTACCGTACAGGGGCGTGGTTCTTCTTCGTATCCAAGATGCTGGGGGCTTCTGTCCGCTTCTTTGTGGTGTGCGTCGTGTTGCAAACACTGGTGTTCGCTCCCCTGCACGTGCCGTTCTCCCTCAACGTGGTGCTGACAGTGGCGCTCATCTGGCTCTATTCTTTCCAAGGCGGCGTGAAGTCCTTGATTTGGACAGACTCTCTGAAAACCCTCTGCCTCGTCGTGTCTGTCATCAGTTGCATCGTGGTCATCGCCAATAACCTGCAGATTAGTTTCGGCGAGCTTCCTGCGGCCGTGGCCAGTCACCCCACCAGCAAACTGTTCTTCTTCGACGACCCCAACGACGGCCGCTACTTTTGGAAGCAGTTCATCGCCGGCGTATTCATGATTATCGCCTGCACAGGCCTCGACCAGGACCTGATGCAACGCACCCTGAGCTGCAAGAACTTCCGCGAGTCGCAGAAGAACATGATTCTGAGTTCGTTTATCCAAATCTTCGTCATCGGCCTGTTTCTCGTATTGGGTACGCTGCTCTACATGTATGCCGACACCAACCTGAGCCAGGAAGGCCCGATAGCAGGCGACGCCCTGTTCGGCAAAGTGGCATGGAGCGAAGACTTTCCACTCTTTATTGGCATCATCTTCATCATCGGGCTGATAGCTTCTGCCTATTCTGCCGCCGGCTCCGCCCTGACGGCGCTCACCACCTCGTTCACCATCGACATCCTGAAGGCAAACGAGAAACAAAACGACAAAGACCTGACCCTGACACGCAAACTGGTGCATTTCATCATGTCGCTGCTCATGGTGATTGTCATCGTCATCTTCTATGAACTGAACGACGACAGTGCCATCAACGCCGTCTATAGCCTTGCCGCCTACACGTACGGCCCCATCCTCGGCATGTTCATCTTCGGCATGGCCTGCAAGAAGCCTGTCCACGACCGATGGGTACCGCTGGTGGCCGTTGCTTCGCCCATCCTCTGCTACATTCTGCAAAGCCATAGCGAGGCCTGGTTCGGCGGCTATCAGATCAGCTTCGAGCTGCTCATCATCAATGCACTGATTACAGCCCTTGGACTTTGCCTGCTTATTCAAACCAATAAAAATCGTTATAATTAACTTAAACCCAATCCACTATGCAAGCAAAACAATATATCTGGCCTGCTCTCTTCGCCGCTTCCCTCCTTCCACAGGCAGGAAGTGCACAAGAGCTTTCTATGGATATCCGACAACACATCGGAAAATACCTGGACGACATTGCTCGAAAGGAAGTTTCGATAGGGCGCATCCAAATCGACTCCATAGCCGTCAGCGGAAAGACCTTGCAACTCTTTGCCAACATGAATTGCGCCTACATTCCTTTTCGAGAAGACAACGTGGCCGAAATATACGACGGCGTACAACATATGCTTCCCGCCGAATTTGCTTCGCACAAGCTGGAGATATATACCAACAAACGACGCATCGAAGAGCTCATTCCTCAAGCCTTGCGCAACAAGCCCGACAAGAAAGCCAAAACCTTTGCACCCGCAGGCGACAAGCCATTAGTGACCAGAGTATCCGAAGCCTATACGCCCACCAATGGACTCCACAACCGCCACATCGCGCTCTGGCAAAGCCATGGTTTCTACTACGAGCAGAAGCTGACACGCTGGGAGTGGCAACGTGCACGCATCTTCCAGACGGTGGAAGACCTCTACACGCAGAGTTACGTACTCCCCTTCCTCGTCCCCATGCTCGAGAATGCGGGTGCCAACGTACTACTCCCCCGCGAACGTGATTGCCAGCACGAAGAAGTCATCGTGGACAACGACGGTTATCTGGCCAGAGCCTCCCTCTATACAGAAACGAATGGCGATAAAGTATGGACCCAAGGCCAAGGAGAAGGCTTCGCACACCTGCACACACTATACACCGACTTCACCAATCCTTTCAAGGAAGGTACCTATCGCATGACCGAAACCATCAAGAAAGGAAAGGAAAGTACCGCTGAATGGATACCCGATATTCCTCAAAGCGGTCAATATGCCGTCTATGTATCCTATCAGACATTGCCCAACAGTACAGACGAGGCTCTCTATACCGTCTACCACAAAGGCGGTAGTACCCAATTCAAAGTGAACCAGCAGATGGGTGGAGGTACCTGGATCTATCTGGGCACGTTCAGCTTCGACGCAAGCAAGCACAACTGCTATAAAGTAGTGCTGAGCAACCGCAGCTCCAAAGCAGGCAAAATCATCACGGCCGATGCCGTAAAGATTGGTGGAGGCATGGGTAACATCGCCCGCAGCCTTTCGGATAAAGGGAGTACCGAGAACCTGAAGAGTTCGGACAAGGCCGCCAATACGGACAACGGACAGAAGCAACAAGAAGTGATACAGCATTCAGCCGATATCCCCGCTATACCCAGTGGCTATCCACGCTTCTGTGAAGCTGCCCGCTACTGGTTGCAATGGGCCGGCATACCCGATAGTATCTATTCTGAAAGCAACGGACAGAACGACTATACCGACGACTACAAATGTCGTGGTATTTGGGTGAACTATCTGGCTGGAGGATCTTCTGTCAATCCAAACGAAAAAGGCTTGAACATCCCCATCGACCTGGCCTTCGCCTTCCATTCTGATGCAGGCACCACATTCAACGACTCTATCATCGGCACTTTGGGCATCTATCAGACAGATGCTTACAACGGCGTGTTTGCCAACGGGGCTTCCCGCTACTTGTCACACGACCTGACCGATCTCATCCAATCGAATATCATCCGCGACGTCCGCACGCTCTACGAGCCGAAATGGAGTCGCCGCGGCATGTGGAACCAATCTTACTTCGAGGCACGCGTGCCACGCGTCCCCACCATGCTGCTCGAACTTCTCTCCCATCAGAACTTCGCCGACATGCGCTACGGCCTCGATCCGCGTTTCCGCTTTACCGTGAGCCGTGCCGTCTATAAGGGCATGTTACAGTTTATCTGCTCACAATATCACATGGATTACGTTGTACAACCGCTACCTGTCGACCACTTTGCCATCCGCAACGTAAGCGAGAACGAAATCGAGCTCACCTGGCAGCCCGTAGCCGACCCGCTGGAGCCGACAGCCAATGCCGAGAAATACATCGTCTACACTCGCATCGGCGACGGCGATTTCGACAACGGTGTACTAGTCGACAAGAACAGCTATCGCACCACCCTCCCCGCAGGAGTCGTTTGCAGCTTTAAGGTAACAGCTGTGAACAAGGGCGGCGAGAGCTTCCCCTCCGAGATTCTTTCTGCCGGTCGCGCCTTCCAACCTAAGGGTACGATACTGGTAATTAACGGCTTCGACCGTATCAGCGCACCCGCAGACTTCGTGGCGCCTGCCCCCGCAGACACGCTGCTGGCAGGCTTCCTCGACGATGTTGACCACGGCGTCCCCTACGTAAAAGACATCAGCTACATCGGCAAGATGAAAGAATTCCGCCGCACAATTCCTTGGATGGACGACGATGCTTCAGGCTTCGGCGACAGCTACGGCAACTATGAAACGCAAGTTATTGCAGGAAATACATTCGACTACCCCGCCATACATGGTGCAGCTATTCTCCAGGCAGGTTATTCTTTCGTATCATGTAGCGACGAAACGGTGGAGGAAGGCTCCGTAAGTATGAATGACTACGCCTACGCCGACCTCATCCTAGGCAAGGAATGCCAAACCAAGATGGGACGTGGCGGCGTGAAACCGTTGAAGTTCAAAACCTTCAGCCAACCCATGCAGCAGGCCATCACCGCCTACTGCCAGCAGGGCGGAAGCCTCTTCGTCTCCGGCTCTTACGTCGGGACCGACCTGTGGAATAACCGCCTGACACAGCCCGACAAGGCCGACCAGAAGTTTGCCACCGAGGTGCTGAAATACCAATGGCGTGTCAACCAGGCTGCCGCCGAAGGACGTGTCAAGAGCGTTGTCTCTCCTTTTGGCAAGTCGAACGGTGATTACAGTTTTCATAACGAGCTGAATGCAGATTGTTACGTGGTGGAAGCCCCTGACGCCATCGAACCGGCCTCACCCGACGCCTGCACCTTCATGCGCTACTCGGAAAACAACCTCAGCGCTGGTGTCGCCTACAAAGGTACCTACAAGACCTGCGTCTTAGGTTTCCCCTTCGAAACCCTCCGCACGGCAGAAGAACGGAACCGCCTGATGGAAGCCATCTTGACTTTCTTCGACGACGGAGAACAATAAATGATCCCAAACAAAACCTGAACAGATTATGAAACGAAATTGGCTCATCCTCCCACTACTGCTTGCCTGCCTCGCCCCGCTGACGATGCAGGCCCAAAACAAATTCTTCCGCTTCGCACAGATTACGGACATCCACTTCGCACCCGGGAACCCCAACCCGACCGAAGACCTGCTGCGCACCGTTGCCCAAATCAACGCCACGGACAGCATCGACTTCGTGCTGGTAACGGGCGACTTGACTGACAATGGAGACCGCCTCTGCATGGAGCGCGTCAAGTCGTGCCTCGATCTGCTGAAAGCGCCCTACCACGTCGTCCTAGGCAACCACGAAACGAAGTGGAGCGAATCGGGCTGCACCGCCTTCGCCGACATCTACGGCGGCGAGCGCTTCGAGTTCATGCACAAGGGCTTCCTCTTCCTGGGCTTCAACTCGGGGCCGCTGATGCGCATGGCCTACGGACACGTGGTGCCACAAGACATCCGCTGGATGATCGCCGAAATGGAGAAGGCAGGCAAGGACACACCCGTCATCCTCGTCACACATTACCCCATGCTGGAGGGCGACGTGGACAACTGGTACGACGTGACCGACGCCGTGCGCCCCTACAATGTCCGTCTCTTCATCGGAGGACACTACCATCGCAACCGCCAGCTGAGCTACGACGGCCTGCCAGGCATCCTGATGCGCAGCAACCTGCGCGATGCCGACGGCAAGCCGGGTTACGGCATCTACGAGGTGGGACCGGATTCCATCCGCGTTTTCACCCAACGCATCGGCGAACCGAAGCAGCAATGGGCCGCCATTTCGCTCACGCATTCCTACTATGACCATCAGGGAAGAGCCGAAAAATACCCTGACTATTCCGTCAACCAGGCGTATCCACAGGTGAAAGCCGCTTGGACGGTGCAGACCGGTGTGGGCATCTACTGCTCGCCTGCCACGGACGGCAAACGGGTGTTCGTTGCCGACGATCTGGGCCGCCTGACCGCCTACAGCCTGAAAAAAGGCAAACATCTGTGGAGCTTCGCCGCCGAAAGACGCATCGTAGGCACTCCGGCCGTAGCAGAAGGCGTAGTGGTGTTCGGCTCGGCCGACAAGCGCGTCTACGGCGTGAGCGCCACGGATGGCAAACTGCTCTGGACGCTCGAAGCCTCGGCACCCGTGTTGGGAGCCGCAGTTGCGGCCAACGGCACGGCCTACATCGGTGCCAGTGACCACACCTTCCGCGCCATCGACCTGAAGAGCGGCAAGCTGCTCTGGGCCTACACCGACGTGCAGGGTTATATTGAAACACGCCCACTGCTGGCTGACGGCAAAGTCATCTTCGGTGCGTGGGACAACACGCTCTACGCCCTCGACCGACAGACAGGACGCGAGTGCTGGAAGTGGACACACGGCCTATCGGGCATGCACTACTCGCCTGCCGCCGTATGGCCCGTGGAGGCTGACGACAAAGTGTTCATCGCCGATCCCAAACGTGCACTGACCGCCATCGATCTTCGGACGGGGAAAACCGTCTGGCGCACCTTCCAGTCACAGGTGCGTGAGAGCGTCGGCCTGTCTGAAGACGGACAGCGCGTCTACGCCAAGACCATGAACGACAGCATCGTCTGCTACGCAGCGCAGGGTGGTGAAGCCCGTCAGCTCTGGGCCACGAACGCCGGCTTCGGCTACGAGCACGCCCCCTCCATGCTGCCCGAAAAGGACGGCATCGTCTACGCCAGTACCAACGACGGACTGGTGTGCGCTTTGGACGGAAAGACAGGCCGCATTATATGGCAGCACAAGGTAGGCAACTCACTCATCAACACCGTCGTCCCCCTGGAAGGGCGGCGCGTGCTGGTCAGCAGCACGGATGGTACCGTCACGCTACTGCAAGCCAAGAAATAAGAAATGTATAACCGCTAAAAAATAACGATCATGAAACTGATTGACAGCTATCTCCTCTACACCGGAAACAGTGACATCGTACAAACCGTTGAAGGCCTGCAAGCCACCGGCCAGACCGGACAAATCACCCTCTTCGGCGCCGAAGCGCCCGCCGCCCTGCCCGCAGGCTGCGGCTTCCTCTCCGCCGCCGATCCCTTCGGCAGCCAGAGCCTGAAAGCCATCGCCGCACAGGCCGAAGCCCCCTACACCCTGCTCTACACCAAGGACACCATCCTCAGCCTGGGCATGTTCGCCCTGGAGCGCATGATGCGCATCCTGGAAGACAGCGGCGCCGCCATGGCCTACGCCGACCATTACCAGCTGAAGGACGGCCAGCAAACCATCGCCCCCGTCATCGACTACCAGCAAGGCTCGCTGCGCGACGACTTCGACTTCGGCTCCGTGCTCCTACTCCGCACCGACGCCTTGAAGGAAGCCGCCGCCCGCATGAAGACCGACTACCGCTTCGCCGGGCTCTACGACCTGCGCCTGAAGCTGTCGCAACGCGGCGAGCTGGTACACATCAACGAATACCTCTACACCGAAGTGGAGAACGACACCCGCCGCAGCGGCGAGAAAATCTTCGACTACGTGGATCCGAAGAACCGCAACCGCCAGCTGGAGATGGAAGCAGCCTGCACCGAACACCTGAAGGAAGTGGGCGGCTACCTGAAGCCTGAGTTCGAACACATCGAGTTCGACCGCGGTGACTTCGAGTACGAAGCGTCCGTCATCATCCCCGTGCGCAACCGCATCCGCACCATCCGCGACGCCATCCGCTCGGTGCTTTCGCAGCAGGCCGACTTCAAGTTCAACCTCATCGTCATCGACAACCACTCCACCGACGGCACCACCGAAGCCATCGACGAGTTCAGCAGTGACCCGCGCCTCATCCACCTCATCCCCGAGCGCAACGACTTGGGTATCGGCGGCTGCTGGAACCTGGGCGTACACCACCCGTGCTGCGGCAAGTTCGCCGTACAGCTGGACAGCGACGACGTCTACAAGGACGAGCACACGCTGGCCACGATGGTGCGCGCCTTCTACGAGCAGAACTGCGCAATGGTCGTAGGCACCTACATGATGACCAACTTCGACATGCAGATGATTCCGCCCGGCATCATCGACCACCGCGAATGGACGCCCGAAAACGGCCGCAACAACGCCCTGCGCATCAACGGCCTGGGAGCGCCCCGAGCCTTCTACACCCCCGTGCTGCGCGAGGTGAAGGTGCCCAACACCAGCTACGGCGAAGACTACGCGCTGGGCCTCGCCTTCTCGCGCCGCTTCCAGATAGGCCGCGTCTACGACGTCGTCTACCTCTGCCGCCGCTGGGACGACAACTCCGACGCCTCGCTCGACGTGGTGAAGATGAACGCCCACAACCTCTACAAGGACCGCATCCGCACCTGGGAGCTACAGGCACGCATCGCGCTGAACAGGTAGCCTATCGGGATAAACAAGGCATCCGACGTCTCGGATGGATCGACTATCGGGATTTTCTACCCGTCCGACGTCTCGGATGGGTCGACTATCGGGATTTTCTACCCGTCCGACGCCTCGGAAGGCCGACTATCGGGATTTTCTACCCGTCCGACGCCTCGGATGGCCCAACTATCGGGATTTTCTACCCGTCCGACGTCTCGGAAGGCCCAACTATCGGGATTTTCTACCCGTCCGACACCTCGGAAGGCCCGACTATCGGGATTTTCAACCCATCCGACGCCTCGGAAGGCCCGACTATCGGGATAGGCAGCCCCTAACTAATAATAAAAGAACAGAAGCTATGACAACTTTGAACGAAAACGTACATCATCTGCTGGACCGCCAGCTCGCCGCCTGGGAAACGGCGCGCCGCAGCTACGACGCCCTCGCGGGCGTGCGCGTCAAGGAACTGGACGTGCGCGGCGTGCCCTACAAGGTGCAGTTCAACCCCGCCCGCATCGTCTCCTCCGGCGCCAAGGTCGACGCCCGGTCCATCAAGGAACGCCGCTGCTTCCTCTGCGCCGCCAACCGACCCGCCGAACAGGAAGGCATCCCCTTCCTGGGCCACTACGAACTGCTGGTGAATCCCTTCCCCATCTTCCCACGCCACCTCACCGTGCCCGAGACCGGCCACGTGCCCCAGCTCATCGCCCACCGCTTTGCCGACATGCTGGAGCTGGCCCGGGAGCTGACGGACTTCACCATCTTCTACAACGGCCCCCGCTGCGGCGCCTCCGCCCCCGACCATGCCCACTTCCAGGCGGGCAGCCGCGGCTTCATGCCCATCGAGGCCGACTGGCGCATGCGGACAGACGAGACGGTGGTGCAGACCGACCGCGCCACGCTCTACAGCCTGGCCGACGCCCCGCGCACGACGCTTGTCATCGACACCGACGACGCCCGTGAAGCCTGCCGCCTCTTCCAGGCCATCTATCAGGCCCTGCCCGTACCCGAGGGCGACGAAGAGCCCATGATGAACGTTCTGGCCCTCTACGAGTCCGCCCGCTGGACGGTCTTCGTCTTCCCCCGCGCCAAACACCGTCCCGCCTGCTACACGGCCGAAGGTGACGCCCGCCTGCTCAGCAGCCCCGCGTCGGTCGACCTCGGCGGCGTGTTCATCACCCCCGTCGAGCAGGACTTCCAGAAAATCACCGCCGACGACGTTGCGCAAATCCTGAGCGAGGTCTGTCTTTCGCCCGAAGCCTTCGCCCGGGTGAAGGAGCACATCCGTAACGCAATCCATTAATGAGAAACCAAGATACCATGAACGAACCCTACGTACACGTCGGAATCGTATTCGACCCCCAAATAGAATTTACATTGCTGACTCCCTACCAGCAAGACGGCCGGAAGGTCGACGGTCATCAGACCGTCACCTTCGACCACGGCCGCATCCTGTGGCAAGGCCGCCTCTACGACGAACTACTCTTCGAACCCGAAGACGAACAGACGGCCTCCTTCGAGCTGCACGGCGTTACCATCGGCATCAACTTCCACTGGGAGCGCAAAGAAGACCAGCGTTTTCAGGGCGCCCTGCGCATCATCGTAGAAAACAACCACCTGACCGCCGTCAACGTCATCCGCGTGGAAGACTATCTGACGAGTGTCATCTCCAGTGAAATGAGCGCCACCGCCTCGCTGGAATTGCTGAAGGCCCATGCGGTGATTTCGAGGAGCTGGCTGCTGGCCCAAATCAACAAGAACAAGGAAATCGCATCCAAACATACAGACTACTCGGCCTGCACGCAAACCGACGACGAACTCATCCGATGGTTCGACCGCGAAGACCACACCCGCTTCGACGTCTGCGCCGACGACCACTGCCAGCGCTACCAGGGCATCACCCGCGCCTCGACCGACATCGTGCGCCAGGCCATCCGGGCCACCCGCGGACAAGTGCTGACATCCGACGGCCGAATCTGCGACGCCCGCTTCTCCAAGTGCTGCGGCGGTGCCTTCGAAGAGTTCCAGTACTGCTGGGAAGACACGCCCTACCCCTACCTGCGCAAGCAGCTCGACCGCCGCATCCGTCAGGGCCAGACCACCATCCCCGACCCCACCCTGCCCGACCTCACCGTCGAAGCAGAAGCCGACCGCTGGATACGCACCTCGCCCGAGGCCTTCTGCAACACCACGGACAAGCATATTCTCTCGCAGGTACTTAACAACTACGACCAGGAGACAACCGACTTCTACCGTTGGCGAGTGGAATACACACAGAAAGAACTGTCGGCCCTCATCCTGAAGCGTTCGGGCGTGGATTACGGACAGATCGTCGACCTCGTACCCGTGGCCCGCGGCACTAGCGGACGACTGTGGAAACTGAAGATTGTGGGCACCAAACGCACCCTGACCATTGGCAAGGAGCTGGAGATACGCCGCACGCTGTCGCCATCGCACCTCTACAGCTCGGCCTTCGTGGTGGACAAGCACGATCTTTCGCCTGAAGGTATCCCTGGACGCTTCAGCCTCATCGGAGCCGGCTGGGGACACGGCGTAGGTCTTTGCCAGATAGGCGCTGCCGTCATGGGCGAACAGGGCTACAAGTACGACGAGATATTGCTGCACTACTATATCGGAGCCAACATAGAAAAAATCTATTCATAAATAAACATACATACGAATCATGAACTTACAGACAAGAAATATTAGTCCTTGGGCGTGGGTTCCCACCCTGTACTTTGCCCAAGGCATTCCCTACTTCATCGTGAACAACATCTCCGTGATGATGTTCACCAAGATGGGCGTACCCAACGGAGAGATGGCCCTGTTCACCAGCCTGCTCTACCTGCCGTGGACCATCAAGCCCTTCTGGAGCCCGTTTGTAGACATCATCAAAACCAAACGCTGGTGGACAATAGCCATGCAGGTACTGATGTCCGTTGCCTTCATCCTGCTGACGCTGGCCATCCCGCGGCCAGACGAAGCAGACATCGCTTCCGGCACGACCCATATCAGCCTTTTCACCTTCACATTGGTCCTGTTCATCATCACTGCCTTCGCCTCGGCCACCCACGACATTGCCGCCGACGGCTTCTACATGCTGGCGCTGAAGCAAAGTGACCAAGCCGCTTTTGTAGGCATTCGAAGCACGTTCTACCGTCTGGCCTCCATCTTCGGTCAGGGCGTACTCGTGGCCATTGCCGGTGCCATCGAACTGAAGACGAAAGACATTCCGCTGTCGTGGACCATCACGATGCTTGTCACCGCTGTTCTGTTCAGTCTGGTAACGTTCTATCATATCTTCGTGATACCCAAGCCCGCTTCAGATAAACCCACGCTGGCAGCCGGTACTGCTAGTGCTAAAGCCATCTTCCGGGAGTTCGGACGTACTTTCGCCACCTACTTCACCAAACCGGGCGTCCTGCTGGCCATCGTGTTCATGCTGCTCTACCGCCTGCCGGAGGCGTTCCTCATCAAGATGTGCATGCCCTTCCTCGTAGCTTCCAAGGCATCAGGCGGACTGGAGCTGTCCACCGCCGAAGTGGGTATCGTATATGGTACCATCGGCGTCATCTTCCTCACCCTGGGTGGTATCCTGGGCGGACTGTTCGCCTCGCGCCTCGGCCTGAAGAAGTCCATTTGGTGGATGGCTGGCTGCATGACTCTGCCGTGCCTGACGTTTGTCTACCTGGCCATCGCCCAGCCTGACAACGTAGTCATCATTTCCACCGCCATTGCCATCGAGCAGTTCGGTTACGGCTTCGGTTTCACGGCCTATATGCTCTACATGATGTACTTCTCCGAAGGCGAGTTCAAGACCTCGCACTATGCCATCTGCACAGCCTTTATGGCGCTGAGCATGATGATACCGGGCATGTTCGCCGGATATATACAGGAAGCCATCGGATATACGGACTTCTTCTGGTTGGTGATGGTGTGCTGCATTGCCACGGTCATCGTCACCTTCTTCGTGGACAGGAAGATTGATCCGGAATATGGAAAGAAATGAAAACAGATTATCATTATTATAGAATAGGATGACCATGAACAAGAATAGAAAGAATATACTTACATCCGGAGTAAGGCTTGAGAAGACTCTCCTGCTCCTCTTCCTGTGCCTCTCCCTCGGCGCACAGGCTCAGAAAATACACATCAAAACAGGGATTGAAGTACTGAAATCACAGAATTTCCGTTGCCTGGAGGGTAAACGTGTGGGACTCATCACCAACCCTACGGGCGTGGACAACGAACTGCACTCCACTATCGACATCCTGCACGAAGCGCCGAACGTCAACCTCGTGGCCCTTTACGGACCGGAACACGGTGTGCGCGGCGACGTACATGCAGGCGACCACGTATCCGACCAGCGCGACCCCGCCACCGGCTTGCCCGTCTATTCACTCTACGGCAAAACGCGCAAGGCCACGCCCGAGATGCTGAAGGACGTCGATGTGCTGGTATATGATATTCAGGACATCGGCTGTCGCTCATTCACCTATATCAGCACGCTGGGACTAGCTATGGAAGCCGCTGCCGAAAACGGCAAGGAGCTTATCGTGCTGGACCGCCCCAACCCGCTGGGCGGACTGAAAGTAGAAGGCAACCTGACGGAGGATGATTGCATCTCCTTCGTCAGCCAATTCAAGATACCCTACGTCTATGGCCTTACCTGTGGCGAGCTGGCCCTGATGCTCAACAGTGAACGGATGCTGACGGGCGGTGTGCAGTGCAATCTGACGGTCATCAAGATGAAGGGCTGGAAGCGACGCATGGACTACACGGCCACGGGACTGCAATGGATTCCCTCGTCACCCCACATTCCACACCCTCACTCGGCCTTCTTCTACCCCGTGAGCGGCATCCTGGGAGAACTGGGCTACATGTCCATCGGCGTGGGCTACACCATCCCCTTCCAGATGTTCGCCGCCCCTTGGGCCGAGGCTGACAAGCTAGCCGACGCACTAAACGCCCTGCACGTGCCCGGCGTCATCTTCCGCCCCATCTACCTGAAGCCCTTCTACAGCATAGGACAGGGACAGCAACTGCAAGGCGTACAGGTACACATTACTGACTACGCCCGCGCGCCGCTCAGCCCCCTGCAATTCTTCGTAATGCAGGAAGTAGCCCGTCTGTGGCCCGACCGCTCCGTCTTCGACCATGCCGACAAGGGCCGCTTCGCGATGTTCGACAAGGTATGCGGTTCGCGCCAGATACGCGAACGCTTCACGAAGACCAATCGCTGGGAGGACATACGGCCCTACTGGGAAAAAGACGTGGAGAGTTTCCGCCGACTGTCTAAAAAGTATTACTTATACCGATAAGTCTAAAAAGACAATGATATGAAAGAATCTTATTTATCGTTCCTGCACGAAGCCTTGCGCTTCATCCCGCAGGAGCGGATCTATACTGACGAACTGCGATGCCTGGCCTGGGGCACGGATGCTGGCTTCTACCGCCTCGTTCCGCAAATAGTCGTCCGTTCGGACAGCGAATACGAAGTGTCCGAGCTGCTCCGTCTGGCCGACCGCCTGAAACTGCCCGTCACTTTCCGTGCCGCGGGTACAAGCCTTTCCGGTCAGTCCATTAGCGATTCTATCCTCATCGTCGCTGGGAAACACTGGGAACAATATTCCATCAGCCCTGATGGTAACCAAATTACTCTCCAACCCGGTATCGTAGGACAACGCGTCAACGAATTGCTGGCTCCCTACGGACGAAAGTTCGCTCCTGACCCCGCCTCGGTAAAAAGTGCCATGGTAGGCGGCATCGTGATGAACAATGCCTCGGGCATGAACTGTGGCACGCACGCCAACAGCGACCGGGTAATGCTCTCGGCGCGCATCGTCCTGGCCGACGGTACCGTGCTTGATACGGGCGACCCCGTCAGCCGTGCATCCTTTGAGGTAACTCATCGCGACTTCATCCGCACCATCTGCCACCTGCGCGACAGCATCCATGCCAATGAACATCTGCGTGAACGCATCCGATACAAATACGCCATCAAGAACGTCACAGGCCTCAACCTGCTTCCCCTGATTACCTTCGACGACCCGTTTGACATCATTGCCCATCTGATGGTGGGCAGCGAAGGTACCCTGGCCTTCCTCTCGCAGGTAACCATGCGCACCGAATATGACTATCCCTGCAAGGCCAGCGCAATGGTTTACTTTACGGACATCCGCGAGGCATGCCGTGCAGTAGTAGCTATGAAGAAACTGACCGATTCGAAGGAAGAGTGGATTGTGAAGGGTGCAGAGCTGCTGGACTACAAAAGCCTGTCGTCCGTAGACGACCCTATATACATAAAGTATAAAGGAGAAGTCACCGATCCGTCGGGCCTCACCGCCGTATTGACCGAAACCAAGGCCCGCACGCCCGAAGAGCTGAAGGCCCGCATTGCCACCATTGAGCAAACGCTCTCAGCCTTCCGTACCTACATCCCCGTGCACTTTACCGACAACCCGGCAGAGTACGGTAAATACTGGGCCATCCGTTCTGGCATCTTCCCCAGCGTGGGAGGCACGCGCCGTCCCGGCACCACTTGCCTCATCGAAGATGTGGCCTTCCATATCGAAGACCTGCCCGAAGCCACCGCTGACCTGCAGGCCCTCATCGCCCGCCACGGCTACGACGACGCCTGCATCTACGGACACGCACTAGAGGGAAACTATCACTTCATCCTCAATCAAAGCTTCTCTACCCAAGCGGAAGTGGACCGTTACGAGGCACTGATGGAGGACGTCAAGACGCTGGTAGTAGACAAGTACGACGGCTCCCTGAAGGCCGAACACGGCACAGGTCGCAACATGGCCCCCTACGTTCGTTACGAGTGGGGCGACGAGGCCTACGAGGTGATGAAATCCGTGAAGCAGCTCTTCGACCCCAAAGGCCTGCTCAATCCCGGTGTCATCTTCAATGATGATCCCAAATGTCACCTGAAGCACTTCAAGCCATTGCCAATGATAACAGATGACAAAGGTCATGCCTCATTATCAAAAATCAACCGCTGCATTGAATGTGGCTTCTGTGAAGTAAACTGCCTGTCGTGCGGCTTCACCCTCTCATCGCGCCAGCGCATCGTTATCCAACGTGAGTTGGCTCGTCTGCGTCAGGAAGGCAATGACCCGGCACGTCTTGCCCTGCTGGAGAAACAATATCATTACCTGGGTAACCAAACCTGTGCAGGCGATGGACTCTGCTCAATGTCGTGTCCTATGAGCATCAATACAGGCGATTTGACTCATCTTGTACGTCAACGCCTCCTGCCTCCTGACAGTCTTGGCTACAAGGCAGGAAACTATGCTTCCCGCCACTTTGCCGGCATCAAAGGTGCACTACGTCCCGTACTCACCCTGGCCGATACTGCCCACGTCATACTGGGAACTGCCGCCATGAGCAAACTGACACATGGCATGCACACTCTCCTGGGTATCCCACAATGGTCACCGGCAATGCCGAAAGCATTCAAGCCTCAACAGCCTCAACCTTCTAACGAAAGAGGAGACTGTGAAGCTGTCGTCTACTTCCCCAGCTGCATCAACCAGACCATGGGACTTGCCCGCAAATCACCAGTCGAACAAGCACTGGTCAACAAGATGGTAGCCCTACTCCACAAGGCAGGCTACCGTGTCATCTTCCCCCAGAACATGGAAAAGCTCTGCTGCGGCACCATCTGGGAAAGCAAAGGCATGATGGATATCGCCGACCGCAAAACGCACGAACTGGAAGAGGCTTTATGGGAAGCCAGTGAACAAGGACGATACCCCGTGCTGTGCGACCAAAGTCCCTGCCTGCACCGCATGCGGGAAACCATCCACCGCATGAAGCTCTATGAACCGGCCGAGTTCATCTATACCTTCCTGCGCCCTCGCCTGGTGTTCAAGCCCATAGACCGCCCCGTAGCCCTGCACATCACGTGCTCCATGCGCAAGATGGGACTGGCCGACACGCTTGTCGCCCTGGCACGCCTCTGCTCTACACAGGTCTTTGTACCCGAAGAAGTAGGCTGCTGCGGCTTTGCAGGCGACCGCGGATTCACACATCCCGAACTGAACGCATACGCCCTGCGCAAACTCCGCCCTCAGATAGAAGAACGGAACATCCAGATCGGCTACAGCAACAGCCGCACCTGCGAAATCGGCCTGACGACAAACTCAGGCATTCCGTATGTGTCGATAGCCTACCTGGTGGACGAATGTACGGTTCCTCCAACCCAAAGCTAAAGGAAAAAACGTCATGGAAAAACAAGTAAACCACAGCAAACGCATCCTGGCCCTCGACATCCTGCGAGGCATCACCATTGCCGGCATGATACTGGTGAACAATCCAGGGTCATGGGGACACATCTATGCCCCCCTGCGCCATGCCGAGTGGAACGGTTTCACGCCCACCGACCTGGTATTTCCCTTCTTCATGTTCATCATGGGCATATCGACCTATATCTCACTGAAGAAGTACGACTTCGCCTACAGCCATGCCGCCCTGCGGAAGATTCTGCGGCGTACCGTCGTCATCTTTGTCATCGGCATGGCCATCGGATGGTTCTCACGCTTCTGTTACTACTGGGCCTCAGCTCCCGATGATTTGAGCTTCGGCCAGAACTTATGGAACGCAGTATGGACCTTCGACCGCATGCGCATCCTCGGCGTGATGCAGCGTCTGGCCCTGTGCTATTGCGCCGCTTCCATCGTTGCCCTCACCGTGAAGCACCGCTACATTCCCTGGATCATCGTCACCCTGCTCGTGGGATACTTCATCCTGCTGATGGGCGGCAACGGTTTTGCCTACAACGAGACAAACATCTTGTCCGTAGTAGACCGCGCCATCCTCACCCCCGCCCACATGTACAAGGACAACGGCATCGACCCCGAAGGGCTGCTGAGCACTATTCCCTCTATCGCTCACGTACTGCTGGGATTCTGTGTGGCCCGCATGATGCTGGGCGACAAGAGCCGTGCCGGGCAAAGCCGCGAAGAGACCCTCCGCTCGCACCTCATCCTGCTGTTCCTGGTAGGCACCATCCTTACTTTCAGCGGCCTGCTGCTGAGCTACGGCTGCCCCATCAACAAGAAGATATGGTCGCCCACCTACGTGCTTACCACCTGCGGACTGGCCTCCAGCCTGCTGGCCCTGCTCATCTGGATAATCGATGTGAAGGGATACAAACGCTGGAGCCTGTTCTTCGAGTCGTTCGGCGTCAATCCGCTGTTCATGTACGTGCTGGGTGGTGTGCTGGGCATCCTGTTCGGCAGCATCCGCCTGCCGTGGGGCGACGGCAGCATCTCTATCCACGGACTGCTCTATGACCAGATGCTGAAACCGCTGTTCGGCGACACAGGCGGCTCCCTGGCCTATGCCCTGATATTTGTAGCCATCAACTGGTGCATCGGATACCAATTATATAAACGGAAAATATACATCAAGATATAAATTTAAGAACTATGATACTGATAGCAGACAGCGGCTCTACCAAAACCGACTGGTGTTTGGTGGAGCATGGAGAAGTACTCCAGCAGATTTTTACCAAAGGTACCAATCCCTTCTTCCAAAGTGAGGAAGAGATCGGCAACGAGATAGTCACCAACCTTCTGCCCCAACTAAAGAGCGAGGAAGTGGATGCCGTCTACTTCTACGGTGCCGGTTGTGCCTTTCCCGACAAGATAGCCACCGTACGCCGTGTCCTCCTGCGCCACCTGAAGGTGAAAGGCGAAGTGGAAGTAAGCACCGACATGCTGGCCGCCGCCCGCAGCCTGTGCGGACACCGTCCGGGCATCGCCTGCATCATGGGCACCGGCTCCAACTCGTGCTACTACGACGGGGAGAAGATCGTACAGAACGTATCGTCCCTGGGATTCATCCTGGGCGACGAAGGCAGCGGAGCCTGTCTGGGCAAGCTGCTGGTGGGCGACATCCTGAAGAACCAGACGACACCCGAACTGAAGGAAAAATTCCTGCAGCAGTTCAGCCTGACGCCGGCCGACATCATCGACCGCGTCTACCGTAAGCCGTTCCCCAACCGTTTCCTGGCCAGCCTCTCTCCGTTCCTGGCACAGAACCTGAACGAGCCTTGCCTGCACCGCCTGGTGCTGGACAGCTTCGAGTCGTTCCTCAGACGGAACGTCATGCAGTACGACTATCAGGGGCACGAAGTCCACTTTATCGGCTCCGTAGCCTACTACTACAAGGACGTGCTGGCACAGGCCGCCGAAGCAACGGGCATCCGGCTGGGCACCATCCTCAAAAGCCCCATGGAAGGCCTCATCGCCTACCACTGCTAATCACTCACCGCTAACCACTAACCAATTAAAAGAATATGGCATTCATCAAGATTTCAGAGCAACCTTCGCTCTACAACGACTTGGAAAAGAAGTCGGTCCGCGAAATATTGGAAGACATCAACACCGAAGACCAGAAAGTGGCCCTGGCCGTACAGAAAGCGATTCCCCAGATAGAGAAACTGGTCAACCTGATAGTGCCCCGCATGAAGCAGGGAGGCCGCATCTTCTACATGGGAGCCGGCACCAGCGGCCGACTGGGCGTACTCGACGCTTCGGAGATTCCGCCCACCTTCGGCATGCCCAACACGCTGGTCATCGGACTCATTGCCGGAGGCGACACCGCCCTGCGCAACCCCGTGGAGAACGCTGAAGACGACATCCACCGCGGCTGGGAAGAACTGGTGGAACGCAACATCACCACCAAGGACACCGTCATCGGCATCGCCGCATCGGGCACTACGCCCTACGTCATCGGCGCCTTGCACGAGGCCCGCGAGCACGGCATCCTGACCGGCTGCATCACCAGCAACCCCGACTCGCCCATGGCCGCCGAAGCCGACGTGCCCATCGAGATGATTGTAGGACCGGAATACGTCACCGGCAGCTCGCGCATGAAGTCGGGCACTGGGCAGAAGATGATTCTGAACATGATCAGCACCTCGGTCATGATCCAGCTGGGCCGCGTCAAGGGCAACAAGATGGTGAACATGCAGCTGAGCAACAAGAAGCTGATAGACCGCGGCACCCGCATGCTGGTCGAGGAGCTGGGCCTGGACTACGGCAAGGCCAAAGCCCTGCTGCTGATGCACGGCTCGGTCAAGAAAGCCGTGGACGCCTATCGCGAAGGAAAATAAATCAGCCGACCCAACAAGACAAGACATGAAAACCATCCGTTTGTTATTCATCCTGCTCATGGGCATCCAGGCAGCTGCGGCCCAACCCTTGCAGCGGGTAGCCCCCGAACAGGTGGGCATGAGCAGCCGCCACCTGACGTATGCCGACCGGGCCATCGAACAGGCCATTGCCGAAGACGGCATTCCGGGAGCCGTGCTTGCCGTCGTCCGCCACGGCAAGATGGCCTATCTCAAGGCCTACGGACACCGGAGCCTGCTGCCCGAAGTGGAACCGATGACCACCAACACCGTGTTCGACATGGCTTCGTGCAGCAAGGCCATGTCTACCGCCATCTCCGTCATGATACTGGCCGAACAGGGCAAGCTGCGCATGCTCGACCCCGTCAGCCGCTACATCCCCCACTTCAAAGACTGGCAGAGCGCCGACGGCAAGGAAAAGCAGACCATCCGCATACAGGACCTGATGACTCATACCTCGGGACTGCCGTCCTATGCGCCGGTAGCCCAAGTCGCCCGACAGTACGGCCAGCCTAATCCGGACGGACTGATGGAATACATCGCCACCTGCCCGCGCGACTTCCGCCCGCAGACCGACTTCCAGTACAGCTGCCTCAACTTCATCACCCTGCAGCACATCGTCGAGACCGTCAGCGGCCAGTCGCTGCGCCAGTTTGCCAAAGAGCACATCTTCGACGTGCTGGGCATGGAACACACCGACTACCTGCCCTGCCGGCAGGACAAGGACGGCCACTGGGTGAACACCGACGACGTGCCCCAATGGGCACAGGACGGTGCCAGCCTCATGGCCCCCACCGAACAGCAGCCCGACGGACAAGTGCTCCGCGGACAAGTGCACGACCCCCTGGCCCGCATCATGAACGGTGGCATCAGCGGCAACGCAGGTGTCTTCTCGTGTGCCGATGACATCGCCCTGCTCTGCGCCGCCCTGCAGAACGGCGGCGAGTGGAACGGACGGCGCATCCTCAGCCCGCAGGGCGTACAGGCCATGCGCACCGTGCCCCGTGCCGTGGCGTCGCTGGGACGCACGCTGGGATGGGACTGCTTCACGGCCTATGCCTCGAACAACGGCGACCTCTTCGGCCCCCATACCTACAGCCACACGGGCTACACCGGCACCAGCATCGTCATTGACCCCGATACGGACACCAGCGTCATCCTGCTCATCAACGCCGTCCATCCCAAGGACGAGCACAGCGTGGTGCGCCTGCGTTCGCTGGTGGCCAATGCCGTGGCCGCCTCCATCCAGCCCACCCCGCGCACCTATACCGACCATTACTACCGGCGCTTCCTCCAGTTCATGGACGAACCGCCCGTCACCCCGCAGGACATTGTGATGCTGGGCAACAGCCTGACCGAGAACGGAGGCGACTGGGGCCAACGGCTCGGCTGGAAGCACGTGGTGAACCGCGGCATCATCGGCGACGAGGTGATGGGCGTGTACGACCGCCTGCACCAGATTCTGCCCGGCCATCCCAGGAAACTGTTCCTGCTGATAGGCATCAACGACGTGTCCCACGGACTGACGGCCGACAGCATCGCCGGCCTCATCCGCCTCACCGTGGAGCGCATCCGCCGCGAGTCGCCGCAGACGCACCTCTACCTGCAGAGCCTGCTGCCCATCAACGAGAGTTTCGGCCGCTACCGCCTGCTGACGGGCAAGACCGAAACGGTTCCCCAGATCAATGCCCTCCTCCGGGAGCTGGCCTGCGAGCAGCAGATCGACTTCATCGACCTCTTCCCGCTCTTCACCGAGAAGGGAACGAACGTCCTGCGCAAGGAGCTGACCACCGACGGCCTGCACCTCAACGAAGATGGCTACCGGATATGGGTGAAAGCGCTGAAAAAGACATAAATAGCCCTGTTCTGGAACAGTTCCTCAACGAAGGAGTGCATTCTCCACGCAAGAAAGAAGACTCTAAAATACCAGTCATTTCTGTGTGAAGAATGCACTCCTTACTATCTATTCTTTAACTATAGAATTATTTTTGCAACTGATTATAAATCTTCAGGTTTGTAATGCGGCTCTTGAATTTGCCAGCCTGTTCCAACGGGAATACCAAGGTACGTATATAATTCATAGAATCCTTTCCACCATTGTAATAACGCTTTTGAATATCAAGTTTCTCAACCAACCGGCCATTGACAAAAAGAGAAGTAGACAAAGGATCACCTTCTATCCGTATATTTACTTTTTCTTTCGGATAGGGCGTAAAGCCGAAAGTATTCAGATAACCATCCCGGGCAAATCCCCAAGAACCATTTATTGGATTAGAAAGATAGAACACTGCATTGGGAGAACGAAACAGTACTGTTCCCCATTCTTCGGCCTGCGCCTCCAAATCAAACGACACCGCATAATCATATCCGATTTCCGAATAGGGTAACCGGGAACCCGGAAGCACTTCAGCCGTTTCATAAACTAATCCTGGCATTTTGTTGATACGTCCCAAAAGATTCACCCCAGGCGCCTCACTCAAAGTCATCCGAGCAGCATTGAAGTCCACATAAGACATCGTCGGACGAGCATTCCATGTCTTTACAGCCATAGTCTGCAAACTGGGATATATGCGATAGTGAATATCCTTTACCGATATTCCATTACCGACAAGATCATTCCACACGGCAAACAATCCTCCCAAAATTGCAGGGTCCCTTTCATCAAAGACCTCATCAGCCACATGGGCAGGTGTCCATTCATTGTACAAATATTCATTATCCAGATGATCCTGATAATAAGGTGCTAAAGGTACAATATACACTTTTTCATCTGGAATACTTAACAATTTATATCCCAACCGAGCCATCTCACGGGGATTGGCAAAATGATTGTTCCAGATAAACATATCCACCTGGTCAACTTTTACGGGAGTTTTACCGGATGCATGCGTCAATGCTCCCCATACACACGCTCTTTTGCCAAAGCTCTCAATATACTTAATGTAACGGTCTGTAAATGCCCGGAACTGTTCAACGACCTTCTTATCTGTATTAGAATACTCATCTGTTCCAATGTGTACCCTCGGCCCGCGAAAGACCGGATTATCCCCTCCTAAATATTCCTTAAAAAGTGCATCGAGGAAAGTATAAGTTTCCGGATTGGAAAGGTCCAAATGGTCCATACCATATTCCTTACTGCCAAGTTCTGATTTGTAATGACTGAAAGCAAGAGCATGAGCCGGGACATCTATTTCCGGAATGATTTCTACAAATCGGGCAGCCGCTTCCTCCTGAAAATCTATAAATTCTTGTTTTGTATAATAACCGTCACGGGCAGCTAACCCTGGAAAGGTTTCACACTCCAAACGAAAAGCGGCATAAGTCTTATTCCAGTCATGATTGAAAAACTGCTTAAAACCATTGTCATTCAAGTGGACATGCAAGACATTCATCTTATAATAAGCCATTACTTGAGTCAAACCGCGCAAATAGTCCATCGGAATATATTTCCGACCACAATCAAGCATGAATCCACGCATTGCATAATCGGGGAAATCGCGTATAAATCCCTTAGGCAATTTTCCATTTTCATCTTGTTCGCTCATTTGTAGCAGCGTCCTCGTTGCCCAATAAGCTCCTACGGCTTTTGGCGCTGAAATTTTCACACAACGATCCACTTCTATTTCATACCCTTCTCCTCCCAACTTTTCGTCATTCTTCAAAGTCAGAAAGAAATCGCCTGTTTCAGCTTTTCCACGAACCACTTCAGGCATAATGCCGAACAGGGTTTGGTAATCTGCGGCAAAAGCCTCAGCAACCGTCTGCAAAACAAGGTCATCATAAACGACACGTAACGACGTATCAGGAACAAAAAATCCCCTTCCACCTTTCCACTCCTTCAGCTCAGGAATAACAAACGGCTTCCCGTTTTGAGCCCACACTCCACCCATTGCACACAGCAACAAACATAACAAAGCACTGATTCTCTTCATAATCGACACGGTTAATGTAATTTATAAACACACAGGAATAAGAAAAAGGGGCCGAAACCAACTGAACGCTTCGGCCCCATGAAATTATCAATTGAATATACCTACTGACAAATCTACTGAATCTGGTTACTTCACCAAATCTCTATTCAAATTCGGATTCTTTTCGACTTCCGTATCCGGATAAGGAATATAGATACTATTGTCTCCCGCCCAAGTCGACTTGACTACAGTGACACTTTCTTTTGCCTTAAAGCCGGGAGCTACTTCTATTTCCGGATTAGCAACGCGATAATCAAAGTTCTTTTTCAGTTCGTTCATGCGGAACTCATCAGAACGACGTGTAACCATAGCAACCCAATAGCCTGCCACTTCCCAACCGTGTTCCATGTAACAAGCCTCAGCCAACTGACTGGCGTTCATGTCGTCTATCTTCACCACACTGCCATCACTCAATGCAACACTTTCATAATCTGTAACCGCACGCTGACGAACCCGTTTCAGACATTGCTTGGCCAGATTAAGATCGGATTCACCCGCACGAGCCACACTTTCTGCATACCACAGCAACACTTCCGAATAACGGATAACACGATGCCGGTGACCATTGCACATGCCTGTATAATTGGGTTGAGTATAGTCATAAGGTTGGGCCAACTCTGCACCACCTGCATCACAATTCGTTGTAAAGATTGTAAACATCGGATGATATTCTGATACAACCGGCTTTCCGTCATTGTCCAATTCCCACCAATCCACAGCTTTTGTTATTCTATAATTTGCATCCTGGAAGGTTATTTTAGGAGCATACACTGCATTTTTGCGCGGACCTTCCGGAAAACGTTTCCAAAAAGCAATTTCTCCCCAGGAGTCGCCCCAACCAGCATCTCCCAGACTCTCAAAACGGTTGCAGGAAGACAACTGCGAGTCGGTTGCCCAGTCCACTACCGGTGAATAGTCAATGCCCAACACGGTTTCCTTGTTGTAATTATGTCCCATAGAATAAACATGACTCCATTCACTATCCAGATAGAAGCCGTACTGTGCCTCCTTATCAATCACTTCCTTGGCCTTGGCTGCAGCCAAAGCGTAATATTCGGCCCCCTTGTTCAAGGGATAACCGGCCATGGACATGTAGACAGCCGAAAGAGTAGCCTGCACAGCCTGTTTGGTCACATAAGCATCTACCCCGTCATGATTGCGCGGAGCCGTTGAATAGCTGGTGGGTAGCATACCCTCAGCCGCCTTCAAGTCATCAACAATCAGCTTATAGACATCTTCCACAGAAGACAATTGGATGTCATTGCTCAATTCATCAGCCGTTTTCACCAAAGGAAGAGGACCGAAAATACGAACCATATAATAATATGCATACGCTCTCCAGAAATGAGCCTGTCCCAAAGCAATATTAACTTCTGTCTCGCTCACCGGTGTATCGCCGGCATTATTCAATATAAGGTTGGCAGCCTTGATTACCGTGTAATGTTTAGACCATGCATCCTGTACACCCTTATTGTTGTTATTGGCACTGAATCCGTCCAATTCGGCCACAGCCTGCTTATTGGAACCCGGGTTGGCCGTCATGTCGTCCCCCTGCCATTGCGGGTACATCATGTTGGTATATGTTTGGGTGCCATTTACTTTAGCATAAAGAGAATAGACACTAGCATCCAAAGCATCCTGCGACACAAAGAAATTGGAAGGCGTCAGTTGCCCCTTGGGATCTTCCGTCAGGAAGTCACTGCACGAAGTACTTACCAGGGTAGTTGCCACAAGACAACTCAAAATTATTTTAGTTTTCATATTTGATTCAAGAATTTAGAAAGTTATCATTAGAAATTCATGCGTACACCTACCGTAATCGTACGCGGGTTGGGGTAAGCACCCATATCCATACCATTGTCCACATCGACACTGTTGGCACTAAACGATGCGCCAGCCGGATCAATGCCCTTATACCCCGTAATGGTGAAGAGGTTCTGGGCTGAAAGCGAGAAACGGATATCTGCAAACTTTGTCACTTTACGAGGCAGTGTATAAGCAACACTGATATTCTCGCAGCGCAGATAGTCTGCATTCTCAAGCCATTTGCTCGAATTGCCGTAATTACTGTTCGTCACACCCGGAGTCGGCATCGTCTTGCCTACATTTACAAAATAGTCTTTTGCCGTAACAAACATGGAAGCACCCACCATCGAATTCATGGCAAAATCAACCAGATTGAGGCGTTGAGCTCCAAAGGCTGCGTTGAAGAACACATTAAAGTCCCAATTCTTGTAAGTGATGGTATTGTTCCATCCTAAAGTGAAGTCCGGATTGGAACAGCCCAGAACCATTTTGTCATCGCCGGACGGGTTGGTTGTCACTTGTCCATCTTTGGTATAATAAGAGTCCACAAAATCGCCGTTGTCATTCTTTACCAAACCAGCCCACTTATAACCATAAAATGTACCGATTGCCTCACCTTCCTTAATGATTGTAGCGGGATCTACCGTTCCAGGAGAAGGACTGGCGCCATAGATAACCGGCTCTTCAGCAGTCAGTTTTGTCACCTTGTTCTTCAAATAGCTGCCATTGATGCTGCTGGTCCACTGCAGATTGTCATTCTGGATAATGCGCCCTGTAATGGTGAGATCCACACCCTTATTGCTCACTTCACCGGCATTTACCCAGTAAGTTGTTCCACCAACATAGTTTGGAGCAGTACGTTTCAAGAGGGCATCCGAAGTACGTTTGTCAAAATAGTCAACGCTCAAAGTCAAACGGTTGCTGAAGAATCCCAGGTCAATGCCCAAATCAAACTGCTTCACTTTCTCCCAAGTCAAATCCGGCGTAGCCAGTCCGTTAGCCCAATAGCCGGTGTATGTGGTCCCTGTACCGAAATTGAAGGCCGTACTGGTCATCAGTCCCAAAGTTGAATACGGATCTATATCCTGATTACCGATAATACCATAACTTGCACGGATTTTCAAGTCACTCACAGCCTTGACATCTTTCATGAAGTCTTCCTTCGTAACAGTCCATGCAGCCGCAATAGAAGGGAAATAGCCCCACTTCTGATTGGTGAAACGTGAACTTCCGTCAGCACGGAACGTTCCGGTCAACATATACTTGTCGGCATAGTTGTACATGACACGCGCTATCCCCGAAAGCAAATTCCAATTGCTATAGCTGTTCCCGGCGTCACGAGTCTTGGCATTCTTGACATCCCAATAGCCCACCTGCTCGGCAGAAAGATTCTTGCCGGTAATCTCCATATACCGAGTTTCCGACTTAGTAGCCTCCCATACAGCTGTAGCCGTCAACGAATGCTTGTTCCAATTCCCCGTATAGGTAAAGTTGTTGGTCGACTGCAGTACCATATTGTATGTATCAGTGTTCCCCATGCCGTTCTGGGTCTGTACCCGGGTGGACGAGAATGTGTATCCTTTCCAGTCTGAATAATCAATTCCATTGGTTGTGGTAAAAGTGAGCCCCTTCAGGATATTGAACTTCAAGTCTACATGGCCACTGACCACACTACGTTTGCGGTCATTCTGATTTTCATGAAGAATGCCATAAGGATTGTTCTGGATATTGTTATAGGGGTCTGTATTATAGTCACCATTATCGTTGTACATTTCCATTGTAGGCGAATAATTCAATCCCACCCATATCGGATTTTCCTGACTTTGATTGAATCCGGCCCCCGAACCATTACTCTGAGACAGGTTGACATCGGCCGTCAACTCCAGCCATTTATACAGTTTGGAATGTACATTGGCCTTTACCGAATAACGGGTAAAATCAGTATCCGTAATGACACCTTTGGTATTCATATAGTTGCCGGACACATAAAATTGAGTGTCTTCATTACCTTTCGAAATGGCAACTTTATAATTTTGGGTCACGCCTGTACGCAGCAATACATCCATCCAGTCTATACCCGGATTCGTACCGTCCAAATAGCCTGTCATAGTACTGCCATCCACTCCTTTGTAATCAATCAGAGCCTGGGCATATTCTTTCGTTCCCATCACTTCCGGAATATGGTAAGCATTGGAGAATCCAACCGAAGCGTCAAACACAACCTGAGTCTGTCCCGCTTTACCAGTTTTGGTGGTAACCAGCACCACACCGTTTGCACCACGCGAACCATAAATGGCAGTCGAAGAGGCGTCCTTCAGAATCTGCATGCTCTGGATGTCTTCAGGGCTGATGCCATCCAAACCGCTCTCACGCACAATACCATCTACCACATAAAGCGGATCGTTCGACTTATTGATGGAGCTGGCACCACGTACACGAATCTTCAGGTCACCGCCCGGCACACCACTCGAGGTAACGGAAATACCGGAAACACGTCCTTGCAACGCATCTTCGATACGGGTAACCGGCTGGTCTTTGAACTGCTTGTTGTCCATAACGGCCACTGAACCGGCCAAATCGGCCTTACGGACAGTACCATAACCGATAACCACCACCTCATCCAACGCCTCACTGTCCTCACGCAAAGTAACGGTAAGGCTCTTCTGCCCGTTGACAGGGACCTCTACCGTTTTATATCCGATATAAGAACATACCAATACTGCATTGGGGCCGACATTCAGCTTAAAACGTCCGTCCAAATCTGTAATCGAACCGTTCTGAACATTACCTTTCTCCACTACATTAACGCCGATAAGCGGTTCTCCGTTAGCGTCCTTCACTATACCTGTCACTTGCCCGGTCTGCTGATTGACTGCATACTCATACGAAGAAAGTGCAGGAACAGCCAAGACAGGTCCTCCAGCACAAAGCAATCCCATTGCCAATGGCATCATCCGAAGAATTTTTCTTTTTCCTTTTTTCATAAAGTAAAATATTAAGTTTAACAATTTGTTTTAATTTCCATTCCCATAGTTTGACATTCACTCCAAGGTTCATTGGTAACCCTTCGGTTGAATGCGTCGCAAAAATAAGAAAGAGGCAACCCAAATTCCTTTAAAAAAATGCTATTTCTTTTTCAAAAATGACTAAAAACAGCGTTTCTGACTATTTACAAAAGAATTTTTATCTGTTTTTTTAAGCGTACAGCAGCTCGATTACCTAAAAAATCAATAAATACCTCTTTAAAAACATATCCATCCATGAGCCGATTTCAGAAATGAGACACTATCTTTGTTGCCAAATATAACAATGAAGCTGTTTCAAAAACGGAAAAGGAGTTTCGTTCTGTCATACCGGGCGAAACGAAGCGGAATCAGAGCATTTCATGCACGTTGTTTGAGATTCCTTGATGCTCCTCTTCCCTTCCCTTATTATCAGGGGAGCGCAACGCTCAAGATGACAGAATGTTACTTGTCTATTTTGAACCTCTGCCGAAACAGCCCAATATAAAAAATGAAGAGAATGGAAATGGCGAGACAACTGCTTCCCTTATTGGCATTCCTGATATTACACCTAATGCCTTCCAATGCCTATGGGAAGCATTACCTATACAAACAAATTCTTCTGAATACAGGACTTCCAACGACCCTCAACTGCATATCATCGGATACCAAGGGGTTTGTCTGGACTGGAACCAAATTCGGTTTGGGACGTTTCGACGGACACGAACAAAAAAGATATCTGCATCAGCCGGGCGACTCCACCTCTCTCCCCGGAAATTACATTTATCAAATTCTGGAAGACTCGGCCCATCATCTTTGGATACTGACCGACATGGGAGTCGCACGATACAATTATCGAAACAACCAGTTTATCTCCCTCAAGAACAGGGATGGAAAACCCTGCATAGCCTATTCCATCTGCCAATGGAATCATCTGTTATTGCTGGGAGGTATCAACAAAGTCTATTCATTCGACCTCCGTACCGGAGCATTCACAACCTTTCAGGAGCTGCAACATCCGAACCGTTTCGAAATCATACGCATGGCTGTTTCAAAAGGGGAAAGGCTTCTGTGTTGCAGCAGATGGGAAGGCATTTATGCTATAGACTTGCAGACCGGAAGAATGAATGAAGCCCCTTTTAAGTGTGGCAAGGAAATCTCAGACATGTTCATCGATTCCCAACAGCGTATCTGGATTGCCCCTTACAACCAAGGTGTACGCTGTTTTGCCACCGACGGCAGAAGAATGGCAGAATATACGACTCGGAACTCCGGGCTCAGCAATGACATCGTTCTCTGTATTACCGAAAAGGAAGGGCAGATATGGTTCGGCACCGACGGCGGCGGAATCAATATTCTGAATCCGGATTCCGGTAGTTTCGCCCATCTGAAGCATGTACCGGGAGACAAGCTGTACTCCCTGCCTACCAATTCCATCAATTGTCTGTACAGGGATCAATACCAGAACATCTGGATTGGTGGTGTCTACAATGGCCTCATCAACATGCGTGAAGTCCATATGAAAACTTATACAGACGTTCCTTTCGGTTCCTCTTGGGGGCCCAGCCACAACATTATTATCAGTCTGTATCAAGAAAGCCCCGAATGCATTTGGGTAGGACAGACGGAGGCGGAATCAATCGCTTCAATCCCGCCACGGAAACCTTCACCCACTATCCCTATACGCGAGAAGACAAGATTACCTCTATCTGTGAATTCACGCCGGGAAAGTTGCTGATGTCGGCCTTTGCCGAAGGGTTGTTCGTTTTCGATACCCGAACCGGACGGAAAACTCCGTTCCGTGTCATTGACGAAGCCACTACCCAGACCATCTCGCAACACGGCTATTCAGTCTACCTGCACCGAAACACCCCCAATACCATTCTCCTTCTCAGCAACCACGTATACATTTATAATGTATCCAGCCGCACTTTCAGCATCGCCATCGAAGAAAAAGAAAACCCCGTCAGCTGGGGTTCTCTGCAAGCCATCTTCAGCGAAGAGGGCCGTACTTACCTGTTCGACTCCAAGCGCATCTACGAGATGAACCATACCACCCAGCACCTGAAAACATTGTATACCTCTTCCAAGGACATCAACATCAACTCAGTCTCCTACGACCGGAAAAACCGTTTCTGGATAGGGACTAATCAGGGACTGGCCTATTTTACGCCGGCAACCGGACAATATACCCAAGTACCGACAAGCCTCTTCACAGACATATCGTCCGTCATATGCAGGACGCCGGACGAAATCTGGATCGGTGCCGAGAACATGCTTTTCTCCTACTCGACGGACAAGGAGCGTTTCACCATTTACGGAGAATCGGATGGAGTGTTGCCCAATGAATACATACCACGCGCTCAGCTCGTCATCAACGGACAAATGTATATGGGAGGAGTGGAAGGACTGCTGTATATCGCCAACAATCAAAAGACCGACGTGAGCGGATTTCCTGAAATCCAGCTCTCGGACATCATCCTCAACGGGACCTCCATCAATGATCAGCTGACCAAGGATCAAAACGTTCTGTCCGTATCCAGAAACAGTAACGTCGTCATCCAGATCATGACGAAGGAAGAAGACATTTTCCGTCGGAAACTATATCGTTATCGGATAGAAGGACTTGATGAAAACTACACGGAGACCTACCAACCAGAAGTAATCATGCGCACCCAGGTGCCGGGAACCTACCGCATCATGGCCTCGTGCACGGCCAAAGACGGAAGCTGGATTCCCGACAGACTGCTGCTTACGATTACCATCCTGCCTCCCTGGTATCAGACTTGGTGGTTCATCACTGCCTGCATCATTCTGTCAATTGCCCTGCTGTCCGAAGCTTTCAGACGGACCTTGAAACAAAAGGACCGCAAGCTGAAATGGGCCATGAAGGAACATGAGCGGCAGGTCTACGAGGAAAAAGTCCGCTTTCTCATCAACATCAGCCATGAACTGCGCACTCCGCTGACATTGATTTATGCCCCACTGAAAAGGATTCTGAAAACCATCGGCCCGAATGATGAACAATACCTGCCCCTTAAAGCCATCTACCGACAATCCCAGCGCATGAAGGCACTCATCAATATGGTGCTCGATGTCCGAAAGATGGAAGTGGGCGAAAGCAGGCTGCATCTGCAGCCTCATCCCTTCAATTCCTGGGTGGGACAAGTCCTGCAGGACTTTATCGGAGCAGGAGAAGCTGAACAGGTACACATCGACTACAGGCCCGACGCTGCGATCGGAGAAGTCAGCTTCGACAAGGACAAATGCGAAATCGTACTGAGCAACCTGCTGGTAAATGCCTTGAAGCACAGTCCGCACAACACCTGCATCACGGTGACCACCCAGCTTTCGGGCGACGACAAGGTCCGTGTATCCATCTCCGACCAAGGATGCGGCCTTAACCAAGTCAACATGGACAAGCTGTTCAAACGTTTTTACCAGGCGGACGGCGAACAAAACGGAACAGGTATCGGACTGTCCTACTCCAAGATACTGGTCGAACAACACGGAGGAACAATCGGTGCCTACAACAATACGGACGCCGGCGCCACCTTCTACTTCGAACTGCCTCTAAGGCACGCATGCGAAGAAATAGTCAGTCCGCCCAAAGCCTATCTCAATGAACTGATTGCCGATGACGGAATCCCAACGGAGACCTCCGCCACAACAGATTTCGATACCACCTCCTACCGGATTCTCGTGGCCGATGACCACCCCGAGATGACAGAGTTTCTGAAAAAAATTCTGGAAGAGCACTTCAAGCAAGTGATGACGGCCTCCGACGGAGAAGAAGCTCTGCAACTGACCCGGAAATACCAGCCCGACATCATCGTGAGCGATGTCATGATGCCCCGCATGAACGGATACCAGCTCTGTCAACGCATCAAGGAAGACATTGACATCAGCCATATTCCCGTAATTCTGCTCACTGCCCGCGATGACGAACAGAGCCAAAAAGAAGGATACAAAAACGGAGCCGATGCCTATCTGGCAAAGCCCTTCGAAGAAGAGACCCTGCTGGAACTAGTCCGCAACCGACTGAAAGACAGAGAGAATATACGCAAGCGCTACATACATGCCGGCCCTGTACCCATACCTAAGGAAACGGCTATCAGCCAGGCAGACGAGGCCTTCCTGTCAAAGCTCAACCAGATTATCCAGGACAACCTAGACAACAGCGGACTCGACATTTCAACCATCTGCCGGGAAATACACATGAGCCGCGCTTCCCTTTACAACAAGCTGAAGGCGCTGACAGATGTCAGTACCAATGAATATATCAACAAGTTCAGGCTTGAAAAGGCCATCGCCCTGATGAGCACTACCAACTTGTCTTTCTCCGAAATTGCGGAACAAGTGGGATTTGCCACAGCATCCTACTTCAGTACAGCCTTCAAACAATATACCGGCGAAACACCTACCCAATACAAGAAGCGGATAAGGTTGTCTGACGACGAGAAAGGGAAACCGGCCTAAACGAAATGGGCCGCAGCGAGAAAGAATGGTAAAAAAAGCAAACTTAAAGAGTACGGAAGAGAATCTCCGCCAGAGCAGCATGTCATCTCAAACGAGACCTTCACAGATTACGCCAACCAGCTGATAATCAGTATTCATTTTTTCAGGTGGCATTCCGGAAAAACCTGAAAGGTTTTCAGGCTGGACCTGAAAGGTCTTCAGGTAGGGACTGAAAGGCTTTCAGGTCTAACCTGAAGACTATTCAGGTAGCACCTGAAAAACGCCTGAAAATACAGAGCTTCCTTTCACGGTTATCTATTTTGACATGGAATCCATAAGAAGGCAGGCACGATGGAGCAAAAAGGAAAGGCTTGCCGCAGCATCATCGCCGCTGGCAAGCCTTTCTTATGTTTCTTTAAAGGAAAAGAGTCAGGTCATTCCTCGTCTGCCACGATATCATCCAGGATGATGTCGAATGCCAGTGCGGAATAACCGGGGATGCTTCCGCTACCGCTCGTACCATAACCCGACTGATAGGGAATGTACAGCATCCAGCGTTCGCCCGTTTTCATCAGCTGAAGAGCAGCCGTCCATCCGGCAATGACGCCGCTGACAGAAAACTCGCTGGGTGCATCGAACTCGGTCGGCGCCTTGTCCGTAGCGTTCAGCGTGCCCTGGTCGAGGGCCGAGTAACCCGTAAAGTTTCCGTCAAACCGGTCGCCCGTAATCAGTGTGCCGTAATAGTAGGCAGATACCGATTCGGTGTAGAGCGGACGGCGTCCGTCGGGATTGGCTGTAATCTTCTTGCAATAGACATACTGGTCGCCCGACATGGTACCTGCAGTGGTAGCAATGGCAAACAGCCGGCCTACCTCCACAGCAGCGGCTTTCTCCTCCGAGTCGATAATCAGACCACCCGTCTCGCGGGCGATGGAGTCGATGAAAGCCTCGTTGCGCGACTGCCAGTTGTCGTACTTGCTGGCCTCCTGCACCTCCTCGCACGAAGCGAAAAGCAGGGCAGCCAGGGGCAACAGGAAGCAAAGGGTCTTGCGTATTCTTCTCATAGAATTCTTCATTATCAATTATCAATTCTCCATTCTCAAAGTGTCTTGAGCAGCGACGTGATACTTACGCGGTCGGCAATCAGACGGTCGAGGTCGGCAACGGCCACGCGCTCCTGCTTCATGGTGTCGCGGTCGCGCAGCGTGACGCAGCCGTCTTCCAGTGTCTGGTGGTCAACGGTAACGCAGTAGGGCGTACCGATGGCGTCCTGACGACGGTAGCGCTTGCCGATGGAGTCTTTCTCGTCGTACTGGCAGTTGAAGTGGAACTTCAGTGAGTCGATAATCTCGCGTGCCTTCTCGGGCAGGCCGTCTTTCTTGACGAGCGGCATCACAGCCAGTTTCACCGGAGCCAGGGCAGCAGGCAATTTCAGCACGACGCGGCTTTCGCCGTTCTCCAGCTGCTCTTCCTTATAAGAAGCAGACATGATGCTGAGGAACATACGGTCGACGCCGATGGAGGTCTCGATGACGTACGGCGTGTAGCTTTCGTTCGTTTCGGGATCGAAGTACTTGATGTTCTTGCCCGAGAACTTCTCGTGCTGAGAGAGGTCGAAGTTGGTGCGGCTGTGGATACCTTCCACTTCCTTGAAGCCGAAGGGCATCAGGAATTCGATGTCCGTAGCGGCGTTGGCGTAGTGGGCCAGCTTCTCATGGTCGTGGTAGCGGTAGTGGTCGTCGCCGAAGCCCAGGGCCTTGTGCCACTTCAGGCGGATTTCTTTCCACTTCTTGAACCATTCGAGTTCTGTGCCGGGTTTTACGAAGAACTGCATCTCCATCTGTTCGAACTCGCGCATGCGGAAGATGAACTGGCGAGCCACGATTTCGTTGCGGAAGGCCTTACCGATCTGTGCGATACCGAAGGGGATTTTCATGCGGCCCGTCTTCTGTACGTTCAGGTAGTTGACGAAAATGCCTTGCGCCGTCTCGGGACGGAGGTACACCTTCATGGAACCGTCGGCCGTAGAACCCATTTCGGTAGAGAACATCAGGTTGAACTGGCGTACTTCGGTCCAGTTCTTCGTACCGCTGATGGGGCAGACGATTTCTTCGTCGAGGATGATCTGGCGCAGCTCGTTCAGGTCCGGTCCGGCGTTCATGGCCTTGGCATAACGTTCATGCAGGGCATCACGCTTCTGCTGGTGCTCCAGCACACGGGCGTTGGTCGAGCGGAACTGAGCCTCGTCGAAGGCGTCGCCAAACTTCTTGGCAGCCTTGGCCACTTCCTTGTTTATCTTTTCGTCGTACTTGGCTATCTGGTCTTCGATGAGCACGTCGGCACGATAGCGTTTCTTGGAGTCGCGGTTGTCGATGAGGGGGTCATTGAACGCGTCCACGTGTCCGCTGGCTTTCCAGATCGTGGGGTGCATGAAGATGGCCGAGTCGATGCCCACGATGTTCTCGTGGAGCAGCACCATGCTCTGCCACCAGTATTGCTTGATGTTGTTCTTCAGTTCCACACCGTTCTGTCCGTAGTCGTATACGGCTCCCAGTCCGTCGTAGATTTCGCTGCTGGGAAACACAAAACCATACTCCTTGCAATGTGATACAAGTTTCTTAAAAACGTCTTCTTGTGCCATTTTCGTAAAATATTGATTAATTTTATTCCTAATTCTCGATAAAAACGCCACAAAGATAGTGAAAGGTAAGAGTATAAAAAACAAGCTTGCTTGATTTTTTATGCCGAACCGCATCCTATCTTGTCCAAAGATAGGGATTTATCCGATACATCGGGTCTCGGGGAATATTAAAAATGCACAAGGCCGCCCCGCGAACTCTGCGGAAAGCTTTCCGCAAACTTCCGAAGCCCTGCGAAACCTTCCCGAAAGCTTTCCGCAGACTTCCGAAGCCCTACGAAACCCTCCCGAAAGCTTTCCGCAGACTGCCGAAGCCCTACGAAACCCTCCCGAAAGCTTTCCGCAAACTTCCGAAGCCCTGCGGAACCTTCCCGAAAGCTTTCCGCAGACTGCCGAAGCCCTACAGAACCTTCCCGACAACCGTCCGCAACGCCGGCGGGCCTGCGGAACCGATGCAAACACCGGTTTTTCCCGGGATTTTTCGTAAAATTCGATAAAATAGAGGGCGGCCCGGCACAGGCAAATCAAAAAACGGGGGCTTTCATTTGCCAATGCGCCCGCGTTTTGCTATTTTTGCCTGCAACGAAATTATCGACGACCGCATACGGACCAAATTCAATATGAGCGAAGACTTTGACAAGACCCAGGAAGAACAGGACAACCTGCCCGAAGGCCGGGAGGAACACTCGGACTACAAACCCGCCGACAAGAAAGACGAGAACGTGAAACACCAACTGAGCGGCATGTACCAGAACTGGTTTCTAGACTATGCCTCGTACGTCATTCTGGAACGCGCCGTGCCCCACATCATGGACGGACTGAAACCCGTGCAGCGACGCATCCTGCACTCCATGCGCCGCATGGAAGACGGACGCTACAACAAGGTGGCCAACATCGTGGGCCACACCATGCAGTTCCATCCCCACGGCGACGCCTCCATCGGCGACGCACTGGTGCAGCTGGGGCAGAAAGACCTGCTCATCGACTGCCAGGGTAACTGGGGAAACATCCTGACGGGCGACAGCGCCGCCGCTCCCCGTTACATCGAAGCCCGCCTCTCACGGTTTGCCCTCGACGTGGTGTTCAACCCCAAGACGACGGAATGGAAGCTGTCCTACGACGGCCGCAACCGCGAACCGGTCACCCTGCCCGTCAAGTTCCCCCTGCTGCTGGCCCAGGGCGTGGAAGGCATTGCCGTCGGCCTGTCGTCCAAAATCCTGCCCCACAACTTCAACGAGCTGTGCGACGCCGCCATCAGCTACCTCCACGGCGAAGACTTCCGCCTCTACCCCGACTTCCAGACGGGCGGCAGCATCGACGTGTCGAAGTACAACGACGGCGAACGCGGCGGCACGGTGCGCGTCCGTTCGAAAATCGAGAAGATAGACAACAAGACGCTGGCCGTCCGCGAAATCCCCTACGGCAAGACCGTGGCCAGCGTGTGCGACTCCATCGTGAAGGCCAGCGAGAAAGGCAAAATCAAGATACGCAAGGTAGAAGACCTGACATCGGGCAGCGTCGAGATACTGGTGCACCTGACGCCGGGCACGTCGTCGGACAAGACCATCGACGCCCTCTACGCCTTCACCGACTGCGAGGTGAGCATCTCGCCCAACTGCTGCGTCATCGACGAGCGCAAGCCCCACTTCCTCACCGTGAGCGACGTCCTGCGCAAGTCCGTCGACAACACCCGCGACCTGCTGCGCCGCGAACTGGAAATCCACCGCGACGAGGTGCGCGAAAGCCTGCACTTCGCCTCGCTCGAAAAGATATTCATCGAAGAACGCATCTATAAGGATAAGGAATTCGAACAGGCCAAGAATATGGACGCCGCCTGCGAACACATCGACCTGCGCCTGACGCCCTACTACCCGCAGTTCATCCGCGAAGTGACGAAGGACGACATCCTCCGCCTGATGGAAATCAAGATGGCCCGCATCCTGAAGTTCAACTCCGACAAGGCCGAAGAGCAGATAGTCCGCATGAAGGCCGACATCGAAGAGACCGAACGCCACCTGGCCAACCTCGTGGAATATACCGTCGACTGGTTCCGCATGCTCAAGGAGAAGTACGGCAAGAACTTCCCCCGCCGCACGGAGCTGCGCAACTTCGACACCATCGACTCCACCAAGGTCATCGAGGCCAACGAGAAGCTCTACATCAACCGCGAGGAAGGCTTCATCGGCACCAGCCTGAAGAAGGACGAATTCCTGGCCAACTGCTCGAACCTGGACGACGTCATCCTCTTCTTCCGCGACGGCCGCTACCTCATCACGCCCGTAGCCGACAAGAAGTTCGTGGGCAAGAACATCCTCTACGCCAACGTCTTCAAGAAGAACGACAAGCGCACCATCTACAACGTGTGCTACCGCGACGGCAAGAACGGGACGACCTACATCAAGCGCTTCGCCGTGACGTCCATCATCCGCGACCGCGAGTACGACGTGACGCAGGGCACACCCGAATCCAAGATCACCTACTTCAGTGCCAACCCCAACGGTGAGGCCGAAATCATCAAGGTGACGCTGAAGCCCAACCCGCGCATCCGCAAAATCATCTTCGAAGAAGACTTCAGCCAGATAGGCATCAAGGGACGTCAGGCCATCGGCAACATCCTGACGCGCAACCCGGTCCACAAAATCACGCTGAAGCAGCGCGGCGGCTCCACGCTGGGCGGACGCAAGGTGTGGTTCGACCGCGACGTGTTGCGCCTCAACTACGACGGACGCGGCGAATACCTGGGCGAATACCAGAGCGACGAACTCATCCTCGTCGTCCTGAACAACGGCGAATTCTACACCACCAACTTCGACGTGAACAACCACTACGAAGACGGCATCCGCATCATGGAGAAATTCGACCCGAATAAAGTTTGGACCGCCGTGCTCTACGATGCCGACCAGCAGAACTACCCCTACATCAAACGCTTCTGCTTCGAGTCGAGCAGCCGCAAGCAGAACTACCTGGGCGACAACCGGAACAGCAAGCTCATCCTGCTGACCGACGAATGCTACCCCCGCCTGGAAGTCGTATTCGGCGGGCACGACAGCTTCCGCGATCCGATGATTGTCGAGGCCGACGAGTTCATCGCCGTCAAGGGCTTCAAGGCCAAGGGCAAGCGACTGACGACCTACACCATCGATACCATCAACGAACTGGAACCAACCCGCCAGCCCGAACCGCAACCCGCCGCCGAAGAGCCCGAAGAAGAGCCCGAAAACTTGGACCCCGATCAGGACAAGAGCGAAGGCGACATCCTGGACGAACTGACGGGGCAGATGAAACTGTTCTGACGTATGAAAAGCTATTTGAATGAACTGAGATGATGAACCATAAACTGACAGGAATCATGGCAGGCCTGCTCCTGACCGCCGGCAGCCTGACGGCACAGACACCCGCAGATTCCATCATGCTGAACGATCCGACCCGCTACGTCACCCGCGCCACCCTCTACGGCGTGGGTGCGGCCAACATGTACGACACCTACCTGTCGCCACAGGAGTATCGGGGCATTGAATTCCGCCTCTCCCGCGAAAGCATGCGCATGACCCGCTGGGCCGACGGAAACCTTTCGCGCCAAAGTTTCTTCCAGGGCTACGTGAACTACACCCACAACCACGTGGACAACAACAATACCCTCTCCGCCCTGCTCAACTGGAACTACGGCCTGCATTACCACTTCCGCCTGACCGACCACTTCCGTCTGCTGGCCGGCGGACTGGCCGACCTGAACGGCGGCTTCGTCTACAACCTGCACAACGGTAATAATCCGGCTTCAGCCCGTGCCTACGTCAACCTCGACGCTTCCGTCATGGCCATCTGGGACCTGCACATCAAGCGTTACCCCATCACCCTGCGCTATCAGGCCAATCTGCCTGTCATGGGCGTGATGTTCTCGCCCCACTACGGGCAGTCGTACTACGAAATCTTCTCGCTGGGCCATGCCGACGGTGTGGTGCGTTTCACCTCGCTCCACAACCAGCCCTCCCTGCGCCAGATGCTCACCGCCGACCTGCCCGTAGGACGGATGAAAATGCGCCTGGCCTACGTATGGGACGCCCAGCAGTCCAGTATCAACAACCTGCGGACACACGCCTATTCGCATGTATTCATGGTAGGCTTCGTCAAGGAATTCTACCTGCTTCCTAACAAGAAAAAGCAAACCTTATGAAACAATCGGTCTTCTTCCTGAAATACATTTTACTTCTCATCCTTCCGATACTGCTCTTCCACAGCTGCATCCGTGAAGAAGAATTCGACAATACCCCTCAGGGCAACTTCGAAGCTCTCTGGAAAATCATCGACGAACAATACTGCTTCCTGGACTACAAACAGATAGACTGGGACGCCATCCGCGACAAATACCAGCCACTGATTACCCCTGACATGAGCAATGACGGCCTGTTCGAGGTATTGGGCAACATGTTGGCCGAGCTGAAAGACGGGCACGTGAACCTCTACTCCGCCTCGAACACCGCCCGTTACTGGGACTGGTACCTGGACTACCCGCGCAACTATGACGAAAGTCTTGTCGAACGATACCTGGGACGCGACTACCGCATCTCCGCGGGATTGAAATACACCATTCTGGACGACAACATCGGCTACATCTCCTACACCTCCTTCTCCGACGGTATCGGCGAAGGCAATCTGGACGAAACCCTCTCTTACCTGGCCGCCTGCAACGGCCTCATCATCGACGTGCGCAACAACGGCGGCGGCAACCTCACCTACTCTACCCGTTTTGCCGCCCGCTTCACCAACGAACGCGTACTGACGGGCTACATCCAGCACAAGACGGGCAAGGGGCACAGCGACTTCTCCGAGCCGGAACCTATCTATGTCGATCCGTCGGACGGCGTGCGCTGGCAGAAGAAAGCCGTCGTGCTGACCAACCGCCATTCCTACAGCGCCACGAACGACTTCATCAACGCCATGCGCTACATGCCCAACGTCACCCTGCTGGGCGACAAAAGCGGAGGCGGTTCGGGCCTCCCCTTCACCTCCGAGCTTCCCAACGGCTGGATTGTACGCTTCTCCGCCAGTCCCCACCTCGACGCCGACAAGCAGCATATCGAATTCGGCATCGACCCCGACATCAAGATGGACATGGATACCGTAGCTGCTTACGAACGCCAAATAGACACCCTCATCGAAGAAGCCCGAAGCCTGCTGCAAGTGAAACCTTGAAAAACTAAAGCCGTGAATAGTTGGAAGAACAAAAAATATTTTCTACCTTTGCCCCGCTGAACAAGCAAACACCGTTGCGGGTGTGGCGTAATTGGCAGCCGCGCCAGACTTAGGATCTGGTGCCGCAAGGCGTGTAGGTTCGAGTCCTATCACCCGCACAGAAAGACAGAAGAGGAAAATTCGGAAGAGTTTTTCTCTTTTTTATTTTTGTAATCGCTTGATATTTTCGCTATTATAGAGAGTGCCTTATTCTCATGGAAGGTTCGATAATCGTCAATTTCTTTATCCCACAAAATTCCATCAGGAAAGAGTAAATTTTGGATTCTTTGGCTTAATTCCAACGAAGCATTTTTCCATAAAGTATCTAATTCACAGCATATTGCAAGCGTATCATCAACTTCACTGTTGAAGTTCGATAAATTTCTTTTGCAGTTTGCTAATTCAAGGTCTATTTTAGTAAGCCTTTCCTGCAATGTCTCAACCGTTGCCTCATAAATATCTTCACCAATATCGCCCATTCCAAACCGTACTTTACACTTCTTCATCTTGTTTTGGCATTCCGTTTTCTGCTTTTTCAATAGGGCTTCTGTTTTCCTTTGTTCTTCATCGTCAACAGCAATCATCCGACTGATAATATCACGCAAAATGCTTGTCAGTTCGTGAGGAATATTGAATGAATGCAAGACACGTTCATATTTGCTATGCAACTTCTTTGCTGATTCATTTGTTTTGCAGCCAATCTGATTGCATTTATAATAATCCAAATTCTTTTTCTTTACAGTGTAAGCTGTAAACGGAGTATGGTCTTTTGCACACAAAACGTGGCGTTTCAAAGGATAGCGTGGTGTTTCTTTTTTATGAGTATATACCCCTGTTCTATCACTCATTATTTCTTGCACACGCAAAAAATCATCATAACTGACAATGTGAGGTTGATTGCCGTCCACAAGTTTTCCTTCCAACATCTTGTGTCGGATTTTCCCTGCATAAAAAGGATTGGTAAGGATGTGATGCAATTTCTGCTTGGTTAATGTCAGTCCATAAGTTTTCAGTTTCTCTATAATTTGGTAATTTGCCATACCTTGTAATTTCCAAGCAAAGGCTTTCTTTATCAATTTACCATCTTCATTTATCGTGAAAGTTGTACCCAATGATTTTCCATGTTTGGTGTAGCCAAGAGGTTTGGCCGCTTCACAGTACACACCATTTTCAAGGCAAAACTTTCGCCCTGATATAAATTTGTCGGTACGATTTCCATTGTCCCATTCAGCCAGTGTCAGTTTAAATTTGACCATCATAACCCCGTTACGAGTAGAGGTGTCTATTCCTGTTGATGCTTCTACTATGATTACTTTGCGCTTTAATAGTTCATCAATAATAGTAGCCCCTTGTCCTACATTCCTACTAAATCTGTCAACTTCGGATATAATAACGTGTGTGATGGTTTTATCCTTCTTCAATACAGAATACATCTCTTTTAACATAGGGCCTGGTGTTTTGGCAGTTTCATGCGCACCACCAAAATACCCTTTTATCTTATATCCATTTTGCTTTGCAAATAGTTCACATTTACATTTTTGGTCAGCTAAGGAAGCTCCATTTTTCTCCTGATACTTAGTTGATACTCTCGTCCATATTATACAATTCTTCATCGCCTTCTACTTTTTTCTCATTATTAAATCTAATACCTATCTCTGCTATGGCTTGCATATAGTCTAAAAGAATGCAAGCGTCTGTTTGGGATATTCCTAACTGATTAAATTCTTGTTCATAGTCTTGATATTTAATCATTCATTATACTTATATGCTCCCTTACGGGTTATTTGTTTTTTGCCTCCCTACTATAGCAGCACTATAGTAGGGACTTCTATTCGGCGGGATAAGCGTAAAACCCATTTTACTCAAATTTTTATGCTCTTAGTCTTTTCTTTCGTTTAGTTACTGATTCTCTTTCCGTCAATTTAAGGATGGATGATAATTCAATATCCCAATATGTTATGTATTTCCCCATACTGACATCATAAACAGCAATACCTCTTCTATCTAAGGCTGTCAAGAAATCCATAATCCTTGAGAGCCAACGACTGATTCTAGCCCAATTAGATATAATGATAGTATTTACTTCGGGATTTGACTCTAAAGTTCTCATCAAATCTTTCAGGGATTGTTCAAAATCATCATACTGGAATTTGAACACATCTTTTACATTGCAACCTTCTTCTTCTTTAGCATATTGCTTACACATACTAAGGTTCTCGTACCTTTTCGGATTCTTTTGAGATTCCGAAATACAAATTACTGAATTAACAATTTTACTATTCATATTTATTTATTTTTAAAAAACCTGTTTATTAAACACAGTGCAAATATACTACCATTTATCAATGAATCCAAAAGTGTTAAAATAACATCATTTCACACGCAAAACGTTGTATTTTAGGTAAATAGCTGATACTCAGCAATACTAATATCCTATATGAAATGTTTATGCTAATACAAGTGAAAAAATCAATGAATGTTAAATTATTTAACTATGTCAAGGTTGCTATTTAACAAATATTATATATACTTTTCGCAAAGTGTTAACGCTCGTATGGGTCAATTTGCTTACATTTCGGAGAGAATACCCCTTCTTCAACAGCCGAATTTCCTCAGCATACTCTTCTTTCATTTTTTCCTCAGACTTTCGATAACCCTGTTTTCTTCCGACAAGCCCACCATTAGCACGGAAATTCTGATACCCACTATCCATACGTTCTTTAATGGTTTTTCTTTCCATTCTTGCCACTTCCGCTAGGATTGTGATAAGGAATTGGCTCATTGGATTTACTTTTCCGTCTTCCGTTAATGTTTCTATGTGGTAATTTTCGATGTATAGGCTTATACCTTTGAGATTAAACATTTCTATCACTTCTAACACCTGCAATGTATCACGTCCAAGTCTGGACAACTCAGTTACCACAACTTTATCTATATTGTTAGCCTCCACATATTCAACCATTCGCAATAATTCAGTACGTTCACTGTTTTTCTTTGCGCCTGATACTTTTTCAGCAAAAGATGCGGCAATCTCCCATCCATTACGTTTGGCCAATCCCGTAAGTTCATTGATTTGTCTATCGTAATCCTGTATATTGGTTGAAACCCTTGCGAACAATACTACCCTCATATCAAAATTGATTTATATGTTATTTATTGTACTGCAAAATTAACACTAATATCATATTTAGCCAAAAATAAATGGCCAACTAAAGTTAATCACTCATTGCTTAATTGATATTTCATGTCAATTTGTGTATCTTTGCAAACAAAAAGTATAGAGTATGGAATGCAACCTGAGCAACAGAGTAAAAGAATTATGTCATCAAAGAGGAATTCAGTTGAAAGATTTAGCTCAAAAGATGAGTATAGCTCCCGAAAGTCTTAGTAGGGCTATCAATGGCAACCCTCAGCTATCTACTATTACAAGTATAGCAGACAATTTGGATATTCCTATTTCAGAACTATTTGCTATCAAAGAGCAAGTTCCATTAAACGCCATTATTGTATGCAAGAACAAGACTTATGTGGCTCAAACTATATCTGAATTGAAACTGCTGGTAAATGAGATAGAACGTGAATATGCCAACCATTGATGAAACTGTTCTATGAATAAGGTAAAACTGAAATATGACCCTAATCTTTCTATAAAAGAGAATGCTGCAATGTGTGGCGTTTCTGAATCCGCAGTTAGGAAGTATATCAGGACAAATGGAATTGACCGTAATTATGACAACAAAGTCGCCAAGAAGAGAGCCATACTTACACTGAAAGAAGAAAACCCTTCCATATCATTGGCTGAAATGGCTCATAGATTAGGATATTCTGTCAATACCATAAGGAAGTACCTTCAAATGGACTTAGGACAGTCAAAAATTACCACTTCTAAGGTATCAACTTTTGATTTATCAAACAAAAAATTCATTATCAAAAGTGTTTCAGATGACCAAACAGAAATTCTTATGAATATACTAAGATTGTATGTTCATAAAGATACTTTTGATTGTGACTTAACATTTAGCAAAGGAGTATTCTATCAGCATATATCTATGCCTAAGTTGAAATTTGATAAGTACCCATTGAAAAAAGACGTTCTGCCTTTAGAAAAAGTAGAGGATATAAAAGATGCTTCCTTACATTCGATTGTGATAGACTTGCCTTTTATAGTAAAGGACTATAAAAGCGCACAAACCTCTATGATAGCACAACGATTCAATTACTTTTCTTCTGTAAAAGAACTATATGAGACTAATACTTCTATGATATCCTTAGCTTTTAGGAAACTGCATAAGAATGGATTCCTGATTATGAAAACTATGGATTTTGTATTTGGCAGCAGTCAACATTGGGTCGGCAATTTTGTTCAGAACACAGCGAATGAAATAGGATTTGTTTTATATGACACTTTCATTTTAGTTTCTAGAACTAAAATACTCACCACCAAGGGAGAAAAACAACATTTTGCCCGTAAGTACCACTCATACTTCTTTGTATTCCGTAAGGCGAAAAAGCATAAATAGTGAGCCACTTCCATACCAAAGTTGGAAGTGGCAGAAAAATACGATATACTCAGGTCTCTCTTTTCTAACTATTCTTCGGCTTGCCACCATTAAATCGCCAAATGGTAACAATGATGGCCAAGACAAAAGCTACCCACGAGAATAAAGAGATAGCAGCATCTTGAAGCCACTCTTTCTTTGTAACGTTTGATAGCTGTTTGTTGTGGTCGAACTGATACTCAAACCAAATAATATGCACAGCTGCTGCAACTACACCAAGTAAATAAATTTCTAATATGCTCATCTGATTTTGAATTATATGTTATACAAAAAGTTGAATATATATCATTCGTATATAAGCATTCTATTTCGTTTTTATAAGGATGAGGATTTTACAAACTCAGCAATTTCAGATAAGATTTTATCCAAATCTCCAAAAAACAATCTTATCTCCCCCTCTGCCAACTTTGGAACCAGCGTAGAGATAGATTCGTTAGCATACTCATCCAATTCCCATTCCAACTGTTCTATTTCTTTCTTATTTGCGCTTAACAGGGGTTGATACTCCTTGTTTGTCAACTCTTTGTGGCGCAATTTTCTTTTCAGCTCTTGATTCTCTTTAGCAAGCTCTTCTTTTCTGTTTTGAAGGTTTTCTTTTCTGAGGTTGTACTCTTTGTGGAAAGCTACTATTTCCTCCTTTTTCAGTTGGTAAAGAGCGAAATGCCATTCTTTTTCATACTTGTAACATTTTTCCCTTAGACTTTCATAGTTCTCCTCCCAATTTCTTAGTTGTGCATTAAGTAAATTGACTTTGGCTTGATAATGAAACTCTTGAATGTTTTCAGTGTAGATCTTTTCTGTCGTTTCACGCCTCAATATATCTATGACTTCGGGCAGTGTATAGGCTTGATAAAGCCTTTTAGCATCGTGATAGTTTGCCAATATATCTGTAAATTTAGGCCATAACTTTCTGAAAAAAGGAACTCTCACTGTTTCTGTCTTACCATCTTCAGTAACCATTGAGCAAAGGTTTCCACCACTGAGCGGACTGCCTGACAAATACCATATCAAAGACATTGCATCGTCCTTTTCGTCAAATAAGACAGAATAAGGGGCGTTTATCCACCATTCAATATAAACTCCCAACGTGGCTGTTTGAAAAGCACCAGAGTACGCTAAACCGTTCCTGACAGACACGGGAGTAAGCAACATCCTACTGTCATTCAAAATCCGTTCACGATTGGCCAAGATGAGGAAAGCATTATCCGTAAATAGTTTCTGCAAGTATCTCTCTTCCTCATCCGTAGGCTTGGGCTTTGCAGGTTTCTTTTTAATGCTGAAATATACACCTGTTTTGTCTAATACGGGAGTTTCCCTAGCCCCTTCCATCACTGCATCCTGCTGTATGGGATAGCCTTGTATGATACGCCCGTCTTGCAGTTTTATTCCGTTTACTATCGTATTGCTTTTTTCCATATCCATATTTATTGCCGTTTTGTTTCTATTGATAATCCGAATAAGTTTTTATAAAGTCTTTGGCGATAATACCAAGGCGTGATTCCTACACCCTCATCAGCCAACTTAAGAATTTCATCTGCACTTGTATGCAAATTCTGTATCATAGCCTCAAGATTATCAGCAATAATCATGTTTGCTGTTTCAATATAAGGCATATAAAGTTCTGTTCCTTGTTCCTGACTACTTATAAGGACAAAAGGATTCTTCCTTATATGATAGGGCAATTCCTTGTCTTTCAACGTCCAATGTTCACATATCGCTTCATCGTTCTCTCTAAGTTTGTAGAATGCAAAGGCAATTATCCCACATTTGGAGATATAGTAACACAATGTCTTTCTGTCAATGTTGAGCAGAAGCAATGATATCCTGTTCAGACAAAAGACAAAAACAAACGGGATATGACTACCTGCCAATGTCTGTACAACAGATTGCTTGTAGGTATCGCTCCATTTGTTTGAAACGTCTAATACAGCAAACTGTCTGATTGCATTGTGTCGTATTATTTCTGTCATTTTATGTGCGCATAATCAGGTATTATCACATCATCCCCATCGTCATATTTCAATATAACTTGGTTTCCGTCATTGTTCATATTCCAAGCCTCCGCAATCCGCTCGTAATTGCGTGTGAAAGGAAATCTGTAAAGGTTATAGGGAGAGAAACTTATCATATAGTCAGTTAAAAGGGCTTGCTGTTCAGGGGTAAGCAAATCCTTGTATGTACCGTGCAGACAATAGCAGTTTGTCTCTATGCTTATGCACGTCTCGAAGCGTTCACCCTTTGTCTCGCTATCCCTTATGTGGAAATGAGGAATTGACATCTCATCGTCTGTCTTTACATATACTTCATACTTGTCATTCTCACCAAAGTAGCCAATGCGCGCTATCTCTTCATTGTACTTATAGAGCACTCGAAAATACTCTTTGACCAACGGTACATCCTGCTCCAAACGAAGGATAAAATTTACGATATCCTCATCTTCCGTACACTCTATCATATCATAGCCAATGCTTTGGAAGTATTCTTCTGCACATTCCTGAATGGCCTCCCAATCCATTTCATCAATACAGCCAACAATCCAAGACCTGTCATCCCCGTCCCTCAGAGCGCATTTCAAGGCAATGGATTTGACTATCGCCGAATTCTTTTCGCAAGCCACATCCAATCTCAGGTACATATTACGGATGCTGCCAAACCGCCTGATAAGCATGGTTTTCAAAGGCGTAGGCGACCATTGCGACCAAAAGCGTCGGGTCAGTGCCGTGCTTATGTCGTTCAGTTCCACATATTCGTAGTCATTAGAATCACAGACAGAACACAAATCTTCCGTACTCCGCTTCAGAAATACTTTCCTACTCATAGCCTTTGTTTTCAACGATTTCAAAATATGCCTTGGTCAATGGGACATCCTGTTCCAACCTTTGCACAAAGTTTACAATATCTTCATCACCCGTACACTGCATATTCTTGTAACCAATGCTTTGAAAATATTCCATCAAACATTTCTGAATCCTGTCCCAATCAACCTTGTTGTCATCATACATTCGTTCCACATCGTCTAACAGGGCACATTTTAAGAAGATGGACTTCACAACGGAACTATCCTTCTCACAATCCACTCTTAGATGCAGATACATTCGTTTTACTGTTCCCAATCGTTTCAATAGTAGGGCTTTCAATGGTGAAAGTGACCACAAAGGCAGATAGCAATCAGTCAAAGCCTTGCTTATGGGGTTGAGTGAAATTATATCATAATCATCACCACCCCAATTCATATCTTCCGTACTTTTCTTCAATAATACTTTCATATCAATACGTATTTATTTGTTATTGAATCATTTAATTTCAATAGATGGGGAACAAGAGTTTGCGATAAATCCGTTCCAGGCAGCCATACCATCTCATCCATTGTCTTGCATTCTTGTTCAGTAACAGAGTATTGTTATCCATATAGATACGTTTATTCACCTCAATCATAACCGAATGGTAGGCAAAGCCTGTGTCAGGGTATATTGAGTTGCTATAAGGTTCGTTGAAACTCACTGAATAGCCGCTTTTCTTGAACCCTGCACTTATCGTATTTACGATGCCTTTGTCGTACGACTCATCCTCGTTGAATCCAATGCAAATGTCCGCATAACGATAGTCATTGTCGGCAAAAGAATGGCAATCGATAAGGAGTGCGCCTTCGGAAAGCGATTCTCTCAGATGCTCCTGGTGGGCGTTGTATAGCTGGTATATGTCCCGTCTGTCATCTTCTGTCAACAATCCTCTTTTATAGCCCCTGTAGTGGGTGTAAATGATGCCCTGCCCGATTTTCTCCATCTCGTCATTGGGCAACCTTTCCACATCGCACACAAAACGTGAGAACGGGAATACGACCTCCTCCACACCTTCCATTTCTATATGGAAAAGCATATCCACATACCAATCCGTCAGTTCTCGTACACAGTCGTTGACGAAGAAAGCGTTTGGATGCCACTTCCCGATATGTTTGTCAAATATCCCGTTCATTGATGAATGGGGTATGTGTAATACTATCTTGTTCGTTTTCATTTGTAATAATTTACTTGTTAGATTTGACCAACCATATCCTATCAGACGAAATATCCTTGAGCAAAAAGGCCGCTTGCATAATTGATTCACATAGACATTCTGCCCTCTTTATCAACACGTCCGATGAACCACCGACTATGATAACGGATAGGCTTTCTCTGCCAAATAAATTTCCATCCTTGTCTTTGTATCTGCCGTTCAAGTACTTTCCTATTGCCCACCCGATGATGCGATTCCCATCTGCGCTTTTGAAATTTTGCTTTGCCCAATTGATTATGGCACTATCGGATTGCTTCAAGCTATCGACTTCTGTGGGGAATATGATAAAGCCTCCTCTTTCATTTTCTTTTGCCTGAAAATCAGTAGAATTATCCATACAGGAAATGAGGGTTTTATTACGGTCATATTTAATGCTAAGCCCGTTTGCGCCCATTGCTCCCTTCAACATAGCCGAAGCCCAACAATCAGCCCTGTTTATACATTCGTACTTATTTCCCTTGGGGAATAATGGTTCTTTGCCGTTCTTCATTTCGTCTTTATCGGTGATTGAATTCTTCGTCTATAAGCCTTATGGATGTTTCCAATACAGATGGGGAAAGCGATAGAGGCTTTATATCGTATTTTTCTATTAACTCATAGAAGCGTTCTATGCCATCCCTTTTCAGCATTCCGATATGGAAGTCAAGGAAAGCTAAAGTTTCAGCGTCAGCCTCTTCTTTCAATGCAATGGACTCTTCTATAGACGCTTGCAACTGTGAATTGTACTGTTTCCATTCAGTCCATAACTTCTTATACCTGTCGTAATCATATAGTATGTTCTGATGTTGTTCATAGAGCATTCCAAGTTCCCACTTAATCCTCGCCATAATGTTTTCCATTGTAAAGCCATTACGGAAATAAGCAGATTTGGATAATCCTTTGCATGGCTTTTCCATTGTAATAGAGTAGGTGGAATAAGGGATAATTCTGCAAATCCCTTCCAATGCAATCCCTCTGTATAGCGTATTGATTTTGAAAGTTTGTATTTTCATAGCCTGTCCTCCCCGTTAAAAGTCAACAACTCTCCGAACAAATAAATCTTCTTTGCCCTCAACAAATCATAGTCTATAGGCGGAACGGTGTTGTTCCGTAAAGCAATTTTGCACAACATCAGAATTTTGCCCATATTGTTTTCTCCGACAAAGCTACCGACATCCGTTATTTTGCCACATTCCTTTGATATAAGCAGATTCAAATCTTTCTTCTTCATCGTAGGATATGCAACACACAGTTCTTTTTTCCTTGCCCTGCGTGCTTTCCTTAGTTCCTTGTTCTTCGCTCCCCATATCATACAGGTAGCTCCATAATTGGCTGTGCTGTCTTCAATGATAACAGCATCGTCAGGAATGGAAAGGAGCAAATTTCTGAAGTCTGCATTGCCTATGCACTTATGCCAAACTACATAAAGCATCCATTGCAGACGGACATCATTCCAATCCTGCCTGATATGCTCTGCATTTCTGCGTTTGATAACTTTTTTGGCAAGGAAAGCATTAGGCTCTGCCTGCAAATCACGCTGTATGGCTTCATTTAAGGCTGTATGCGAAGAGAACTCCCCACAAAGGTAGGCAGCTTCGCTCGTGCGAAATATATGCCCGTTTAAGTCAAAAGAATAGCCTTTGCACAGATTTCCAAGACTGAGAGTAATCCCCTCTCTTACGTCTGTAGCCTTGCAGAAAGGCCAACAATTCAGTTTGTTTGCATCGTACATTTCAGTACGGCCCAAAACAATGTTCCCGAAAAGTGAATAATTAAAAGTGTTGTGGCGACTGCCACCAATAATGTTACGGTCATCCATATTGTTTATTTTTGATTATTAGACAATCCGCATCATTTTACCACCGTGGCTACAATATTCAAAGCTCGGTTGGTGTACATTCAAGTACTCTTGATGCTTTATGATTGCAAATATACTGTCTAAATCAACTAATTCTTAATTTACAGAGAAAATATTTGTTAATCAGTAGCCAAAGAATCTGCTGGGGATGCAACTGCAACAGAGTCATCAACTGTCATCATCTCATTTTGTATAGAGATTCTTTGCTGTTCCTGTTCAATAGCCTGTTTATTCCAATAAATAAATGTGTACAACGTTTTCATTCTTTTGTGGTACTTATCTTCGGTACTATAAAGAACAATTTTATCATTTTGTCTTGTTACGGTGATTTCATCTAAATCTGAAGGTATAAATAACGGATATGGCGTATAAACACTAAGTGGTAATACGAAATAGTTACCATCTGTAGCCCTACCTTTATTATCATACACGAAATCCGCATCTCCAGAAGAACTAATGAATGAATGTGAACCTCCTATAATTCTTCCCCTTTCATCATAGTAGATACTTCCGACCTCGTTTCTATAAATTCCTTCACGCGCATATAATGTATTTTTATTGTTATCGTCATCAAAAATAGATAGAGCTTTTTCTTCTTCATAGGTTTTGTATTCTACATTATCATTATAATCCTCTTTGTCTTTTGAGGATACTAATTTCCCCTGATTAAAATTATATATATGGAATTCATTATAATTCAGTCTATATGCCTCTATTTTGGTCAAATATCCTGAAGGGGTAAACTTATAGCTTATACTATCCCAATCTGTTATCCGCCTGATTTCTTTTATACTATCAGGCAAAGCTAGCTTTTGCAAATCAGTAATTGCAGATCGACTTATTCTCTTTAAGAGTTCTTCCTTTTCATATTTTTGGGCTTCTATAGCTTTTCTTTCCATTTCAGCTTTTTCCATACGTTCTATTTCAGCTTGCCTTTCTTGTAAAATATGCTTGGTATATGTTCTTACACCAACAACCAAAGTAATCCCCCATATAATCAAAACAATGTATGTTATTAGCTTCACCCATAAGCAATTTGCGTTACTGTCCACTGACATATCTTTACGCTCAACTTCTCGCTTAATGCTGTTAAGAAGTTCTTTTGCTTTGGCTTCTGTTATTCCAAAACTGTTATGCGTAAGTGTAGATGACAACTGTTTTTTACGCTGCAACCACGCTTCATTTAAGTATTTTGTTTGTACTGCTTGAGCCTTTTTCTTCTCTCTGAGCCTTTTCTTCGTTTTGCTTCCATTGATTAAAGTCAGAATCATAAAAATTATAGAAAGAAGCAAACACCAAAAAGAAATATCACTCTCTGTCAAGAAAATTGAAGTTATCAATGTAGCCAAAGAAAAAAGAATGAAATAGAATATGCTCCATCCGCTTTTACTGCTTTTCTGAGCCAAATCTTTCTTGATAGATTCGCTCTCCGACGCTTGTTTTTCATCTACAGGTGAATATAGCCTTGTAGTGTTGACTAATCCGTCTGTTACAAATACAAACTTCTTTCCCTGATATGAATAATAGACAACCCAAAATGGTAAAATCATATCCCAACAAGGGTTATTGTAGCTATATGAATAAGAAAGGTCTTCATATCTGTCAGGTAATTGTGAACGTACAGTTTTGCCAACTCTTGCAGCTAAAAGACCTTCACAGTTCCGTTTCCATAATACATCATGACTGAATCCCCCATTTTCAACCAATATGGCCGATTCCTTATTTGTCAATTCACGTACCTTGGAATTGTCATAATAAGACGCTCCTTTGGTTATCATTTCCGTATTTATGAACTCATATAGTTCTTTGGGCAAATCTTCTTTTCTTCCTGCACAAGTGATATAGGTGAAAGAATCCATAGCTACACCATTCATAGGGTAACGCTCCGTGGTTTTCTTTTTCTCATTGCGTCCAGTAGATCTGTTATACACCTCATACTCTCTTGTTACAAGTTTCACACAACTCCAAGGGGCTTCAAAACTGCATTGATAATAATAAACAGGGATATAATAGGGCTTAACATCATCCACTTTACAATTTTGGAAGAAGTCTTTAGGCAAATTTTCTTTTTCCGTCAGTTGATAAAGCATCTTTTGAACGGCATCTTCTTCTGACGTTTGAAATTCAAAGATGCGCTTCTCTTCATCTGAGTCAGAATCAGATTTCTTTTTACGCTTTGGTTTAGGCATAGGAATCTTAGTTCCGCAATACTCACAGAATCTACCTGCTGTGCCTTCTGCACCACAATTCGGACAAATCGCTTTGGTATTCATAAAACTATCCTTGTTTATTATATCCGACTTCAAATTTTATTTGCCTGTAATCTTATCCTTTAATAATAGCATTGCTCCCTTTGCGAAGTCCTTAGCACCAAAAGTATTGTTCTTCTTATATTCCTTTTGCGCCTTGGCCTTGCTTTGATAGGAATTTATATCTATTGTAACAGGCACATCTTTAGGGACTGATAGAATGTCTGTAGCCACATTACACAAGAAATTTGTTGCTGCTCTCGTATCGTCATCAAACGAAAGGACTATCCTTGCATATTCTTTGTCGTATCTATCCAATCCCTTTTCTAAGGCGTATGAAACACTCTTTTCCGTAGCAAATTTTGCGACCTTATTCAAATCTGCTTGCCAATCCTTAATGATTATGAAAATTTGAGGTTTACCACTGTTCACCTTCTCTTCAAACAATGGCATCCATTTGTTATATTTGCTGAATACTACATTACATATACCAAATGAATTTATCCCCAATCGCGGGTCATCGTCAGTCATTTTCTCTTCATCAGCAGGGTCTATCTTATCCAAATCCAATGCCATAAAGATTGTCACCTCGTTTTTAGGCTTTTCATTCTGTATGGCAATAAATTTTTCCATACTCGATAATATATCATCATAATATGATATTCCGTCAGGTAATTCTATTGTGGTACGGACATCAAATAGCTTATATTTTACGCCAATTCCATTTTCTACTTCTTTGAGATTGATATGATTCTGCACTTCTTCATCTGCATCAACAATATCTTTCTTCGCTTTATCTTGGAGAAATTGTTTTCCACATACCTCGCATTCTTTGGCAAGTGCAGGTATTTGGTTGTGGCAGTGGGGGCAAACTTTTGTACATAAACGTAATATGTTCTGAATATCCTCACTCAAATCCCCATTATTCGCACCATCCTTTAATTGACCAAAAAAAGTTTGGCTTTCACTTTTAGGCGTAAATATTCCGCTAAGTTTTTGAGTGGCTTCATCAAATTTGAACACAGAACTTTCATAACCTTTCTTCTCTGCTCGTTCATTGTATTTCCGTACCATTTTGGCCACCTTGTCTTTCGCTTCCTTTGGTACGTTCCATTCATGTCTTCCACTTGAAATGTAATCTTGCACTTCAAACAGTCCCATTAAGTTATCTTTTCCCATGACTATTTGATTTTATTTGAAATTACGTTTGCGATAAACAACAATATCAGTTGAAACACAACTATAAGTGCTATCACTATTATCACCCAATTATCTGTTATTCTACTGGGAGAAAAAAGCGACAACAAAAGTTCTATGAATCCCAAGACTGGATATATCACATACAAAGATGATTTGAAGCCGTCTTTTAATGGCAATATCCCAATCAGCAACATAAAAGTGCTTGACAATATGATGATTCCACTGCTGAGAAGCACATTAAGCCACTCATAACTACTGAGTAACAGGCCAAACAAGAAGTTGGCGACAAGTAGTGTTGCACAAGTAAATAGGACTATTCTCTTCATTGTCGTATGCTTTTATATTGTAGGTAACGGTGGAGGACATTCTTCGCTAAGCAAAGATTGAAAGTCTTCCACATTGCAGATTTTATCCCACGCTTTCATGCCTTTTCTCCAAACCAATGTATCTGCATTGATTTCATTGGCAGAATACTTTTGGCATATAGCATCAAAATCCATTGGCCCAACAGATTTACCGTTAATGCCTAAGTAATAGACAATCGCTTTCGGCAATGACGGAGGAACATCATCAGGGGATAAGCCGTTGGAGAATGTCTTTGCAGCCATAGTTCCGACTGCGCCTCCTATTCCGACACCTGCGCCAAGTCCAAGTGCCGCATTCATTGCGCCTCCGCTCTCGTTTTCTGCTGCTGCATCCAAAACATCAAAGGAGCGTGAAAGTCTATAATTCTTCTCACCCATAATCTTGATTTCTGCTGCTGCATCCTTGGCATCTTTCAAGTTCAAGAAACTTGGGTCATCCTCTTTTACAGTAATGGATATGATATTGAACATTTCTATGCCTATGCCATATCTCAGAAAGACCTCTTTCAGACATTCCTTTGCGTACTCTGACAGAACTTCTACCTGAGAATTGATATTCAGCACAGATAAACCTTCTTCTTTCAGCTTGTCATATATGATAACGGTCAACTTAGATAGAATAACACCCCTGAAATATGAAACGACTTTATCCACAGAGAAAGAAGACATGTTACCGACCAACTTTTCAAGGAATGTCCTTGGATTTTCTATTCTGAATCCATATTGTCCGTAAGCTCTGATTGGAACAATAACATCATATTTGGGGTCTTCTATCTGCAATGGCGTTTGCGTACCCCATTTGCAATCAAGCAATGAAATTTGATTCACAAACCATACTTCCGCTTGGAAAGGAGAGTCGCCTCCGAAAGGCAGGTTTACAACCTTGTCTAATAGGGGGATATTTTCTGTCTTTATGGTGTAAGTGCCACTGCTAAACTCATCATATAGTTTGCCCCCCTTCACAAAAATAGCCGTCTGTTCAGGATAGACCACTAACTGAGAGCCTAAGCGGATTTGCTCCGAAGGGAACTTATAAACAAGCTCCTTGTCGTTTACTTCCCATTTTACTACATCTACTATTGCCATACTCTTATGAATTAATCAAATAGTGATGATAAAAACAGAGGCAACCCTACAAACAGTAAAAAAAGAAAGATTACAATTGCAAAACTTATGAGAAATTTTAGACATTCTTTTTTACGTTCCTCTCTGAACTTTTCTTCCTTTTCTTCCTTTTCTTTATTTTCCTGTTCGATACATTGAAGGTAATATTCATATAGTTTATCCGTTGCATTCGTATATTTTGAATGGTCGAAAATCGTATTATAGAATGCTTGACAAATGAGGACAAATAGTATTTCCTTTCCTTCCTTAACCTCATCTATTTTACAGTTCTTCCAATCTAAATTGCAAAATGTCTCTAAAATATCAAGGTTATCCGTTCCTATATACATATCATCAGAGTAATCATACTCAAGTTTCGGATTTAGAATATTTCGCTGAGAAGTAAATAAAAAAGGCTTTG